>VOFG01001433.1_pt1 | contig 14241 bp, 17 predicted proteins | sample 5384171 | NCBI WGS metagenome assembly VOFG01 (sample SAMN12384726, study PRJNA508395) | human gut metagenome | isolation source: healthy gut F | host: Homo sapiens
TACACCAGCGTAATTGCAGAAAAGCAGCCCAATGGGAGATGCGGGACATCCAGACCCAGAGCATTGCCATCGGCGACGGTCTCAACTACGAAAAGCCCGCCTGCAACCCGGTGCTGACCCAGAAAGACCTGCCGGAAGGCTTCAGCAAGTTCGACTTCCGGGACCCCAAGATCTGGCGTGAGGCCGACGGCACTTACTCCGTCGTTACGGTCTGCCTCGCCGAGGATGGCAGCGGCGCAGCAGCATTGTTCCAGAGCAAGGACGGCTTCGACTGGCACTTTGTCACGGTGCTGGAACGCTGCAACAACCAGTACGGCAAAATGTGGGAGTGCCCGGACTTCTTCCCGCTGGACGGCAAGCAGGTCTTGATGCTCGGCCCCATGGAGATGCTGCCCAAGGGCGAGTTCCACAACGGTCACAACGTCATTGCCTTCATCGGCAGCTACGACCAAGCCACCCACACCTTCACGAAAAGAAAACGTGCAGCTGATGGACGGTGGCATCGACTTCTACGCCACCCAGACCACCCTTGCCCCGGATGGCCGCCGCATCATGACTGCATGGCTGCAAACATGGTCGGACACCGAGGATAAGCCCAAGGGCTGCAAGTGGTTCGGACAGACCATCTGCCCCCGCGAGCTGCACATCAAGGACGGCCGCATTTTCCAGACCCCCGTGCGGGAGCTGGATGCCGCCCACGGCAAGCGCACCTTCCACGAAAATGTGACGGTGCAAAGCGAAACAACGCTAGAAGGCATCAAGGGCCGTGTGGCGGACCTGACCGTTACGGTGCAGCCCGGCGAATACGCTGGTCAGAATACCAACCTGTATCGCGTTCAGCATATTCTGGATACGGACATCCAGTAACATAGGGGAATCTTGGTGTTCTCCTTGTTTTGCAGTTCCATCACCTTGGCGATGATAGATTCCATGGCGGCATCGTCTTTGACAAGCTTCATCGTCTGGTTGACCACCATTTTAATTTTGCACGGACGGTCTTTTTCTTACAGCCCTTATTGCTTTTGGCAGTGGCACATTTATAGTAGCGGTGGACTTCACCCGATCGGCTTGTGCCGCTTTTCGCCAAACATCAACGCCCCACAGTAGCCATAGAACAGCTTGGTGGTAAGCAGATAGTCGTCCTCTCCCCTTTCTACGGGCAGGCGATCTTTTTCTCTCAAAGAAAGTTCCAGCGGAATGATTGGCATTGTACGACCACATCCCGGAATTTCCAGTTCTCCAATGTACCGCCGATTCTTGAGCATATGTTCAACGCTGTTGTAATAGCCAAACGCACCGCCCACCGGGTTCTTTGATGCCATTTTTCGTTCAGCCAATCACGGATCTCCTTCATGGTGGAGCCTTCATTATACTCCAGCACCGATTCCAGAATGATGCCCTCTGGCCCCTCGGAGATGATCTCGGTGGCAGACATGAGCTTGACACCGTTTTTCTTCAACTGGGTCTTGTACCGGGCACTGTCGTAGCGGTTCCGGGCAAAACGATCCAGCTTCCAGACCAGCACAATGTCAAACAGCTTCTTGTCGCTGTCTTTTATCATCTGCTGAAACTCCGGGCGGTTGTCTGTCTTGGCAGAGATGGCACGGTCAATGTAGTGCTTGACGATGGTAATGCCATTCTTTTCCGCATAGGCAGTGCATTCACGAATCTGGCCTTCAATGGATTCTTCGCGCTGGTTATCCGATGAATAGCGGGCATAGATCACGGCGGTCATGGCGGGCACCTCCTATTTACACATCATCGAACGGTGGAACGTTCATCTTAAGCAATGTTTCGTATAATGTATATATCACATTTTGCTGAAGATTGCAAGAAAAAATTTTTTACGAAAATTCCGCTAACAATTCGACTTTTTAACGCAACGACAGTAGCGATGAATTGCATATTACAAATATACTATTTGAATGTTGCGCAAATTTTTGTCTTGTGACGGTTTATCACGGATGCTCACTCCATCAAATCCGGTAGAATTTCCACAAACGTCTTATAGAAATCATAAATTTTTCCGTTTTCCTGTGCACAGAGCAGAAAACGGCTCGATTCCGGGAACGCAGAACACATCTCGGCAGAGATGGTAAGCCCGCGTCGTTCCTGCGGCAGTGTCTGCGTGTGCTGCACCCGCGAGTAAAGGTATGGATCTTCGATATATTGACACAGTTTGTCTCGCTCGATCAAGTCAAAAGACACGATGCACTCTGTATCAATATCTGACTTCTGATAAGGGTGCTCTCTCAAATCAGTCAGTGTTTTCACCGCTTGTATATGGCAGCGCAGTTTCTTTATTCGACGAGCAAGCAGCTCTTGCTGCTGTTCCAGTTCTGAAAGCTTTTCAGTAAAAAAGTTTTCCATGCTGCTCCGGGGATGAGCCATCCATTTCACGGATCTCCTTCAACTGTAAACCAAGATTCTTATAGAAAACCACATCGGAGATCGTCATCAAATCCTCAATGGTGTACTCCCGATAACGATTTTCCCTTCCTTTTTCCGGGTGCAAAACACTTTTGTCTTCCCAATACCGGAGCGTGGAAGCCGGTATATCAAAAAAAAATGGGCGATCTCTCCAATCTGAAATTTCAAAGCCATAATTTACCCTCCCGATAATACCATAACATATTACCTGTTGACCTTCAAGTAGCTTGAAGGTTTATAATGGGAACAGGAGGGAACTATTATGGAAAACGTTTTGCTTTTTTTGCTTCTGAAAAAGAGGTGCAGTTCGGAAAGCTTCTGAAATTTATCATACCGACTTATCTGACCTCACTGTTTAACACTGTTTATACCATTATTGACGGCATTTTTGTTTCTGCCTATGTCGGAACAAATGCACTGGCTGCCATTAACATCGTTTATCCTATTGTGAATGTGCTGACCGGCATTGCGCTTGTGTTTGCTACCGGCGGCAGCGCAGTTGCGGCTTTGCATATCGGCGGAAACAGAAAAGAGGAGGCAAACCACGCCTTTTCTGTCAGTTCTGTTGCGGCTGTTCTGCTGAGCTGCCTTATTTCTCTGATCGTTCTTACAAATTTATCAACGATTCTGTCCCTGCTCGGTGCAACTGATGTAACGATAGCAGGGTGCAAAACCTATGCACTTTGGTGGCTTTGGGCTACACCTGTCGTGATAGGGAAAGAACTGTTCACTTACTTTATTCGGGTAGACGGTTCTCCCGCATACAGTTTTGTAACAGCGCTGTCTGGCGGCGTTCTGAATATTGTTCTTGACTATGTTCTGGTCGGACGTATGCACATGGGTATCTATGGGGCTGCGCTGGCTACGATTTTAGGCTTGGTACTGTCGTTTCTCATGGGTATCTACTATTTTGCCCGGAAATACAAAGCCCTGTCCTTTACACTGCATGGCCTATCCGCAGGGTTGGCGCTGCGCAGCATGGTGAACGGTGCATCCGAATTTGTGGATCAGCTTGCCATTGCGATCACGACGATTGTATTTAACCGCACCGCACTTGCTTTCGCCGGTGAAGACGGCGTAGCGGCGGTTTCCATCATTATGTATCTACAATTTCTGTTTATTGGTGTCTATTTTGGATTTTCCATGGGCATGGCACCTCCGCTGAGTTATGCATACGGAGATAGAAAGATAGATGTTTGTCGAAAGCTGGAGCAATATGCACATCGTTTTTTCGCAATCGCTCCTCTTGTTATCTATGCGCTGACCTATTTTCTTGCTCCGGTCGGTGTGTCATGCTTTGCGAATACCGCTAGTCCTGTATTTCCCATTGCCGTATCCGGGATGAGGATTTACGGACTTGGGTTTCTGTTTTCAGGAATCAATATTTATGCTGCGGTTCGGATGATGGCATACGGAAAAGGATATTTTTCCGGCTTGATCACTTTTTGCGTTCATTTGCTCTGCTGCTTCTGTTCCTGACCGTATTGCCGCAGAAATTCGGTCTAACAGGCGTATGGCTTGCTGTTCCTGCGGCAGAAGTTCTGACGCTACTCGTTGCAGTATGGTTTCTACGCCCGATTCAACGGTAGAGAAAAGAGCAGTGGCTTACCATAATTGTTCTTGCTACTGGTGGTATAAGAATCTACTGCAAACGGAAAATGTGTGCGCTGCGTGGGCGGTATTTTTCTTTTCACAAATAAAATCTTATGTAGTTGTTCAATCTTCCAAAATTCGTTTTTGGTTGTTGACTGCACAACTGCAAAGTGTTATTCTTGTGCTTGAAAGAAGCAGGTTATAGTGTCCGCACTGCGCCCGGCTTTCTTCATACCGAACCTTGAATCCTTCATAAGCCGTCTGAACGTGATACCGTGCCGAGCCGGACAACGCCGCTGCGCAAACAGGGGCAGGAACTTCGTTCGAGCAAACGGTGACCCCCATACATGAGCAGCGGAACTCTCTACTTATTTTTTGCGTCTTAACAATTCGGAAACATTTGCTGATGAAGCGTTTTGAGCGCAGCGGTAGAGGGCAAGAACCGTCCGTGGCCACAAATTTTCAGTTCTTGAAAATTTCCTGTCCATCCGGGACTTCACTTCTGCAATGCGTCTGCATTTCCGAAGTGATTTTGTTGGGGTAGCGCTTGTCGGGGCAACGCCCTCCATCTGCTGTCGCAGACCGCGCTGCCGCTTAAAAGCCCCACTGGGGCTTTCATTGCTGCGCTGCGCTTCGCAAACGCGGTCCAACCCCAAACCCTGCTCATAGTTCGCGCCTGATGGCGCGAACAAACGGCGTGTCGTGCTTACATAACTTCACCGAGGAGTTATCGAACAGACAGGAGGTACAATGACCAAAACGAATGTTCAATCGACCCCTAGCAATTCCCAGCACCACGACACGCCGAACAACAAAACGCACGTCATCAAGTTCCGTGTGACAGCGGAGGAAAAAGCGTCACTGGAACTCACTTGCAAACTCCTGAATCTCTCCCTCTCCACCTTCATCCGCCGCGCCATCCACAACGTCAAGATCGAGAAAACGGTCATCGTTGCAGGCGGCGGCGAAGAAACCCTGACCACTGTTTCCACTTTGCTTGCTCAGTGCAGCAAGGTGGGCACCAACCTCAACCAGCTTGCAAGGCACTTCAATTCCGGCGGTGCGGACACCGAGCAGATCCGGGCGAAACTCCTTGACGAACTTGCAGACCTGACTGCATTTCGGCTCAACGCCGAGAAAGTTCTGGGTGAACTGTATGGCAACGCTCAAGCATATCAGCTCTAAAAACTCGGACTACACCGCCATCGAAGCGTACCTCGTTTACCAGCACGATGAATTTTCCGGCAAGGTAATTCTGGAAGAACAAGGCCGACCCATGCTGCGGGAATCCTACCTGCTCGACACCCTTGAGTGCGGCGATTTCTCGTTTGCAACGGCCTGCCTGCTGGCAAACCGCAAGTATGGCAAGAACACCCAGCATGGTGATATCAAGAGCCACCAGTATATCATCAGCTTTGACCCACGCGATGCAGCCGACAATGGCTTGACCATGGAAACGGCACAGGCACTTGGCCTGAAATTCTGCGAAGAAAACTTTCCCGGTCATCCTGCCATCGTCTGCACTCACCCGGATGGGCACAACCATTCGGGAAATATCCATGTCCACATCGTGATTGGCAGCATCCGAACACGAGAAGTGGAGCGCAAGCCCCTATATGCAGAAGCCCCGTGACTGGCTAGAGGGCATGAAGCACTCCAGCACCGCCCAGACCATGCGGCACTTGCGTGTCGAGGTCATGGAGTTGTGCGAAGGTGCTGGACTGTACCAGATCGACCTGCTCAACGGCTCCAAGGAGCGCGTGAGCGAAGCCGAGTATTGGGCAAGACGGCGTGGGCAGCAGAAGCTCCTTGCCGCAGCCGGACAACCACCCCAGCAGAAGAAGTTTGAAACCGTAAAGGACATCTTGCGGAAACAGATTTCTTCGGTGCTGTACCGTGCTACCAGCTTTGAAGATTTTTCTGATAGGCTTATGCAACAGTATGGCATCACCGTCAAGGAAAGCCGTGGACAGCTTAGCTTTCTGCCCGCTGGCAGAACAAAGTTCATCCGAGCGAAACATCTCGGTGACAAGTTCGATAAGGCAGCAGTGCTTGCCACGTTGCAGGCAAACGTCGAACGCAAACCCAAGGCTCAGTTCAAGCAGGATACCATCGGAAAACTGATCGACATCCAGTCGAGAATGACCGAGGGCAAGGGCATCAGCTATAAGCGTTGGCTCACGAAACACAATCTCAAAGTGATGGCACAGACCGTGAAGCTTCTGCAGGAAAAGGGCTTGACCGACGAGGACGCCTTTTTGAACCAGCGCATCGCTGAACTGGAAACCAAGTATCACGACGCACTGGCAGTGGTGAAAGACCTCGAAGGTCGCACGAAGGCCAACAAAGAACTGCGCTATCACGTCGCAGCCTACGCCAGCACCAAGAACATCGCACAGCAGCTAAAGACCGCCAAGCGACTCGCAGCCTTTGAGGAGCAGCACCGTGCAGAGCTGACAGTATACCGGGCAGCAGCAGCCTATTTCAAGGCAAACAACCTCACCAAGCTGCCCAGCCCGAAAAAGCTGGAAGCCGAGTATGCGCATCTGGCATCCGAAAAGGCAAAGTTCTACGAGCAGTACAAGGAAGCCAAGGAAGAACTGCTCAAACTGAAAACCGCAAAGCAGAATGTTGCGTCCTATTTCCGGGAGGAAGAGCAGACGCAGCAGGAGAGATAAAGGAGTGTGCGTATGATCAACCTGAAAATCGACCCTGAGTTCCAGTCCCAGATTCCCCCTCTGACTGATGATGAATTTAAGCAGCTTGAAGAAAACATCCTGAAAGAGGGCAAGCTGCTCTCTCCTTTGATTGTTTGGGGTAACACCCTTGTTGACGGCCACAATCGTTATGAAATCGTTCAGGAGCATCCTGAAATCTCTTTCTCCACCATGCCGCTCCCGTTTGAAAGCCGAGAAGAAGTTCTCGCTTGGATTTGTAAGAACCAGTTGGGGCGGCGTAACCTCACGCCGGAGCAGAAGTACTACCTGATGGGCAAACAGTACGCAGCCGAAAAAGCTGCGCACGGCGGTGATCGCAAGAGCAGCGATGCAAAATCAAGTTCGCTAAATGCGAACTTGATCGACAGCACCAAAACCTGCGACCGAATCGCAGCAGAAAACGGAGTGAGCAAGGACACCATTATCCGCGCCTCGAAGTATATGAAGGGTGTGGAGATTGCGGAAGAACTGATACCGGGCTTAAAGCAGAGCATCCTGTCCGGACAGACAAAAGTGTCCAAAGCGGATATGCACCGCCTTGCCAAGGCTGCCTACTATGACCGCGCACAGACCTTGCAGGATATTCTGCACCCGGAGCTGAAGGTGGAACCGACACCTGACGCTGACGGTGTGATCCGCGTTCCGGGCAAAGCGCCTGTCATGCCATTCCGAAAGTTTGAATCAGTTTACGACAGCGATGCTTACCCGGAGGATGTACGGTACGAGTATGTGGCGTTGGAAGAACTCACTACTCGTTTCCGTATTTCATTCAACTACCAGTTGGAGCAGATGCCCGATAATGCACAGCGTGATGTGATTCTGGAGATCATTCACAAGCATAAGGACTATCTTACTTCTCTGGAAGCCGCACTCACAGATGTTAAAGACCAGACAGCATAACAACAGGCACATGGTATGCTGTTTACCGATGTCCAAAGGAGCGTGCGTTTGAACAAAAAGAAAAAGTCCACAAACACTTCCCCTTATCCCGATGAAGCCATCGACCGTCTGGCACGGGCATTCTACCCGGCCATCCTTGCCTGCTGGAACAGCGAGGAAGGTCAACGGGAGTTTGCTGCATGGCAGGCGGAACAGTCTCATCACACCACCAGCAAAGAGAAACAGGGCCTTCCCGACGGGGAAAGCCCTGCTGTACATATCGCTCTTGTCTGTGGATTTTCAGGGTGCGTCCATTCAGGGCGCACCCTGTTTTTGTTTTGAGAAAAACTTGAGAAATAAATCTTAGGCCTTTGTTAGGATCAGGCACTCATACGGACGCAGGACATCGTTTCTGTCAGGATAGTTTCCCAGCAGCTTATCTGCATCTGCCCAGCCCTCTGGCAGGGTGTAAGATGCGTCATGCTCAGTCAGGTTGCACAGCACCAGCAGTTCTTCCCCATCTTCGGCGCCATAGCGGCGGTAAGCCAACAAATCGGCATTGTCCGGGTAAAGAAACTTGATCTTGCCCTCGCTGATGACCTTGTGGGTCTTGCGCAGATGCACCAGCATCTTGTAAAAGCTGCGCACAGAATCCGGGTCATCCACCTCAGCAGCGGCGTTGATGGCCTTGTAGTTGTCCGCCAAACCAATCCACGGAGTGCCAGTGGTGAAGCCCGCATTTTCGCTGCTATTCCACTGCATCGGGGTGCGGCTGTCGTCGCGGCTGCGCTGGGCGATAATGTCCAGCGTCTCGGCCTCGGTCTTGTCCTGCTCTCGCAGGATCCTGTAGTAGTTGAGGCTCTCGACGTCGCGGTACTGCTCGATTTTCGTGAAGTGCGGGTTCGTCATGCCCAGCTCCTCACCCTGATAAATGTACGGTGTGCCGCGCATAAAGTGGATGGCCACCGCCAGCATCTCGGCGCTTTCCTTCCAGTAGGTCGTGTCGCTGCCGAACCGGCTGACAGCACGCGGCTGGTCGTGATTGCACCAAAACAAAGCGTTCCAGCCGCCGTGTTCCTGCATTCCCTCCTGCCAGGTCTGGAACAGCTTCTTCAGCGCCATGTAGTCAGGCTGCATCAGTTCCCACTTCTGACCATTCTTGTATCCACCTTCAGGTGATGGAAGTTGAAGCACATCGTCAGTTCATGGTTTTTCTCTGATGTGTACCCGATGCAGTTTTCCAGCGTAGTGGAGGACATCTCCCCCACAGTCACCATGCCGTCAATGCCGCCCGCGGCGACCAGCTCCTTCAGGTACTTGTGGACGTTGCGGCCATCGGTGTAGAACCGCCGTCCATCGCCCTCAAAATCGTCCTCATAGACCTCCGGCTTGGAGATGACGTTGATCACATCGAAGCGGAAACCCTTGATGCCCTTCGCCTTCCAGAACCGCAGGATGTCGGCCATTTCCTCCCGCACGGCGGGGTTCTCCCAGTTCAGGTCGGCTTGCATGACGTCGTAAAGATGCAGATACCATTTGCCCAGCTGCGGCACATACTGCCATGCCGGGCCGCCGAACTTGGACACCCAGTTGGTGGGGATTTTATCGGGCGTGCCGTCCTTGAAGATGTAGTAGTTCTGATACTTTTTGTCGCCCGCCAGTGCTTTTTTGAACCACTCATGCTCGGTGGAGGTGTGGTTGAACACCATGTCCAGCATCAGGCCGATGCCGCGCCTGTCCGCCTCGCGGATAAGCTCTTCCAGATCCTCCATCGTGCCGTAGCGCGGGTCGACGGCACGGTAGTCGGCCACATCATAGCCGTTGTCGCGCTGGGGCGAGGGGAAGAACGGCGTCAGCCAGAGATAGTCAACGCCCAGGTCGGCGAGGTAGTCCAGTTTCGCGGTGACACCCTTCAAATCGCCGAAGCCGTCACCGTTCGAGTCCATGAAGGATTTCGGGTAAATTTGGTAGACAACTTTATCTTTAAAATCATTCATGGTACACCCCTCACAAAATCAGGCAATGCCTTTCTTTTTGCCGACGCTGACGGTCAGCACAAAGGGCACAACGATGGCAATGAGCATGCACAGCGCAAAGCTGAGCATATAGGCGGGCTGGATGGACAGAATGCCGGGGATGCCGCCGACACCGATGGCGTTGGCCGTGGTGGAAGTTGCCACACAGACGACCGCTGCGATGGCAGATCCAATCATGCCGCAGATAAACGGGAAGTGGAATTTCAGGTTGACACCGAACATGGCAGGCTCGGTAACGCCCAGATAGCAGGAGATGCAGGCGGGTACGTTGACCTCCTGAGCGTCCGCGTTCTTGCGCTGCAGATAGATCATACCGAGGACGGCAGAGCCCTGTGCAATGTTGGAAAGGGCGATCATGGGCCACAGCATGGTGCCGCCAAAATCGGCGATCAGCTGCATATCGATGGCGTTGGACATGTGATGCAGGCCGGTGATGACCAGCGGGGCATAAACAAAACCGAAGATTGCGCCAAAGACCACGCGGAAGGAGCCGGAAATGCCGGCGTAGACGATGTCAGAAATGAAGGTGCCGATCTTCCAGCCGATGGGGCCAAGGACAGTGTGGGCGATGATGACGGACAGCACCAGCGAGCAGAAGGGCACAACGATCATGGAGATGACCGCCGGGCAGATCTTGCGGAAGAACCGTTCCAGATAGACCAGCGTGAACGCGGCCAGCATGGCGGGAATGACCTGCGCCTGATAGCCAATCATGTTGATGGTGAAGAAGCCAAAATCCCATTTCGGGATGTCCGCCGCTGCCGTGGACGCGACGGAGTAGGCGTTGAGCAGCTGCCCGGAAACCAGCGTCAGGCCGAGGACAATGCCCAAGCTCTGGGTCGTGCCCATTTTCTTTGTGACAGACCAGCAGATGCAGACCGGCAGCATATGGAAGATGGCTTCGCCAATCAGCCACAGGAAGCTGTCAACGCCGGACCAGAACTGGCTGATGTTGCACAGCGTCTGGGTGCCGTTATTAAAAAAGTAGATGCTGTCAATGCAGTTGCGGAAGCCGAGAATCAAACCGCCGGTGATGATGGCGGGAATCAACGGGGCAAAAACCTCCGCAAGCACGCTCATGACCTTCTGCAATGCGTTCTGGTTCTGCTTGGCTGCGCTCTTGACAGCTTCCTTCGAGACACCGTCAATGCCGGAGACGGCAATAAAGTCATTGTAGAAATCGCTGACCGTGTTGCCGATGATGACCTGAAACTGGCCCGCCTGGGTGAAAGTGCCCTTGGCGGATTTGAGTGCTTCAATTTTGGCAACATCCGCCTTGGCGGGATCGTTCAGCACAAAACGCATCCGGGATACACAGTGCGAAACTGCCGCGATGTTCTCTTTGCCGCCAACGTACTCAAGCAGCAACTTTGCGTCCTCTTGGTATTTACCCATAATGTTTACCTCCTTTTGCCCGGTAGAGCGGGCATCTTCGAACTTGTTTATACAAGTTTTGCTTGTGGCCTTAGTATAGTTCGCTTGTTCAGACAAGTCAAGTGGATTTACAAAAATCCTGTTATGTTTGAAAATTTTTAGCATTTCAGACAAGAGAATGCCTTGAAATTCAGGCGCAATCACGGTATACTGAAACAAATGTTTGAACAAGTTGAGGGAAACAGCCATGCCAAAAGCAAAATATGAAGGAATTTACCGCAGTATCAAAAAACGGATCGAGGCGCAGGATTACCCCTATCAATCGCTGCTGCCCAGCGAGAATACCTTAATAGAGGAATACGCCTGCTCCCGCAACACGGTGCGCCGTGTAATTGCGGAACTGATCGCCGACGGCTATGTGCAGTCCATGCAGGGACGGGGCGTTCGGGTCATCTACCAGCCGGTGGGCAAAACGACGTTTACCATCGGCGGAATAGAGACCTTTCAGGAGACTGCTAACCGCAATCGTCTGCAAGCCGTTACCCGCGTCATTCGGTTTGAGACCATCATCGCAACGGAGCAGTTTGCCGAGGAAAGCGGATTTTCTGAGGGCGATGAATTGTGGGCGGTACAGCGTGTGCGTTATCTGGACGGAAAAGCACTGATTCTGGACATCAACTACTTTTTAAAGGAATTTGTACCCGGACTGACAGAGGAAATCGCATCCCATTCCATCTATGATTTTATTGAAAACGTGCTTGGAATGCAGATCATCACCAGCAAACGGCGCATCACGGTGGAGCATGCCACCGCCCGGGACGAAAAACTGCTGGATATGGACGGCTATGATTGCGTGGCAGTGGTGGTAAACCAGACCTTCAACTCGGACGGGATGCTGTTCGAGTACACCCAGTCCCGCCACCAACCGGACTATTTCTGCTTTCAGGACATTGCCACCCGAAAGAAAAACTAAAGGCGATGTGCTTCGCTATAAAGCACATCGCCCAAACTCAACTCATGCAATTTTCATATCTACCGTCTGCCGCAAAGAGCAGATGATATTTTTCTAATCCTCTAGCCCATGGCTCCCAGCCACATTCTTCAAATATTCCTTCGTGTCACCGTTCAGAATCAAATCCGCATAGCCCAGCGGATCGTTGTAGATAAGGTAGTCCAATTCCGTCCTCTGCGCCATGGTCACGTCCAATTCATCCTCGACCCCAGTGCAGTCGATAGAGATTTTCCTCCCATCCCGGAGCAGCAGCTCCACGCTGCCGGTATCCATGTTGAATTTGCAGGCTCTTGCATCGTACTTCATAATCTTGCGTCCTTTCTGCCTTGCGGCACTCTTACAGTTGCGACCTTTGTGATACGGTCTTTCTTCTGATAAGGTTTTGGACACACAGCCGTCAGGGGGAAGAGCCGTTGTTCTCGTTTCCAAAGAAAACAAAAAATCCGAACCCTTCTCCTATCGAGAAAAGGTTCGGATTTTCATTGTTTGGTGCGAGTAGTGATACAGCATTTTTTGAAAACCATCGTAGTACAATTCGTTTTCGAGGCCATCGAATAGCAACTTGCTTGTATCGAACCCCGATGGGCAGCTGTATTGAAAAACAGTTGCCTTTTATATACCATACAACCTAAAAATTATCAAGTACACGCAGCGTTCACTTCTCCCATCACCGGGAGCAAATGGACGCTGCTTTTTTGTTTGCAACGAAAGGAGGCATCCGTGAAATGGCAGTTTTTCGGGTAGAAAGAACAGCGGCTACACGGTCATGTCGAACCACCACCTGCGGAACAGGAGCCTGTCCTTGAAAGCCAAAGGCTTACTTTCCCAAATGCTCTCCCTGCCGGAAGATTGGGATTACACCCTGCAAGGGCTGGCCCGTATCAACCGGGAAAGCATTGACGCAATACGGCAGGCCATCCGGGAACTGGAACAGGCGGGCTACATCCAGCGTTCCAGAGAACGGGACGAGAAAGGACGGCTACGAGGTGCAGACTATGTGATCTTCGAACTGCCGCAGCCTGTTCCTGCATCGTTTTCACCTACATTGGAAAATCCAACGTTGGAGAATCCCACGCAGGAAAACCCTACGTTGGAAAATCCAATGCAATTAAATAAAGATAAACTAATTACAGAAAAACAAAAGAAAGAGGGATTAAATACCGATTCCATTCCTATCCATTCCCCAAACCCCTTGCCTTTGGACGAGGACGAGACAGCGGCATCGCTGCCGGAACGGACAGGAAGCCGAAAGGAAGCGGCCTATCAAATCTACCGGGACCTGATTTTGGAGAACATCGAGTATGACACCCTCATCCAGAATCCCCGGATAGACCGGGAGCAGCTGGACGAGATCGTGGACATCCTGCTGGAAACTGTCTGTACCAGCCGCAAGTCCATCCGGGTTGCCGGGGACGATTATCCGGCAGAGCTGGTCAAGGCCAAGTTCCTGAAGCTGGACAGCCATCACATCGAGTTCGTCATGGACTGCCTGCGGGATAACACCACCAAAGTCCGCAACATCAAGCAATACCTGCGGGCCATGCTTTTTAATGCGCCCAGCACCATCAACAGCTACTATGCGTCCCTTGTGGCGCACGATATGGCGCAGCCCGATTGGGGTCGGGAAGAAGTCACCCAGAAAACCATTGCTCTGTCCATGAAAACAGGCAAGCTCACCGCCCAAGCCCTGCAAGCTGCGTTGAAAAAATACTTGCAGCACCGGGCCAAGGGGCCAAAGCTGCACCACGGTAAGCAAAGCCTGAAACAGCTGAAAGCCCACGGCGCAGCCCTGACCAACATTGAAGTCACGGAGGCGAACATCGGGGCGTTTAAGCCCTTATCTGCTGTTCGTGTACCTGTTCGCCAAATGCGGGCAGGCGTACCGTCTGGCTGCGGGCGCGGATGCTTCGGCAAAACTGCTCCACCTGACGGGCGGCATCACCGTCGCCTTTGCAAGCCTGCCGCCCAGCCTGCATCTGTTTGATCTGCGTTGGCGTTGCGGGGCGGTGGCTGTCCGGGCTCATCGTGTACAGCAAGGGCAAAATGCAAAGAAGTATCGCAGGGCGAGGAATACGGGTTTCGCCCGATGGGCACCGCCAAGGACATTGCCCCGTACATCGACCCTAAGTTTGAAAAAATAACATCCTGCTGACCCAGACCGAACGCCTGACCATGACCGGGCGGCCCAAAGACCCAAAGA
>VOFG01001500.1_pt1 | contig 14220 bp, 18 predicted proteins | sample 5384171 | NCBI WGS metagenome assembly VOFG01 (sample SAMN12384726, study PRJNA508395) | human gut metagenome | isolation source: healthy gut F | host: Homo sapiens
AGCTTCAAATCAGCGGCGCTTCCGGAAAGATTGTTCATCGGAACGAGACCGTCGTGTTGGGATGAACATTTTCGACCGTCACAGTATTGCGCCAGCTCGCAACCGTACCTTCGCCGCCGGCCTGCTCAAACTGTTCCTGTGTCAGTACGTTCCGCGCGGCCTTATCGAGATCGACCTTGCGGTAGGGCATTTCGGGAAGATACACAAAGCGGTCCTGCAAGCACAGCAGCTCCAGATAGCCCGTCGGGCAGTAGAGCGCGTTGCCGCTGTTTCCGGCATACATACCGATAGCCATGTTATTGTAGCCGTATTTATTGGAGACGTCCATGGTGAACACGGTCTCACCGGTTGCAAAGTCCAGGATGATGTACTGCCACATGCCGCTTTCCAGATCCTGCACATAGCCGTAGACATAGCCGGTTGCGGTGGAGAGCTTCATAATCGACGTGTCGCTCAGGTCATTTCGGCACCAGACGCTTTTCATCTCATAGCCGGAATCGGTTTTGATGGTATCGACACGTTCGACGCCGGGCGCGATCATGCAGTTGCCCTTTGTCAGCCAGTTTGTGTCATAGATGTTGGCATAGCTCTGGATGGAGGAATCGCTGTCGGGATCGGCAAGGCCTGCGCTGCCTGCGCCGAACCAGTTGCACACAATCGTGCTGACGGTGCCCTCGCTGTCGTCATAGACGATGGCAGAGTTTTCAACCGCCACCTGATAGCCCTCGGGCAGATCATCCAGCACCGGCATACTTGCAACGATCTCACCGGTCTTCATATCGAGCGCCAGCAGCTTGACTGGATCCGCGTTGTCGGTGAACATCACAAGATCCGGCGTCAGCGACGGGGAGCAGCCGCCGCCCCAGGCAAGACCGCCGCCGGTGGTCTTGTCACCCTCGCCGCTGACCTTCGCGCCGACGCTCTCATACGGCGTGCACCAGACAGCCTCGACACCGTTATTGGCACGCAGCAGATAGCAGTTCTGGTTCGTCAGAATGACCGCGCCGTCTTTGGAGGCGGCGATGCCGTTTTCCGCGCCTTCGCCGGGCGTCAGCTCATGGACAAAACCAGCTTCGAGAGGTCAGCCTGCTCGCCGTTGAGAATTGCGTCGATGCCGGTGGGCGATATAGCCGAGCACACCCTGCTGCTCACGCTCGGGATAGATGCGGAAGCCGCCGGTGGCGAACCAGAGGTTTCCCTCGTAGTCGAAGACCACGGACAGAAGATTCTGCGTCAGCTCCTTGCCGAGCGCAGTCTCGGCTGCCGCCTTGATGTCAATGTCCAGTACCTTTTTCAAATTCAGGCAGGACGTTTCCTGCTTTATCGGTTGCCTGCAGCATCAGCACGTGGTTGTTGCTGGTCGGACAGACGATGCGGTTTTCCGCGTCCAGGAACGTGTAGGAGCTCTGAATCACGTAGCCGCCGCCGTCATGCTGCTTTGGGGAGAAATAGCCCAGCGTCGTGGTTTCCTCCGCGTTCAGATCGCGGATGGCGATGCCGCCGAGCAGCGGAACGACTGCGTGGCCGTAGCTGTCAAAGTAAATGGCAGGCGAAGCGTTCGCGTTGGTTTTTTCATAGGAAACATTGATCTCCGGATAGATGCCGACCGGCAGAATTTCATCCGTAGAGTCGGTGTTGTAGCCGTCGTGGTGGATATTCGCGTCGCTCTTTTGCCATATAGGGGTTTTCGTCAACACGTTTGGCATTCATGGCCTTTACCGGCAGGGCAGTGCTTACCGCACCGGATTCTGTATCCGATGCAGGCATGTCGGAAGACTGCTTCGCACCGCAGGCTGCCAATGTCAGGCACAACACACCTGCCAGCATAAGGGTTGGTACAGAACATTGTAACTTTTTCCTTTTCATTGATATCCTCCATTTTTATGCTTATTGTCCCGGTTTGGTTCGATGCCCGTTTATTCAATCCAGGCATTCAGTCCTCGCTGGAATGCTTCTTCGAAACCGGCTTCATCAGGAAATAGTCGGCCCGCAGCCGGAAGGCATGAAGAGAGAAATCCAGGTCACTGCACCAGATCATCCGGCATGCTGGGCATAAGGACCGAAGGTGCTCCGCCGCATTCAACCCTGCCACCCCGGAAAGTGCAATGACGGCATTGGTTGATCAGCTTTCTGCGCCGTTTCAAAAAAACGTTCCTGGTCGTCATATTGCATGACTTGCGGAAACAGCCCCTTCGCTTCACAAAACCGGGTAATTTGCTCGGCGTAGCGCTGCCGCTCTGCTTCCTGTTCTGCCAACACTGCAATACGATACACAGATCTCCCCTCCTTCCTTCATCCGATTTAGCATCCTGCTTGTGCTCAGTATAAAAAAAGGCCATTCGCTTTTTTCAAGCGCCGTGGCACGAAAAGGGCGATTTTGGCACGAATTCCGACAGCAGTTCTTTGTTATCCTCGACAAGCTGTGATATAATTATCTTGGAATTTAAGCACAAGGAGAGAAACCTGCATGAGAATTGCGATTGTGGATGATCTTGCTGCGGAACGCACACTGCTGAAAGGCAGGCTGGAGTGGCAGCTTCAGCGGAGAAAAAATACAGGCGGATATTCTGGAATACGAAAGCGGCGAGACATTTCTGGAAGCGGCAAGGAAAGCGCCCCTTTACTGCCGCATTTCTGGATATTTATATGGATGGCATGACGGGCATGGAGGCGGCAAAAGAAGCTGCGGAAAACCGACACTGACTGCCTGCTGGTTTTTATCACGACCTCGACCGACCATGCGCTGGAGGGCTTTCAGGTACGGGCGCTGCACTATCTGGTCAAGCCCCTTACCGAGAAGCGGACATCGACGCGCTGACGGACGAGCTGCTTGCCTGCATACCGCAGCCGGACAAATATATGGAGCTAAAGGTGGAGGAAGCGAGATCCATCTGCGCTATCAGGATATCATCTACGCAGAACACTTCGCCCACTTGATCTACGTCCATACGACGGTTCAAAAAGACGCTTGCCACACGCCAGCCCCTTCAAGACGTTCATCGCCTCACTAAAGGATGACACACGCTTTTTGTGTGCGGGCGCGGGTGATCGTGAATCTGGAACACGCGAAGGATCTGGAAGGTGCACCGCCTTCCGCATGGCGGACGGAAGCCGCGTGTTTGTCAGTCAGGACCTTCTAAAAGTGCCCAGCAGGCATTTATGGAGTTCCTGCTTCAAAGGGGGCGGATGGTATAATGGAGCTGCTGCGTCCGATTCTGGAACTCAGCGTGGTGATTCCCAGCATGCTGCTTGCCTGCTTCCTGTAAAATCCAGCTTAAAGCAGCCGCTGTCAAAGCTTGTTTTGTGGCTTGCCCGCTGCTTGCGCTGCTTTGTGCCGCCGGAGGCGTGATGTGCTATGCGCGCCGCATGCCAACTGCGCCGATGCTTGCAGGCCTAACCTTGCTTTGCAGTCGTGATCTACATAAAAACGCTCCGGATTTCGCTTTGGAAATCTGGAACGATTTGCGTTGTCCGTCTGTGCGGTATTTGCCTGTATCAACAGCCTTGCAAGAGCGCTCAACGCAGCTATGCTGGCCGGTTTGCCGCAGGCGCAGGCTGCACCATGGTTTTTGTCTGCGGGTCGTGATTTGCTATCATGCGATCTGCTGGCTGTTTGCCGCCATCGCCTATTATCCTACGACGCACAGTGTGCGGAGGATGGTCGAGGACGAAAATTTTGCACAGACCTGGTATGTGTTCTGGGTGCTGCCGCTGGTGTTCATTGCGCTGAATCTGTTTATGATTCCCAAGTATGCGGACACTCTCTATACCGGGCGTGTTTGCAGGGGTATTTTGTGATCTGCATCGCACTTTTGTTTTTGATGCTTTTTCTTCAACGCAATCTTCCTTCTGATGGCAATCAGTATCAACCGGAATGTGAGATTGCAGCAGGAGAACCAGCTGCTTTCTATGCAGCAGCAGCGCTACGAAAGCCTGAAAGCTGCCATTGAGGAAACCCGGCAGGCGCGGCACGATCTGCGCCACCAGCTATGTCAGCTCGCTGCCCTTGCAGAAGAGCGGGGAATCTTGAAAAGATCAAAGCCTATCTTTCCGACGCAGTTTCAGAATCCTGAGTCTGGAGCTGCATTTCTGTGAAAACCGGGCGGCAGACGGCGTGGTCGGGTATTACTGCGCACTTGCGAAGCGGGAGCAGATCCCATTTTCCGTGCGGCTCGATCTTCCGGAATGTCTTCCTAGACGAGATCGATCTTTGCCTGGTCCTCTCTAATCTGCTGGAGAATGCGCTGGAAGCCAGCCTGCGCACTGCACCTGCCAGACGCAGAATCGAGCTGACCGCCTATCTGCATGGCAACAGTCTGGCACTGATTCAAGTTGAAAACACCTATGACGGGTTATCCGGGAAAAGACGGGGTATTTCTGTCCTCCAAGCGAAAAGGAGACGGTGTCGGGCTTCAGTCCGTCCGTCACATCGCAGAAAAAATCCTGCAGGGTGAGTACGGTTACCTATCAGGACGGTCTGTTCTGTGTAAAGGTCATGCTCTGTGGGTAATTATGCCCTGCCTTTCCAAAACGGCACGACCACAGATTTCAGCAGTCGCTTCCGGCAATCCCTGTATGTACCGGATTGCCGTTTTGCAAAGACGTTAGACTTCACTGTGCAATGTCATTTAGTTAGCATTGACGAGTGAACAGTAACCCTATTGCATGAAAAAATGGATATATTATAATCGGAAATAGGATCACAACAAAGAAAGCAGAGAATTCCAGACTTCATGGAGGACATGGGGCAAACAATGGCAAAATCGGAAAAACAGAAATTAAAACTTCTATATATCATGCAGTGCCTGACGGAGAAAACGGATGCGGAGCATTCAGTGACTACGCAGGAGATCATTGATTATCTCGCATTGCAGGGCATTAATGCGGAACGGAAAAGTATTTACACAGATATTGACCTTCTGATCGACTATGGAATGGATATTGTAAAAATTCGGGGGAGATCGGGCGGTTACACGCTAGTGAGCCGCCAGTTTGAGCTGGCAGAACTGAAATTGTTGGTAGATGCGGTGCAGTCCTCCAAATTTATCACAACGAAAAAATCAAGAGATCTGATCGGAAAGCTGGAAACACTTTGCAGTAAATATGAAGCGGGTCAGTTACACAGACAGGTAGTTGTGACAAACCGGAATAAGACGGTCAATGAAAACATCTATTATAATGTCGACATCATTTACAATGCGATCGCGGAGAACGTGAAAATACAGTTTCAGTATTTTGAGTGGGATGTGAATAAAGAAATGCATCTCCGCCGGAATGGAAAAGTATACGAGGTGAGTCCGTGGCTTTTGACGTGGGATGATGAAAATTATTATCTGATCGCCTACGACAGCGAGGCGGGGATCATCAAGCATTATCGCGTGGATAAAATGTTAAAAATCGAACTGTCTGTGGAAAAGAGAAGGAAAAGAACAGTTCCAGCATTTTTGATTTGCAGCTTACTCGAAAAAACATTTGGAATGTTTGCAGGAAAAGAGGAGACTGTCACACTGCGATGCGACCGTTCTTTAACAGGCGTGATGATCGACCGGTTTGGAAAAGATGTTGCGATGAGAAAAATTGATGAGAACACGATCAGGCGAGAGTGAATGTAGCGGTGAGCCGCCAGTTTTTCGGCTGGATCACTGGCTTGGGAAATATCGTGAAAATAGAAGCTCCGGAGCGGGTGGTGGAACAATATAGAGACTATCTTGGCGAGATTATCGAGAGATATTCATAATAATTCAGAGCAGAAGGAAACATAAATCGGACATGAAAGAAAGAACGTATCAGATCGTGTTAGATGGCATTGTGATCACCGTGACAAAAAAACGCATCAAAAACATGTATCTGCGCATCAAAAAAAGAGGACGGCATGGTTTTGATCTCTGCGCCGTATCAGATGAGTGATCTTCGTATCCGCAGATTTGCGGAGCAACGCCTGCCGTGGATCAGGGAATATCAGGAAAAAATATAAGGAACTGAAACAGCAGAAGGATTTAAGACCGGCTTTGAGTGAGGCGGAGATCAGACGCAGAAAAGTACTTTTGAAGGCAGCAGTGGAAAAGCTGATCCAGAAGTATGAACCATTGATGCGGGTGCAGGTATCCGGTGTCACAATCCGGCAGATGAAAACGCGCTGGGGCTCCTGTAATGTAAAAAACGCATCATATCAACATCAATCTGGCTCTTTATGAGAAAGGACCAGGTGCCTTGAGTATGTGGTTGTCCACGATGTGTCACATTTTGGAAGCAAGCCATAATAAAATATTCTGGGGTTATGTCACAGTATTTCCCGGACTGGAAAAATGTGCGTGCACGTCTCAACGAGGAAGGCGTCTGACAGTCTCGTATCAATCATACAAACTGATTGGTGGCTGCGTTGTATTCGTAATCGATAGATTTTAGTTTTTCTTCAGCTCACTGCGGTCTACGTTAAAATTTTTCACAGAAAAGATCAAGAGTGGTAAAATAGTCGCGCAGCTGTGTGTTGACAAAACTTAAAAAGCATCACCGGGTCGTTTGGTATATTCTGGCACATAATAAATCTCCTTTGAATCATATTGCTTTTTGAACAATAATAAGATAGCATAGGAAAGACAAAAAGGGCAGTGCCTTTAGGAATCAGATCGTGGATCGGAAAGGAATAAAAATAATGGCAAATTGTGACAGCTGTGTATACAATGTTTATGATGATGATGATGAATGTTACTACTGTGAGGTAGATATGGATGAGGATGACGCTGCACGTCTGATGCAGGGACATTACAAAAGAATGCCCATACTATCAGAATGATGATGAGTATGCGGTGGTGCGGCATCAGATGTAAACCGGAGTTTAATTGGCATAGTGTCGCAGATTTTGCGGTGCTTTCTTAGGGTGTGAAGGGCAGATATAAGCGTCCTCTCACAAGTCAGAATCAGGGAAAAGAAGTTCGACAACTTCAAAACAAACTATATCTTACAGCTTTTATATAATGTAAGAAAAAAAAACAAGTATAAACGAAATATTATGTTTCTGTTCGTGGGCATTCCGATATGATACAAAACCAGCTTTTGAGCAACAATCTTGAGAAGCAGTGCTTCCTTTAAGATTGTTCCGACCGAATGCCAAGCAAGCACTAGTGGTCATGAAGAAAATAATAATATTTGTTAATACCGATAAGCTGTTTTATCAGATTACGAAATGACAATGGTTAGTATGAGAGGAAACGACAATCTCTGAACTGGGAACCAGCCAAGGTTCAGTTATATCTCCGTTACTGGCAAACATCTACAAAACACTGGACAGACTGTGAATGGACATACTCACGGTATTTTTCAGGCAATCCATTGTGAATTTAGATGTTGTATTTGCTATACTTAATTGGAATATGAGCAAAGGAGTTGAAAATATGTCTGAAAAGATATTGATTATAGATGACGAGCAAGATATAGCGGATCTGTTGGAGGTCTACTTGAAAAACGAAAATTACGTCGTTTATAAATTTTACTGCGCAACGGATGCCATGTCGTGTATTGAAAGCGGCAACATTGATCTTGCCATTCTGGATATTATGCTCCCGGATATGAACGGCTTTTCACTTTGCCAGCTTATCCGAAAGAAATACACTTATCCAATCATAATGCTAACGGCTAAAATTGAGGAAACGGATAAAATAACGGGGCTGACATTGGGAGCGGACGATTATGTGACAAAACCCTTTCGCCCACTTGAAGTAGTTGCCAGAGTGAAAGCGCAGTTAAGACGTTACAAGAAATATTCGCCCGGTATCATCATAGAGAAAGTTCCATCGGAACTTTCCTATAACAAATTGTGCCTGAATGTGCAGACCCATGAATGTCTGTTAGACGGGGAGCCGGTTTCTCTGACACCGACAGAATTTTCTATCCTCCACGTTCCTTTTGGAAAGTGCTGGAAATGTTGTAAGCATTGAGGAACTGTTTCATGCAGTTTGGAAAGATGAATACTACTCTAAAAACAGTAGCACAATTACTGTGCATATCCGGCATCTGCGTGAGAAACTGAAAGATACTTCCGATACTCCGCAGTATATTAAAACGATTTGGGGTGTCGGCTACAAAATTTAAGCGAAAGGAGAACGCTATGAAAGAAAACCAAATTGTTTGGCAACTATTTTATTCTTAATTTATCTGGCACTTCTGGTTTGGATCATACTGTTCAAACTACAGTTTTCAATCAGTGATCTGGATAAAGTAAGGAGTATAAACCTTATTCCTTTTCACTATGACAAGGAAATTGGAGCAGCATTTCACTTAACAGAGGTGCTCGAAAATTTCTTGATTTTTGTGCCTATGGGTATTTATCTTCAAATGATTCTGCCAAGAACAAAATTATATGTGAAGTTCATGCTGATTGCTGGAACAAGTTTTTTATTGGAAACTATGCAGTATATCTTAGCAGTCGGACGTTCTGATATTACTGATGTACTTACAAATACGGCAGGTGGTCTTTTGGGACTTGCTGTATATTCGATGGCAGCCCGGTTAATCGGAAATAGAATAAAAGCAAACAGACTGTTTTCCATTCTGGCAGGCATAGTAAGTGTTGTCGTGATTGGCCTGCTTGGCTTTCTTCTGTTTGCTAATCGGTAGGAGGTGTATTCTCATGTCGAAGAAAGAAATGACAACAGAAACGTGCCTTAAAGTGCGCTTATACCTATCATTGCTGGTTTATACCGTTGTTGGATATGGTTTGACCCTTATCTTGGACTACATCTTTTCAAAATTTGACAACGGTATTTTTGCATGGCTCTACCGGCGGCTCGATCTGCTTTTTATTTTGTATCTTATGATCGGCTTTGTATGTATTTTCAATTACTATTGGAAAAAAGCCGTGGGGCTATCTGGATGAAGTAATTGATGCGACCCAAACGGTCTATGAGCAGAACAATCATACCGTATCATTGTCTGACCCACTGAAAGAATTGGAGGAACAGCTCAATCAAATCAAAATGTCTGTTCTGTTGAGCAAACGGGCTGCAAAGCAGGCAGAAGAAAAGAAAAATGAAATTATTATGTATCTGGCACATGATATACGCACACCTTTAACAACAGTGATCGGCTATTTGAGCCTACTCCATGAAGCCCCTGACATGCCTGAACAGCAAAAGGAAAAGTATGTAAAAGTTGCGTTGAATAAGGCAGAGCGCCTTGAAAAGCTCATCAATGAACTTTTTGAAATTACCAAGTACAATGCACATAAGGTCATTATCAAAAAAGAAAATGTAGATTTGCATTGTTTGATTGCGCAGGTAATAGATGAAATATACCCGACACTCTCTGCAAATGGCAATACAGCGGTATTTACTGCGGAGGATAACTTATCCGTGAACGCTGACCCTGAAAAACTGGCGAGAGTTTTCAGTAACCTTTGCGGAACGCCGCGTCATACAGCTACCCACAGACAGAGATTACTATATCGGCCAAACGGTTAGAACATGATATTCAGATTACTTTTGAAAATCATGGAAAAACAATTCCACAGGAACAGCTTAACAGTATATTTGAAAAATTCAATCGCTTGGATGATGCTCGGCTTTCTAATACAGGTGGTGCGGGACTTGGCCTTTCTATTGCGGAAGAAATTATACATTTACATGGTGGAAAGATTACTGCATCCAGTCAAAACGAAACCATAGATTTTGTGATTACATTACCCATCTCTGCTTAGGAAAATAAGAGTGCGGTCTTAGGAATACCTTAGGAATTTAAGCGTTTGATTTTTGAGATTGAAAAGCCTTTGTTCGGTACAATGATTATCGAACAAGGGCTTTTTTATTGTTCAGCTGAAGCAAAAGAAAGGAGTGTAAGCATGGAACTGAAAATAGAGCATTTAAGCAAGCAGTTCAAAGACAAAACAGCAGTAAATGATGTCAATCTGACATTGACTCCCGGCATTTGGGGACTATTGGGGGCGAATGGTGCAGGGAAAACCACGCTCATGCGCATGATTGCTGATATTATGACACCAACCAGCGGAGCAGTTTACTATGACGGAAAAAACATTCGAGAGTTAGGTGAAGTCTACCGAAGCAAGTTTGGCTTTCTGCCGCAGGATTTTGGGTATCACCGGGATTTTACGGTCAAAGATTATTTGGAGTATATGGCTGCGCTGAAAGATATTCCCACAAGGGCAACTACCAAAAAGATCAATCATTTGTTGGACATTCTTTCGCTCTCCGATGTGAAAAAAAAAAATCTCCAATCTGTCAGGTGGCATGAAGCGTCGTGTTGGTATTGCGCAGGCTATGTTGAACGACCCGGAGATACTTGTCATGGACGAACCGACAGCAGGACTCGATCCCGGAGAGCGCGTGCGTCTGAGGAATTTCATTTCCGAGTTTTCGCATGATCGAATCGTGTTGATTTCCACCCATATCGTATCTGACATAGAATATATTTCTACGCGCAACGCAATTATGAAAGCCGGAGAAATTGTTGACGTCGGAACCACCGCAGAACTTGTCAAGCAGATTGAGGGCAAGGTTTGGAATTGCACAATTCCGGCCTCAAAGCTGCCGGAATGTGAAATGCGGCTGCACATTATCAATCAGCGAGGCGAAGATCACAATCAGGTTTCTATTCGTTATCTGTCCGAACATTCGGAAATTGATGGGTCTGTTACAACGGAGCCACGATTGGAAGACCTGTATCTGTGGTTGTTCCCGCAGACAGACTTGGAAAAGGAGGACAGATAATATGCGGCTCTTTAGACTTGAACTAAAACGTATTTTGAAGTCACGGCGCACCCTGATTTTACTTGCAATCGCACTTTTGCTTTCCGTAGCCATGGCATACCTGCCTATTTCATTTGAGAGCATTAACCGTCCAAACAAAGATGGCACGGTTACAGAATTAAATGGCTTGGCAGCTATCAAGTACAAACAAGATTTATATAAAACATCCGCTGGTGAAGTGACCCCGGATAGGATCAAATCGGCTTTGGAAACTTATCAAAGCTGCGTTCGAGAATATGGGCCAGTCGAGGAAGAGGGCTTTCCTCTGGCTGTATTTATTGAAAAAATCGTCCCGTTCCGTCACTTGCTGATGGGTCTGCCCGAAGCGTTTGCTGATCCAGTAACAGGCATTGGTGCTGATTTAATGGATATTGACCCGAATGACATTGACGGAGCCTATTATGAAAAGTGCGCAGAACATTTACAGGATGTCATGCGGAATGAGCAAAGAGAAAACGAAACCGCACAACAGAAAGCTCTTGAAAAATATTCAGAACTTGATACGCCATTTTATCTTCATTCTGGAATTTCTAAAGATGCATTTGATTATATTGAGTTTTATATTTTGTTCCTTGCTATTTTGTGTGTGGCAATCGCAGCACCTACTTTTGCCGGAGAATATCAAACGGGCGGTGACAGCATCCTGCGAACCACCAAATACGGGCATAAACAATTAGCAATTACCAAAATTCTGGCGGCATTTACACTTTTCGTTGTTACTTTCCTTGTCGGGATCACGGTACAAATTCTGATTTTAAATGCAGCGTTCGGGACGGATTGCTTAAAAACATCGTTTCAGATGCGATACTCTATCATTAATCTGCCAAACATCAATCTGGGGCAGTTGCAGATAATTCTCGCAGCAGCGGGCTTACTTTCTGTATTAGCAACGGTTAGCTGTACGTTGTTCCTGTCTGCAAAATGTAAAGACACATTGACAGTTTTGCTGATCTCTATTGTAGTTCTTCTCATGCCGCTTTTTGTTTATGTGGCGATGGGAGCAACATGGCTCTCTACCATACTTCCATCTGCCAGAATTGGTATGCAGAACAATTTCCTTTCTCAGCTTGCAAATTTCAATTATCTGAATATCGGTGGAATGAGTTTCTGGACACCGCATGTTATTTTGATTTCGGCAGGAATTGAATTATTTGTGTTTACTTTTTTGGCGATTCATTCCTATTGCAGACATCAGGTAGCATAAAAGAAGTTCAAAATAGAATGAATTGATTATCTGCCGCACGACGGCAAAAGAAAAAAGCCGTCGCAGAGCAGACATATTTTCACGCGCCTATGAATCGGCGGCTTTGATTTTCAGAGCCGCCGTTTCTTTGCATTTGCACAAACCTATGATGAATTTTCCGGAAATATTGTGGTTAATAGCGATTTAAACTGTTGTATTTGTTTAAAAATTAAAAAATATCTAATGAGTCTTCCGCATCTACCCACATCTGCAAATTTCCATCAAGATATAATTTTGCATATTCAAGAGGTTCATCAATGGCGAGTGCGTTTAATGCACAGTCTGATCCTGGTGTGGTTTTTAAGTTCTTTTCAGCTTCCCAACAGTCAATGCGGAGCATATAGCCAACAGAGGTGTAAACATCAATACTGTTGCGCTTGGGATTGTATTCTGCAAATATTGTTCTCATCGTATCAAATCTCCTTATCGTTAAATCAATCATTTGTTGCAAAAATCAGAAGCATTTCAATCAGTTCACCATGTCACTTTTATTTTGTGTTATACTGTTTTATATAATTTTCTTGCCCTTGTTTTTGCCCTTATCAGAGTTCGTAAACACTGGTGGGACGATATAACGCAAGGGAAAGAGTAAGGGAAAGCTCACCTGCGATAAACTTAGTGTTTTCAAGGGATTGAGAGGAATTTGATAACATAATATAACAATTATTAAATCCCTTAGACTATGTGAAATCTCAATTCAAGTTTGCAAAACTCACAACAATTTAATATCAAAAAAATTATATTTCGATAGATGATGATTTCAGAAGACTCTTTGCAGATGTCAGAAAGCATAGAGCAGAAATTGATATTAAAATAACCCCAACCGCAAGGGATAATTCACCCAAAGACAAGCCAAGATTATTGCGTTAAGATAAAGAAAATGGATAGTTTACTTGACTTTGCAAGCTATCCATTTTATTACATCATATAAAAAGTTTCGCCCTGCTTATTCTTGCAGTAACCAATCGGCTATATCGTGAATTTCGACTCCTTCATAGCTATATTGGGGATGTCTGGTTCTGGCAATAATCATTTTCGGATAAGCATCTCGAATCTGAAGCAGAGGAGAGCATTCTCTCTCAAATGTTTCATGCCCGGAAATGTTGTCGCTGACCTGAATATAAATCTTCTCGCCGCCTCTCTGAGCAACAAAGTCGATTTCCTTTTGATAGAGCTTGCCGACATAAACATCATATCCACGGCGAAGAAGCTCGATGCAAACGATGTTTTCATATACTCTGCCATAATCCATATTTCTGCTTCCCAGTATTGCATATCGAATACCGCTGTCACACAAATAGAACTTTTCAGAGCTTTCAAGATATTTCTTACCTCGGATGTCGTATCTCTTAATATCATAAAATACAAAAGCATTGCACAAATACTTAATGTACTTACCAACGGTTACATGATTGGTTGGAGTCTCATTTGCTGTCAGTAGCTGACTGACCTTATTCGGAGAAGTCAGATTGCTGATATTATCCATAAGGAATTCGCTCAGACGTTGTAAAACCAAAGTGTCCGGGAGCGCATATTTCTGCACCAAATCCCTTGTAACAATAGTTTCGTAGACCTCTTTGATATAGTTTGTTCTGTCTTTTTCGGTTCTGTAAGCGTAAGAACCTGCTAAACCGCCATTGATAGCGTAATCATCAAAGAGCTTATCTTTATCACTAACATCATTATAATATTGGCAATATTCCTGGAAGCTGAAAGGAAACACATGAATTTCAATATAGCGTCCGGTAAACAGCGTTGCCAGATCTGCACTCAGCAGGAAAGCATTGGAGCCTGTTACATAGATGTCGTAAATTCCCTTAGAGTACAGGCTATTAATTGCCAGCTCAAAATTAGGACACATTTGAACCTCATCTACAAACAGGTAGTTCGTTTTACCTTCCTGATAATGTTCTTCCACATATGCGTGTAAGGCATGGTATTCCATGATTTCTTCATATGCTAAATCCATGAAGTCAATGAAGATAATATTGATGTTTTCAAAGTTGCTTTTCAGATACTCAATATACGCCTGCATCAGCTTGGACTTACCAGAACGACGAATACCCGTGATGATCTTGATGTCAGGAGTGCCATTCAGTTCAATGATTCTATCGAGATATTTAGTTCTCGTGATTGTTTTCATATAGTCACCCACTTTCAAAAATTGATTTTTTTCATTTCTCGAAACTGCTTCGTTGTACTTAGTATACTGTTTGCTAA
>VOFG01002280.1_pt1 | contig 14153 bp, 16 predicted proteins | sample 5384171 | NCBI WGS metagenome assembly VOFG01 (sample SAMN12384726, study PRJNA508395) | human gut metagenome | isolation source: healthy gut F | host: Homo sapiens
CAGAGCTTGCAAATTTGCCCTCTGGAAAAACAATCGCTACTTTGCGAGCATCGGCAAGAGCATGACTTCTGCCACGGCGCAGAAATTGCTTTGGTTCCGGCAAGGTAAAGCTCAAGAATTGCAAGTCCGAAAGAACGGGCAACACCTTTGATGCCACCGTCTTTATGGAGGTATCAGATGATGGCAAAACGAAGTTCAGTATGGAATTTGAAAATGGAGGAAAAAGCAAATGACGAATGAATACAACCCGGATGGTAAGGAAATCCGATTTATCGACAGCCATTATAAGGATTTGTTTCATATCCCCGATGGCAGCTGTGTGCAGATTCACTACCCGGATGAAATGCTGCACCTTCATTGACGAGTATCATACGCAGATCGGATACAATGTGTTTCATATCTGCCAGTTTGCAGAAATTATGGAGCGCAACGGCGCAAGCTATATGCCGGAGCCTGAGATTATGGGCGATGAAGCCGCATGGAAGGTCGGAAAGGATAGAATCCTTGCGGTGCAGACCTGCGAAGATGGTTATGACTACACCCTGTTAGATGAAAACTACAACGAGATTGATGGCGGTCAGGTCGATAACCCTGAACTGTCCATAATCGAAGTCCGCCGGGATATTCTGGAATCCTTCGGGCTGGAGCGCCGGGAACTGCGGGCAATGTTCTATGAGGATGTCATGGAGCAGGCTTTTGAAGTCGGCAGACAGGCGGTGGTGGTCAATGACCCTATCGCTGAGCTTGCTTTTAAGCTCGACCGTTTTGCAGAGAACTTCGACCCCTATGAATATATGGATCAGGTCGATGATGTGCAGGCGCATATCCAAGAAATCAAGGCAGATCTTGCCGCTGGTAATACGGCTCCGTATCGTGAGTTCCTGAATACAGCCATTGAAGAAGCCCGTGAGGAAACTGCGGTTGAGGTTGCCAAAGTGCTGAAAAGTCAGCTGGATAAGCTCGACTCTCCGAAGCGTGAGTCGGTCATGGAAAAACTGGCACAGGCCGCAGAAAAAGCTGCGCCTGCCAGTCCCTCTCCCAAACGCAAAGAGCCTGAACGATAAGGAGGACACGGATATGAAAAACGAAAAATGGGATGATGTTCACGGAAATACCACCCCGGATGACAGAATGGTTGCTTTTCTGGAAAGCCCCACGGATTCCTATGCGATTCTTCAGCTGCGGGAAGATGTAGACGATAATATCCCGCTCATGTTTGCAAATTACAGCTACCTTCAGAAGAAAGAAATGGAGCCTGAGATTTATGTAAAGTTCAATATTGACCACCCGGATGATTTCCGTGGTCACAGTATGTCGGTCAGCGACATCGTAGCCTTAAAAGGTAGTCGGTGAGGTATCCTTTCACTATGTAGATTCTGTTGGGTTTCAGAAGCTGGAAAACTTTATGAAGTCCGAAAACTACCTGAAAAACGCAGAGATGGCAATGGAAGATGATTATGGGATGATTGACGGTATCATCAATAACGGAAAAGCGTCCGGATTAGAGGAACGTCCTTCGGTGTTGGAGCAGTTAAAGGAAAAGCCCGTGCCGGATGTTTCCCATAAGCCGCCAAAGAGCCACCCGGAAAGGAGATTGAATGATGGATTTCACACAGGATGAGCGGAACATGATGATGCTTTACAGCCCTGGCACAAGGTCAGGGCTGTGTGAAGCACTGACACTGATGAAGGAACAGCTTTTCGGAGGACGAGTCAGAGCTTTTTGCTTTGGCAGACTCGGTTCTCCGTAAAGTTTCAGCCATGGTACCTTCGGTGTTGGGACGATTAAAAAACTGGCGGGCAGTTACAAAAAGCCTCCTCGACATCGTTGCCAACAGCTTCCTTGAGGAGTATGATGAACTCAACATCGAAGTAGCTTTCAAAAATGCGGTGGCAAACAGCGTATCCTATACGATGTATTGCCGGTTCGTGGAAAGTCCCGACAACTACTTCGAGCATGAGGATTTCCAGAAGGTGTTTGATTTTAACACCAGACAGACGGTAAATGCCCTTGGTACTGCGGTGAATGCCATCAGCACAAGGATGTTTCAGGAAATCGAAAAAGCGATTGGAGAACATGAGCAGATTAAAGCTACCGAAAGGAGTACAGATTATGAGCGAGATGACTTACAGACAGGCCGGAGATTATCAGATTCCGAACCTTCAGTTGGAGAACGAGGGAGAGAAACCTCTGGGCAAGTACGGCAGGATGCGTCGAGCATTTTGGAACAGAACAATCCGATGCTCCTGAACGACATGATTCTGACGGAGAGCCTGTTCCCGCACCTGTGGGAGATCGAGGAAACAGCGAAAGCCAGAGTGGAGTTTCTGATGGAGCAGTACCTGAAGGACAGCCCCGCACCGGACAAGGAAACGCAGCAGATGGCGTGGGTGCAGCACATGAACAGCCTGAAAGCACAGGCGGAGGAAGTCGTGATGACGGAGCTTATCAACAGCTGAGTCTGAACCTTTTCCTCTCCGAAAATGAACAAATCAGTTTTATCGACCGAGAATATCTGTGCGTGGTATGCCGAGGACGGTATCCACCTTGCCAAAGGTTCCTCTGCCATTGACAGCCCCAGAGCGCAGATCGTTTCTTGGGAAACGGTTGCCGAGCGCATTGGAGAACTGCTTGAAAATGGTCGGTTCGCAACTAATGTGGAACTGGTAGAAGCATCCGGATATGAGCGTCAGAAGTTGGCAGAATCCCTGTGGCATCTTTATCACGATTTGAGTGAAGAAGCCCGTTCCAGCAACTATCTGGCAATTCTTCATCAGGAACCGTTTCGTGGTTTCCCTGACGAAACCGCAGACTTGGCTGAAAAGTTACGCACAGCGGTCAGGATCACGATGCCAAGGGTGTTGCTTACACCAAGAGCGGTTGCGATAAATTGCAGATGTCCTGGGCGCAGGTGGTGCAGAGAATCGACGGTCTGATACGAAAGGGACGCTACCTCAGCCCGGAGGAAGAAGCGGAACGACAGGCTATCGAAGAAGCTAAAACTGATCCGTTGGAAGATGTTTATGACCGTTTCGCAGTGATTGATACCGAGGATGGCGAGTATGCGATCTGGGATAATCAGACCGATGACTACTATGTAGACCCGGAAGGCGTTACGGAATACTTCACGGACGAATGGCTTGCCAATGACTATTTGGAGGAAGTTCGTCAGTCCGTAGCTGCGATGGAGTCGGTTCAGCCAGAAGCGCCTGTGGCAGAGCCTGCCGAAGTTGTGGAAGCATCTGCTTCCGAGGAACCGAAATGGAATTATCAGGTCGGTGACACGGTATATCTGGACGATACAGCTTTCCGTGTGGAGCAGATCACGGACAGAGAGGTTCAGCTGCGTGACCCTACGCTTGCTTATCCCATCTTCCGTGCCGAGAATCGTGAGAATTTCGAGCGTATGCTCTCTCAGGACGAAAGAAACCATGCGGTAAGGGTTGATGCCCAAACCGAAGAAAAGCCCGTTACAGAGGATTTTCTGGGCAAAACCGAACCGAGGGACTACACCCCTGAGTATCAGCTGTTAGACCGTCTGCGTATGGACTGCGAATACTTCCTTGGTGCAGGACAGCACAGCGAAAAGCATCTGTGGGCAGGCAACCGCCATGCACAGATTGCCAAGATGCGTGAGCTGTATGAAATGATTCCCGACAAACCAGAATGGCTGACACCTGAGATGATTAACAGCTACGAGGAGCGCATGGCTCCCCGCTATCTGGTTGCCGCCTACCATCACTTTGAAAACGGCTTCGATGATAAACTGGACTACTACACTCTGGAAGAAGCGGAAAAAAGCTGCCCAGGGCTATGTGGACGGAACCATGGAGGATGACGGATTCAAGTACGATGGTGCTGCCGTTTACGATCAGCAGGAGCATAAGTGCATCCGTATCTATGGGGACTACCCTGACGAAAAGGCACACGCACAGGTCAGAGCCAGTGCGGAACCCGAACAGCAGGAACCGGAACACTTCATCGATCATTTTTATGTTGCCGAGGACATTCAGAAGCGGGGTGCGCTGGACATCAAGGAATACAGTTCCTTTGATGATGCCCCTGCGAGCCTACTATGCACTTCCTGACACGCAGAGAAAAGCCCTGGGTGCAATGAATACCAGAGATCTGCCGGGTAGTCTGGACTTCGTACAGTGCGTAGATGGAAAGGACACCATCATTCAGGATTATGCCCAGGTGGACGGATGGCAGAATGCCGAAGTCGACATTATCGCTCAGCTTGAGCAGTCCATCACCACCAGAGAAATCCCACCTGTTCCTGCGGTGAACTTCCACATCACGGATGACAACATCGGTGAAGGTGGACCGAAGCAGAAATTCGCAAGAAACATCGCAGCCATTGAAACTCTGTTCAAACTGGAAAGCGAGAACAGGAACGCCACTACCGAAGAACAGGAGATTTTGTCGAATTATGTCGGTTGGGGCGGTCTGGCAGATGCCTTTGACCCGGACAAGGGAAATTGGGCGAAGGAGTATCAGACACTGAAAAACCTGCTTTCCGAAGATGAATATGCTGCGGCAAGAGCTTCCACCCTGAACGCACATTACACCAGCCCTACGGTCATTCGCTCCATCTACGATGCGGTCGGACAGATGGGCTTTGAAACAGGAAATATTCTGGAGCCTGCTATGGGTATCGGCAACTTCTTTGGTATGCTCCCTCCTGAAATGCAGAGCAGCCGTTTGTATGGTGTGGAACTGGATTCCATCACCGGCAGAATTGCTCAGAAGCTCTATCCCAACGCAGAAATCAAAGTAGCCGGTTTTGAAACGACAGACCGCCGAGACTTTTACGATCTGGCTGTGGGTAATGTCCCTTTCGGCAACTACAAAGTGTCCGACAAGCCGTATGACAAGCTGGGATTCTCCATTCACAACTATTTCTTTGCCAAGGCTTTGGATCAGGTTCGTCCCGGTGGTGTGGTCGCTTTTGTGACAAGCCGTTACACCATGGATTCCAAGAACTCTGACGCAAGGCGATATATGGCGCAGAGGGCGGAACTGCTTGGTGCAATCCGTCTGCCAAACGATGCCTTTAAGAAAAACGCAGGCACGGAAGTCGTGTCCGACATCCTGTTCCTGCAAAAGCGTGACCATCCGATTGACATTGTACCGGAATGGGTAAACCTTGACCGCACCGAAGAAGGACACACCATGAACAGCTACTTTGTCGCTCATCCTGAAATGGTTCTGGGCGATACGGTGGAAGAAAGTACCGCCTACGGCATGGACATTACAGTGCGTCCCATTGAGGGCATGGAACTGTCCGAACTTCTGAAAGAAGCAGTTTCCCACATCCAAGGAACCTATCAGGCTGTGGAGCTTCCCGAAGCTGACAAGGGTAAGGAAATCGAAACCATTCCTGCAACCCCGGATGTAAAGAATTTCTCTTATACCGTGGTGGATGGCAATGTGTACTTCCGTGAGAACTCCCTCATGCGTCGTGTAGACCTGAATGAGAAAGCAAAAGACCGTGTGATGGGCATGGTGGAACTTCGTGGTATCGTCAACGAGCTGATCGAATATCAGCTTGAGGATTACCCGGATGAAATGATTACTCAGAAACAGGCAGAACTGAATGATGCCTACGATGCGTTTGCCGCAAAGAACGGGCTTATCAATAATCGAGCCAATGGTCAGGCATTTGCTGACGATTCCTCCTACTATCTCCTGTGTTCTCTGGAAAATGTGGATGAGGACGGCAATCTGAAAAGCAAGGCGGATATGTTCACCAAGCGAACCATCAAGCCGGAACGCAGAGTGACGAGCGTGGATACGCCGTCCGAAGCTCTGGCAATCTCTATCGGTGAGCGTGGCAAGGTGGATTTGCCGTTTATGGCACAGCTGCTTGGAACACCTGGAGAATACGATGCGATTCAGGCAGAGCTTCGAGGGGTGATCTTCAAAGACCCGATGGCTCCCGATGCTGTGGAAGTTGGATGGCAGACTGCCGTCTCCCAACTACAACGATGTGGCGGCGTATGTCACTTACGGTACAGAGCGAGCCAACGCATATCGGATTCTGGAGGAAACGCTGAATCTGAAGGATATTCGTATCTATGATACGATTGAAGATGCAGATGGTAAGCAGAAGCGTGTCCTCAATAAAAAAGAAACTACCCTGGCACAGCAGAAACAGCAGGCAATCAAGGATGCGTTCCGAGATTGGATTTGGAGAGATCCGCACAGACGAGAAACCCTTTCCACCAAGTACAACGAACTTTTTAACTCCACCAGACCTCGTGAGTATGATGGCTCTCATATCCGTTTCGGCGGCATGAACCCGGATATTACCCTCCGTGAACACCAGAGAAATGCTATCGCTCATGTGCTATATGGTGGAAATACGCTGCTTGCACACGAAGTTGGTGCGGGCAAGACCTTCGAGATGGCTGCATCGGCTATGGAGAGTAAACGGCTTGGATTGAGCCAGAAATCCCTGTTCGTTGTGCCGAATCACTTGACCTTACAGTGGGCAAACGAGTTCCTGCACCTCTATCCGAGTGCCAAGCTCCTTGTTGCCACCAAGGAAACAGCAAACCGTAAGAAGTTCTGCGCTCGTATCGCAACGGGTGACTATGATGCAGTCATCATCGGTCACAGCCAGTTTGAAAAAATCCCGCTTTCTGCCGAACGACAGGAACGGCAGCTGCGGGAGCAGATTGATGAGATCGAGGGTGCGATTGCGGAGCTGAAATGGCAGCGTGGCGAAAACTTCACGATCAAGCAGATGGAGAAAACACGAAAATCATTGGAAGCCAGACTGGACAAGCTCCTTGCCGCTGACAAGAAAGATGATGTCATTACCTTTGAGCAGTTGGGTGTAGACCGGCTGTTTGTGGACGAAAGCCATGCGTTCAAGAATTTGTTCCTCTACACAAAAATGCGAAATGTGGCAGGTCTGTCCACCTCCGAAGCCCAGAAATCTTCGGATATGTTTATGAAGTGCCGCTATATGGATGAGCTGACCGGCGGGCGTGGTGTGATCTTTGCAACCGGTACTCCAGTAAGTAACTCGATGACCGAGCTTTATACGGTCATGCGCTATCTCCAGTACAGTACGCTCCAGCAAAAGAACCTGACCCATTTTGATTCCTGGGCATCGACCTTCGGAGAAACAACAACTGCGATTGAGCTTGCACCGGAGGGAACCGGCTATCGTGCCAGAACCCGATTTGCGAAGTTCTTCAACCTGCCTGAACTGATGAATATGTTCAAGGAGGTTGCCGACATCAAGACCTCTGACCAGTTGCATCTCCCTGTTCCCGAAGCAAAGTTTGAAACGGTTGTGGTTCAGCCCTCTGAGTACCAGAAGGATATGGTGGCTTCCCTTTCAGAGAGAGCAGCAGATGTTCATGCCGGTATCGTTGACCCGTCCGTCGATAATATGCTCAAGATTACCAGCGACGGACGAAAATTGGGACTGGATCAGCGGCTAATGAACACTCTGTTACCCGATGACCCTGACAGCAAGCTCAATGCCTGCGTGGGAAATATCCTGCGTATCTGGCAGGACGGTCAGGCTGACAAATTGACCCAGTTGGTGTTCTGCGACCTTAGCACACCGAAAAATGATGGAACCTTCAATGTCTATGATGATGTCAAAACAAAGCTGATTGCAAACGGTGTGCCTGCGGAAGAAGTTGCCTTTATCCATGATGCAGATACCGAGGCAAAGAAAAAAAAGACCTCTTTGCCAAGGTTCGTACCGGGCAGGTGCGAGTGCTTCTTGGCAGTACGCAAAAGATGGGTGCAGGAACCAACGTCCAGGACAAATTGGTGGCAGTTCACCACTTGGATGTGGGTTGGCGTCCGTCTGATATGACCCAGAGAAACGGTCGTATCATCCGTCAGGGCAACCGGAACAAAGAGGTTCAGGTGTACCAGTATGTGACCGAGGGAACCTTTGATGCCTACCTGTATCAGACCTTGGAAAACAAGCAGAAGTTTATTTCTCAGATTATGACCTCCAAATCACCGGTTCGCTCCTGTGACGATGTGGATGAGCAGGCGCTGTCCTATGCGGAGATCAAGGCGCTGTGTGCCGGCAATCCGCTTATCAAGGAAAAGATGGACTTGGACATTGATGTGGCAAGGCTGAAGGTGCTGAAAGCTGACCACCAGAGCCAGCAGTACCGCATGGAAGATAAGCTCCTGAAATACTTCCCGGCTGAGATTGAAAAGCAGACAGGCTATATTCATGGCTTTGAAGCTGATATTAAAACCGTGGAAGCACACCCGCAGATTGCCGATGGCTTTTGCGGCATGGAAATCATGGGCAAAGCCTACACCGAAAAAGGCAGATGCCGGTGAAATCCTCCTTGCGGCTTGCAAGGATACAAAAAGTGCCGATCCGGTTCCGCTCGGCAGTTACCGTGGCTTTCAGATGGAGCTTTCTTTTGACAGCTTCCGGAACGAGTTCGATGTGACCCTGAAGGGCGCTGTGAGCCACAGAGTAGCCCTTGGAACGGACGCACGAGGAAATATCACCCGACTGGACAATGCCCTTGCAGGCATCCTTGAGCGCTTAGAACGAGCCAATGAGCAGTTGAATAATCTCTACAATCAGCAGGAAGCAGCCAAGGCGGAGGTTGGAAAACCGTTCCCGCAGGAAGCAGAGCTGACAGCCAAAAGTCAGCGACTGGCAGAACTGGATGCAGCCCTGAATATGGAGGACTCTGTGGAAAATCGTGACGAAAGAAGCGAGTCAGAGCGTCCTTCTGTGTTGGCTGATCTGAAATCCAAAGCGGAGCATATCCCACCTGCAAAATACTCTGAACCCCGTGAGGAGGTGTTGTAATGGCAAAGCGAGATCAGGATGTTCATTTCCTTGCATCCAAGGAGGAGGTCGAGCGAATCCATGAGAAGATGGACGAGCTTGGCATCCGCAGCATGGGAGCCTATCTGCGGAAAATGGCTCTGGATGGTTACTGCATCAGACTGGATTTGCAGGATGTGAAAGCCCTGGTTTCGCTCCTGCGAATCTGCTCCAACAACCTGAACCAGTACGCAAAGCGAGCGAACGAAACAGGCAGCATCTATCGTGCTGACATTGAGGATTTGCAAAAACGGCTGGAGGAGATCTGGACGGACATGAGAGAAGTTCTTGTTCGCCTGTCGTCAATCCAGTAATCCGACAACTTGTCGGGAAGTCGCAGTTTCGGCTGCGGCTTTTTACATAAGGGTTGACATCATTGCGTTATGGCAGATACCCTTGTACAATATAATTAAAAGAAAGGGGTTGAGCCTATGAAGCTGGTATTGAAGATATTGGCACTGCCGGTGCTGTTCGTTGTAAAAGTGATTTGCATTCTTGGAAATCTGCTTACAAATGTTGTGTCCTATGTAATTGGTTTATTGCTCTTGGTCATTGGCGGATCTGCGATTTACTGCATTGTAAAGGCTTTGTGGCAGTCCCTGCTTATTCTTGTGGTTCTTGGAATTGCGACAATAGCAGCGGTGTTCTTGCTCGTCTGGGCTGTTATGAAAGTCGAGAATATTGGAGAAAGTCTGGGAGCATTTATCAGGTCATAAGATAATATCAGAGAAAAGTCACCGACCGGTGGCTTTTTCTTTTGGGAAGGAAGTGATGGGAATGGCAGCGACAAGATTGATTGCACTCCATGTGAATAAGGGAAAGACGGTCGCTCAATGTTTGGCAGACAGAACCGACTACTCACAAAATGCCGCAAAAACCAATGATGGCGAATTTATCAGTTCCTATGAGTGTGATCCAAAGACAGCAGATGAGGAATTTCTGCTTTCCAAACGGCAGTATCAGCATATTACCGGCAGACAGCAGAAGAACAATATCATCGCATACCAGATACGCCAGTCCTTTAAGCCGGGAGAAATCACCCCGGAAGAAGCGAACCAAGTCGGCTATGAAACAGCGATGCGATGGACAAAGGGAAAACACGCTTTCATCGTTGCGACCCACATCGACAAATCCCACATTCACAATCATATCATTTATAATTCGACCTCGCTGGATGCCACACGGAAATTCAAAAACTTCTTTCTTTCCGGTCTGGCGGTGCAAAGACTTAGTGATATGGTTTGCCTGGAACACGGGCTGTCCATTATTACACCGAAGCCGTATCGGGAGCGCCAGAAAAGAACTGTTTATCCCAAGAAGCGTACCCAGCGTGACGAATTATGTGATGCGATTGATGCGGTGCTGAAGCAGAAACCAAAGAGCTTTGATGGCTTTGTTCAGGCTCTGGCTGACATGGGATTTGAGTTCAAGGATGGAAAGCAGCCTGCGTTCAAGGGCAAGAATCAGAAGCGTTTCATTCGGCTGCGTTCCCTGGGCGAAGGATATAGCAAAGAGGAAATTCAAGCTGTTATCTCTGGTAAGAACCTGCATAAATCAAAAGGCGGCTTTGCCAAAGCTCCTGCCCCGAAGCAGTTCCAGATGCTGATTGATATTCAGGCAAAGATGGCCGAGGGCAAGACGGTCGGTTATGAAAAGTGGGCGAAGAAGTTCAACCGAAAAGAAGCTGCCCGAACGGTAATCCTACTGAAAGAAAAAGGCTTGGGCAACTACGACGATCTGACTGCTCATATTGAAAATCTGTCTGCCCGGTTCGATGCGCTTTCTGATTCTATCAAGGTCGCAGAGAAACGTATGGTTGAGGTTCAGGCGTTGCAGCAGCACATCAAAAATTATCGCAACACAAGGCAAATTTATATCGAGTACCGCAAGTCTGGATATAGCAAAAATTCTTTGAAGAACACCGTCAGGAAATCACAATTCATAAAGCGGCGAAGCAAGCCTTTGATGAATTGCAGATTACAAAGCTCCCGTCCATGCAATCATTGTATGAGGAGTTTCATCAGCTGGCAGTCCAGAAAAAGCAGGACTACGCTGAGTACCGTCAGATCAGAAAAGAGAAAGAAGAACTGCTGATTGCCAAACGGACGGTTGAAACGATTTTGAATATCGACAGGCAGAAAGAGCAGGGAAAAGAGAAAGAGAAAGAGGAAAAGAAGAACTTCCGTTAAAGCAAAAAGCCACGGTCTGCACTCCCCAAAGGGTGCGGATCGTGGCTGCTTTTTTGCTTTTTCGATTTCGGTGCTTTCAACCATGGGCAAATTTTTATTCTACTGTTCTTTGAGAAACGATTGAAAATCGTGTAGCCATCATCGGCAGATGATGTTCAAAGGGATTGGGGATGCTTCCCCAACAAGCAAATTTGCGAAGATTGCACCGAAGGGAAAATCGAGAAAATGAGTGAACCTGTACAGGTTTACACTGCTTGCCAATTTGTGAGATTATGAATTTAGTATCGAGAATAGGGTACACCTAAATTTTGCAATGCTGCAACCCTATCATCGTTGCATGGATGAGTTGAGTATCTTTCGTTTTGATTCCTTTTACCAGGGTTTCTTTTCCCTCTAGTAATTTTCTTTTACATTTGTTTTGGTGAGTTTTTTCTTTCTAAAATGTTCAGCTAAAGTGAAGGTACATTCAGGATAATTTGAACAACCATAAAACGATTTTTTAATACAATATTGTTGCCACACTTAGGACATTTTTTCCTACAAAGGGGTCCTGAGCGCTTAGTGGGAATTTGTACCCTTCTTATCGATACAAATTCCCCGTAGGCGCTAGGGACTCTTTAGCTCCTTGGAAGCTGTCAGTAGTATACCTAATAATTTATCTACATTCCCTTTAGTAACGTGTAACTTTCCAAATTTACAAAAGCGACTCATAGAATTATTTCCTCCCGTTAAATGATAGATAACTATTAAAAATAGACAATACTTGCTCATAAGTAACGGTACTTAAATTGTTTACTTTGGCGTGTTTCATTGCTTGATGAAACTGATTTTTAGTAAACAGTTGACGATATTCTCGATTGACCCATTTTGAAACAAAGTACGTATATAGCTTCCAATATTTATCTGGAACATCTGTGGTATGGCGGGTAAGTTTTATTAAGACACTGTTTACTTTTGGTTTAGGATGAAAGCATTCCGCTGGCAGCTTAAGCAATTGCTGAATCGAGACTTGAGTGTGCAAGAGCAACCCTAGTGTTCGGTGAATATCCAAGGTACGCTTGTAGAATCCTTCTTCAACAATCAGATAGATGTCAGACGCATGGCTTTCAAAAACCACTTTTTAATAATTTGTGTGCTTAAATGGTAAGGAATACTCCCAACAATTTTATACCTCTGTTTGTTAGGAAATTGAAACTGTAGAATATCTTGGTGAATTAAAGTGACACGAGTATTCAGTTTTAATTTTTCTGACGATAAGTTGAATAGATGACTGTCTAATTCAATAGACGTTACCTGTTTACTTATTTTAGCCAGTTTCGTCGTTAAATGCCCTTTACCTGTTCCAATTTCGTAAACGGTATCGGTTTCTTTTAAATTCAATTGTTTTATTATTTGGTTGAGTACTTTTCACTCGTTAAAAAGTTTTGAGAATATTTTATATTTTTGTTCATGTAATCACTCCTTCTTAATTACAAATTTTTAGCATCTACTAATATACCAATATTGCAGGAATCAAGATTAGAATACAAGTATTGGCATAATTTTTCCTGTTCAGCACGACTCAAAACTCTCATTTCCTTCGTTTGACGTTTTATCTGTATAGATCGTGCGTCACAAGAAATGGCTTTCCCGTTTCGGGTGGCAAATTGTAAGACATTTCGAATTAGAGATAAAATATCTGAAACAGTTTTAGAGGAAAGTCCATTCTCCTTTAATCCACCAGAAACAAGGAAAAAATTACACTGCGTTTCAATAAACTCGTGTGTTATATCACGCAATTGTTTGCTTCCGAACACAGGAAGTATATACGAGCTGAGAAGATTCCTATATTTGTTGCTTGTAGATTCCTTCACTTTAGGACATATAGCTTGAAACCATTCCATAGCAACCTGTTCAAATTGATCTGAGCTAATTTCTGGATCGACAGTGACAGAATTACTCGTGCACGAACTTTGACTGATAAGTTTTGCCTTGACTTCTCGATATGACTTTGCATAAACATAACCGTAATTGGCTTTGCCTGTAGAAGATCGGGACTTAATGTATCTTCCTTCCCATCTGCCGTCTTTCCTTTTGTAAATATTTTCTCCTTTTCGTGCCATAAGGTACACCTCCTTCAATATGACTATAATTCTGACGGCAAATTGTGACTTTGGAACTTTCTAAGATGGATTTTTGTGCAAAACCTCGTGTTTTATGTCCCTAACATATTGACAAACAGTGCGACAATTTGTAAAATAAAGATATAAACTAAAAAAAACAGAGAAGAATGCGATTCGTGGAGTAATGTACTCTACGAATTTTTTATTTTAAAGAACCTCAAGATAGCTCATATTGTCGTCTTGGGGTTCTTTTCATTCTATCATTTAATGCAATCTGCCTATAAAATTTTATCATATTGCATTTATAAATGCAACTTGCACCCGATGTTGGTTGTTGAGATTTTTGGTACATTTTATAATGTATAGCAGAATCATACACAGCATGGAGGTGATTGAAACGCAACCGGAAATTGATTACGTTAAGATTGGTCAGCGCATTAGAGCTGCCCGACTGGAAAAAGGGTTATAGTCAGGCTGATTTGGGTGCGTTGGTTGGTTGCTCGGACAATCATATGAGCCATGTTGAAGTTGGACAGACGAAAGTTTCTTTGGCAATGCTTCTAAAACTGGCATTCGTCTTGGAAAAGAACTTTGACTATTTTTTACTGGATACCCCATATGCAAAATGCGACAGCATCATTGATAATGAGATTGCTGCAAAACTGAAAAAAGTGTAATGTAACAACATTGATAACCGTAGGAAAGTTGATTGATGTCTTGATTGATTTTGTCGTGATTCATGTGCGACTAATATACGCTGGACATTGTGATCTATCACGATATTCTTTTGTCTGGACTGGTAATAGAAGAAGCCCTTCAATTTCTTCTGTAAATCGTAATAGTGGATTTTGATACCTAACAGCTGACATAGCTCGTAAGGGTCTCTGGTGTGATATTTTCGCACAAGCTTATCGACAGTTTCAATGATATGCTCTGCCGTTTTCATTTGCTTCACCTCCGAATCGCACACAGAAAACATATTCTGTGCTTGAGGATTTTACTCTTTATCTTTATGCTTTCTG
>VOFG01004439.1_pt1 | contig 14094 bp, 30 predicted proteins | sample 5384171 | NCBI WGS metagenome assembly VOFG01 (sample SAMN12384726, study PRJNA508395) | human gut metagenome | isolation source: healthy gut F | host: Homo sapiens
TGTTGATGTATCTGCTTTGAAGGGAAATCCAGTTGTTGGCGGGAAGTAATATTGTGGTCGATTCTGATACAGATGACTGGGATGATATTACATCAAGAACAGCAGATGCTTTGCTGGTGTTAAGCTGTGGAAAGCAGCGGTTTCATCAGATTATTCAAAGCTTTATTTTATGTATGAAGGAACTGTTCAGACCGAATGGGACTACAGCTATATGGGAAGCTAATCCTGTGAGTATTACTTATGCTGACGGAACAACGGGAATATCAGATAAGATTCAGTTTACTGGATGGAAAGACAGTGCACAGGCAAAAATTCATGGTATGGGGATATAGAGAATTCGGAGACTGTAACTGTTAATAATGCACATGGTAATACAGCCGGACCTTATGGTTGAGGCAGCTATTCCTTTTGATTTTTGCTGATTCGATTTTAAGATTACATTTGCAGGAACAACTGTAGATATTAAGGATATTGAAGTATTAGACGGACAGAAGGTTGAAAAAGATGATACAGAAGCTGTGTATAACGGAATTGTTATAGATGGTGAGTTTGCTGACTGGGATGCTGTTAAGAAGTATGATGCAGTATGTCTAATGATGCACATAATGAATGTATATCTAAGACAGCTATGATGTTTGACGGTGATTATGTATATGTATGTGAAGGATGGAACTGGCGGTGATGCTTCAGGAGCCGGAACTCATAGTAATGGCAGGTATTCGATAACTACTGATCTGGGTTACGAACTTGTTTTTCAGCTTGACAGCAAAGGATATGTTAATGGTGTAGACGGTGTTGACTGCAGGCATGTTGGTAATCAGTGGGAGATAGCAGTTCCTAAGAGTGCCCTGCCGGCTTATAACAAGACAATATCATTTGGATTATACAGGTCCGAGCCTTTTATATCAGGAACTGCTAATATTAAAGATGATGGATCTTCGGATGATAAGATAATATACGATATCAGGTATGATGGATTGTATGGTGACTGGGGAATATTATCCACACACAACTATTCAGTATTCTACAGCCGGAACACATCATAATATGGTGGATTCTGCTGGGAGCATTATTCAGTAATGGAAGTACTGTTCTTGGACATGTGTATACAGTTATGCCGGAGCATCTTAATGAAGCTGGAGGAGAGTTTACACAGGCAGTGACATTTAAGTTTAATGACAGCTATAATCAGGTACTATATCCAAGATTTGTAACAGTTGACGAACAGGGAAATATTAACTGGAACCCTAAAAGTGACGGACTTAGTGATGGTACATATGAATTCTATATGTTTGACACAAGTGCATGGGGAACATCTAAGAATATTAATGAACTTAATGATGCGGATATATGTTACGGAAAGATGATAGTTACAGTTGGAAGCAACAGGGATGAATGTGAGTTTTATTTTGATCTTGACAAGGTTGCTCAGAAACTTGGCTGTGATGTAAGTGATTTCAAGCAGATTAGTGCACAGTTTGGTAGACTGGGACAGGAATGGATTAATACAGCAGGTGCATCATCTGGTGCATGGCTTGGACTTTTCATATGTATAGCTGGAACATGTGGAGTAGTTGTATATAAAAAAAGAAAGGCAAACATACAGGTATAAGCAGAATGAATCCTATTATAGTAATTGCAATTATAATAATATGGCTTTATATACTTTCTGTAACGAAGAGAGCAAAGCTTCATGCATGGAGCTTCATGTGGGGAAGTCTTGGACTGTTTGTAATTATGATGATGACGGTACAGCCGTTGCTTACAATGCCTCTTGCAAGATGTGTTGCAAAGCAATGGCAGGTATTGTGGGGGATGTAACAGGTGCATTTACAGCATACTTTAAATACGGAATTATATTTATACATATGGGTGCATCGTCAATGACACTGCTTATTGATTTTGAGTGTTCGGGAATCATTGAAATCATGGCATTTCTGTCATTACTAATATTCTTTAATGTGTATAACTGGGTGAGAAGCTGATGATAGGAATTGGTGGCTTCTGTTACATTATGTTATGTAATGTTTTAAGAATAGTAATGATATGTCTTGCGGTACATTTTTTAGGCATGAATGCATATTATGTATTTCATACATTTATAGGAAGAATATTCTTCTATGTACTCAGTGTGTATCTGTATTTTTATGTATTTACGAAACCACAGATTGTTAAGATGAAAGTAGGAAACTTCTCATATGGTAAAAATAATTCTTAATTCATTTCTTTGCTGGGGCGGATGGATAATTATTCCTTTCATTATGGAAATTGTTCCTGCGATAGGAAGCGTTTTTTTCTTCTTATAAGAAGGAATCTGAGACATAAAATCCATAAAAAAGGAACTTGAGGTTTATCCAGAGATTACGCTTATAATACCAGTATATAATTCGGCAGATACACTATATGGATGTATCAGATCGATTAATGACAGTACTTACCCGAATGACAGGATAAGAATTTTTCTGGTTAATAATAAAGGAAAAGATAACAGTTTTGATATATATGCACAGTGTCAGCAGGAATTTCCAGAACTTCTGATGCAGTGGATGAATTCTGAAAAGGGAAAGTCAAGAGCAGTTAATCTGGCACTTTATAACAGTGATGGAAAGTACATTATCAATCTGGATAGTGATGGAATGCTTGAGAAGAATGCACTTGTCAATATGATTACAAGATTTGAGAATGATACGGCTATTAACTGTATGACAGGATCTATTCTTACAGTGCCTGAGCAGATTAAGAAATATAAAGCAGGACCATCAAGACTGCTCCGTGAACTTGAGTTTATGGAATATGCACAGGCTTTCCTTGCGGGAAGAAGTTATGCATCAGAGCTTAACTCCGTGTATACATTGTCAGGTGCATTTTCAGCTTTCAGAAAATCAGCAGTTCTGAAGTCATGGATGTATAACACAGATACTATCTGTGAGGACACACATATTACATTTCAGATGAGGTATCTTCAGAAAGAACGGGGTTGAAGTGTGTGAGGATGCACTGTTTTTGTTGATCCGATTGAAAATGTTAATAAACTATATACACAGAGACAGAGATGGCAGAGAGGAAGCCTTGAAGTATCCAAGATGTTTATGGACAAGTCTTTCAAGGTAAAGAACCTTTTACTAATATAAGTGTCAAAACTCTTTTGTATGACCATACATTTGCATTTCCAAGACTTATATGGTATCTGGCACTTATATGCCTGATTGTTGTGGGTTATTCTGGGAAAACGGTTATTCTATCTACAGCAATAATATTTGGTTTATATACGCTTATCGGATATCTGTATTTTATTGTTGTAGCATATTTCCTAAGAATTAATAAGGATATAAGAAGATATTACACGAGGCACTGGTGGTGCATACTGTTTCTGCCATTTTTTAATTTTGCTGTATTCTTTATAAGACTTGCAGGAATTATTAACAGTATTGAAACTGACAGCACATGGAAAACAATGAATCTGTCAGAGGAATGCAGGGCATTTGCAGATGTGGTTAAAAGTGATTTCAGTAAGCCTGTTAATGCAATAAAGAAAGTAAGAAATGCACTTAATTATGATGTTGTAGAAGATAATAATAACAATAATCAGAGGGAATAACATGGAAAAGAAGCTTAATAAGAAGCGTGTTAAGAAGAATAAAAAGCCGAAAAATGTGCTTGTTATCACAACTATTTATGTAATATGTTTCTCGGTTATTGCCGGAGTATTTGCATATACAAGGATTAATAAGTACGAAGAAGGAGTCCTTGAGGTGTGTGCAACACAGCAGGACGCTTATGTGCAGCTTGTTTTAGACCAGATTAATCTTAAAAGCAATCGTGATGATGAACAGATTATTAATGATATTCTTGGGACGATGAATTCATCTTCTAATAAATACTGGACATTTTCTAAGAATCAGTCAATCCTTTTTGTAAAAGATGTTCTTGAAACTAACAGGTATAAAGGTGTTACCACAGCTACATATTATGAGTCAGAGAGTGCCACGAAATTTCTTAATAATCTTCAGAATAACAGAGTTACTCATGATTTCATAGAAATTGATGGGAATAGTTATGTAGCATCAGGTGTTACATTTGAATATAAGAACCAGTCATATAAGCTGTGCCTGCTTACAGGCAGGAAATGCAATTATGGATAATAACAGTTATATGCAGATTAAGATTCAGATGGAGACTTATGTGGTGATTCTGCTTTTGTGCTTATAATAACAGCTATGCTTTGCTTGCACATAAGCTAAGACGGATGCAGAAGTCGATTAGTGAATCTGATAAGACGGTTGCGGAGCTTAACAGTATGGTTTCTAAGATGAATAAGAAACTTTTAGAGAAGGATTTGCATGATACGCGCAATAATGTCTGGGATAATACGGCAATCATGCCTTTTCTTGATAAATTAGTGGCAAGAGACATTTATCCCGTAACATTTATGCATATTGCATGTGCTGATAATAATGAACGTGCAAAGTTTATAGCAAGAGCTAATTATATTCTTGATAAAAATGTTTTGAGATTTACATATGAAGATAATGATATTGTTCTTATATTTGTTGGAATGAACAGAAAGCATTCTAAGCAGAGCCTTCAGCTTTTAATGGAAAATTCAATGCAGATAATGTATGCAATTACTATTAAGAGCAAAGCGGATGCAGATAAGTTAAGAGTTAAGTATGAAGTCAGATAGAATGGACAGGTAATATAAGGGAGGCGGAATTATGGCAGTTAATATGTACAGGGAATACAGACTGAAATTTTACCTTAATATGAGACATTATATTATCATTAATGAGGTTAAAGGTGAAAACTCACCCACATACATGGGAGTTTGCACTGGATATTAAGTTTTCAAGAAATTTATTTGTTGAATTCAATATATTTGAACAGGGAATTTCGCAGTTCCTTTGAACAGTATCAGAATAAGATTCTTAATGAAGCAGAGCCGTTTGATTCAATGATGCCTACACTTGAGAATGTTACTGATTATTTTGCAGAAGAATTTTTAAGATTATATATAAGACAGGTGGCATGCTCACAAGAGTTGAGGCTAGTGAAACTCCTACAAGAAGCTATATTGTAAATATAGCGGAGCAGGAACGTAATTCAATATTGAATAAGAAAGCTGATGAAAAGATAATATCAGAGGTTATGGACGCAGTGCTGGACGATATTGTTAAGCAGTGATGTTGTTAAGACGGATTGAGAAGAAGTTGAAAAGAAAAATAAAGCAATTTACCTGCTGTTTCTTATGCCATTCGTGTATTTTGCAACAGCATGTTTTGTTGTCTGGCTGGTAAAGACAAGTGGAATATATCCTTCAGGTTCAGATACTATGTATCATGTCTACAGAGGAGATTATGTATATAATGCGATTAAATCGGGCAACTGGTATCCTTTATATGATCCTGCATGGTATAACGGCGTGAGATTTTAAGGTATTGGTCTCCATTTCCTGCTTATGTTATGGCGTTTTGTCAGTATCTTGCGGGTGGAAGCCAGTTTGGTGCATATCTTTTTTTATATAGGAGGAGTGTGTTTTTTAGGCGCATGTGTATGCCATTTATCGGAAGAGGCTTTAACAGACCTTATCTGGGAGCATTTATCGGACTCCTCTGGTTCTTTATGCCTAATAATCTGTGTGCAATATTTATAGAAGGAAATCTTGCCAGAAGTCTCAGTATGATATTTTTGCCGGTATTCATATATTCTGTATATAAATATTTATACAATCATAAATTAAGATACATACCGCTTATGGTATTTACATTTTACTTATGGAATTGTGTCATCTTGGATATGCTGGAATGGTGGCTATAGCTGTGATTATATATGGAATTGTTTATATGATACAGAAGGGCAGAAAGAAGGCAGTACTTGATGTTGTAATATCAATGATTTTTGGATTTATGCTGCTTGGAATATGGCTGGTTGCGTACTTAAGAGTTGGAATAACTTCACTTGATAATTCTGAAAATATGGCTAATTTCTTCCAGAATTTATGGATAACAATTAATCCTTTTGAAAGATTAACAAGAGGTTTTGAATATTTTTATTTCGGATTTGCAACTTTGATTGTTATTGTATTTGGCATTTTATTTGGATATAAGAAATCGAGAACAGGCTTTGTAACAGGATTCATTATACTGCTTATGACAACTAAATCAGCATATGCCGTTTTGAAGCACTTGCCAGGAAGCCAGTATTTATGGATGTTAAGATTCATATCCATTGCATTATGTATGATTCTTATGAGCTTTCTTATGTGGGATAGGCTAAAGAAGACTCTGGTCTTGATGTTTTGCGTTTTACTGGTGGTAGATACTATACCATCTTTAAGCCTTATTGTTGGTGAACATAATGATATATCTGTTCAGGAAAGAATGGCAAAGCAAGACAGGACAGTACTCTTATTTCAAGTGCTCAGGCAGTCACAAAGCAGAGACTTGCCCTGATGGACGAGAGCATACTGGGGGCAACCGGTTCATGGCTGGTTTCTGATTATGGCAATCCGGTTGATGCTACATTTGGTGCAGGAAAGAGAAGCTGCTAATACATCTGCTAATATAGTTAATCTTAACAAAGCATTTGCACAGGAGATTTCCTGTATGTCTTCGACAGATGCTTAGAACTGGGGGATGATTCTGTACTTGTGAAAAAATCATTGCTTAAACAATATAATAATTCTTTATATGATCTTGAAGCATGCTGCGAATACGGTTGGATATAAGAAAGTGGAACAAAACAGTGATTACATTCTTTACCATATTGAAACACCTGACAACTGGGGAGTTATCAGCAGTTACAGGGCAGTTGCGATAGGCTCTGGGGGCAGCAGCAATATCAATGCAGTTTCCTGCGGTTGAAACAGCAGATTCTGCGAATCTTAATGATTACACATATGAAGAATTGTCGGGATATAAAGAGGTGTTCTTGAATGGTTTTACATATGATGATAAAGAAACAGCAGAAGACCTTGTACTGCGTCTAAGCAGAGCAGGAGTTAAGGTGATTATATATGCCGATGGCATACCAAAGGATAAGCGTACACATAGTCAGAATTTCCTTGGCGTAACATGCAGTTTGATAACATTTCACAATGGATATCCGGATATGGATACAAGAATTGGAACGATATATCCAGATATGTTTCCTCAGGGACATACTACATGGAATACAGTGTATCTTGATGGACTTGATACTGTGTGGGGAACTTTTTTATGATAATGGATTGAATCTCGATTTTTATGGGACTGTGAATAACGATAATATTATAATGACTGGTCCTTAATCTTACATATTTCTATAGTCTGACTGATGACGTATCTGTTGGACAGTTGCTTAGTAATATGAGTGGTATATCATCAGAGGAACTTCCAGACAGAAAGATAGTTCCTTTAAAGGTGGAATACGGAAACAATGAGATTACAATTACATCTAATAATGATAATGTTAATACAACACTTGCATATCACGATATATTCAGCTCTTCATCGGATATAACACATAGGAATAATCTTATGTATGTGAATAAAGGGAACAACTGTTATTAAGATGAGATACCCGTATCTGTGGCAGGGGGCTTTAGTTAGTCTTTGCAGGAGTTGTGTTAATGGTTGTGTGGCTGATTGTTAAAAGAAGAAATAACAATTAATTTTACAACAAATTTGTTGACATATTTACAAAAAGAATACTCTATATATAGAAAATATATGGAGGTGGTAAATGTGGCAATAGCAACTAATATTTTACAATGTCTGATTCCAATTTCTCAATTTAATAAAGGTCAGGCTTCAAAGATATTTGACAGACTTCATGATGAAAAAGGAGCTGATTGTTTTGAAGAATAATCAGCCATCAGCAGTTATTCTGTCACCAGAGGAATATACAAGACTAACGGAGATTGAAGAGGATTATTATCTTCTGATTGAAGCTACTAAGCGTATTGAAGATAATGGCAATAAAGAAACGGTTTCTATGGATTATGTTATGAGAAATCTTGGGATAGATGAAAAAGAGCTTGAAAATGCGGAGGATATTGATATCGAATGATATGGGGGATTGAGTTTTTACAGGAAGCAGAGAAGGATATGAAAAGGCTCGACCATTCCGTTCAGATTCAGGTTCTTAAGGGGATAAAAAAGGTGAGTAAGAATCCATTGCCTGTAAGTCAAGGCAGTTATGGAAAGCCATTAGGGAATAAAAGAAAATACTAATCTTACTAACTTGATGAAGATTAAGTTTAGGGATATAGGAATAAGAGTGGTATACAAGATAGAGTATGTCGATGAGGTTATGAAAATAATTGTTATTTCAGCGCGTACTGATGAGCAGGTTTATAAAGAAGAGTCAAAAAGAAGAAAAGAACATAATATTTAACACAAATGCACCGTAAGTATGTTAGAGATATACTTACGGTGCATTTATTTATGCATAATTAATTTAAAATACCTTTAGCGTACAAAAAGATATGCCGTATATCCCACATACATAAGAATACATGCAGCACCTTCCCATCTGCTCATTGTCTTCTTGGTAAATGCGAAAGAAATAATACAATTCCACTGGCAAGAAGTATGATACAGTCAATAAGTGATTCAGAAAGAACGTGAAGAGGCTGTATCGCAGCAGACATTCCTAAGATAAATAATATATTAAATATGTTAGAGCCGATTGCATTGCCAAGTGCGAGTCCGCTGTCACCTTTCCTTGTGGCAACTATAGAAGTTACAAGCTCAGGCAGGGATGTTCCGATTGCGACTATTGTAAGACCTATGAAATTCTGGCTTACACCAATGTTGGCACTATGATACAGGCTTTATCTACAACAAGATTACCACCGAATATTACTGCTATAAGACCACCGGCAATATAAAGAAGACTCTTAGGCAGAGGCATTATTTTACAATCCTCAGCTTCTTCCCTGTTTTTAAGTGCTGATATTATCATGCATGTGATGTAAGCTGCCATTCCGGCAAGGAGAATAATGCCTTCAATTCTTGAAAAGTCTGCCATCAATAAACATAAAGCAAAGAATAGCAGTTATTATGATATTAACAGGCATATCACGCTTGAGAATGTCACGGTTAGTAGAAAATCCTGCGATAAATGCACAGATACCTACAACGACAAGACCATTAAATATGTTAGAACCAACAACATTGCTGATTGCAATGTCATTACTGCCAGAAAGCGCGCGTTAATACTAACAGATGCTTCAGGGGCACTGGTTCCCATCGCAACAATGGTAAGACCAATGATGACGCTCGGCACTTTCATGATTTTTGCCAGAGAAGAACTTCCCTCCACGAAAAAATCTGCACCTTTTACTAAGAGTACAAAACCGATGAGTAACAATACATATTCCATAATAAGCTCCTTTCTTGCGATAAAGGAATGGAATAATATAAAAAAAGACCTTTATCGCATCAAAAATGAATTGATAAAAGTCTCGTTACTTACAATAATAACCGGCTGTTCAGCGTGATGACGATTACTATTGCACCGGATACGATGCTAACTACTCCCTCTTATTGATATTATACTAATATATATGTGTAAATGTGTCAATTAAATATTATGATTCAGATTATTTTTTCACAGAGTGATATAAAATACTCATGAATTCTAGTGTCACCTGAAAGTTCAGGGTGAAATGCAAGACCAATCTGGTTATTATATTGAACAGCAACAATTCTGTCATTAATTTTGCCAAGAACATCAACGTTATCCTTAATTGATGAAATGTATGGTGCACGGATAAATGTCATTGGAAATTCATCAAATCCCTTCATAGGAGCAGTTCTTGCAAAAGCTGCCTAACTGTCTGCCATAAGCATTTCTTTTTACAGTGACAGGCAGAGTTCCAATATGTATACTGTCGTCATTGTCAATGCGTCCGGCTAAAAGAATCAGACCGGCACAGGTTGCAAGTGTTGGAAGACCATCTGCTATTAAAGACTTAATTGTATCAAGCATATCCAGCTTTCTTAGAAGCTGTCCCTGAACAGTGCTTTCACCACCTGGAAGGATAATTCCGTCAATTCCTTCAATGTCTTTTTCTTTGACGTATTTCAATTACTTCATGTCCGATTTTTTCAATGATATGTTCATGCTCAATGAATGCACCCTGCACAGCAAGTACGCCTATTTTCATATTATCTGCCTCTTTCTTCCATGATTATCTGGATTTCACTAGGATTAATACCAACCATGGCTTCACCCAAATCTTCTGATAATTTAGCAATAAGTGAAGCATCTGTGTAGTTAGTAACAGCCTGAACGATAGCGGAAGCTCTCTTAGCAGGATTTCCAGACTTGAATATACCAGAACCTACAAATACACCTTCAGCACCTAACTGCATCATAAGTGCGGCATCTGCAGGAGTAGCAACACCTCCGGCAGCAAAGTTTACTACAGGAAGCTTTCCGTTATCATGTACATAGAGGACAAGGTCATATGGAACCTGTAACTGTTTAGCTTCCTCGAAAAGCTCGTCCTTTTGCATAGATGTTATTTTTCTGATTTCAGAATTCATCTTTCTCATGTGTCGTACAGCCTGAACAACATCCCCCGTACCAGGTTCACCCTTTGTTCTTATCATGGATGCACCCTCATTGATTCTTCTTAATGCTTCTCCTAAATCTCTTGCACCACATACGAAAGGTACTTTGAACTGGGTTTTATCAATATGATATATATCATCAGCAGGAGATAATACTTCAGATTCATCAATATAGTCGATCTCAACTGCCTGTAAAATTTGTGCTTCAACGAATTGACCGATACGGCATTTTGCCATAACAGGTATACTTACAGCATCCTCAATACCTTTAATCATCTTAGGGTCGCTCATACGCGAAACACCACCTGCAGCCCTGATATCGGCAGGGATTCTCTCAAGTGCCATAACAGCACACGCACCAGCAGCCTCTGCAATCTTAGCCTGTTCAGGAGTAGTAACATCCATGATTACGCCACCCTTTAACATCTGTGCAAGTCCTTTGTTTAGTTCATATTGTGAATTTGTTGTCATAACTGACCTCCTTGAAAATGAATTTTATGAATTGATTTTCACATATAATATTGCATAACTGGTCATAAAGAAATATCCAATTTAATAAAAATGTCACATGCCAGAACAAGGTCAGAATAAATCAGAATATGGTCAGATGAAAACTGAACATAAAAAATTGTCGAATTATGTCGAACGAAAACTGTCAGTCTGATTAGTAATCAGCAGCTTTTTGTATTATAATAGAACATATTTTATAAATATGTAGGAGAGGGAAAGTAAGTGCGTAGGATTAAAAGCTTTTTGATTATAATATGTATGCTAAGCATTTATGCGACTTCTTTTTTTATGGCTGTGGAAAAAAGAATGGTCAGACAGCCACAATAATGAGGCTGGATTGCCGGAAATAGTCATAGGAAGTGATAACTATCCGCCATATAATTATGTTGATACAGATGGCAATGCTACTGGAATTGATGTTGAGCTTGCTACGGAAGCATTTAAAAGAATGGGCTATAAAGTAAGATTCATATATATTGACTGGGAGGATAAGAAGAATCTTCTTGCTGACAGAACAATTGATTGTGCATGGGAAGCTTTAGCATGGATGGCAGGGGAGAATGAATACAGATGGGCAGGACCTTATATGACCAGCCGTCAGGTTGTTGCTGTGAATATGGAAAGTGATATATATTCTCTTGAGGATCTGGAAGGAAAGACGATTGCAGTACAGACTACAACAAGACCTGAGAAGATATTTCTTAGCAAGACTGATGAGCGTATACCGGCTATAAGGTCATTAATAGCTTTGGCAGAAGAGAGAACTTATATATCCTTTTTAAGCAAAGGCTATGCAGATGCTCTGGTGACTCATGAAACTGCAATACGCCAGTACATGGAAAGATTATAATATTAAGTTCAGGATTCTTGACGAACCATTAGAGACAGTAGGACTGGGAGTAGCGTTTGATAAAAAATGATGACCGTGGGATAGAGAAGCAGCTTACAGAAATTCTTAACCAGATGAGAAATGATGGTACAGAGAAGAAGATAATCAGCAGATATATTCCTGATGCTGATAAATATCTGGAGGTGGACAGTTATGGAAAATAATACCATTACCAGAAAGAAAAGAAAAAGAATATGGCCGATTGAGATTATAGCAGGCCTGTTTATAATGATGATTGTGTTTTTTTATTGCTGTAAATGTTGATATAAAACTACACAGGAAACACTTTTCAGATACTGCTCATTATATTAATGAACAGTGCAACAGCTTTTACAAGACTTAATCTTGCATCAGAAACCAAGAGCCTGCTCAGGGTAATTGAAAGCGCGCAGCAGATAAAACATAATATCACATATGAACGTAGTCTTTCAGATAAAGATATATTTACAGAAGAATTTATCAAAGAGAATATGCAGGAATGTTATCTGACGGCAGTTATAATCATGGATTCAAAAGGTAATCTTATAGCACAGGAATATACAGATGAATATGGTGCAGATGAGCTTAACGAATATCTTGACAGTGCTGCACTTATTAATGTTGTTGATAATACTGAAAAACATACGCAATAAGAATTGACTGTGAAGATGGTTCATATGTTGACCTTGCAGCATGTGGTATGGCGGATTCAAGTGGGATAGTTGTTGTTTATTACCACACACCGGCAGAGTATGTTAATAATTACAATCTTTCATTTACACATATATTATCAGGTTATGATGACAGGGAAGATGGAAAGATTGTTGTTACAAAGGGAAATCAGATAATAGCGTCTAATGATGACAGTATGGTTGGTGAAGATATTGATAAATATAATGTTATTAAGAAGATAAAGGAGACTGGTGCAAGTGGCAAAATAGTACATGCTGATAGTAACAGAAGGTGGGGTTCACATAATTATGGTCTTATGGAACGTGGGGGAGAGATTATTATGTGTATGTTTATATGCCGGAAAGAAATGTTTTTAAGACAACACCAAGAAATATGCAGTATACATTTGTTGCCTATATGTTTGCTGTACTTGTACTTAATATGATGCGCTGGAAAACGGTTCAGGGATATGAGCGTGAACAGTATGAAATGCAAAAGCAAAGACAGTATGCAAAGACACTGCAGGAAAAAATGAACAGCTACAGGAGGCAGTACGCCGAGAGGAAAAGGCTAATGCTTTGCCAAGACTGATTTCTTATCAAGAATGACACATGATATAAGGACGCCGCTTAATGGCATAATCGGATTGTTAAGAATTGATGAGAGCCATAAAGAAGATACAGATATGATTAATACTAACAGAAAGAAAATGTCAATAGCTGCTAATCATCTTTTATCACTTATTAATGACATTCTCCAGATGAGTAAGTTAGAGGATGGCCAGATTGAGCTTTCAAAGAGATTGTGGATCTTAACAAGCTTGCAAAGGATATTATTACTATAGTTGAACAGCGTGCCTCAGATTCAGGTGTCAATCTTAAGTATGACAAGGTGGCAGGAAAAGTTATGTATCCATATGTATACGGAAGTCCTCTGCATTTACGCCAGTTATTTCTAAATATATACGCTAACTGCATCAAATATAATAAAGCAGGAGGAATGGTTTCAACATATTTTAAATGCATTGGAACACAGGATGGAATTGTTACATATGAATGGACTGTTACTGATACGGGAATTGGCATGAGTGAAGAATTTCTTGAACATATATTTGAACCATTTGTACAGGAAAAGACAGATGCCAGAAGTGTTTATCAGGGAACAGGACTTGGTATGGCTATTGTTAAGAGTCTGGTTGACAAAATGAATGGAACAATTAGTGTCACAAGCAAGGAAGGGAAGGCTCAACATTTGTAATCAGAATTCCTTTCGAGATTGCAAGCAAAGTTGAAGAAATAACGGATGATAAGGAAAAGAGCAGTAATGATATTTCGGGAATTAAGATTCTGCTAGCAGAGGATAATGAACTTAATGCTGAGATTGCACAGACTCTTCTGGTGGATGAAGGCGCTAATGTTACTGTTGTCAGTGATGGTGAGCAGGCTGTCAGGGAATTTACAAGGTGTGCACCACATACATATGATG
>VOFG01002783.1_pt1 | contig 14090 bp, 24 predicted proteins | sample 5384171 | NCBI WGS metagenome assembly VOFG01 (sample SAMN12384726, study PRJNA508395) | human gut metagenome | isolation source: healthy gut F | host: Homo sapiens
ATATTTCCGTTCGGGACGAGGACCAATAAAAGCCATATGTCCACAAAAGACATTCCAAAGTTGCGGCAATTCATCTAAATGATGTTCACGCAAAAAACTTACCGACTTTAGTCAATCGTTCATCTTTCCCACCCCTTTATATAGCGCAGGACCCATTTTTTCCGCATCCAAACGCATACTACGGAACTTATAAATATAAACGGACGTCCGAAACGTCCGATACGTTCCTGCCTGAAGATAGCCGGACCACCATCTTCCCTGTTTCACAGCTATATAGCAGGCTAAAAATAATGGAGAAAAAATAATCATTAATATTCCCGCAATCATGCAATCCCCCACCCGTTTTACATTGCGCTCAAAAGCATTCATTCCGTCAGGAATGAAAGTTGTTTGTTGTTCCATAAATTATTAATTATAGTTTGGTTAAAGATTATTTTCTCAAAGCTTTTTTATACAAGATAGCCCGTAAAGAATTGGGCATCATCCTGGTAATCACCCGTATAAAGACATTATAGAGATATTCAGAGAAAGTTATGAATTCTAAATTTCTCAGCAGATTCTGAAAACGTAGTTCCGTAGTCACATATTTTAAGCCACCTCTTCGTTTAAACATAGCTGATGAAAAACGAAAATATAATAAGCTCTCTTGGATATTATAAAATTTCGCACCATTCTGTAGCATACGTATCCATAGATAATAATCTTCAAAAAAGAGGGAAATGCTGATATCCACCAGCCTGCTAATACAGCTTGCTTACGAAACATGATTACCGGATGATTTTCTGGATTACGCTTCTTTGCAAATTGACAAATATCATCATGAACTTCAGGTAATTTTCTTGTAGAAATAATATTTGAAGTAGTTTCTTCAAACTCATCAATCCATGCTCCTACTACATCCAATTCCGGATGCTCCTGAAAAACCCTTATTTGTTTCTCAAAACGATTAGGCTTGGCTATATCGTCTGTATCCATTCGGGCAACTAAATCGTAGGAGCAATGCTTTAAGCCTTCATTTAGAGCTTTACCAAGTCCTTGATTCTGCTTTAAAGGAACAACTCTAATCTGAAGATATTTAGCAGTATATTCAGTTATTACATTTTCCAACTCAGGCGTAAAGTGCTCTCCATCTTTCACCAATACAACTTCTGCTAATTGTAAACTTTGATTAAAAAAGGCTATCTATTGATTGTCGGAAATAATATGGAGATTCGTTATAATAAACGGATAATAAAACGGAAAACATTAATTTGAATTCAGATTTATGATAAAGTTTTTCTTAACAATAAAGAAAGTGATATATATATACTCTTGAATAAAGGAAGTATTTTTTAATGCCCTTAATGAATAATGTTCTTGATAAACTTGATATATCAAAGGATGGTTTAATCTCAAAAATGCCTTACGAGTAGAATTTGAATAGAACAATAAATACATAGCATCTATTTCATCTCGTATTTCCTGATAAAAAGATTCTTTTTCAATAAATGATCAATATAAAAAGTCTGCTTGAAGAGTTTCTTCCGCCAAAGTAACAGACCTCTGATGTGAAGCAGAAGAAGGGTATTGAATATAATTATATAAAAAGCTTCATTGATTATTTTCACTTTACAAGAGCGTGCTACTAATTGCATATATACTGTTGCATCTTCACCAATCCTGAGATGACAAGGAATATACATAGGTTCATCAAACAACTCTCTCCTATATACTTTTGCCCATAGCTCCCAACCATATTTTCCCCTCAAAACTTTTTTTCAAATAATCAATCTTTTCTAATGTTACATTTGCTTCTTGCTTTAACACTTTTTTATTTTTTCGAACCACATGATAACCAGCAATCACTATATCAACATTCTTTTCAAAATGACAAATAAATCTCTCTAAGAAATCTGAGACTAACGTATCATCTATATCTAGAAAACTAATATATTCTCCTTGTGCCTCTTTTTATTCCTCTATTTCGTGCAATAGCAACTCCTTGATTATTCTGGCTATACACAACAAACCTAGAATCACTTTTCGCAAAAGACTGAAGTACAGAAAGTGAATTATCCGTACTACCATCATTGATCAAAATTGCCTGCCAATCAGTATATGTTTGCTTTAACAAGGAATATAAACAAGCAGAGATATAACGTTCTCCGTTATACACAGGAATAATAAAAGAAATAGTCATCTTAACTCAGCTATATATTTTTTAGAATGAATCTCATCGAAATAGAAATAAGCAATAAGAAATATCACTGAAAAGTCATTTTATTAAGTCCAATAGTTACTGCTTTACATTCCAATAAAAATAAATATACGATTATTAAGAGCTTATAGAAAAACATATTAAAATGTGAAACACGTTGAATTTTATTATATTTAATCGAGCAATAAGTATTAATTGATAAATAATAAGTAGTATATATCCCCAATTCCCCAGTAAAACAAATTCCGCAAAATTCCAATATCTATATGCTTGTAATATGCACCTGTTATAGTATCTATAAAATTCCACTACCATACAATATTTCTTCTACAGATGTAGACACTGCCACATTTCTTCCAGCCTATCGGTAGATGAAGTGGAAAATTCATCATTATAGTACATTTTATAAAAAGGTTCAAAAGCAAAAGGAAAAAACATTATCAACTAAATGTTCAGTCATCGAAGGAAACAGGAAATAAATACATAAAAAACAAAATAACTCCCAGTAGTATTTTTAAAACGAACATTAATTTAGTCCTGTAACTTAGTTGATTAGAAATTATAAAAAGATACCTCCTAAACAAGCCCCAACAAATCCAGTTCGTCCAGCAAAAAAATAGTCCCCATCAATAATAGTATACCAATTAATGTACTTTTCATATTGACTCCACTGAGCAAATAACGTTTCACAAAAACAATATATATAAGTCCATAAGCAAGCCCCAGACTCCATCCTACTCCTGAAGAAAGAGCTAATCCACGTACACCTCCTCCATAAGCATCTTGTAAATCATGAGCACGACTAAAATAAAAAGAATAAAATGTGCAAATGATGGTATAGACATAGCTATCAATTGAATAATAGATTGTACTAGAAAAGCCCATATAATAGTTTGCTCTATTTTTAACGTGGTATATTGTTTCTGATATTTTAAATAGATAATAATGAAAATGCCACAAATGAAATGAAACATTTGAGCAATCAGTACTTTAATATACTCTAATTCCATAGTCAAATGCAAGCAACTATAAAAAAACAGCGATACCTATAAGAAGCCATTGTGATATAAATATTCTTACAATAAAACTGTTTTTCAATTCTAAAAAGCAAACAATATCCCCATTTTTTTTTTATATAAACAACAAAACATTAATGGAAGAGCTATAATTACAGAACTTGTCAATGGTCCTATCACATAAAACGAAAAAACATAACAGAACACAAGAACAATATCAACTAAAGGAATCGTAGATGATATATTATTATTTATTTCCATTTTTTAATTATTCTCTCTATACACGACATGACATTAAAACAAAAAACAACATTTTTTTGAAGCCACCCAAAGAGCTATTTTCCAATACCATGACATACCGGAATAAGAAAAGATATAACGATTAGCTGAAGAATATAACATATTCCTTTTTTTTTTGCAATTCACCTTTGCTGCCCAACAATAGGTTTAATTTAACAGTAAGCTTCATAAAGCACAAGTCTTCCCCAAATGTTTTGAAACATTGATTAGTAAGAAAAAAAAAGATTCAAGTAATTGAATAGAAGCAACCAAATTTTCTAAAGATTTCTCGGTAATACTATATGTATATGTACTCACATTATGATGAATATAATGATAAAGTGCTTCAGGAATATAATCTATTTTAGTAGCATGAAAGCATAAAGGAATGATAGTAGATACATCCTCCCACATATTGATACCTTCTGGGAAAGTCTATCTTCGTCCGTTCATAAAGACTTTTAATTACTAATTTATTCCAAGTACCACAATGTAATTCTCCTCTTAGCATTTTCTTCACACACTTTTCTGATTGTTGCGGAAATAATTGTTTTCGTATTGTAGAGTGAGCAACATAGTCATCAAAGAAGTCACACCCTACAATATCCGCACTTGTTTCAAGCGCCTTTACCAATAATTTTTCATACATATTCTTCTCTACCCAATCATCACTATCACAATATATAATATATTGTCCTGTCGCATTTTTTAAACCTGTATTTCTTACTGCTGATATGCCCCTATTCGTCTCATGTTCTATTATTTTAATCTGTTTGCGACGTTTTGGATACTCCTCCAATACATAATGTAAAATATCCATACTATCATCTGGAGTACAATCATTCACAAAAATAAACTCTATATTTTCCAATGTCTGCTCCATCAAAGAACGTACACAACGCTCAATATATAACTTTACATTATAAATCGGAACAATTACACTTATTCTAACAACATCTACTTCCAGCATTGTGAGTTACGCTTTTTCAAACCGCTTTATGATATATAAAACTTCAAGAGTAATGAGTGAAAACAAATTTCTATCTTTCTTTTCCACAATCCCGGACATCGTTTCTTTTCTTCTTGATTGATGGATGTAGGGTACTCTCCACTCCAGTTCTGATCTAACAAGTGAGGAAGTACGGCATACAGTTTGACCCCCTTCTTGCGAATATAAAACCAATCATCAGCAGTAATAAAAGGTCGCTGTTCTATCAACAAAGAAGTTCTGCTTCTCGATTTATAATATAAGCATGGGTCAAAAAGGCATCATATACACGAGCTAGACGATAATGTTGTTTAATAGTCTTTGTACCCAAATACCAATACCAACCAGACAAAAGTATGACACGGGGCTCATCGGTATTCAATAGTTTCTCAATCTCAGGAACAAGAGTATCAATATTATGACGAATCACGATATCATCTTCCAAAATCAGTGCATATTTATCTCTTGACTCCACTAATTTTCTATAACATTTCTGATGACTAAGCGTACAGCCAATTTCTCCCGGACGAACCTCTTTTACATATCTTTTTACAAAAAAAGTGCTCAGTATCAAAAAAACATTTTTCTCTCTTTCAGTCATCCCTCTAGCATCCACAGCCTTCTACAAACTCAGCAGATAAAAAGAACATTTTTTCAAAGCTGCTCCTGCATATACTTTTTACGGTCAACAGATTTTTTTAGATTTATAATATACGCCTTCATTACTATTTTATAATATAATGAATAATTTCATCGTTTCCCATTATTCTATAGATTGATGATTCGGTCTATAATAGATTCGTTGCGCCCTTTCCAAAAGAGCTTTTTATTACCTTTTATTTCTTTTATATTTAAGTTCTTTTTCGATTCAACAATTTCTAATAAAGGCTTCGAAGCTATATATACGTATTCCTGGAGTATATATTTTATAATCAAAAGCCAAATCCCTGTTAAAAAGTACAATACTCTTCTTCGTCAAAAGGAAATAGCAAAATTTGTTTATTTGGTATCAGCATATAATCATAATAAATTGAAGAATAGTCTGTTATTAAGACGTCAGTAAAAGGCAAAATTGGATATATATCACAAGAAGAATCAATTATCCTTAAATTTGAATAACTCACTAACATATCTAAGTTTATTTCCGTATTTGGATGTAGCCTAAACAAAAATAGATTATTGTTTTTAATACAGAGTTGATTCAATCTGTCGAAATCAATAATCTCTAGTATGTTACGTTTATCCTCTCTCCAAGTTGGCATATAAATATATACAAAAGAATAACTTGCACAACCCTCTATTACATCCAGTTCCTGCTCTTTATTATATCGTTTAAGAAATTCTTCTATCTGATCATGTGCCCATAATAAAATTTCATTTCTTGGATACATAGCCTCTATACATCTATCTTCCGAAATTCTGAAACACTCTGTAAAATGTTTAGTCATTAAAGGAGAGGTTGATAAAAACAAATGAGGTCTGAAAAATAAATATGGGTAAAGGAAGCGAGATTTAAGACTATTCGGATTATACTTTTTTGCCAATGGACCAAGCTTACATTTAAATTCAACATTCTTAATACCCACGCCATGCCATAAGTTTACTCTTTTTGTCCAACCAATAGTCCAAGGATTTATATCTGAAACAGAAAACGTATAAATATAACGTCCAGCTATTAATGAATAAAACAGCCCCTTCAAACTCCAAAGATAAAAAGCCTTATATTTTAAAGAACACACTTGTGCAACCTCTTCTTTAGACTTTGAAATCCAAATACAATTAATATCTGCCGCCTTTTCATTTAGCTTATAATATAAATATTTTGCATTATTCTCTCCTCCAAAGACCCAAATGGTTGAAATACGGGGAAAAACATAAGATACAAGTAAAATAAAGTATCCTAATAAGTGTTTGATAACCAACATCATACAATTTTATCTTTTTACATCAACGACCTCACCTGTCATTTCCGATAGCAAAGTATTTACTGATACGATTGCTACCACTTTCGGTTCTAATAAAGTATCTTCCGGTTCATTTCCAAAATTCTGAATACGCATAGGGGTCTTAGTACGTTCTGGGTTGATGCAATTCACACGAATACCATATTCAAACCACTCTTCACTCAAAGCTTGTACAAAGTTTACAATAGCAGCTTTAGACGATGAATATAAACTATACAACGCCCTTCCGCGTGTATAAGAGCTAGAAGTAAAAAACAACAACGATCCTTTACTTTCTTTCAAATAAAAAAAAGATTCTTTTGCAACAATAATATTACCTAAATAATTTACATCAATGCTTTTGATGTACCGCTTCATAACTCATATTCGCCAAAGGCTGTTTGTCCAATATACCAGCGGTATTAACGATCCAGTCAATCCGTCCTTCCTTATCAAATATTTCAGATAAAACTCTCCTTACACTTTGACTATTCGACACATCCACTCCTGTAGAACGACTGTATACATACAACGACGTTTTATATTCCCGACAAATTTCACAAATATCTTGTCCGATACCATGTACCCCAAAAACTACAACTACCTTTTCCTTGTAGTTCCTCCATTTCCGATTTTTCCAATAAAGTGGGCTGGTTCCTAATGCTACGCAATTGAAAAAGTTTATCTAAAAGAAAAATATCTTCTTTATATGTCAACTTCATATTAAATTGCTCTCCATTGACTACATAAATAGATTCATCAGGCAAATATTTTAAAAACTACACCACAGTCATCAGTTGTTTTAAACAAGGGATCAAGCAAAGTTCTTTTTCATAAGCGGCTTTTATAACAGAACGTTTAAATGCCTGAGGTGTTTGTCCATTACGAAATAATATGCGTGAGGGTATTTTGACAATCTCATTATTATCATCTACTTGAATAATAGTATCCGTTGTAGGAATTGCTACATCAACGGCATTGTAAGTCAACAATGCACGGATGCAATCGTTTATAATCCGCTCATTGACAAGAGGACGAACTGAATCGTGAAATAATAAGTTCACTTCTTCATCATAAGCATTGATAGCTGCCAAACTAGAGTGGTATCTTTCCTTTCCCCCTAATAATATTTTTTTTTAGTTTATTGAAAGAATTCCTCAACGAAATATCTTCTACATCCCTTATATAGTCTGGATGGACTACAACTACAATTTCATCTATCAAAGAATGATTTTGAAAAACAGTAATAGTATGTTCAATGACTTTTTTACCTGCTATTTTTAAAAAACTGTTTAGGTATATTCTCACCCAATCGTTGTCCGGAACCACCGGCTAGAATTACTGCTATATTTCTCATTATAAAATATTACTTATTTTTCAATCTCACAATCATATTTTGCAAAAAACACATCTCCTCAAACTTGAATATCTTGGAAACTACCAAATAATAGACCACACCAATAAGAACGCCTGAGAGAAGTTTTAACACAGAAGAAATAACGAAATAGGTTGATAACCATACACACGCTCCCATACTTAAAGCTAACAATAATACTGGAAATAATTTCTTTATCTCACTGGTCAATGTTACATTAGAAATTATACAAGTATATCTTGTAATTACAAATATATCTATAAATGAATAAATAACGACTCCCCAAGCTATAACATACAGCCCAAAAGGAATAGTCAACAGAAGAATAGAAAAAAGCAATTATCTTTTTAAAGACTTCTGCCTTCAGCGTATAGTCCGTTCTACCTTTAGCATATAAAAAGTGATTATTAATGCGCATTACAGGATCCCACATATATGCAAAAGACAAAATTTGTAGTATTGGAACTATCCCTGACCATCTGTCTGTCAAAACAACTTTAACAAAAGGATCAGCTAACACAGCCAAACCAATCATCAAAGGGAAAACGACATAACATGCTGAACGAATATACCTCAGAAAATAGACCTCCAACTCTTCATCACTATCTTGTATAGTGCAAAGAACAGGAACATAGCTTTATACATCACATCTGTAATATTTCCTGCCGGAAAAGCCGCCAAAGTAGATGCCCTATTATACAAACCAAGATCCCCAGAAGTCATTTTCTTCCCAATTGCCAAAGAATAAAGATTCGTATACAAAGTATGTAGAAGACCCGACACTAATAACTTACTTCAAATGAAAAAGAGATTTGAAACTATTCCATGAGAAACACCATAGAGGATACCATTTAGATAATAACCAAAGCAACAATACATTAAAAAATTATTCAACAAACTTTGCATCACCAAGGACCAAGCGCCATACCCATAATATGCTAAACTGACCCCTAAGACTCACTTAAAATTACTGCCGTTAATGAAGCAACAAATTTTGCAACCTAAAATTTAAGGCGATTGAGAACTTTGCCCTTTGCACTACCCCAAAAGAATTTATCACTACATTCAACCCTACTATTTTTGTAATCAAACATAACTGAGGCTCTGAATAAAAAAGAGCAATATAAGGAGAAGAAATGTAAAATACAAAGGTAGAAGAAAAGACCGATGCCTATATTAAAATAGAATACAGTAGAATAATCAATCTCTGTACGGTTCTGCTTCTGTATCAACGCATTTGAAAAACCACTATCAATAAAAACTCTGCGCTACAGCAAGAAATATACTCAACATAGCTATGAGTCCGTAATCTGATGGTAATAGCAAGCGAGCAATAATAATACTTAGTACAAACTGAATACCTTGAACTGAGAAACGTTCAATTGCACTCCAAAAAACGCCCTTTGTGGCTTTATTTATAAGAGAAGACGACATTTTTATTCTATTGTATATTAAAATAACTTCATGAGAAAACTCAAATTTTATTTTTTCCTCAAACAGTTAAATATATTCCTCCCCATCAATATCCAAAGCTTATAGTACCAAAAACAAATAAAAAATACAAATAGTAAAACATAAACTTTCAAACCTAATCCTGAAGCTTTTCAATGGAACAACAGCCGGTTCCACCACTGCAAACACAGGTTTTTCCTCTTGTACTTTAGCCCTGGCAACCTGCAGCTGATTGGCTACCTGACTATATACTTGATATGCCAAACTCATGTCATTCTGCAAACGTTCCTGCTCAGCACGTACACTCTGAAGAATTAAATTATCATGTGTATCCACATATTCAGCATATTCTTTTTTGAACAGCATAATATTCTTGTTTACGTTCTTCAAATAATTTCTCCAAATAAACACAATCTTCTCTTGCTTTTGAAGTACGATAGCCTATGATATGTTCTTGTAAACGATGAACGACAGAGTCTGCTACAACCGCAGCTATTTTAGGATTCTGCAAAGTAACGCTAATATTAGTTATAGCCGTTTTCTTATCAATAGTAGCTGTAATAATCTTTTTAGGGCATCAATCTGCTCTTTCTCTTTCTCAGTTAAGATAACCACCCCACCCTGTTGTCTTTCACCAAATAGTTCTTCTTCATCAGTAAATAAAGATTTCACTCCACTAATAAACATACTGGGTAAACCTATGATATAACTCCACCAAGGGAAGATTCTGTCATTAAATAACCAGATAGTGTTTTGTTTCTCCTTTATCTACCATAACCTGCATATTCAATAACTCCAACAAAAAAAGTAGAAGATACAATATCTGATGACAGGGAAGCATTTAATGCATCAACACCCCTCCCATACTAGCACTCCCACCTAAAAAAGAGGCAGCTAAGCCAGTCAACCCACTGTTTCCTTTTATCATTCCCCATTTCCGGAGAAAGAGTTACAGTGACCGTATATCTTTTAGAGATACTCACCCCTACAATAATACCAATTAACAAACCAATGGTAGCTGCTTTATAAATTTTCTTACGAATTGCTACAATTTTACGAAATATATCCAATAAATCAATCTCCATATCTTCCAGTTTCCTTTTCTACTGATTGTTCTGACATAAATCTTATTTTTTATCAAATTGGCAATAGAAGCAACCATCATTCCCAATGTACTAAACGTAGTAGCATAACCCAAAAATATTACCAATATTAGCCTTCTTCTTAGCTTTACTAGGCACAATAATCTCACAGCCCGGTTCAATCTGTTTCTTGCCGCTACCCTTAACCTTCGTTACCTGACCATTCATATATACTATGAACTTCTTACTCTTCTTCGCATTATCAGAATAACCACCGGCTTGATTCAAATAGTAGTCTACATCCTTTGCCCTGCATATAAGAAACCGTATTCGGAACCATGACAGCACCATTGATAGTTACGGTATTATTATTATTAGGTATGGAGATCACATCACCTTCACGTAGGACAAGGTCGGCACTACCCTTAGGATTAGTCAAAGCTTCTTCTCCAGATCAATGCCTACCGTAAAGGTATCCTCAACACGAATACCCAAAGAGTCAATCATGGCTTCACCCAATTGCCTGCTCATCAGGCGGATCACATCACCCATACGTTTCTTCTCACCGGCACTTGCCACACGGGTCAGCTTCGCACCACGAAGATAAGCAAGGTTAGTAGGACCACCCGCTTTATTCACCAGATCGGAAAGACGTTCCTCACGGTTGGTCATGGCGTAATTTCCTCGAAAAGGATTTCACCATCAATGACTACATTCTGTTGCGCCTGATAACCCGGACTGCGACGAACATAAACTTCGTCATAAGGCTGAAGGATAAAACCGGGCTGACCGTCGATGACAAAACCATCCTTTAAAAAGAGAAGGTATACATCTGACCGATCGTATCATTATCCGCGGTACTACGGGGATTCTTGATTCGTCTCGACACATCAATGCGGACAGTGGAGGCGGCTTCTTTCAAGCCACCGGCCTGGATGATCAGATCCTCAAGTGTCATGTTATCAGCATAGGGATAGGAATCGGGATGCGCGACTTCACCGTGAACTGTGACATTGCCACGATCTTCCAGCTCGTGAATGCTCGGAATGTAAAGGATGTCATTCTTCATCAGGGCGAGGTTTGGGGAAGTACCGTCCATGATAGACTTGATGTCTATCTGAACAACTTCACTGGTCAAATCCTCACGCTGGCGATAAAGGACGGCACGATTCAGAAAAGCGTCACCGGTCAGGCCCTGGGCTTCATGGACAAGTTCGCGGATCGTATTCAGTTTACCGCTGAAGCTGGTAGATGCCGGGACGATAGACAGCGCCACGGATTTCCAGTTTGTTTGTGAAGCGGTTAAGGATGGCTTTCGGCTGTTACAACGTCACCGTTACGCATTGTGTAGATGCTATAGTCCATATCCTTGACCGTGTTGACTTCGTATTCCTCACCATTCTGACGGACAACACGTAATGAACGGGTGTAGGCGTCAGCTTCAAAGCCGCCGGCATATTTGATTAAAGTGGCAAGGTTCTCGTCTTTCTTCATTTCGAAACGCATAGGGGCGTTTTACCTTTGCCGCTGATCTTTACCAAGACATCGTAGGCGGGGACGATAACCACATCACCTTCCTGAAGGCGGATGTCATCCTGTGTGTTGCCTTTCATGATAAATTCATAAACATCGATGGTGGCGATATTCTTTCCGTTGCGTACCAACTGAACGTTTCGGAGGCTGCCGATATCACTCACACCGCCTGCACGGTAAAGCGCATGGAAGACGGTAGAGAAGGAAGAAAGGGCGTAGGTACCCGGCTGTACGACCTCTCCCATCACATTGATCTGGATAGTACGGATATTACCCAAAGTCAGACGGATGTCGGAAGTAGGGTCGGTAGTATTGTTCAGACCGTTATAGATCTGATTCAGGGCATTCTTCAGATAGTCGTTGGCGGCGGAGACTGTCATACCGCTAAGGTTGACAGGACCGATCTTCTGAATATTGATGGTGCCTTCAGGAGAGATCTGCTGGCGGATCGTGTTCTGGCTGGCACCCCAGATATCGATGATGACTTCATCACCGGGGCCCAGACGGTAATTGGCAGGAGTGGCAAGGTTGACACTAGGCTCGAACGTCAGGTTGCGGGTATTGAAGATGTTGCGCCCGAAAACCTGGTCCTCACGGGCCAAATCTTCCGTAGTCGGATGATCTTCCAGCATGTCGGAAGTATTTTCCTTAGTCTCTTCACGAAGGCGGGACTCGTTGATATCCGTACCCGTGGATTGGGAAGTGTTTACATTGTTCTGCTGCTCATAGACTGCTTCACACACATAGCCTGTTCCTTGGTCACACCTTTACGCGCAAAGCTCGGAAGCAAGTCTGCTTCTGTTCCTTGCCTTGCCGGATGCCGTCCTTTACATATTCCAGTACCTGTGAGTCACTCATGGACTGGGCCATAAAGCGAAGCCACTTCCCAGCATAGAACAAAAAAGTAGAATGCTAAAAAGTCGTTGTATTTTCATTGACAAATAAAAAGTTAGTTGGTTTCACACAGTTCCTGCATACCATGACAGACCGCAGACAACTGTTGTTTAAGAAGAGAAGGGGAAGAACATCAAGAAGGGTCAGAGAACGCTGCAAGACAGACCGTTTTCTATCCTCGTCTTCCGGATTGGCGTACATCGACATTATATCCCTGAAGGATGGCCAAACACAGGGTAGCATCCTGCTCCGGTGTCTCCCCCCGTTGTGAATATAAATCGTTTATCTTTTCGTGGATTGATTGTTGTAATGCAGAAAGGTCATCGGCGTATACATACCCATTTTTATCACCGATGTGAAGTAAATGATCTGCCAGATGTTGCAGTTCATCAATATTTTCTTGTAGTAAAAAACTCACCATACCCCTTTTATTCACTTAATGCTTGTTTCACTTATATTTAAACCCTTATTTCTCCAGAGGCTCTACACACCCTACTGGTATATCTACAAAAGCACATCCCAACATAGTTAGCCGGACTGCTACTTTCGATTTTCCATTTACTGTAACCAATTCTCCCTGAAGTCCGGATAATGGCCCTTTGATAACCTTAATCTTGGTTCCTGGTGACAAGGGAGTCGTACTCATATTAATCGCCTCGTCCGAATAGTCTAGCATAAATTTAAAGCGGTGCATCTGTTCATCCGGAATGACAGCAGGAGTACTTTCTCCACGCAATACCATATATCGGCTGATAGAGCCCAATGTCAAAACTTCTTTCTGTTCATACATATCGACATGCACAAATATCATCATCGGAAGAAGAACACGCTCGACTACCTTTCGACGATCACTCCATTGATGCACTTCTTGCTGAACAGGAAGGAAGTTTTCAATACCCATTTTAGATAGTCGCTCACTCGTTTTCTTCTCATGAGAAATACGTACTAAAGCCACCAACCAACGTTTAGGGTGCGCTACGCTCCTGCCAGTCACATCTGCCGGCAGAACTTCTTGAATGTCTTTTTTACTAAAATCATCTATTTACCCCACACTTATTCGTTATTCTTTAACAAAAAGAAACGAATAACGGTGCAAAAGATGACCATATTTACCAATATACGCAAATAAAAAAACAATAATATTTTCGTTAAACGACCATAATTAGAGGGAAAAATCTGTTTGTTTCATTTTCAACACCTATTTATTATACCATTTACCAACAATGAAATATTCAATATTTTCATTGCCCAGCCCTTAAAAAAAGAATTAAAAGTCCCTCAATCAGAAGATTTTACCATAAAAAGAAAAAAAATAACTATTCTGAGAAAAA
>VOFG01003781.1_pt1 | contig 14066 bp, 26 predicted proteins | sample 5384171 | NCBI WGS metagenome assembly VOFG01 (sample SAMN12384726, study PRJNA508395) | human gut metagenome | isolation source: healthy gut F | host: Homo sapiens
TATCCCATACGCAAGTAGTAAGACCCCTATGAAGACGACGAGTGTGAGATAGGGCAGAGGTGGAAGTGTGTAACGTATGCAGCTGACTGTCACTAATAGGTCGAGGGCTTAACCAAGACGCATTTAGGTAGAAAGTGATGAAATTCAATATGTGGTTTTGAGGTATTAAAAATAGAATACGGCCTCGTGGCCAAGCGGTTAAGACGACGCCTCACACGGCGTAAAACCCGGTTCGATTCCCGGCGAGGTCATATATTGATCCAGACATATTTGTTCGATTTTTATTTCTGGGTGAGAAACTGCTGTTGACAAATCTCACAAGTTTGATATGCTTTTCAGCACGGTTAGCAAATGCTACTCATAAAAGAATTTCATAGAGAGAAGACTAGAAATAGAAAACAAAGACAACACAGGCTGATAGCAAGAGGAAAATCATTTGACATATTTATGGATTAACCCGGTATCGGAGCGTATGGTATCGGAGAAGAATTTGAAACAAATTTTGACAGAACACCAGCTTACGCAGGTGCGTTGCCGGGAAGACTGGGCATCGTGTTAAAACAGTATGCCAAACTAATGGAACACGCAGATGGGCCTGTGGCGGATGCCAGGTGTCCCGAGGCGAATCTGATTGAACGATACAATGAAGAACAGAATCTTTCCATTCAGGTGGCAGATATTGAACCAATCCTGATTCACTGTGCCAGAGAACTCAGCGAGCGGACGGATCTGGCAGGTGGTGAGAAGATCATCACCACCTCTTTGCAGAATTCTGGCAGAGCAGGGAATGCACTGGAGCTGCCGCAAACCCGTTTTGTGAGCTGGAAAGACTTTCTTTCGGAACTAGGAGAGAGACTGGAACCGGCACCGGAATCCAGTCCGATTCCGCCGGGATTTTTGCGGGACTTTGTCTGTACCGGTACTTAGTCTGAGCGGGCAGGAAGAGATTGAAGAATATCTGAGATGAAATAATACAGGAAACGACAGGCGGAATGCTGACTGGAACGACAGAGGCAGGAAATCGGAACGGAAGAAAGATACAGCCAGGGCAGAGCACAGTCCACTGCTTCTGGAACTTCTCTACTGCCGGCAGGGCTGCCATATGGGGGGATGGAGTGATGAACAATAAAATTAGTGGAGACACCGCGAGTGCTTTTTCGGTGCGCAAGGCAATCAGGATCCCTGGGCCAACTCTGGCCGGCGTGGCTATTGTGTTTGCAGTCTGGTATCATGGTCTGCAAAGCAGAAATCTTAATGTCTATGTCCTTCCAACGCCGGAAAGGTATTCCGCAGTTTTGAAAAATGTTGCAGAGCAGGGGAATTGGCAAGAGACATCGGAATCAGTTTTTGCGTGTTCTGGAAGGGCTTTTGCTATCGCATTTGTGCTGGCCTTTTGTGCTTGGTATGTTCCGGGCATTATTTTCCGAAAACTTTTCGGTTACTATGAGCATACGGTGCAGTTTTTCCGCAATGTACCGCCGCTCAGCATGATTCCTCTACTGATTTTGTGGTGCGGCATCGGAGAGACCACCAAGACAGTCATTATTGTACTGGCCTCGTTTTTCCCATGTATTTGAACATTGTAAAGGGCTTTACCGGCTGTGATAAAAGCTGCTGGAAGTCGGAACCATGTTTGGATATTCCGAGCGGCAGAAGTTCTTCCGTATTGTGCTTCCTTACGCCATGGCAGATATTCTGGTGGGCATGCGTATTGGACTGGGGTACAGCTGGCGTGCGATTATCGGAGCGGAGATGGTGGCTGCTTCCACCGGACTGGGCCACATGATTCTATTTGCCCAGCAGATGTCCCGCACGGACAAGGTCATTGTAGGTATTCTGGTGATTGGAATCGTGGGTTATGTGACGGACCGTTTTTTTTGGTGCGTTTATCAGTATCTTTTGAAAGGATCTGGGGAAAATGGCTGAATTAAACTGAAAACATACAGAAATCCTATCTGGTGGAAGACCGAAATGTGCCGGTTTTAAATGGCATTGATCTTGGGATATTCCGCACGGACAGTTTACGGTAATTCTGGGGCAGAGCGGTTGCGGAAAGACGACACTTTGCGGCTGACCGGCGGTCTGGAACCGGCTGATTCAGGTGAGGTTTTGTGGGAAGGCAATCACAAGACGGTCTTTTGTATTTCAGGAGCCGCGTCTGATGCCTTGGCTGACGGTCTGGGACAATGTGGTTTTCGGATTGAAAAAATCAGAGCAGAATAAAGAAAAATTCAGAGTCTCATTGGAACGGTGGGACTTTCTGGTTTTGAGAAAGCCTATCCGTCCCAGCTTTCTCGGCGGTAATGAAGCAGCGGGGCGGCCATTGCGAGGGCACTGGTTTATGAGCCGATTTTATTATGATGGATGAGTTTTTTGCGGCTCTTGATTATTATTTCACCAGGGAACAGATGCAGAAAGAGCTTCTCCGGGTGCAGAAGGTGAAGCACAGCAGCATCCTGTTTGTGACTCACAGCATTGATGAGGCGCTGATCTTGGGTGACCGGATTGTGGTCATTGAAAGGGGGAATGGTGAAAAGATTTATCCGGTGGAGACACCGGCAGAGGAGCGCAATCTCCTGGATGATGGTTTTATTTCCTGAAACGGATATTATAAACAACTTAAATTTTATCAACTAGAGGAGGAACACAATTATGAGAAAATGGATCGCACTGGGTCTTGCAGCATGCATGACTGTATCATGACCGGATGCGGCAGCGCTAAGAAAGAGACGGAGGCAGAGACTACCGTGGCAGAGAGCAGTGTGGAGGAGACTTTGCAGAAGAGACCACCGCAGAAGAAAGCGAGGCAGCAAAATCTGATCTGATAAGCTGGTATTTACTTACGTTACTTCGCCGTTAAACGTACCAACCATCATCGAGAAGAATCAGGGCATTTTCGCAAAGGATTTTGGCGAGATGGGAATTACCACCGAGTATGCAGAGTTGACCTCTGGTGCAGACCAGATTCCAGGCACTGGCTTCCGGAGATGTACAGGTTCTCTACGCAGTAGGTGCAACATCCGTGATCCTGTCCGCTGCAAACGGTGCTGACATCAAGGTATTAAACATGTACAGCCGTTCCCCCGAAGGCATTCTGCATGTACTCAAGGATGACACCTTAACCAGTCCGGAGAGTTTAAAAGGCAAGACGATTGCAGGACCAACCGGTACCAACCTTCATGAACTGTTAGTGTCTTATCTGGCCCAGGCTGACATGACTCTTGACGATGTAAATTATGTAAACATGAGCATTCCTGACGCAAAGGCAGGTCTTGACGGCGGCAGCGTAGATGTGGCTTTACTCGGCAGGCGCAGCCGCTTACAACGCAGAGAAGCAGGGTTATCACAAGGTAACCGACGGCGAAGGCCTCATCAAAGCCATCATCGCAGTAGCAAACCACCCAGAAGTTTTATGATGAGCATCCGGAAGTGATCGCGCAGCTGGAGAAGTCTCAGCAGGAGATTGCAGACTTCATGAAAGAGAACCCGGACGAGACCATGAGCATCGTGGCAAAAAGAGCTGGATCTGGATGAGGATGCTGTCAAAGAGATGTACGACTACTACGATTTCTCCCTGGACATCACCGATGATGACAAGGGCGGCTTCCAGAAGACCGCAGACTTTATGCTGGAGTCCAGCATGATCGACGAGGCCCTGGATGTTAATACACTGTTCATTCAGTAAATCATTTAAATTTCAAAACGAAAAGAAGGGCAGGCTGCCATAGGGGTAGAAACTATGGTGGGCCTGCTTTTTTTTGAGCTTTTAGGAAACTTCCTTGCGGTTTTTGTTTGGATGGTTCATATGGATACAAAACGACAACTTGAACTGTCCGTAAAGGATGATAGATACAGGAGTGCAAAGATAAAAATCAGGATCATAGAACGAAAAACAGAACTGGAGGCTTGCGGACTGGTCCCTTCCGGCCTCATAAAACCCCATACCAAAAACGCTTGCCTGTGAAGACCAGGATGGGTACGCAGGTGCAGAAAAATGGAAACCAGGAGAAAGCATCTGCTTTTAAGGACTTTGTTGACGGTCTTTTTGGTACTAAGCAGGAGAAAAGGAATCCGGAGCAGAAGAAAAGGCTGCTGAAAAAGGAACAGAGCCGCCTGCAGGTAAAACGGAGGAGAAAACCTTCAGCCAGGCGGCCATGGAAAAGAGCCTGTCAAAATTAACAGAAACCTTCAAGGGAAGCCTTCAGGCAGCGGTGGAATGGAAAACGATGAAGCATGTCAATGAGGATGGAAGACAGGAACTGTTCGGCAGTCTTACCGGAGAAGAGCGAGGCCGGTATTTAAGCGAATCCCAGAGTGAGGACTTTTGCACGCAGGCTATTACCGCTTTTTGATGGGACAGCAGAAACGGGGACTGTACAAGCGCAATATCGTCTGGCAGGGCAGAGCATGGTCCCCAGGTGAAGGTATTCTGACTGTCTATGGAGAACAGAATTCCGGTGAACCGGTTTACAAAAAATCAGGCTCATGCTGAACATGCAGGCAGTACCCATAAGAATCATGAATGGAAGCTCTTTTTTGCTAAAGGAGTTCAGGCTGGTAATACTCTGGTAGACGAGCAGAAACAGGCCGGTGTAGGCAATGGGCGCAAAAAGTATGTCAGAAAGTTCCCGGCTATGGTAAAATGGATGGCAGAGGGAATGCTGGTCAGCCGCCATGCGGCCAGGTCACCGGCTGTATTTACCAGGTGGAGAAAAAGGACTGCAAGCAGCAGTGCCAGGGAAAAATCAGAAAAATGTAAATCAGCCAGATGCAGGGCAGAAGGGAGAAGTTTTCATTATGAAAGAGACAGAATCCGCGGCGGGAAGGCCTGCTTCCATCCGCAGTTCCATTCGAAAAAAATCCTGACGCTGTCGGCGGTCATTGTCCTGCCGTTTCTGGTTTTGTCGGCGGTACTTCTGGTCAGTATGAGCGGTTACCGCAGGTCTTACGAGGAGATTGTCCGCAACATTGCGGTGGCCAACGACTACAACCTGAATTTTAAGGAAGAGATGGACGAGAGTCTCTACAAGCTGGTAGTGGGCTACATTGACTATGAACATATCGGGGATGACCCGTCTTTGCAGGACCCATATCAGATGATCGGGGAGCTGAAAACAGAATTTACGAAGCTGCGGGATGTGACTACGGGCCGGAGAGCCGGTGGTGGCTGGAAAGTCTTTTGCGTAACATTGACACCCTGGAAAAGCGGGTGGATGATATTCTTCTGAATATCCAGATTGGTGGGCGGTACGATGAGAACATCCGGGAGCTGGACAACAATATTTACATCCTGACGGAATTGATTCAGGATAACATCCAGTATTATATTTACTACCAAATCCGGGCCATGGAGACGGTGACCGGGGCGTTAAACCCAGCAAATCCGGCAGTTTATCATTGCCTGTTCTGTTCTGGCGCTGGTGCTGATTCTGGTTACGGTGGTTGTGGTGTATCTGATCACGGCAAATATTCTTCGACCGCTCCGGGTGCTGCACGATACCATGCAGAAGATCTCTGCCGGAGATTTCAGCGCCAGGGCCCAGGTGAGCTCCGGGGATGAGCTGGAGGTGCTGGCAGATGGCTTTAACACCATGACCGGCGATATGGAGGGCATGATTGCCAAGATTAAGGAAGATGAGCAGAAGATGCGCCGCCTGGACCTGCGGCTTTTGCAGGAGCAGATCAACCCCCATTTCCTGTACAACACGCTGGATACCATCGTGTGGCTGATCGAGGGCAACAAGCCTGATGACGCGGTCAGCATGGTGGTGACCCTGTCGGATTTCTTCCGCCTGGTCCTCAGCAAGGGCCGGGAGTTTATCTCCATCCGGGAGGAAGAACGCCACATCCGCAGCTATCTGGAAATCCAGGAGATGCGTTACCGGGATATTCTGGAATATGAGATCTGTATGGATCCGGTCCTGTATCACTACGAGATTCGAAGCTGACGCTGCAGCCCCTGGTGGAAAATGCCCTTTACCACGGTATTAAATACAAGCGGGAGAAGGGCTGCATCTGTGTCAGCGGTCACCAGGAGGATAAAAAACTGGTTCTGGTGGTGGAGGACGATGGTGTCGGTATGACACCGGAGGAACTTTCCCAGCTTCGGGGAAAGAGATCAAACGGCCCTGCCGTGAGACGGAAAAGGATTTGGCCTGGCCAATGTCAATGAGCGCATCCGCATGTATTTCGGGGCGGAGTACGGCATGGAGATCTGGTCAGAAAAAGGAAAGGGAACCCGTGTCACCATCACGATCCCGGCAAGGAGGAGTGGACAGCATGTGGAATAGAGTGAACAGATGCAGTGTCCGGAAACACTGGCATGCGTCAGTGCCGCGAAAAAACGGAATGCTGCTGGCAGCCGCCGCTGCAATGCTTCTGGCTTTGGGACCCTGACCGGCTGCAGCCTGTCTCCCGGAAACAGAGACAGCGCAGAAAACACAGCCGAGAACGCGGAATCCGCAAACCGAACCGGTTCCGCCTTCGGGGAGAATCCGGGATTGAGAATGAAAACAGCGGCCTCGCCACGGCAGAGAATCTGATCGCGGTGGGGGTATCCCAGGTGGGGAGCGAATCGGTGTTCCGTACTGCCAATACGGAATCCCTGCAGCGGACCTTCACCCGGGACAATGGCTATTTCCTGATCTTTGATAATGCCCGGCAGAAGCAGGAGAACCAGATCAAGGCCCTGCGAAACTTCATATCCCAGCGGGTGGACTACATTGTGCTGTCACCGCTGACGGAGGATGGCTGGGACACGGTGCTTCTGGAGGCGAAGGAGGCAGACATTCCGGTGATCCTGATTGACCGCCGGGTGGATGTGGAGGATGAATCCCTGTATACGGCCTGGGTTGGCTCGGATTTCTATCAGGAAGGAAGAGAGGCGGGGCGGATTCTGGAGAAAACCCTGGAGCAGGAGCACCGGGAGGATGAGACCATCCGCATTGTGATTCTCGGGGAACCGATGGCTCCACGGCGGAGATCGGCCGGTCCCGGGGCTTTGAAGAGATTGCCGCCCAGCATGAAAACTGGCTTCTGGTAGAGAGCGCCGATGCAGAATTTACCACGGCCAAGGGCAAGGAAGTTATGGCACGGATGTTAAAGCAGTACAGCGACATCAATGTGGTGATCAGCCAGAATGACGATATGACCTTCGGAGCCCTGGAGGCCATGAAGGAGGCCGGGGTGAAAGCGGGAGAAGAAGGGAGACATCCGCGTGATCTCCTTTGATGCCACCCGCAGTGCCCTGGAACTGGTGCAGCAGGGAATCATCACGGCGGATATCGAGTGCAATCCGGACCAGGGCATTTATGTGGATGAACTGATCCGCAAGATGCGGAATGGAAAACCGGCGCCGAAGCTGACCTTTGTGCCGGAGACCGTGTATACAAAAAGAAAATGTGACAGAGGCGCTGGAAAACCGCGCTTACTGATGGAAAACAGGGGGATAAGGATGCTGAAAGTATTTCTTGTAGAGGATGAGAGTGTAATAAGGGAAGGCTTTCAGGACAAGATTCCCTGGGGGCAGTATGGATTTGAGCTGGTGGGGAAGCCGGGGACGGCGAGATGGCCCTGCCCATGATCCGGAAACTGAAGCCGGATCTTCTGATCACGGATATCAAGATGCCCTTCATGGACGGTCTTTCCCTGAGTGAGATCGTAAAGGGAAGAGCTGCCGAAGGCCGGATCATCATCATCAGCGGGTACGATGATTTTGAGTATGCCAGACAGGCCATTAAGATTGGGATAGACCAGTATCTGTTAAAGCCGGTTACCAGGCTGGCCCTGCGGGGCGTACTCATGGAATTAAAGGAAAAGATCGAGCAGGAGACAGAAAACAGGGATTATCAGGACCAGTACCGGGAAGAGGTGCGGGAGTTTGAGCAGTTTCCGCTGCGCCGGTTCTTTGAGCGCCTTTTAGACGGGCGGCTTTCCGCCAAGGAAATTTATGAGGAGGAAGCGGCGCTGTCACTGGATCTGTCCGCGGCCTGCTACAACCTTCTTTTGTTTACTGTGTACGGGCGCAAAAAGGCGGACGCGGCAAAGGGCGAGCAGTGCCAGGAGGAACTGTTTCATTTCTTTCTGCGGCATCCCCAGTATACGCTGTTCCGCTTAAACGTCAGCAGTTACGGAGTACTGATCCGGGCGAGGCGTCCCACATGGAAATGCTGACGGAGCAGGCATTCCGCTGTTTTGAGGAGGTCTGCGGACACACGGAAAACCGCATTTTGTGGTATGCGGCAGTGGGAACTCCGGTGGAACGCTTAAGCCTTCTGCCGGAATGCTACCGGGAGGCGAACCATTCCTTTGCCTACCGTTTTATCCTCCCGGACCAGCACATTTTATCCAGGGAGACTCTTGGAACCCAGTCCGGGGGGAGGATGAGGAGGCCACCATGAAGTCGGTGGATTTCATGCAGATGGATCGGATATCATCAAGGATTTTCTGGGGGGCGAGGAGAAGGAGATTCATGATTTTGTAGAGTCCTACTTAAACCCGGATCCGGCGTCCGCTGCAATCCACCATGTTCACCGCAGTTATGTGGTGTTAAACATCCGGTTTGCGGTGGTTTCCTTCCTGGAATCCATCGGGCGGGAAAAAGAAGCATATCAGGAGCAGATCGAGAAGGCGGTACAGTCCGTGCGGGATGAGGCGGAGAGCTGTTCCCGTACTTTGCGGAATCCTGAAAACAGCCATGGAGATCAGGAATGAGATCAACCAGTACCAGGGCGGTAAGCAGTTAAAGAAAGCGCTGGAATACATTGACGAACATTATGGAAATGAGGAATTGTCCTTAGGCCAGGTGGCAGAGGTGGTTGGCATGAGCTCAACTATTTCAGCGCCATTTTCAGCCAGAACATGGAAGACCTTTGTGGGTATGTGACGGAAAGCGGATCGAAAGGCGAAGAAGCTTCTGCGCCAGACCGATCACGCTTCCGGGAGATCGCGAAGATGGTGGGCTACAAGGACGCCCACTACTTCCGGATTTGTATTCAAAAAGCTCCAGGGCTCAAGCCCCGAGAAGTACCGGAATGAAAACCGGTAATAGAAGAATATGTAACTGTGAGGGTACTGAACAGTTACCAGAATATTACGAAAGTTTCCAGGGGATTTCCGTGACTGTACGGGAAGTCCCTTTATGCTGTCCAAAAGCGTCTGGGCTGCCAGGGTACCCAGAGTTTCCGGGTCGGAATGCAGAAGGAGGGTGTGGGTGCGCTTTTGCCGTTCGGAAAGATGCCCATGCAGGAAGCCGCCAAAGGAAATGCATTCAGACAGGTTGCTTTGGCTGTAGTATTTCCGGATGCTTCTGGGCGGGCGGCTCTGCCGGGGGCAGTCTGGGGCGCGGCCAGCTCTTGCTGCAGCCTCCAGAGAACTCCATCGTGGTCACAGATCAGGGCCGTGCAGTCGGAAAAACCATCGGGAATCAGACGGGAAAACAGGCCGGTCTCCGGTCTGCGTCCGCAGATGCGGTCTGCCAGAACAGAATCGTACCAGGAGACATGGCGGTCGGAACAGGCATACCGGCCTGCTGCATGGTTTCCATAAAGGAAAGATACCGTTCCTGGGAAGCACGGTCATCGGACTGGAAGAGGGGCGCCGATGCGCATGTGGCCCTGGGCCAGCAGCTTTTGAACCAGCATGCTGCAGCCGTAATAATCATCATAGCAGATACAAGGGGAACCTCCGGAAATTCCGGGCAGGAGGAAAACAGGAACACGATATGGCAGCCTTTTTTTATCAGAAGATGGTACAGGTCCCGGTTGGGGTTGGGAAGGGCGTTTTCACAGGCTGGATAAAGGCCTCTGGGCGGCTCCTGCAGGAGGGCGGTGAGAAGTTCCCGCTCGGTTTCAAAGCTGTTGCGGCTGGCTTTGCAGAGAAGAGAAAAGCCGCTTTCGGCCAGGGAAAAGAGAGGGACTGGCAAAGCCTGGAGGAGAAAAATTCGGCTCCTCATGGAGAATCAGCAGGATCTGGTTTTTGGCCGGGTCCCCAGCTTTCCGGTTAAGTAGGTGCCGCTTCCCTGCACTTTTTTATAATGCCTTTTTCTTCCAGAAGCTTTAAGGCGGAGCGCACGGTCTGGCGGCTCACATGGTAGCGCGCGGCCAGAACCCGCTCGGTAGGAAATTTGTCCTGGGCAGGAGCGGAAACCTGTCCCTTTTCTGCTGCTTTGCGTACAGCTGTTCCAGCTGGTCGGCCAGCCATTTGTACTTGATTGCCATAAAAAAATACCTCCCATCTTTGCGTGAAACGGAAAAATTTCCTGCCGCGTCATAAAAATCTCCCCTTTTTCAAAAAGAAAAAACTGCACAATCCGCTGCGGGGCATCAAAAGGTCTGAAAAACACGAAAAAACCGGAATGCTGCGGATGTTGCGGAAAAATCTGCCGGAAATCGGAAAAATTTCACCGGATTTCGTAAAAATCCACACTCTGTAAAATTTGTATTTAATTCGAATTATACAGGAAGAAATTGGTATTATAAAGAACCAACAAACCGCATAAATACAGGAAAAACAAAATTGAAAAAAGAACCGGCGGGATTTTGTAAAATACAGACATAGGGAAGGAACGAAACCTTAAAAACTATATGTAAGTGGAGGAAACAACATGAAAAAACGAGTACTGGCAAGCGTGATGGCAGCAACCATGGCAGGCATCATTAGCAGGATGCGGCGGCTCCAAACCGGCAGAGACCACAGCAGCTCCGGCTACTGAGGCAGCAACCGAGGCAGCAGCAGAGAGACCAAGGCTGAGGAAGCAAAACCGGCAGCAGACGGCGAACTGATCCCGTGTCGGCATCATCAACAACGACCCGAACGAGTCCGGTTACCGTACCGCGAACGATGCAGACTTAAAAGGCTATGTTTACCGAAAGAGAACGGTTATGAAGCATCCTTCGCATACAGCTTAAAGAATGATGAGCAGATTACCGCAGCTCAGAAATTCATCAGGATGAGGTTGATTACCTGCTTCTTTCCGCAGCAGATACCTCGGATGGGACAGTGTTATTAAAGCCTGTATCTGGCAGCCGCAGTCAACTGGCTGGCAGATCAGGGCCTGGACAGCTACAACATCATTCACATTCAGGGTGTTATGGGTTCCGCAGCACAGCAGGGACGTACCGGTGCTCTGGATGACAAGGTAGCAGCAGAAGACAGCTGGAACCTGGTAACCCAGCAGACCGCAGAGTGGAACTCAGAGAAAGCACAGCAGATCGTTCAGTCTGTAATCGATGCAGGTACCGAGTTCAACGTAATCTACGCTGAGAACGACGATATGGCAAAGGGTGCTGTTGCCGCTCTGGATAAAGCAAACATCTCCACGGTGTTGGCAAAGACGTCATCGTTATGGGCTTTGACTGCAACAAGTGGGCATTACAGGAACTGTTAGACCAGAACTGGAACTACGATGGACAGTGCAACCCGTTCAGGCTTCTTACATCGACGATGATCATCAAGAAGGTAGAGGCTGGCGAGGAAATCAGCGAAAAGACCATCATCATGGATGAGAAAAGGTTTTGATGCAACAACCATCACAGAGGATGTTGTAAATAAATACGGTATCTAAACAAAAAAGGAAACATTTGGCGCGGCGCCGCGTATGGAAAACATAGCGCCGCGTTTCTTCTAAATGAAACAGCAAGGGGTGAATAAGCTGGTGAAAGAAAATGTTGTATTACAAATGAAAAATATCCACAAAAACTTTACAGGGTAAAAGGCATTGCAGGCGGTTGATTTCTCCCTGCGTGAAGGAGAAATTCACGCGCTGATGGGTGAAAACGGCGCGGGAAAATCTACATTGATTAAGGTGCTGACCGGCGTATATGAAAAAGATGAGGGAGAAATTTTCCTCAAAGGAAACGACAAAGCAGTGGCAATTCATTCGCCGCAGGATGCACAGAATCTTGGAATCAGTACCGTGTATCAGGAAATTACGCTTTGCCCGAATCTGTCGGTAGCAGAAAACATGTTTATCGGACGAACAAAAGGAAGAATGCAGAACTGGAAAAAATGAACGCCGATGCAGACAGAATTCTGCAATCACTCGATATTCCGGCAAAAGCAACACAGCAGCTGGCAAACTGTTCCATTGCAATCCAGCAGATGGTAGCCATTGCCAGGGCTGTAGACATGGATTGTAAGGTGCTTATCCTGGACGAGCCGACCTCCTCTCCTGACGATGAATCTGAGGTAGAAAAGCTCTTCGGCCTGATGCGGGATCTGAAGATCGAGAGGTGTTGGAATCATCTTCGTAACACATTTTCTGGATCAGGTATATGAGGTATGTGACCGTATCACCGTGCTGCGGGACGGCAAACTGGTGGGAGAATACGAGATTGAAAAACCTTCCACGTGTGCAGCTTGTTGCAAAGATGCTGGGAAAAGAGCTGGACGATGAGGCGCAGATCAAAGATGAGACGCAGGTATATCATGCGGATGAAAATGTTCCACCGGTATTTGAAGTGGAACAGTTACAGAGTAACGCAGGCATCAAACCATTTGATTTCTATATAAGAAAAGGAGAAGTCAATGGATTTACCGGTCTGCTGGGATCTGGACGAAGTGAGTGTGTGCGTGCAATTTTGGTGCGGACCGTATCATTGGTGGAAAGATCAAAAGAACGGAAAAGAAATCAAAATTACAAAACCTATAGATGCTATGAAAAACGGAATTGCTTATCTGCCGGAAGACCGAAAGGTGGATGGTATCGTTGGAGACCTCTCCGTCCGCGATAATATCATTCTTGCAGCACAGGTGCTGCGCGGTTTCTTCCGTCCGTTCAGCAAAGCGCAGGCAAACAAATTTGCGGACGAATATATCAAGCTGCTGGAAATCAAGACGGCATCGGCGGATACACCGATTAAATCTCTCTCCGGTGGAAATCAGCAGAAAGTAATTCTTGCCCGCTGGCTTCTGACACATCCGGAATATCTGATCCTGGATGAGCCAACGCGAGGCATTGATATCGGAACAAAATTGAAATTCAAAAGCTGGTGTTAAAGCTTGCATCCGAGGGTATGAGTGTGACCTTTATTTCTTCGGAAACAGATGAAATGCTGCGTACCTGCTCCCGTCTGATCGTTATGCGCGATCGCAGGAAAGTAGGCGAAATCTCAGGTGAAGACTTAACGCAGAGCAAGATTATGGATACCATTGCCGGAGGTGAAAAAAAGAATGGCTAAAACAAGAACATTACAAAAAAAGAACTTTATGGATATATTCAGCGGAAAGCAGATTCTGATTCCGATCGTGGCCCTGGTGCTGCTGGCGGTATTTAATCTGATCGCCGATCCATCGTTCTATAAAATAACACTGGACGTAAACAGCGCCGGAAATCATGTATTATCCGGTTATCTGATCACAATTTTGGACTACGGCTCAGAACTTGCCATTCTGGCAATCGGTATGACGTTAGTTACAGCAGCTTCTGGAGGACAGGATATTTCTGTTGGTGCAGGTATCGCGATTGCCGGTTCGGTTATCCTTCGTGTACTTTGCGGCACAAATTCCCGTCCGGATCATCTGCAGGCTCCAATCATTGTAGCCTTTCTCGTAAGCTGCGTGGTAGCTATGCTCTTTGGTGCATTTAATGGTATCCTCGTTGCCGGATTTAAGATTCAGCCGATGGTAGCAACCCTGATTCTTTATACTGCAGGGCGTTCCATTGCAGCATGGATCAACAATAACGAACTTCCGGTAATCAGTGATCCGTCGTTTGGATACTTTGGTGGTTTTATTCCGGGAATTCCAATTCCGACTCCGTTTTTTATTGCGGTAGCATGTATGATCGTTATGGGACTGGTTATGAAATTTACAAGCCTTGGTTTGTATACGCAGGCAGTCGGTATTAATGAGCGTTCTTCACGATTAAACGGATTAAATCCGGCATTTATCAAGTTTTTGATCTTTGTTATTTTAGGACTTTGTGTGGCAGTGGCAGCACTGATCAAAGTAAGTCGTATTTCCACAATTAACTATTCTGTTATTGCAAAAGATATTGAGATGGATGCGATCCTTGCAGTAGCACTTGGAGGAAATTCATTAAGCGGTGGCAAATTTAATCTGCCGGC
>VOFG01001189.1_pt1 | contig 14055 bp, 24 predicted proteins | sample 5384171 | NCBI WGS metagenome assembly VOFG01 (sample SAMN12384726, study PRJNA508395) | human gut metagenome | isolation source: healthy gut F | host: Homo sapiens
CAGCGTTCAGCAGCTGGCCCGAGTCATTCGCCCAGTGGCGGAGCGGCTGGAAGTCCTGCTGCAGCCTATGTGCAGCGCTCTGCCGCTCTGGCAGAACGCTGGCAGCTCTTTTCCAGGACCGCGCCATGCTGAACGACTTCCTGCTGCGTAGAATTGGGAGAATTGCAGAAGAGTCCTTTGACCAAATGTATCTGGTTTTGCGGTATTTGGGCTCCCTGCTATGCCCTGGTACCTACTCCGAGGAAGAGCGGATTGTAGGCTTTCACATGGGTGTGGGCGTCAAGCTCACCCTGAGCAACGCCTATGAAGAAAGACTGGAACCCGGACCGGGAATTGACCGCTTTCAAGCTTCTGGGAGATAAAAGCCGCCGGGACATCATCCGGCTGATTCACAAAAACGCCATGACCATTCAGGAAATATCCAATCATCTTGGAATGAACTCCGGCACAGTTTTCCGGAACATCAACGCGCTGTGTAACGCTGAGCTTTTGATTCAGGAAAGGCGGGGAGAGCGCCCCTGCTACCGGGCAAAGGCTTCCTTACATTCAAGCCATTTTATACCATATGATGGAGTACCTGCAGGGAGATGATCTGCACAACGGCCTGCCCCAATCCCCTTCATCCCAGACGTCTCCGACTTTCAGACCGGCGCTGCCGCGTCAGTGCATTCAAGCAGCCGTAGCCCCCTCGAAACCGGAATTCGAGGGGGCTACGGCATTTGGCGCGGTATGGAGCTAAAAGAGGCTGACCTGGCTGGTGTCAGGCAGGTCCCCGAAGGCGCCAGCCGCCTTCAGATTCTCAATGTGGGTTTTGGAAACCTTGGGACAGGCGACGGAAAACTCCTCGATGGAGATGAACCTCTTGCCCTTCCGCCCCTCCAAGATGTCCCAGGCGGCAGTTTCACCCAGGCCGGAGACGGAGACGAACGGAGGCAGGAGCTTCCCATCCTCAATGAGAAATTTGGTGGCATGGGACCGGTACAGGTCCATGGGAGCAAAGGAGAAGCCCCGGAGATAGAACTCATAGCACACCTCCAGGGTGGTGAGCATGTCCTCATCCTTGTCCGTGGCAGCGTCGTTGCCGTCAATGGCAGAGATGTGGGCCTTGACCTCCTCCAGGCCCCGGGTCATCATGGCGGCGTCAAAGCCACCCTTCTGGCTCCGGCGGTAGAAATAGGCGGCGTAAAGGCCAGGGGCTCATGGACCTTGAACCAGGCGATGCGGAAGGCCATCATCACGTAGGCCACGGCGTGGGCCTGGGGAAGAAGGTACTTAATCTTTTTTACAGGAGCCGATGTACCAGTCCGGTACCCCGGCGGCCCGCATTTCCTCCTCCGCTCCCTCGGGCAGGCCTCTTCCCTTTCGGACCGCCTCCATGATCTTGAAGGCCCGCTTCTCCTTCATGCCGCAGGAGATGAGATAGAGCATGATATCGTCCCGGCAGCCGATGGCCTGGTCCACAGTGGCCGTCTTGGAGGTGATGAGGTCCTTGGCGTTGCCCAGCCACACATCAGTGCCATGAGAGAAACCGGACAGGCGCAGGAGGGTGTCAAACCGGGTGGGCATGGTGTCCATGAGCATGCCCCGGGTGAACCAGGTGTTGAATTCCGGAATGGCTACGGCCCCGGTGGGGCCCAAAATGGGGTCGTTCTCATAGCCCAGAACCTTGGAGGAGGTGAAGATGGACATGGTGTCCTTGTCATCCAGAGGAATTTTCTGGGCGTCCACCCCGGTCATATCCTCCATCATCCGGATCATGGTGGGATCATCGTGGCCCAGCATGTCCAGCTTGAGCAGATTGGACTCCATGGAGTGATATTCGAAATGGGTGGTAATGGTGTCCGCCGAGGGGTCGTCCGCCGGGTGCTGCACCGGGCAGAAGTCCCAAATCTCGTTTTCCTGAGGAATGACCACCATGCCGCCGGGGTGCTGGCCGGTGGTCCGGCGGACCCCCCACACAGCCGGAGGCCAGCCGGTTCTCCTCCGCCCGGGACACGGTCCTGCCCCGCTCCGACAGGTACTTTTTCACATAGCCGAAGGCGGTCTTTTCGGCCACCGTGCCGATGGTGCCCGCCCGGAACACATGGGACTTTCCAAACATCTCGACGCAGTAGGCGTGGGCCTTGGACTGGTACTCGCCGGAGAAGTTGAGGTCGATGTCAGGCACCTTGTCGCCGCCGAAGCCCAGGAACGTCTCGAAGGGGATGTTGAAGCCGTCCTTGTCAAAGGCAGTCCCACACTTGGGACACCGCATCCGGCAGGTCCGCCCCGCAGCCGTAGCCCTTGGGCACGTCGAAGGTGGTGAATTTGCAGTCGGATTGGGGCAGCGGTAATGGGGCGGGGAAGGAATTGACCTCTGTAATACCTGCCATGTAGGCCACAATGGAAGAGCCCACAGAACCACGGGGAGCCCACCAGGTAGCCGTGGGCCAGGGAGTCCTGCACCAGCTTCTGGGCGGACATGTAAATCACGTCATAGTGGCAGCGGATGATATCCCCCCAGCTCCGTCTCCACCCGCTTGGTGATGAGTTCGGGGATTCTCCCCGTAGAGCCGGTGCATCTTGCCGTACACCAGGCTTTTCAGATCCTCTACCGAGTTCTCAATGGAGGGGGGCGAACAGATTGTGGGGGACAGGCCGAAGGGTCTCGCACATGTCCGCAATGGAGTTGGGATTGCACACCACCACTTCATAGGCCTTCTCAGGACCCAGATAGGAGAACTCCTCCAGCATTTCATCCGTGGTGCGAAAATACAGAGGATTGGGCTTATCACAGTCGTCAAATCCCTTGGTGGCCAGGAGAATATGGCGGTAGATCTCATCCTCCGGGTTTAAAAAGTGCACGTCCCCAGTGGCCACCACCGGCTTCCCCAGGCGCTCTCCCAGACGGACCACGGTGCGGTTGAACTCCCGCAGCTCCTCTTCGTTTTCCGCAATGCCCTCTTCCAGCATAAACCGGTTGTTGGCCAGGGGCTGGATCTCAGAAAGTCGTAGAAGGAGGCGATCCGCTCCAGCTCCTCCTGGCTCTTGTGGCTGATGATGGCCTGAAACAGCTCTCCCGCCTCACAGGCCGAGCCGATGATGAGGCCCTCCCGATAGGTGATCAGCTCCGACTTGGGAATTCTCGGATTCCGTTTAAAAAGTATTGCAGATTGCTCAGGGAAATCAGGTGGTACAGATTCCGCAGTCCCGTCTGGTTCTTGGCGAAGAGGATGATATGCCGGGCATGGCGGTCGCCAATCTTGTTTTTGGCCCGCAGGGCCGGCATGGCCAGCCAGGTTAATGGCCTGGAGAGTATGAAGGCCCATTTCCTCCAGCTGGCTACTCAGCCTGTGGAAAATCAGGCCACAGGTGAGAGCGTCGTCCGCCGCCCGGTGGTGGTTGAACTCCGGCAGACTCAAGGCATTGGCCACAATGTCCAGCTTGAACTTCCCCAGCTGGGGCAGCAGATTTTGGGAGAGAATCAGGGTATCCAGGGTACGTGGGACCATAGGCAATCCCCAACCGGCGGCAGGCGGCAGACACAAAGCCCACATCAAAGTCCGCGTTATGGGCAATCAATGGCCGGTCGCCGCAGAAGGCCAAAAACCGGGGAAGAATCTCCCCAATATCCGGGGCGCCCCTTAGCATTTCATCGGTAATTCCGGTGAGATCCACAATTTTCTGGGTCAGGAGCCGCCCCGGGTCCACAAAGCTCTGAAAGCGGTCCACTTCCCTGCCCTCTTTCAGGATCACGGCGCCAATCTCAATGATCTCGTCGTGCTGGGAGGACAGGCCCGTAGTCTCCAGGTCAAAGGCCACGTATTCCTGACTGAAATCCGCCTCCCGGTCGCCGTGAACCACAATCCGGTCGTCCACATCATTGACATAATACCCTTCGCAGCCATACAGAATCTTAATATTTTGGTCTGTCCCCGCCACCTTGGCCTTGGAGGCCGCTTTCATGGCCTCGGGGAAGGACTGGGCGCAGCCGTGGTCCGTAATGGCAATGGCCTGGTGGCCCCAGGCCGCCGCCTGCTTCACAGCGGCGGTGGTCTCCGTCAGGGCGTCCATGTTGGACATGTTGGTGTGCAGGTGCAGCTCCACCCGCTTGTTCTCCGCCGTGTCCAAGCGTTTGGGAGCCTTGTGGGGAGAATGGCAATGGGGTCCAGGACCATTTCATTGTCAAACCGGTTGATCACCGGCTTGGCCAAGACCTTCACCCAGACGCCTACCTTGGTAGCCTCCACAATGGCCTGGGCCTTCGGGAGGTCCCGCTCCCGGAAGTACCGGTTGATACGGATGGAACCGGTGTAATCCGTGATGTCAAAATTTACCACAATGGCGTTGTTTTTGGTGAGCTCTTTATGCTCCGCAGCAAACACCCGCCCGGCCACACACACCGTGCGCATATCCAGGGTCACATCCCGGATGGGAACGGCCGGGTCCACAAAGGGCCGTCCAAAAAATGGTATCCCCACCGGACGTTCCCGAAGCGCCGCTCTTGGGGGAGCGGAGGCCGGACGCTCCCGGGAAGCTGCAGGGGGCGGAGTCTTCGGCAGCTGCTCCACCATCTCCCAGCGCATTTTCTCCGTCTGGCGGAAGAGATCGGGACCCTCCAGCTCCCCGTGGGCCTGGATCTCAATGGAGACCTGCCGCCCAAACCGGTCGCCAAATACCGCCGTACCCCCTGGGATACAGGCCTCCAGAGCCTTCTTCCCATTGGCCTGAAGCTGCACCGTGAGCTTGTCCCCCTCCCAAGACCATCGGCTTCCCGCCAAAAGGCCCGAGACCAAGAATCCTGCTCCACAAAGAGCTGCATCAGCTCCTCCTGCTCCACCCTGCCCAGAGCCTCCCCGGGAAAATGGGGGAAGAATCTCCACCCGGCGCACATCATACAGCTCCCGCAGGTCCCGGCAGGCTCCATCCAGCAGTCGCCGGGGAATGTAAGCGGCACATTGCAGCTCCAGGAAAATGGCTCGCTCCTCCATATCCAGCTCTGCATTCTGAATCGCCGCCTGCGCCAGGAGCTCCTCCAACGGCGCGGGCGGCGAATACTGGGAAAAACATCTGTAAAAAGAAACTCGCTTTGTCATATTGTCCCTCTGAATCATTTGCAATTCTCTGTCAGTCACACAGCCGATGCATCCTGAGAGCAGCCACAGAGCAGCTCTCACATCAATAATTCAGACCGCAACGCACCTTGTTGTAGCACTGGCGCGACCGCGCCAGTGCTACAGCTGCCCATGGAAAAAATCCGGGGCAAATTAGAGCTTTTGTATGTAGTCCAGAAGGGTTGGCAAAAGCTGATCATAGGAAGCTTCTGCACCGGCTGGCCCTTGACAAACAGGACGCCGCAGCCGTCGCCACCGGCAATGCCCACATCCGCCTCCCGGGCCTCCCCGGGGCCGTTGACCCACAGCCCATCACCGCCACGGTGATGTTCTTCTCACAACCCTGAAGCGCCCGGTCCACCTGCTCCACCAGGCCAATGAGGTCGATGGAGGTCCTGCCACAGGTGGGGCAGGAAATGATGTTCACGCCTTCCTTCCGCAAACCCGCGGCCCGGAAGGATCTCCTTGGCGCGTAGACATCCTGCACCGGGTCGGCGGTGAGAGACACCCGGACCGTCTCCCTGATGCCATCCAGCAGGAGGGCCCCAATGCCCATCGCCGATTTGATCATCCCCATACGAACAGGACCGGTTTCCGTGACGCCAATGTGCAGGGGATAGTCGCAGCGCCGGCGGAACAGCCGGCAGGCCGCCACCATCACCTGGCACCGTAGAGGACTTCATGGACACACAGGTGTCATAAAAGCCCTGCTTCTCCAGAAGCTCCAGGTGAGAAAGGCGCTCTCCACCAGGGCTTCCGCCGTGGGATGGCCGTATTTCTCCAGGAGCTTTTTTGTCCAGGCTGCCGCCGTTGACCCCCGATCCGGATGGGAATGTGCTTGCTCTTGCACACCTCCACCACCGCCTGCACCCGGTCTTCCCCGCCAATGTTGCCGGGGTTGATGCGGATCTTCGCCGCGCCGCCTTCCGCTGCGGCAATGGCCAGCTTGTAGTCAAAATGAATGTCCGCCACCAGGGGCAGAGGTGACTGGGCGGCAATCTCCTGGAAGCCCCGGGCCGCCTCCTCATTGGGCACCGCCAGGCGGGCAATCTGGCAGCCGGCGGCCTTCAGCGCCTCCAACTGCCGGAGGCTTCCTCCACATCTGTGGTCTTGGTGTTGAGCATAGACTGGATGGACACTGGCGCGCCACCGCCCACCGGAACGTCTCCCACTTGAATCTGTCTGATCATAGCACAGCACACCTCAAACAAAAATCTGAATGACATCCTTAAACAAGATGAGGACCATCAGGGCAAGCAGAAGCACCATGCCGCCAGCATGGATATAGCCCCTCAATCTTAGGGTTCAGCTTTTTCTTGGTCACACCCTCAATGCCGGAGGTCAGCAAAACACCCACAATCCGGCCGCCGTCCAGAGCCGGAATGGGCAGCAAATTCATAATCCCCAAGTTGATGGCGATGAACGCACCCAGGGATAGCACATTCCAGATTCCCACCGACACACTCCGGGACTGGGTTCCCACATCGGCAATGGTCTTAACAATGCCCACAGGGCCGGTTACCTCCTTCAGGCCCACCTCTCCCGGAATATCATCTGCAGGCTGAGACGGACCGTCCGGGCGTAGTTCACCGCGCTTTTGGCGCTGTAGGACAGCACATTTCCCAGACTCCGGGGCTCTGTTGCAGATTGATGCCATAGCGCAGAGACATGCCGTCCCCGAGGGGCAGCTGACGGGCCTCCACATTGAGCCTTGGAAAGGTCACCTGTTTTCCGTCCCGGATCACCACCACATCATGGAAATTTCCATCCGGGCCAGGTCCAAACTCAGAAGGGTGGTGAAGTCATTGGCGATATAAACCCGCTCCCCATCGATCCGGTAGAGCCGGTCCCCAGGCTGCAGGTAGCCCTCCAGGGGCTGCCGGCCTCCACACTGTCCACCACCGGCTGGCTGATCACTTGAAATCCTGCGGAGAAGCCTACCAAGATCACCAGGACCAGAAAACCCGTCAGAAAATTCATGGTCGCGCCAGCAGCCAAAATGATGATCCGTTTCCACCACGTGGCGTTGAAAGCCAGGGATCCTCGCTGTTCTCGTCCTCCCCCTCCATGGCGCAGTATCCGCCCAGAGGGATGCACCGGAGGGAGTACAAGGTCTCGCCCCGCTGCCGCTTCCAAATGGCCGGGCCCATGAAGATGGAAAACTCGTTCACCTTGACCTTGAACAGCTTGGCTGTCAGAAAATGCCCCAGCTCGTGGACCATGATAAGGATGCCAAAAATCAAAATAGCAAAGAGAATATACAGAAAATACAAAATATTAGCCTCCTAAATTGGCATATACCGCCTCCCGGGCCAGCCGGTCAGCCGCCAGAATCTGACCGAGGTCCGGCTTCTTCACAAAGGGAACCCGGTCCAGGGCCTGTTTCACCAGGTCATAAATGTCATAAAAAGCCCACCTGATCCAGAAGATACAGCCCCCAGCCACCTCGTTGGCCCACTGAGGACCGCACCGGCCGTACCCCCGGCCTTGGCTGCCTCCATAGCAAAGACCCAGGCAGGAAGGTCTCCAGATCCGGCCGGTCAAGGTCAGAGGGCCGCAGGACAGGAGGTCAGGTCTGGCGCCGGACAAGGGGCCCGGTCCGGCCAGGTGAGGGCCAATTGAATGGGCAACCGCATATCCGGCGCCCCCAGTTGGGCCAACACCGCCCCGTCCACATACTCCACCAGGGGAGTGCACCACGCTTTGCCGGTGAATGACCACAGAAACCTGCTCCATGGGCAGGCGGTACAGGCGCATGGCCTCAATAAGCTCCAGTCCTTTGTTCATCAGGGTGGCGCAGTCGATGGTAATCTTGGCACCCATGCGCCAGTTGGGATGGCTGGGGCGTCCGCCGGGTCACATACCGGAGCTCCCCCGCCTTCTGCCGTAAAAGGGGCCACCGAGCAGGTCAGCAGGATCAAGCGCCGGACCTGCCCCCGGTCCCGGCAGCCAGCCAGGCACTGGAAAATGGCTGTGTTCCGAGTCCACCGGGATGATCTCTGCCCCGTATCTCTCCGCCGCATCCATCACCAGCTCCCCGGCGCATACCAGGGTTTCTTTGTTGGCAAGGCCAATCCGCTTTCCCCTTTGGATGGCAGCCAGGGGTGGGCTCCAGACCGATCATGCCGACCACGGCGGTCACCACCGTATCCGCCTCTCCATGGGGCAGCCAGCAGGCCCTCCTCTTGCCGGACCGGACCTCCACCGGCAGGTTCCCCAGCCGCCCTTCCAGCTCCCGCGCCGCGTCTGGGGTGGCCATGACCGCCAGCTTGGGGCGAAAGTCACGGCATTGCGCCTCCATCCGGTCCACATTGGACCCGGCGGTGAGGGCGCAGACCCCAACTCCCAGCTTCTCCGCCACGTCCAGAGTCTGGCGGCCGATGGAGCCGGTAGAGCCCAGGAGCGAAATGCACCGCCCCATCTCAGCCCACCCCAACGTGGGCACAGCAAAGGGCAGCATCCGCAGCAGCAGCTCCACCAGGGGGCCACCAGCATCATACTGTCAAACCGGTCCAGAATGCCGCCGTGACCGGGGATCAGATCTCCGTAGTCTTTGATATTCATCTGCCGCTTGATGGCGGAAAAGCCCAGATCCCCCAAAATGGAGGCCCCTGCACCTAAAAAACTCCGTACACCGCGCCATACCAGTAGATCACATCAAACTGGAAGGCCTTGGTGAGAATGAGGCCATAGAGTCCCATAAACAGCACAGCACACAGCATGCCACCCACGGCTCCCTCTATGGTCTTATTGGAACTGATCACCGGGGCCCGCTCAGGGCCCGGCCCACAAAATAGGCCCCGGAATCGGCGGTAAAGGCAATGACAAAGGCCACCAGGATGTAATATTTCCCCAGATCATTTTGCCCAGGGTCCGCGCACGGCCATGGCCCGAATCCGACCAGGGCCGTGAGCAGGTACGGCAAAAGGAGCCCTGCAGCCAGGCAGAGGCAAACCTTCTCAAACCGAAGGCGGCCATGGCCAGCAGCATCTCTCCAAACAGCAGCGCCAGGTAGGCCAGCACCCCCAGATGCGCCAGATTGGGGTCCTGGCGCAGGCTCCAGAAGGACACCAGCACCGCCATGACCATGGCATAGACCACCAGGCGCAGATTCTTCACCATGCCGGTGCGGCAGGAGCTCATAAGCGCCCACCGCCGCCGCCGCCCCAAACAGGGCAGCCGTGGCCCAGGCCGGAAGCACCAGCACAATCACCAGCAGCAGCGGCAGCAGCGCCACTGCAGAAAAAGCACACGGGTTTATATGTTCAAGCACCTCCAAACCGGCGGTTGCGCCGGTGGAATTCGGCAATGGCCGCGTCCAGGTCCCTGGGACTGTAGTCCGCCAAAGCACATCCTGGAATACATACTCCGAATAGGCCGACTGCCACAGGAGGAAATTGCTGGTCCGCTTCTCCCCGGAGGGCCGAATGATCAGCTCCGGGTCCGGCACCCCGGCAGAATACAGGTACCGGGAAAACAGGCTCATCCAGCTGATCCGGCTCCTGCTCCCCATTGGCCACCGCCTGGGCAAACCGGCGGACAGCCCGGAGGATCTCATCCCGGCCGCCGTAGTTCAGGCAAAAGTTCACCTGAACCTCATGATACTCCCTGGAGCGGGCCTCCGCATTCCGGCACAGCTCCTGCAGTTCCGGCGACAGCCTGGACAGGTCTCCGAAGAACACGAAATGCACCCGGTTCTTCTCCATATCCCGCAGCGCCTCCTCCAGGTACCGGCCCAGGAGGGTCATAATGCCGCTGACCTCCTCCTGGGAGCGCTTCCAGTTCTCTGTGGAAAAGGCATATACGGTAGATACCGGACGCCCAGGGTCCGGCAGTAATTGGCAATCCGGCGGAAGCTCTCCGCCCCGGCGGCGTGGCCCGGCAGTCCGGGGCAGCCCGCTTTCGGGCCCAGCGGCCGTTGCCGTCCATGATGATGGCAATGTGCCGGGGCGGCGGCAGCTGCGCCGCTTCTTTCTTTGAAACAGTCCCATAATGTCTCCGTTATGATTGGTAATCCTTTGGTGAAATCGGAACCCCCTGCCCCTGGAACAGTTCCGGCTTCTTTTGCACGAAGCTGCATATCCATGGGCCAAGCTTCTCCAATGTTCATCAGTCAGCTTCCCTTCAGGGGTATGTGCGCACAGCTAAAGCGAGTACAGCTTGGCTTTCCAGGTTTTAGCAATGCGGAGCTGTATAGGTGCGGCCTCCCGGACGCATCCGCAGAAGGGCTGGCCTTGGCTTCCGGCCCAAACGAATTCGTACCTGCCTGTGAGGGAGGTCCGGATTCTCTGAAATGCTACAGATTGGGAAGCATCCTGCCGCCGGTGCGTCCAGGAGGCCTCACCCTACCGCCTTTGGGGCAGACGGATATGGTCCCACCCCTGCAGGGCACAGTGTGCGCCCTGCAGCGTCTCTCCACCACCCGAAAAATTTGCAGAATCATTCGCTGCATACCTATGTCCCGGGGAAAGCAGGGCGAAAGAGCAAGGCTGCACATGCGTCCTCACGTTCGTAATATTGCACACAGGTCCGTCTCCACGGAAAATAAACGGAAATCATTTTCCGCCAGGGCATAGGCCTGGCGGAAAACATTTGTCAGGCACTCAAATGGCCATGAGCTCCTTTTTCCTTCGCGGCGCAGGCCTCGTCCACCTTCTTGATGTACTGATCGGTGAGGTCCTGCAAATCCTTTTCCGCTTTCTTCTGATCGTCCTCTGTGATCTCACTTTTTCTTCTTGGCCGCCTTCACATAGTCCATGGCGTCGGCGGATGTTCCGCATGGCCACCTTGGCCTCCTCGGCATACTTCCGGACCTGCTTGGTCAGGTCTTTCCGGCGCTCCTCCGTGAGCTGGGGAACACCAGGCGGATGACACGGCCGTCATTCTGAGGATTGATGCCCAGGTCGGAGACCTGAATGGCCTTCTGAATCTCCTTCAACAGCTTGGTATCCCAGGGCTGGATCACCAGGGTCGGGCATCGGGGGAGGAGATGGTGCCCACCTGGGCCAGGGGGTGTCCACTCCATAGTATTCCACGGTAATCCGGTCCAGAACCTTCGCATTGGCCCGGCCTGCCCGAACCGCGCCGAAATTGTCCTGGAGCACATCCAGGGTCTTCTCCATTTTACGGGTATATTCCTGAAATCAACGCTCATAACTTAGTCCTCCTTAATAATGGTACCTATTTTTCTCTCCCTGAACGACCCGCAAGATGTTCTGGGGGTCCTTCAGCTCAAAGACGATGATGGGCATCTGGTTGTCCATAGCCAGGGTCATGGCTGTGGTGTCTGTGGCCTGAGATGCCGGGCCAGGACCTCATCTCGTAGGTCAATTGGTCATAACGCGCTGGGCTGGGGGTCCTGGCCAGGTCGCCAGTAGACCCCGTCCACATTTTTGGCAAGCAAAATGGCGTCCGCCCCGATCTCCACACCCCGGAGCACCGCGCCCGTATCGGTGGAGAAATAGGGGTTACCGGTGCCGCAGCCAAAGATGACCACACGCCCCTGCTCCAGATGGGCAATGGCCTTGCCCCGGATGTGGGCTCAGCAATGCTCTTCATCTCAATGGCAGTCTGGACCCGAACGGGGATCTCCCTGCTGCTCCAGGCAGTCCGCCACAGCCAGAGCGTTGATGGTGGTGGCCAGCATCCCATATGGTCAGCCCGGGTCCGCTCATACGGCCGGAACCGTCCTTCAGGCCACGCCAGAAGTTGCCGCCGCCTACCACAATGGCCACCTGGACGCCCTGGGGCCACGCACTGGCCCACCACATCGCAAACCCTGCCGATGGTGTCCAAAATCCAGGCCCTATTGCTGGCGCCCGGCCAGGGCCTCTCGCTGAGTTTTAACAGGATTCTCTTGTACCGAATCTGGGACATTGGAATCCACTCCTTTCTCCTGCCCATGTTCACACTTCGCCATGGTATGATTCTCCCCCTATTTTATAATATGTGAGGCCGATTGACAACCGGAATTTTTCCGTTCCCCAAATGTTTTCCGTTTTTCACATTTTCATGCCCGTCATCCCCAAATTTCCCTGTACAGGTCCCCCTTTCGTCAAAAATCACGCAGAAACTTCCGGAAATCTCCCAATTTCCGGAAGAACAAGGAGCAGATAGCTGAGCGGAAACAGCTGCAGCATTAACGGTTGTACTGCACATACGGAGTTCCTTAAGCGGCCGGGAATGGGCAGAAATATGCAGAGTCTGTTGCAAAATCTCACTTTCTGCAACAGGCCCTGCACCTGGCTTTCCGCTATTGATTTTCTCCTCCGTAAGTACCGTTCTCCAATGCCTGCCATTCCATGCCCAAATCCTGGCAATAGAACGAAATCGTCCCCGCAATTTCCCCCGTACTGGTTATGTAAAATAGCTATTTAGTCAGTCGGCTCTTCTGTCTGTTGTTCCCAAACATCCTCTATTGGCAGTGTATTCTCCTGGTAATATGTATAATCATCCACATTCAAGCCCTCTTGTAGCTCCGGGATCTCGTAAGTATTAATTATGACATAGAATTCTCCATCAATTCTTCCAACAAACTGATAACACACCTGCTGATCTCCACTTCTGTCCGTCACCTCTGTGGTAAATTCATAGAGATCCTTATTGATTTTGTTTCCGCTCCAGAATGCGATAGGTGTCGATCAATTGCCTCGCCAATATCCGCAGCATAACCCCGCAAAATCGTGTAATGGCAATAAGGAATCTCGCCTAATGGCAATAAGGAAGCGGCGCCTCTGCGCTCGCTTTACACGCCTCCAAATGGGCGATGTACACCTTTTCGCCATTCCTCAGCGATCGCAGCCCCAAAGGGCAACCATCACAGCAACACAGAGAAACACAATTCCATATGGCGTCTCATAAAAATGCCCCTCCATCCATAACGCTAGCATGCCGACTATCTACCTTCCTATGGGAAATGCAACCCAAGCGGCACGAAGCCAATTTCTGTCTTTGCAAAGCCTCCTCTTTTCAACGCACCATCTCTTTCCGTAAAAATATGGTTTGACCATTCTTATAAATCGCAGCACTGCATCACTAATTTCAGTTTCTCGCACTAACCTCATCCTGCATTTCCTTTTTGACTTAAGCTTATAACCGACCTCGCTCAAACCGTCAACACATTTTTTTAAATATTTTAATTCTCAAGAAAAATGTCCAAATGTCAATTGAGGCAACGTTGGTTTGTCGCAGCAGGCAGCGGCATCACACATGCCGGAAAATCAAAGTCCCCATTTCCCCGAGCAGCCCCTTTCGTCCAAAAAATCACAAAAATTTTTTACAAAACTCCCAATTTCCGGCAGCATGGGGAGTTGATAAATGGGGCAGGAAATGCCTTATAATACTACTATTGATTTCGAAAACTTTCCGAGAGGATGTTATACATAGCGAGATCACAGAAAATAAAAATTTCATTCACGCTTTATTGAGGACCTAGGGGAGGGCGGACAGTTTGCCGGATACCAGTTTCACCCGTTTCCCCGGGCCCAATGGGTACCTCCATTGGCCACTGCAAGGCCCTCATCATTGACTTCGGCACGGCAGAAAAAGTTTGGCGGCATCTGCAACCTGCGGATGGATGACACCAACCCCCACCAAGGAAGAAGAGCGCGCCATTCGGAGGACATCCACTGGTGGGCTTTGACTGGGGCGACCGGTTCTTCTACGGCTCCGGACTACTTTGAAAAAACCTATGCCTTTGCCGGGCTCATCACCAGGGCCTGGCTTACGTCTGCGAGCTGACTCCGGAGCGGTTCGGGAGTACCGGGGGCGACCTGACCCCCACCCGTCTCCCCTACCGGGACCGGCCGGCAGAAGAGTCTCTGGACCTGTTCCGCCGGATGCGGGCCGGAATTCCCTGACAACCGGTACCCCTCGGGCCAAGATCATACAGCCTCGGCAACTTCAACATGCAGGACGGCCGGTGCTGTACCGCATCCGCCATGTAGACATCATTGTATCAGTA
>VOFG01005039.1_pt1 | contig 14053 bp, 17 predicted proteins | sample 5384171 | NCBI WGS metagenome assembly VOFG01 (sample SAMN12384726, study PRJNA508395) | human gut metagenome | isolation source: healthy gut F | host: Homo sapiens
ATCAAAGTTTTACTGAAAAAGAAATTCAGCAACATGATGATAGCCACATTCACGAAATTGTTGGATATCAAAATTGTAGCCAGCAAACGCTCCGAATCTTTCTTTAACTCGAGAATTTTGCTGTCTGCAGCGTGCCTGTTCTCTTCTATCTTACCCACATCCGTAGGGGGAAAGAGAAAAATGCAATCTCTGAAGCTGAAACAAAGCCGGAACAACCCAACAATAACACAGACAAAACAAGAGCAATCGTAGCTCCCAAATCCGGAGGATAAACCTCTATATGGTTAAATAACGCTATAAACTGGGATAAATATGTATCAGGGTCCAAAATTCACAAATTTAGTTACACATTAAAAGGGTAAGTCTTCTTTTCCGCCCTGCACCTGTGCGGAAGCGGACTGTGAAGAAGAGACAGAAGGGCCTGAAACCTGGCCAGCCTGATTACGGGGAGACAGCATCTCCATATTATCTGCAAATATCTCCGTGATGTAGCGTTTCACTCCATTCTGGTCATCGTACGAACGAGAACGAATTTTTCCTTCGATAAACAGCTTGTCACCTTTTGTGAACGTATTTCTCTACTGTCTCAGCCAGGCCTCTCCACAATACTATATTATGCCATTCCGTACGTTCCGGCACGTCCGTACCATTCTGTAGACGATACCCCTTTCCGTTGTGGCTAAAGTCAACGAAGCCACAGCCACCCGTTATCCAAATAACGGACATCGGGCTCTTTCCCGACATTTCCGATCAACATCACTTTATTTAAAGACATACGCTTTTCATTTTAAAATTTCTCCAAAATTAATAAATAAACCATATTCCACCAACTATAACGTCACTTTTTCTGCAATCCTTTCATTTTCCTACCATAAACCAAACTTCTCAAACAGCATTACAACCAAGCGAGGGAATGCATAGTTTGACAGTTCTTCTTTTTTACCCAACAAACACGACGTCCGAAATCATCGGGTCTATCTGCCAGTTCCACCTTATAAAAATCACAAATCAACGTTCGGTGGGTCAGTTGGTGGCGAACGCCTCCGCACAAATAAATCATCACAGCCTTATCAGACCGGATAAATGAAGGAACTTTTTCATCGTTCAGCAAGTTTTCCGGAGCACATGCCGCAGGGGTTTCTATCAAGAACGGTTCATACAAACCTTTCCATATATCGTTGCTTTCCCGCCGGAACACTGCAACCTCTCCCCCACCTCTATATACATATAATGTAAATAGCGTTCGGTCACGGTCAGAGCACGGGATTTTACCGGAAGTTCCTGTATTTTCCTGTCCCGGAAAGCGGCACAGCCGTCAACCAAAGGACAGTCTTCGCACTTAGGGCTCTTAGGCACACACTGCATGGCACCGAAATCCATCACAGCCTGGTTATAGTCCGCCGCTTCTTTGCCCTCGGGCAACAGCTCCTGCGCCATGGCTGCAAAATATTTTTTCCCATGCCCCGTATCTATCGGTTCCTCAATCCCATAATAACGGGAAAGTACGCGATATACATTCCCATCCACCACAGCATGGGGCAACCCGAACGCAAAAGAAGCTATGGCGGCTGCCGTATAATCTCCCACTCCCTTTAGTTGACGGATATTTTCATAACGTTCAGGGAATCCTCCCCACTCCACAATCTGGCGAGCCGCCGCATGCAAATTCCTTGCACGAGAATAGTACCCCAGCCCCTGCCAACATTTTCAACACCTCATCTTCTGAAGCTGCCGCCAAAGCACCCACATCAGGAAAGCGGTTCATAAACGCAGGAAATAATCATACCCTTGAACGACCCGCGTCTGTTGAAGGATAATCTCCGAAATCCAAATTATATATGGATCGTGAGTGTCTCTCCACGGCAAAATCCTTCTGTTTTCATGATACCATGCCAACAACTTATAAGCAAAATTATAATCTTTCATTCTTGCAAAAACAGATAAACGGTACAAAATTAGCTGTTTTGAATGGCAAAAAGCAAAAAACGAGTTTTTTTTCAATGATATTCTTTCTTTCCTTGCTAAAAGCTATATATTTGCATTCCAAAAATTAGGAATTAGGCATTTACAAACAATTATTTTTACAGAAAGATGACAAAAGCAGAAATTGTAAACGAGATTTCCAAAAACGGGTATCGACAAGGCAACCGTGCTGACTGCCGTAGAGGCATTTATGGAATCAGTAAAGGAATCTTTGAATCAAAAAGAGGATAACGTATATCTTCGCGGCTTCGGTAGTTTCATTCTAAAAAAGAGCTAAAAAGACGGCTCGTAATATTTCCAAGAATACGACTATAATCATAGACGAGCACAACATTCCGGCCTTTAAGCCGGCTAAGGTCTTTGTTGATGCAATCAAGAAGTAAGAATCATTCGAACAGAAAAAGATAGTAAACAGATTTATTAACTTATAAAACATTAGAGCTATGCCTAGCGGAAAGAAGAAAAAAAAGACACAAGATGGCTACACACAAACGTAAAAAAGATTAAGAAAAACAGACATAAGAGCAAGTAGCCAACGCTTGTCTGTAAGTAAAAAGAATAGAGAACAAACTTGGACGGGCTCTTTACAGATTCCGACAAGTTTGTTCTTTGTGTAAACAAGGCTGTATAGAATCAAATAGTAAAATTAAAAGAATGACAAGCGAAGTTATAGTAGATGTTCAGCCCAAGGAGATTTCCATTGCATTGTTAGAGGACAAGAGGCTGGTGGAATTTCAGAAAGAAGGTCGGTCGGCCTCTTTCGTGGTGGGCAACATATACCTGGCAAAAGTGAGGAAACTTATGCCGGGGCTGAACGCATGCTTTGTGAACGTAGGCTATGAACGCGATGCTTTCTTACATTACCTTGATCTTGGCCCCTAAATTCAACTCTTACACCAAATACCTCAAACAAGTAACCAGCGACAAAAAGAAATTGTACCCATTCTCGAAGGCTTCCATCCTGCCCGACCTTGAGAAAGACGGAAGCGTACAAACCACGCTCCAGCAAGGACAAGAGATTCTGGTACAAATTGTAAAAGAACCCATTTCGACCAAAGGGCCGCGCCTGACTTGTGAGCTATCGTTCCCCGGACGTTTTCTGGTACTGATGCCTTTCCAAGACAAGGTGTCCGTATCTTCCAAAATAAAATCAGCCGAGGAGCGTGCACGTTTAAAACAGCTCATTCAAAGCATCAAACCCAAAAACTTCGGTGTTATCGTCAGAACGGTAGCCGAAGGGAAACGCGTGGCCGAACTCGACTCGGAACTCAAGGTATTAGTCAAAAGATGTGAGGATGCCTTTATTAAAGCGCAAAAAGCAAGCAAGCTTCCCGAACTGGTATTTGAAGAAACCAGCCGCACGGTAGCCATGCTGCGGGATTTGTTCAATCCTTCGTATGAAAACATCTATATCAACGATACGGATATTTTCAGTGAAGTAAAAGACTACGTGACGCTGATAGCCCCGGAAAGTGCGGGCATCGTGAAACAGTACACAGGCAAACTGCCCATCTTCGACAACTTTGACGTGACCAAACAAATCAAATCGTCGTTTGGAAAAACCGTATCTTATAAGCATGGGGCTTATCTGATCATCGAACATACGGAAGCATTGCATGTCGTGGACGTGAACAGCGGCAACCGCTCCAAGTCGAAAGACGGACAGGAAGCCAATGCGTTGGATGTCAACCTGGGGGCGGCAGACGAACTGGCACGCCAATTAAGACTGCGCGATATGGGTGGTATTATCGTAGTCGACTTTATCGATATGAATCTGGCGGAAGACCGGCAAAAATTGTACGAACGCATGTGTGAAAACATGAAGAAGGACCGTGCCCGCCATAATATCCTGCCATTAAGCAAATTCGGCTTGATGCAGATTACACGCCAGCGCGTGCGTCCGGTCATGGATGTAAATGTGGATGAAGTATGTCCTACTTGTTTCGGTAAGGGTACCGTGAAATCAAGCTTTCTGTTTACAGATGTTTTGGAAAGCAAGATCAGCACGATGGCCAATAAATTAGGGATTAAGAATTTCACGCTTCATGTCCACCCGTATGTGGCAGCCTACATCAACCAGGGCATCGTTTCCCTGAAACGCAAGTGGCAAGTCAAATACGGATTCGGACTCAAAGTAATCCCCAGTCAGAAACTGGGTTTCCTGCAATATGAGTTCTACGACAAGAACGGGCAGGAAATAGATATGAAAGAAGAAATCGAAATCAAACATTAACGAGAAAAGGTTGCCTACACGGAATGTCCGGAGGCAACCTTTTCTGTTTCTATTTACTTATTTCTTTTCATTTCCCGTATTTTCCAAAATAGCTTTCTTTACTTCTTCAGCTATCACGGCGGCACCTTTGTCATTGGGGTGGATGCCATCCGAAATCAACCATTCGGGATGGCCGTCGAACACGGAGTGGAGGTCGATGACTTTCAGCTTGTTCTTCCGGGCCAACCTCCGGATCATAGGGATGACACCATTGACAATCACACTGTCCGAGATGTCAAAAGCCGAACTCATCGCTTTTACCGGATAAGCCAGATAAATATCCGGACGGGCAGGCAAAGCCTTTAATTCGTCTATCATCTGCTGTGCATCCGTCATAAATTCATCCTTGTATTTCCAGTTTTTGCGGCTTGCTGTCGTTCGTACCCAATTTAATGACCACGACATCCGGATTAAATTCCTTACACCACCGATACACGTCATTCTTCATATAAGGGCAATCGCCTTTCTGCAACATCGTATGGCCGCTCACCCCGAAATTCCTGACCCGATATTTATTTCCCAATTTCCGGCCCAAGACAGCCGGATAACCATGCTCTTCACTCAAAGAAATGCCATAGCCGTCCGTAATACTGTTTCCCCACACATGCCACCCTGAGCGCATCCCTGTCCGGGGCATCCAATCCCTCCAACCAAGCTTTCAAGTCTGCCAGCATCTGTTCGTGGCAGGCAAAAGAAGGGTTATACCCCAACCATGTCCGCCCGTGGGATAAATATGCATCGCGGCAGGCACTTCCGCCTGTGACAAAGCCGTATAATATTTAATGGAATTGGAGACTGGCACTACCGTATCATCCCCGCTCAGCAACAGCAATGCCGGAGGTACCATGTGACGACGGATATGCCGTTCATTGGAGTATCGCAACTGCTCCTCGTGCGAAGGGTCTTTCCCGATAAAAGAATAAACGGAACCATTATGGGTCTGGTTCAGCTCCATTGAAATAACAGGATAAAACAATATCTGGAAATCGGGACGGCAATCGAAAGGCGCCTTGACCGCTACCGTAGAAGCCAGATGCCCGCCTGCCGAAGAACCCATAATTCCCACATCGTAAGGATTAATCCGCCATGCCGCCGCATGCCGCCGTATCACGCGTATAGCCTCTTGCGCGTCGCTGACCGGAACTTCCGGATGCCCGAAAGGCAAACGATACTTCAACACGGCGTATGCGATACCCATCTCATTGAAATAAGGCGCCCAATCGTAGCCTTCATGCCCAAGGGCTATGAACGAATAACCTCCTCCGGGACAAGCCAGAATGATACGCCCCGTAGCTTTGGCCGAATCCGGAAGGAACACACGAATCTCTGGCGTATAAATACCATCCTGTTGCCGCTCCGGCCCGCCATCCCTGCCGTTCGTATTCGGCAATCCCTGCTCCCAAAGCTTCACGTCAAACCAGGACTGTGCATGCAAAGCCGTCCGCCCCCAAGCCACAATCCCCAAGAAACAAAAAATTCCAAACCACTTTTTCATGTTTACATTCTATAATAAGGAATAAAAATCAGGGCAAAAATAATAATAATATTCATACGAAGCGGAAAACGCTTGCATTTCCTCCGTAAAATATGTAATTTTGCGAAATAACATCCATGCACCATGAGAAATTTCATTTCATTTCTTACTATCATATTATGTTGCCTGACGGTAACCCCCATGCACGGTCGTAAAAAAGATAAGCAAGCAGACAAGAAGGAAGTGGTCTTGGCCATGGTTGAGCCGACATGATGGCCACTCGAGCCATTCGCATCCCATCGTTGCTCCGGTGGAGGAAGCTTACCGCCACCGCATCAATAAGAATGAACATCGTTACGGCATAGACGTATCACGCTATCAGGGAGATATAGACTGGCAAACGGTGAAAACCGACAAAAAGTAAGTTACGTCTACCATGAAAGCCACAGAAGGTGCCTCTCTGGTCGACGTGACCTATCGTTACAACCTGACCGAGGCGCGTAAAGCCGGCCTGAAAGTCGGTTGTTATCATTTCTTCAGTCCCACAGTGGATCCGGAAACCCAGTTCAAGAACTTCACAAGCACGGTGAACCTGGACGAACAAGACTTGATTCCTATCATCGACGTTGAAATCATAGGGAAAGGCAGCGCGCAACGCTTTGCGAAAAGGCTTACCCATTTTCTCCACATGGTAGAAGAACATTATGGCATCCGTCCCATCATCTACACCTCGGTAATTTCTACAATAAATATTTGGCCGGAAAAATACACGGACTACAAATACATGATAGCCCGGTACGCAGAAGATATTCCGGAACTGACGGACGACATCCGGTTCGTCATGTGGCAGTTTACCGCCAACGGACGAATCGAGGGGCATCACCGGCCCCGTAGACCGCAGCCGTTTATGGACGAATACCATTTGGGGGACATCTTGATACCTAAACAAAATTATCAAATTGTAACCCCAAGCACGTCACAAGCATCAAATAGGTAGCAAAAAGAAAAATCTGCAGCAAAGGAAAAATTAAAAACAGGACAACCATACCCAATCAACGCCCCGAAAAATAAAAAATTCGGGGCGTTTTTGCGTACAAACACGGGCTTTTTGTTCCGTCAATCCAAGCCAAATGAAAAATCGTTTGGCTGAAAGCGAAAAAATCGCTCTCCGCAGAACGGACGGGCCATCCGAAGAAAAGCGATTTGAAATGACATGAAAACGGAAAAAACATGCTTGAAAACATATCCTGCACATTTATTTGGAGACTTTTTACCTTACATGGACGAACCGGCAATTTGACGGGGAAAAACATATCGGTACAAGACACGCCGGGAGACACCGACAGCATCTCCCCGCATGCCACAGGAATAAAAGAAAGCAAAAGCAACGAAACGCTGACTTTCAGAAAAAAGGAAAGCACACGAGAATGCGTTATTTCCCACCTGTAAGGGATGCGGCAGGAAATAACGCATTCTCGTGCGTCGCTATCTTTCACTTTGTCATTTTGACATTCTACCTGTCTACAAGTATTTTCTTCTTGCCCACAATATAAATTCCACGTGGAAGCCCATCTACGCAATGCTCCACCTTCACGTCTTTCCGAACAAGCCGCCCGAAAAAGGTCATACACATTTTTGCTGTTTCCCCAAACGACAAAGTAAATAGTTTAACTGTAGACAATGGGACTACATGACCAGAAGTGTATCCCCCAATAAAAACGGGACTGCTTTTTGCAGTCCCGTTTTTATGGGGGTAGAATATACGTTTTCCGTTTTATCAAAAGGTCGTACGTAAAGTAACGTTGATATTACGTCCCATAGCATTGATTCCCGAACCGAAAGTGCGATATTTCGTATCCAGCAGATTGTCGATACCGGCCTGTACCGTCAGGTTCGGATTGAACGCATAAGCTTTGAGGTTCAGGGTGAACCATGCCGGAAGCCCTCTGCCCTCTTCTCCCTTCACTGTGGCGTAGCCGATATTGTCTTCCCCGTTCAGGTTATAACGGTCTAGTTTCTTTCGTCCGTTAAACAAGGAATAAAAACTCCACAATGGCCTTGTCGTCTTTGCTCTGAAAGGTCATGCCCACCCTTCCGAAAAGCGGAGATATATGGTCGAGGGCATACGTTCATCCTCCCCGTCGATAATATCACCGTAAGTATAGGTAAGCGAAGCGTCTGCCATAAACATTTCGAGGAAACGGGCTTTCAGGCGCGTGGTGGAACCTACAACATAGGCCCTTCTGCTGTTATGGTTGGCATATATCTCGCTGAGTTCGCCATCATATTCTATTTCGGTATTTCCGTTCAGCGTATGCGGCTTTAGCGTAATGGCATCGAAAAAGATAGGTTCCGAACACGGAAGTTTCCCAAAGGAAACGGTCGTTTTTGAACCGAGTCACATTGAAGTCGGCGTTGATAGTCTTTTCGGGGCGCACATCCGGGTTGGGCACAACCACCATACCCGGCTGCGAGTCGAATACCTTTCCCACATCGTCTATATTGGGCACACGATAACCGGTGGAAAGTGCCAAAGCTATTTTCCAGTCCTTGGTCGGATTATAGTTCAGTCCCAAACTGAAACTGTAAGTCATATTGTTCTGTTTCACTTCTTTCACGTCCTGACTCAGGAATGGGAAAAATTCGGCGGTCTCAAACGAGGAATACAACGTGGAGAATCCCAGGCGGATACCGTCACTTAGGGGTCAGACGCGGAGTGATTTCCCATTGGTGGGACGCGTAGGCCTCTATATTGTGCATATAGTTTTTCCGTCGGGGTAACGCGTATCAATGCAGCACGCTCACCGGTGTCCACGTCCGTTTGTGAGCCGTAGAGGAAAGGAAGTTCAATGCACCGTCTATTCCGGCATGGATACGATGATTGTCCACCTGCTTCATCAATCGGAAGACAATGACACCACATCCACATTCTCGTTACGGCTACCCAGCCAAACCTCGCCGAACTTACGGTTATGACGGCTTTCCTTGATTTTCTGATAGGCCACCGTAAAATCGACTCTGTCTGCCGACAACCAGTCGGCTATCTCCATCGTGTAGGCTGTCATCAAACGGAACTGAGGGGCCATAATACCATTCGGCAAATTTAGGTTTGTCTTTTTCATATCCGTCAACCGGTCGTAACGGGGAATGTCCGTCGTATTCGAGAATTGGAAGTTCAACAAATGGCGGAATCTATCGTCCGGTTTGAACAGGAACTTCTGCATCAAGTCGTACTGCATATATCCAGACCAGGTTGATGCCAGTCTTTGGAATTACCGATTAACAGGTCTTCACCATTTTCACGTATCACTTCATAAGGACGGCTAATGTATTCATCATCCTTTAGAAAGGGGTTCTTGCGTCGTCCACTCCGCAAATCACCGAAGTTGCTATAGGATAAAGAAGTCAATGAAGCAAAACGTTCGCCGCCGATATTGAAATCCACATGACCGGTGGTTTCTTGATTCGCACTACCGTAGCGCATAAAGGCATTACCGGAAAACCAAGTTTTCCCCCATCGCCCAAAACCGGATTTTTAGAACGAAAAGCCACAACTCCCCCAAGGCATCGAACCGTAGCTGACCGAAGAAGGACCGTAAAGCACTTCCACACGTTCCAGTATGGAAGGGTCCACGGTTATGATATTCTGTAAATGTCCGGCACGATAAATGAGATTGTTCATCTTCACGTTGTCCATGACAAGCAGCACCCGCGAACTTTCAAAACCGCGTATCATCGGGCTTCCACCACCCTGTTGGCTTTTTCTGCACTGTCAGCAAACCGTCTGTGGTCAGTAAATCGGCGGCAGTCTGTGCATTGGCTCGTTCTATCTGGTCACGGGATAAAATGTAAACCTGTTGCGGCACATTCATTTTCACATCCTGCTGACGATTGGCCGCCGCTGTAATCTCTTCCATCAACCGAAGGGTTGAATCGGCGGGTTCCGCACCATGTAAATAGATGACGGGGCATAAAAGTAATCCTGTAAAAATCTTGTTCATCATATAGTTATTCTGTTATGTAAATTGTCGTTACGTCTTTTAACTCAAGACGTAACGACAAACTCTGTTTACTTTATTATATCATCCTTAAAAATCCAATATTCTTACAGCCGTGGCATCTCCGTAGTTAATCACCATTTGGTAGGTGCCCGACTTCAAATCGCTCAAATCCAATACCATCGGCGCTACGTAACGAACAGCTTTCATCAATTTGGTTCCTTTCTTGTTATAGATAGCAATCTTGGCTGGTGTCTGGTCGGGAAGTGTCAGACGTATGCCACGCTTGTCAGGTGAAGGTAAAACGCATCCCCTCAATGCTTTGGCATGATTGACGGGCAATACCGACAGGTCCTCCGGTTGGAAGTCCACACTGACTTTCCAATGTATTTCCTTTCACGTTAACCGGCTTTATATATACATCCTGACGGGTGCCCGGCTCTACCTTGGAAAGGTCCAGCGTAAGATTCAACGGACGAATCGAAGATTCGAAATCGAGCGAAACGTTGTCCATCGTAAAGGTTACCTCTACCGGATCCATGCCCAAGGCATTGTTGATACCCATGATGTAACCCTTCAGTCCTTTCACCTCCGGAGTCTCCAGATTCTTCCATACCGAACCGGACGGGTTTTCCGCACGCACCTGAGTGTCGTAGCTGCGGATGTAGTAAGCTCCCCTGCCGGACGTCTTGTTATTCAGATAATAGCCCTTGGCGTTTAAGTCGCTGATTTTGTCTATATCCAAATCGGACGGAAAGGTAATGAAATTCCATTCCTTGGGTACGAAAGTATATTTCAATATCAGCTTTTTTACCTGAACAATACCGTTTTTTACTACCACCTGCCCCATTTGGCCGGCATCACCATAGACAATCAGTTCTTCCAATACCTGACCGCCTTCCAACTCTACCCGCGCATCCTTCTGCCACCACAAAGCCCTTGAAAGCGGAATGTACAACTAGTAGTTGTGGTAGGTTCCCATTCCCGGTCGCCGGGCTGGAACGCCTCGACTACAATCTCGGCATGTTCGGGAAGCGTATGCAGGTTCAGTATGTTTCCGTCTTCTATCGTGGCAAACTCCTGTCCCTTCAAAATACGATATACCGGTGCCAATCCCGAAGAGGCCGTAGCTTTCATCGGCAGCAAACGGCTTGTTGTGGGTTAACGGAAATTCTTTCTGCCAGTTTAAAGTCTGTTCCTTTACGTGCCACCGCCGTGCGGTATAGTCTCGGTGCTCCGATTGAACCATGGTCGTTTCCGGCTCCATCGCCACCGTATAGCACATCAATATGCAAAACGGAAACGCCGTCCAAAGGATAATCCCATGTAGTCTTCTTGCTGTTATTGACAGGGCCTGTTGTCGTAAGCTGCCGGTTATCCATCTTCAACGCAAACTCCATGACATAAGGCTGGCCCGACTGTTTGCCGACATCCGTGATAAAGCGGTCATAAATGCCCGCAGGCAAGGTAGTCTGCACCGAACCTACTGCATGAATACCAAATCCTTTTTTTTATATTTTTGCGTGGTGATTTGGAGCATAGAACCATTAACAGCCTTGTCTATTTGTGCATTTCCCTTGCGTACGATAAGGCAAATCCGAAAGATAATCAAACATATCCAATCCTCGTAATAAGAACTATACATCGTCTCACCTCCTTCGTAACCGTAGGTAATGCGAAACACACGATTCATCTCTAAGTCAGGAACGACAACAGCCAGAACCTTACCGGTTGTTCCGGACACAAACGGTGTGTTATTCCATATCGTCAACAAATCAAGTTGTTGCAATTCATTCAACAGATATACATCGTCATAGATATTCAGCGTCAGTTGTGAAAGCCGATTTGCCTGAGGATTGACATATAAATATACCGTTCCCGGATTGCTTCGGACTCCAGTAATACAGAAGAGATAAAGATATTCTCTCCCGTGCGAACCGCATAAGACAACTGACTTACAGCGCAAGCATACTGTTCGTTGCCGTATTGTGTGGCCTCGACAACCACTTCCGTAGATTGTCCATCTTTAAAGGTCAATACATTGCCTTTCAATTCGGCGGCATCGCGGCCTTTGATAATGCGGTAATATATTTTGCCCCTGACGTGGCAGTAGCTTTCAAATCCACTTGCCGAGGATACATGATGGTTTCTCCCGTATTCGTAAACGTAACCTGTTGCTCCTGCTTGTCCGACTGGGTACGTTCCATATACAGTCTGGCCAAGTTGTAGTTTCCGATAGCATTTGAATTATTCGTAAAGTCCAACCTGATTTTTGTCAATGGCAAGTGTGGAATAAAAGCTGGGTAGTCAGCCGTAGAAATGGACTTTATTGCATTTGAATTAACGGTGAAGTCAATTTTTTTTCCGTCATTACAATAGAACATGAATTTAAGATTTCCGCTGCCATTCTGTGTTCCCAATACCATATCAAACTTACGAAAATTCATTTCTTCCGGGAGGTCATAGATGATTTGACCACCCTTGCTGGAAACTCCTTTATAGTAAGTCTTATCGTTTGTCTGCAAATTCTGGTCCGTACCGAAGCAACGGTCCACACCGGGCAATGTTCCAGCTACGGCTGTGGTAGCCTCCGTCCATTGATAGTCTCCCAACCACATGAAAGCTTCCGTATTGGCTTGGTTCACGCACTCGGTAAGCAACCGGGTGTCGTCGTCCAACACCACTTCCATGCGATAGGCATAGTCTCCGGTTTGCATCTCCACATCCGCCGTCAGGAAAGAACCTTCTATCAATTCATAATCCGAAGCTGTCGTAGCAAAACCGTCAGACATCCGATAAGCATAAGAAGTGACCGATTTGATTTGCTTTCCTGCCAACTCCACCTTAGCTTTTAACTGACCGGCACTGCCATTGGAATATAATCCCAAAAGTTCTATGGATTGAGCGTGGAGGCTTACCGATGCCCATACGAGCATCAGTAAACATCCTATTTTACCTATTAATTTATTCTTTATCATTTCAATATAATTTTAGTCACATAATCTTTTCCGTTCTCACTGATTTTCACGACATGTACTCCCCGGTTTCAAAGATACCGAATAGTTGTGTTGAGCCGTTTTTTGTCGCGTGCTACAAGCTGACCTTGCACATTGAAGATTTGAATGTCGGCATTGCCACGCAGATTCTCTATCATGCAGGTAGTTCCTGAAACGTACACCTTATAACCGGCTGTTTCTACTCTGTCTTCAACACCAACCGAAGTGTCATGACGTTTCACCTTCAATACGAAACGGTCTTTCACATCTCCGGTTTGCGGATATCAAACTCATAGGCGTTTTCCAGATCCAACTTCCATTCCGCCCCCCGTATGTTTGTCCCAAAGGATAACCTCATCATCTCCTGTAAAACCGGTTATCCGGCTCAAACGAAGAGACAACTTGCCAGGAGTTCCTATTCTCAAACCCAGTTTGACTTCTTCGGTATCCATCGGCAATGTGTTCACAGAAGCCGCCGATTTTCCGGCTGCAGAGAACAATTGATTGGCTGTGGCTGACAAACTCCAGAATTTCGAGCATCTTCATTCACCACAAAAATCTGCCGAAGCACCTTTCTTCCCAAATAATGTCCGTACGATCCTGCTCTTTATCCCCTGCGTAAAGTTTCAAGCGCATTGAAGTATATTCGTTTGCAGTATAGTAATCGAATGTACGACGGTTAAGCGTCACCTCTTTGGCCACAGGAGTCACGGTAAGTTCAGCCTCAGGTGCCAGTGTCTGGACAAAATAAGACTGGAACGGTATGATCTTCTGTTCCTCATCATAGTTCGTCATATCGAATGTAATGTAGTTGTCCAACTCCCTTATTATACTGATAAACGAATTTAGTCACCTTGTGCTCGTCAAAGACCACATTCTGGTGTTTCGTGATGTTGATGTCTGCCAAATACGGATTACCGATCAGGTTCCATCCCTCTTGAGCCTTACCGTAAGGAGATTCAAATGCTCCAAGTGGCCGATAGTTACCGAACTGTTCGACAGAAAGGTTCCGTTTCCGATATTCATCGCATTATCTACGTCAGCAAACCGTCGTCAACTGAACTTCTTCTTCCAGATAGCCTTGCAGCAGTTCGGCTTCCACTTCCAAGTCAGCCGTAGGTGCAGTAGCCACAAAAGTATAGTCGTCCGTGCCGTTTTTCAATTTCAGTTCGACCTTGGGCTCAAGATAAACCTTGAACTCCAACGGAGCTGATTCCGCACCGACCGCCTGGACGGTTATCGGATTCAAAGCCATTTTATCCAACTTCGATTGGTCTATCATGATCGTAAAGCGATTATCGCCATTACGCATGTCTACACTGTCTTTATC
>VOFG01004709.1_pt1 | contig 14051 bp, 16 predicted proteins | sample 5384171 | NCBI WGS metagenome assembly VOFG01 (sample SAMN12384726, study PRJNA508395) | human gut metagenome | isolation source: healthy gut F | host: Homo sapiens
TCTTCGTCCTTTTTTGCCGCAGTGTCCGCATCGTCCAGCGAGAGGATGGTCGCCTCGGCGTAAATTCCGTCGTGGCTCAGATGGCATTCGTACTTCTTTGTCTCGCAGGTGAGCATGGCTGTTTCACCGGCAAATTCCGTTTCCAGCGTCGCGCCGGCGTAGATCGCGTCCGACATGGCGCGCACCATCTCCGGGTACCCACCGAAGCGGATCGCTCGAAGGTGTTGTTTCTGCCCATCCGGTTCGAGAATGATCGTGTCCGCATACGCGCTAAGACGGATCTCCTGCTTGGGATTGTAATAGCTGATTGGCATGAGTCTGCTTTTCTCTGGCATTCATGGTTTCACTCCCTCCTTCGTTTTGGACGCAAAAAGCCCGTAACTGCCGGTTGGCAATTACGGTCTTACTGGTCCTGTTGTATTTTGGTATTCACTGGCCTGCGCACGGAACCGGGGCATACCTGTCCCCGAGTTTTCACCTCCGCCCTTCATCTGCTCCGTCCTGTGATTGCTCTGACCTGAATACAGCTTTATTGTAGCGCGGCGGCAGGCGGGTGCAAACTTGCGGATTACTCAAGTGTTGTATCGCATAACCGCTTTCTCCGTGCTGCCCGACGAATCCAGCTTGCGGCTCTGCGCTGCTCCGTATCATCATAATAGCCTGAGCAATGCGGAAACGACCTCATCCCGCACTGCGGCGTGTTCCATTTGGGCTTCCAGAATGTTATCAAAAATGGTTTCCTGCGTATAGATCGTTTCCGTCAGGTTCTGCCTGTTTCTATCCCCCAACAGGTTTATTTGCGGTGCTACATGATGTTCTGTCAGGAATACCAGTTCTGCCGTGGTGAGCCGAAGTCCGGCTTCTGTCAGCCATAGCAGCAGTTCTTTTTGGCGTGCGCTTAGAATCGCACGAACTCCTTGCGGCTTCGCAGGCGTCAGAACGCACTGCGTCAATGCACGATAGCCGTCATATCCATCGTCCTTTGGATGAAAAGCTTCTCCCACGTGTTCACCGACAGGCTTTTCATGCTTTTTCCGTGGCTTTGGAGACGGGTGCTTGCGCTTCTTTTCCATACGCTTTTGCGACTTTACGGGTTTCTCTTTTGGCTTTTTCTGACCATCTTCCGCAATCGGCAGACTCTTCCCGCACTCCATGCAGAAAGAAGCGGCGCCATCTGCAAAATCGGCGCCGCAATAGGGACAATATTTCATACTCAGCACTCCTTTGGGCAGTATTCGGCATTCATGCCGGGTTTCACGACCCATTGGGGACGATACGATTATACCACAGCGTCTTTTTCGTGTCATCGGCGCAAACCCTGCCATTTAGTCTGCCATTTCGCGAGACATTTTGTATTCCTCAATAGCCGGGAGTGGAAAAATCGTATGTATTTATTTTGCACGGCGGGGCTCATCTTCCCCGCCGCCGTAGCTTTTGTGCCTGCTTCCTTAAAGCAGCGTGCTTATTCCGGTGGAAATCAGATCTGCCACACGATATAATGAATTTACAAGGCGCAAACGCAATGAACGGCGATTTTTGTTGTCTATATAGGTGAAAGGCCTTTACGCAGAGAGAAGGGAGGGCGCAATGAGAGACCACGAGATCATAGAATTGTACTGGGCGCGTAACGAGAGCGCGATTGCCGCCACCGCAGAAAAGTACGGGAACTACTGCCATACGATTGCATATAACATACTGCATAGCAAAGAGGATGCGGAGGAATGTGCCAACGATACATACCTCGGCGCATGGAATTCAATCCCGCCGCAGCGTCCGAACCGTTTGTCGATCTATTTAGGGAAAATCACGCGCAACCTCGCTCTGAACCGTTATAAGCGGTATACTGCCGAAAAACGCGGACACGGACAAGTAGTCCTCGCGCTGTCTGAACTGGAAGCCTGCGTTCCTTCGGAAACGACTGTGGAGCAGACCATCGAAGAGAATGAGTTGGCTGCCGCCATTGACCGCTTCCTGTATGCAAAGCCCAAACTGAACCGTAACATTTTTGTCCGCAGATACTATCACCTCTACGCAATACGGGATATTGCGGACGCATACGGAATGAGCGAGAGCAAGGTGACGTCTTTGCTTTTCCGTATGAGAAACGAATTAAGACGATTTCTTGAAAAGGAGGGAATTATGCTATGAAAACCGAAGTTCTTCTTCGTTCGATCGGAAAGATCAATGACGAGCTTATCGCTGACGCGGAAAGCGAAGCAAATACCAAAAGAAAGCCCGGTTGGGCCAAGCTTGGAACAATGGCTGCCTGCCTTGCACTGGTTCTCTGCACCGGCATCGCCACACATGCCATCCGAAGCAATGCGACAGCAGGCACCTTCACAATGGATGTCAACCCCAGCGTGGAATATACGATTGCCAAAAGCGGGAGCGTTAAGAATGTCCGCTGCTTGACCAGCGATGCGGAAAATGCGCTCAGTGATGTTGCGCTGGGAAAGCAGAGCGTCGAGACCGCTCTAACGCGCACGGTCGCCGCCTACGAGGCCTGCGGATATATGGAAAATGGCGAAGCGACTGTTCTGATCTCTTTTGATTCCCGTCTTGATGCGAACGCCGAGCTAAAGGCATCGCTCTCCGCGGAGATCCAGCAGGCCTTGGAGCAGACCGATGCCGTCGGCACACTGGTTTTCCACTCCGAACTGACGGAAAACGCCGAAGCAGCAAAGATCGCCGAGGAATTCCATGTCTCCCTTGGCCGCGCCGACTGGATCCTTACCGCAGCAGACAAAACCGGGCTGCCCACGGACGAGGTTGCCCGCATGTCGTTGGACGAGCTTCTTGAATTCCAAGAGATTTCCGGCATTGCTTCTGTCAGTGTATCGAAGTTCATCTCCTTGGAGGAAGCAAAGAAGATCGCGCTGAAGGACGCGAAGCTTGATGAACTGGCGCAGAAGATCGTGTTCACCCGAGAGGAGCTGAGCCGCAATCAGGGCAATCCCTGCTACCTGCTGGAGTTCTACACCGGGACAAATCAATATTTCTACCAAATCGACGCAAAGAGCGGCAGCATTATTTACGCCGGGAAATTTATCACTCTTTCCGAAGCGAAGAAAATCGCTCTGGATGATGCCGGATGCAAGGATAAAGTCGGCTTTACCGAGGAAACCCTTGTGAGCGGCGGCATCAAAACGCCTTACTACCGGCTCGTCTTTGCCGATGCAAAAACGCAATGGACATATCGCATTGATGCGGTGCTGGGCATCGTTCTGGAGAAAAAGCAGAAAGAGACCGCCACAACGGAAAGCGACACTGCAGATTTCATCTCTTTGGAAGAAGCAAAGCAGATCGCCCTGAAAGACGCGGGACTTGATGAAGCCACACAAAAAATCGTGTTCACCAGAGAGGAGCTGAACCGCAATTCTGGCAAGCCCTGCTACATCCTGGAGTTCTACACCGCGAAGAAGCAGTATTCCTACAAGGTAGACGCCAAGAACGGCAACATCATGGAGGCTTACCACTTCATTCTTCTGGCGGATGCGAAGAAAATCGCGCTGGACGATGCCGGGGTAAGCGAAAAAGTCACCTTTACCGAGGAAACGCTGGTTGCGCGGCATCAAAGTCACCCTATTATTACCTTCGCCTTTGCCGATCCGCTCGCTGGACTTACAAAATCGACGCCGTTCTGGGCGTGATCATGGATAAGACCTGCGATAAGATTATTCCCCTTGCTCCGGAGTTTATCGGCTTGGAAAAGGCAAAGCAGATTGCATTGAGAGGACGCGGGACTTGATGAAGCCACGCAAAAATCGTGTTCACCAGAGAGGAGCTGAACCGCAATTCTGGCAAGCCCTGCTATATCTTGGAGTTCTACACCGCGAAGAAGCAGTATTCTTACAAGGTGGACGCCAAGGACGGCAGCATCATCGAGGCTTACCACTTCATTCTTCTGGCGGATGCGAAGAAAATCGCGCTGGACGATGCCGGGGTCAACGGGAAGGTGGTCTTCACGACAGAAGAACTGGTTGCCGGCGGCATCAAAACGCCTTACTATCGGTTTGTCTTTGCCGATACGAAAACACAGTGGACATATCGCATTGATGCGGTGCTGGGCAATGTGTTGGAGAAGCAGCAGAAAGAAATTGTGACAACGGACTTCATCTCTCTGGAGGAGGCAAAGCAGATCGCCCTGAAGGACGCGGGACTTGATGATGCCACGCAAAAGATCGTGTTCACCAGAGAGGAGCTGAGCCGCAATTCGGGCAAGCCCTGCTACATCCTGGAGTTCTACACCGCGAAGAAGCAGTATTCCTATAAGGTTGACGCCAAGAACGGCAGCATCATGGAGGCTTACCACTTCATTCTTCTGGCGGATGCTAAGAAAATCGCACTGGACGATGCCGGGGTAAGCGAAAAAGTCACCTTTACCGAGGAAACGCTGGTTGCCGGCGGCATCAAGTCGCCCTACTATTACTTCGCCTTTGAAAGTGACTCCGCTTGCTGGACTTACAAAATTGACGCGGTTCTGGGCGTGATCATGGATAAGACCTGCGATAAGATTATTCCCCTTGCTCCGGAGTTTATCGGCTTGGAAAAGGCAAAGCAGATCGCATTAGAGGACGCGGGACTTGATGAAGCCACGCAGAAGATCGTGTTCACCAGAGAGGAGCTGAGCCGCAATCAGGGCAAGCCTTGCTACATTCTGGAGTTCTACACGGACAAGTGTGCATATTCCTACAAGATCGATGCAGTATCCGGGGAAATTATCGGGAAGAAAACCGAGTGGTTTTCCCGTCAGGAGTCCGAGACTGTGCCGGACACGTCTCAAAATTCCGATTCCAAGCATCGTTGAACAGATTAAGCTATGACAAAGCAGCAGAAAATGAAACAGCAGAACGTGGGGCAGGATTGTAATATCCTGCTCCACGTTCTCGGCAGCGAAATACAGAAAGCAAAAATCTCGACGCTCAAGGAGTAAGGGTGGATTTTCACAGGGGAATACTACCCTATAAACAGGAGGACAATATGAGCTTATTCAGAAAGAAAAAATGGGACATTGAAAGATCGGAGCAAAACAAGGGCTTGATTCGTCAGCTATTTAGCCAAGCGATGCCAGACGGCGATACCTGGAAGATCGTCTACGGCTATGGGCTTAATATAAAAACCAGCGATTATATTATTGCCAGAAAAACCACCTACACATATACAAGCCTGATTATTGGTTACCGTGAGTCGGACATGAGCATTGCTTTGCTGCAAACCACTCCCGAATTGGAAGGGTGCAGCGAAGCGGAAATCTTCACAAGAGACAGCATTAAAAAGGCAAAGATCTCAACGGGCATGTATACGATTTATCATCAGGGTGGCATCATGGCAGGCTATAGTACCGATGTAAGAAGCATTGCTGCAATACGTTTCATAGCCATTCTTTTTCCATCTCCTTATTGTTCGCGGATAACAGGTGGCTGCCAGCTATCCAGTGCTGTCATATCCGGCACATAGATCCGCATGAACAGATGAAATTCCCCGTCGGAAACAGGCAGCCAGTTAGAGGTGTCTTCCGGTGCATCCTTGGACAGGGTAATAGCCAATGTGCCGTCCGCATTCAGCTTGAAGTCGGAGCGGTCGTTGATGCAGTAGCGGTCGATGGAATTGTCAATGAGGAAATCATCCTCTCCGTAGGCGGTCACGGACCAGAAGCCGCCCTCCAGCGTGGGAGGAAGGGTTTCAAAGTGGAGTGTATACTTCTTTTCTCCGGTCAGCGCTGCGCCGGTCTCATCCACCGCTGTCTTGGGATAGATTGCCACGTCCACGGTGTTGGCGCCAAGCCCCACCAGCGCTACCATCGCGCGGTAGGTATACTCCGTGCCGAAGTTGCCGATGGGCTTGCCGTAATAGATCCACTGACCGAGTTTTTGCGCATACTTCGCGCCGTCGGCGGCAAGCGTGGCGCGAAGCCCCTGAAGCATCTGCGTCCAGCGCTCGGCAGCTCCTTCGCCCAGGAGGGCGGCGTCGAAGGTCTTACCCGCGCCCACGTTGATGGCGGAGAGTTTCTTCAGCAGTTCCTCATCCGCATCGGCGGGCGGGTTGACCTGCATCAGAGCGTTCGCCGTATTGAAAAACTCTGCTGGCGTCATGGAAAGCACCTTGTTCACGGGAACAAAGTCATTTTCCTCTTTATAAGCTCCCTGCGGTGCGGTATACTCGCCTCCCTGTACATAAGCCGAAAGCGGCAGGAGCTGCATCTGCTCCTGAATGGCATAGACATTGGGCAGATCCTCGTTCCCAGACAGCACCGTGCGGGTGATCGACCACATCGTTGCGGTGGGCACGTTCACGCGCGTCACACCGTCGGGCAGCTCGCCCTCCCAGCCGGGAAGCGCGATGGCATAAGCACCCGCCTTGTCCAGCACGGCGGCGGTGTTCGTCCACGCATCCAGAAGCTGCACATTGCAGAAGCGATCCGTTTCCGGCAGGACGTAGACCATAGGCTCTGTGCTGATGTCAAGCCATGCCTGCGAATAGACGGTATCGACGTTCGGCGTCACGACGGTGCGGAAAGAGGCGTCCGCCAGCTTTTTTGCATGGTTGAACTGATTGATGGGCGCACGGCCAGTCATGGTCCCGTCCGTATTGGTCGATAATGTTTTGGTTGCGTCGGTCAGCACCAGCGGGAACGCATAGATGTATGCCTCGCTGACCGTTTCCCACACGGTTTCAGTATCCGGTGTATCCGGCTGCGTTTTTTTGGCAGAGCAGGCGGAAAGAAGCCCGCAGGAAAGCAGTGTAAGCAGCGATAGTAGAATTGCAAATATCTTTTTCATGTTGTCCTCCTATGATTCTTTTCTGTTTTGGTCATCTCCTCGGAAGGGCTTGTGCGTATGGATTGACTATGAAGTCGTTTGTGATTTTCTCTTTATGGTAAACTATCGGTTATTCCGCCCCTTTCTTTCTGCAAGCCTTAAAAGCTCTTTTTTTGACCGCTTCGATTTGTGGGTCAAACAGCGCTCGCTCGGCAAAGATCATATAATTGTTGATGGCGAGGATCGACAGATGAACGAACGGCGCAACCTCTTCGTCGGTGCAGCCGAGGATTTCCGCAATCCTGCCCGTGTAATAAGGGTATCTTGCCGCAAGCCGCACAAGGGAAGGCTTCACCTTTTCTCCGTATTCGCGCGACACACATACGCTGACCAGAAAGCGCATGGTAGGCGACATTTTATCCGCCAGCTCACAAAGATGACCCATCATGCTTTTGATGTCACTAATATCTTCAAACACAATGCCAAACGCAGCTTTTTCAATTCGACTGATCGCTTCCTCTGTGCAGGCAAGAACGATTTCCTCTTTGGTGGAGAAGTAATAGTAGATGCCGCCGTTTTGCAGCTTTGCCGCCTTACAGAGATCTTTCGTGGTGGCAACGGTCAGCCCCTTTTCGACAAAGCAGCCAAGGCAGGCGTCTACAAGCTCCTGTCTCTTTTCGGCTTTCTTTTCTTCCCGCAAAACACATCCCCCATTTCTGTGCATTATCCAGTGTTTCTTATAATAAGATATCAGACTTCACAAAATAAATCAAGCGATTGCTTGAATAATAATTATAAATTTTTAGGATCACATTGCTTGATCAAACATCACAACAGCCTCTTTCAGCAGCCGCACCTCCAGCAAGCTCTGGATGTACCGAATCGCCGTCTTTGCAAAGATGTTGGACTTTGTCGTATCCCAATCTGCAAGTTTTACGATCTCCGCTGTGCCATTCTCAAAATCAAACCGCAGCTCACCCTATTCGCCGTCGTTGTCTGCCTGATACAGGTAGACAGCGGCGGCTATTTTTTGTTCTTCTTCGTGCTTTTCACCTGTTTCAAAGGTCACGGTATGCACCATGCCGCTCTCCATGAGCTTCAGGCGTAGCTTGTCCAAAGCGCGGTGGTACTTTGATTTTTACGGTGCAAAATGGCTTGCCTTTGCAAACGGACCGGGAAATATATGAATGAGGTCCATCTTGACGCGCGAAATGAAATCAGAATAAGAACGTCCGCCCGTTTCTGCCCTTGAGGCGTGGAGCGGGCTTTCGTTCATTTTCCGGGCTGGTCTCGTTGCACTTTTGTGACACTTTCCATGCACTTTTGCGGGGGAAGTATTTGGCGCTCTCCTGTATACTACAATCAAGGTTGAAGCCCAACCAAAACGATTAAAAAAAGGAGAGTAAAATACCATGAAAAAGAAAACGATTTGGAGCCTTGTATTGGCACTTGCGTTGACGGTAACAGCCATCGGCACAGCAACCTCCGCCTTTGCCGCCACACCCGCGCCAATGGAGACTGTTACTAAAATTGCCACCGAGAACGAGGACGCCATCTGGGAGCAGATCGAGGCGGTGGAAGAGAAGAGCGACGCCATCTTCCAAAGAAACGCGGCGCTGTGGGAAAAGCTGGACGAAATCTGCAACGCCCTGCCCGACGACTACGACTTCACAAACTTTGATGAAGCGGCATTTATCCGCAGCACCAACGCTCTGACGGATGCGGAGAAGGAAACGCTTCTGGCGGACATCAAGGAGCTGAACGGCCTTGACGCTGAGATGGAGGCACTGTACGCTCAGCTGCCCGACTGCGACAATATGCCGCTTTACGAGAAGGCACTGGAAAAGGCCGACCCCAAGGTGCTGGATGAGATCGACACTCTGGAGCAGGAGTATGACCGCGTCTGCGAAAAGCACGCCGACCTGTGGGACAAGGTAGATGAAGCGTACTTCAATCTGCCGGACGACTACGACTTCGACAACTACGATGAGGCCGCTTTCATCCGCAGCCTGGGCTTCCTGACCGACGCGGAAAAGGACGCGCTGATCGCCGACTACAACCGTCTTACGGAGATCGACAACCGGCTGTGCGAGCTGTACAATTCCATCTGGGGCAACACCGGCTGCGAAAGCGGCATCTGCCCCCTTTGACGGAAAGGCGGTTTTCTGATAGTATAAAATTAACATCCTGCCCATGCTGCGCCCACGCGCAGCATTTGGCGCTGCTTTCAAGGAGGACGCATGGGACATTCCATCTATTTGGCGGACGATGAAAAGAGCATACGGGAGCTGCTCCATAGCTTCCTCACAAGCGACGGCTATACCGTGCGCTCCTTTGAAAGCGGCGACGCGCTGCTGGAGGCGTTTCGTCAGGAGCCCGCGGAGCTGGTGATCCTGGACATCATGATGCCCGGCACGGACGGACTTACCGTGTGCCGGGAGCTTCGCTCTGTTTCCGATATTCCCATCATCCTGCTTACAGCCAAAGACAGCGAGCTGGACTACGTCATGGGCATCAGCCAGGGCAGCGATGATTATCTCACCAAGCCCTTTCGCCCGACCATTCTTCTGATGAAGGTGAAGAAGGCGCTGCTGCGCCGCGTGGAGATGGACAGGGGGAAAACGGCGGCGGCAGAGGATGAGCTGCATTACATGGGGATATCCGCTATTCCGCTACGGAAAACGCCGTCTTTTGCGGAAGCACGATCGTGGCGCTGACCCAGACCGAGCTGCGGCTGCTCAGCTATATGATGAAGCAGCCGGAAAAGGCCTATTCCCGCGAAGAGCTGCTCAGCGCGGTGTGGGGCTTTGACTCGGAGGTAGAGACCCGCGTGACCGACGAAACGCTGCGCCGTATCCGGAAAAAGCTGCTGCAAGCGGGCAGCACCGTCAGCGTAAGCACCATCTGGGGCTTTGGTTATAAGCTGAAGGGGGCAGAGCGCACGTGAAAAACATCAAGCTGCGGATCGTGTACCTGATCCTTTGCTCGGCTCTGCTGCTCTTTGCCCTGTTCATGCTGGCGGTGAACCTCATTATACCTGCACACTTTGTGCGTGAGGCAAAAAAAGCGCTCATCAGCGAGGCCGAGTATCAAAACCGCACCATCCCCTATACCGACGATGGATCCTTTTTTGATGATGAATGGAATGACGCTGAGGAGCACTTCCTTACGCCAAGCATCGTATTTTTAGAGCTGGATAATGCCAATCAATCAAGCGGTTGGAACAGGGACGCATATCGTCTGGAGAAAAAACTGCTGGAATACTGCACGGGGCGGGATCTATCGCTCAACCAATGCTATACCTTCAAAACGGACAGGCATCACCTGATCTTCATGTCCGTGCAGGAGGAGCAGGACGATTGGGAAACGCCATACGCCTATATCATGTACATAGACATCGGGCCCATCACCCGCTATATCGTGACGCTGAACTGGGCGTTCTTTGGGGTGCTGCTAGCGATCTCCTCCGTCATGTGTCTGCTGGGGTTTCGGTTTGGCCGTGATATTGAGAAGGAGGCGGAGCGGCAGCAGACCTTCTTCCAGAATGCCTCCCACGAGCTGAAAACGCCGCTTATGGCGATACAGGGCTATGCGGAGGGTATACAGGCAGGCGTGATGGACACAGACAGCGCGGCGGAGGTGATTCTGGCGGAGAGCGACCGCATGACGGAGCTGGTGGAGGAGCTCTTGGACATCTCGAAAATCGATATGGGGCGGCAGCGGCTTACCTTTTCCGAAACGGATATTCGGGAGCTGCTTTACGACGGTATACGCGCCGTGGAGCCGGCAGCCGACAGCAGCATCGCCATCGTGCCGGACTTCCCCGAGGAACCCGTTATGGTCAGCTGCGACGATACCCAGCTGCGCAGGGCAGTCACCAATATCCTATCTAACGGATTACGCTATGCCCGCAGCGAGCTGCGCCTGACCTGCCGCGCAGACAAGCGTCATGTGACGATACGCATACAGGACGACGGGGACGGCATTGCCGAAGCGGACCTGCCGCACATCTTCGACCGCTTTTACATGGGGAAAAAGCGGAAAATCCGGCATCGGCCTTGCCCTGACCCAGGAGATCATCCACCTGCACAAGGGAACCATCCGCGCCCGCAACGTGACACCGGCGCCGTGTTTGAGATAACGCTTCCGGCGGGCAGATAAATCAGGGCGTTTCGAGGAAGACAGTGAAATGTAAAAGCATTTTGACAGAGAAATTTAGCCTTGTAAAAGCGTTTTGATAGACAGCGCTTTTCGCATAGGGCATAATCCAGATGAAGTTCATGTTGGGCGGGCAAGCGTGTGGATATTGGAGGCAAGATCAAAAGTCAAGAACGGATGCGAAGATCACGCAGGAACAAGCGGCACAAGCCCTTGGCATCAGCAGACAGACAATATCGAATTGGGAGAATGAGAAATCCTACCCCGATATCGTAAGTGTGCTTAAAATGAGTGATTTGTATAGTGTCAGCCTTGACTATCTCTTGAAAGGAGAAGGCCCTATGAAAGACTATCTGGAATATATCGAAGAAAGCACAAATACGGTGAAGAGCAAGACAAGGTTATCAAAACTGCTGGTGGTTTTGTGCTATCTGGTAATTTGGGCGTTCAATATTATGGCGTCATGGCGTTTTTCCGCGGGAAGTATTACGGAAGCACAGGCAGGTGGAACCCAATGGATTATGCTCCCGGCCGCCACGATCGTTCTGTCTCTTTTGATCGGGAAAAACAATTATTGGGGAAAGTACAAGTGGCTGGCGCCGATTGGATTTGGCCTTATGTTCATGCTTTCCGTCTATGCGAGCTATGGCATGAGAGAAAGCTTGATCTTTAATCGGGTCGATTTGCAAACGCTCAGCTTTTTCTTTATCGGAACGATTGCTTCGATGATAGGGATGGCGCTTGGTCATGCACTTTTCGCGGACCAAAAAAGCAAAGAAAAGAGCAAGTAATATATGCTTGCCGATACATGAACTTTAATGGGCTGTTCTAGCAACAGCCCATTTCCAACGGACGAGAATGGATTTTCACGCAGAACCCGGAAGCATTTGGGATGGTAAGGTCGTGCATCAGAAGAGCCTTCTGGCAGGCACCTTGACGAAGGCACATCCGAGACCGCCCTTTGAGGATTCGGAAAACTTAACATGGACCTTATTTTCGGTATGGTAGAATAAACAAGCGACAGCTTATGCTGTCCGGAGGCGACTGCAATGCAACGCCAGCCCTGCGGATACAGAATTACTTACAACGGAGAAAACGTATGACATTTGAAATTCACAGTGACATCACAAATCGCTCTATGACCATAGCCGCCCGCGCGATGCGCAGGGTGCTGCGGCGAAAACGCAGCATCCTTTGGGCCATTTTTGGCTGGAGCGTCTTTTTTATTCAATGCATTGCTGCTGATCCCATTCGATGGAGAGCCTTTTTGTGCTTGATGTCAGAACGTTGACTTCCATGCTGGTAGAGGTGATGCTGCTGTCCGTTCTGCTGTTTCAGGACCGATTCAATGGCATGATCGCCCGCAAAAACACGCTGGCGGGCACAAAGGAATATCATGTCGCATTCGGCGAGGATTCTTATACCGTCGTTACGGCGGCCACCACCTCCACCTTCCGCTATGAACTGATCGACGCCATGGCGGAGTCGCAGGAATACATCATCCTTCTGATGAAGAAACGCTATGCGCAGCCTCTGGACAAGCGTACTCTTACCGGCGGGACGGTGGAGGTATTCAAACGATTTCTTGAGGAGAAGACCGGAAAGACGTTCCGGCGTGTGAAATGAACGAATTTTCTATAACGCCCTTTCGCGGGCTGCATTTGCTTCTGCTTTTGCTTACGGCAGCGGCGGTGCTGCTCATATTCTTGTTGCTGCGCGGAAAACCGGAAGCACGGCGCTCCCGGTTTCTGATCGGCGTGTGCTCTTTTTAATCTTGCGCTGTTTACCGGCTACAAGCTCTCACTGTCCATGGACGCAGCGTATGTCCGTGCCTACTATCCCAATGGCTTCAACATTTTCAATGAGCTGCCGCTGCACCTGTGCAACATCAATCTGTTCCTGATCCCGCTGGGAGTGTGGAAGAGGAACCGCTCGATCATGGGCTTTTCCTTCTTTGTAGCGCCCCTTGGCGCACTGATGGCGCTGCTCTTCCCGGAGCCGCTGTTCTCCGGCTTTTCGCTGTTCCTGCCACGGATCTTTGGCTACTATGTGACCCACGCTCTCCTTGTCGTCTGCGGCCTGAGTCTGGCGACGCTGGGCTTTTACCGCCCCGACCCCAGGGATATCCCGCGGATCCTCAAGACCTTTGGCCTGCTTGCCGTAGGCGCTCATCATCAATCTCCTGTTACGCCTCACGCTCTGCCCGGAGGCAAACTACTTCTTCACCTACGGCGCAGAGATCGGCGTTCTCAAGCTGTTTTGGCGTATCATCCCGGCGCCGCTGCTTTTACGGGCTGCCGGCACCGCTGATCCTTGCAGGCTATATGTACGCAGTCTGTGCGTTGTCCCGCCTGGCGCAAAGGGCGGAAGACGTGCCTTTTTCATAAATTGGATAAGTCCCACAGCGCAAAAACAGGAGGATACGACATTGCTGCATAGAAATGTAAGAGGAATCGGAATCGCTCTGTGCTTATTGACTCTCTTGCTATCCCTGTCCGGGTGCGGGCTCATTGAAGGATGACACTCTTCTGACCGTCAATGCAGTGATCACGGAAGTCGATGCACAAAAGAGGCAAAGACGATGAGTTATGAAAACTGGAAGGACAAAATCGGCACATTCGAAGTACTGGACGTGCGGGGCAAAAAGCTGGACTTCTTCCCCGTGTTGAAGGCAAAGGCTGCCGCGCTGAAAAACGGCGAAGGACTGCATATCATCCAGACCTTCGAGCCTGTTCCCCTGTACCCGGTGCTGGCTCTTATGGGCTTTGAGCGTCACACGGAGAAGGTGAGCGGCAGTGAATATCACGTCTGGTTTTATCGAGTGAGGAAAGGAGAATAACTGCATGAGCTATGAAAACTGGAAGGACAAGGCGCAGAGGTTTCAGACCGTGGATGTGCGCCATATACAGGGCAGCTTCTTTGAAGGGCTGAGGAAACAAGCCGAGGCGTTGGAGGTGGGCGAAGGGTTACACATCATCCAGACCTTTGAGCCGCATCCACTGTACGCTGTCATGGAGGGTTTGGGCTACGAGCACCACACCGAGCAGCGGTCCATGTCTGGTTCTGCCGTGTGGAGAAGAAGGAAGGCGACATCCGCCCTTCAAGCCACTGGCTCTTTGAACTATCCCATGATCG
>VOFG01002305.1_pt1 | contig 14037 bp, 25 predicted proteins | sample 5384171 | NCBI WGS metagenome assembly VOFG01 (sample SAMN12384726, study PRJNA508395) | human gut metagenome | isolation source: healthy gut F | host: Homo sapiens
CTCGGTAATGGCGTTCAGTTACGTATTGCTCTCGGACTGAAGAGACCAGCTCCATATTCCCCGAGATCGTTTACGATCAGGTCGAAGATCCGCGGTATGGATATCGCGTTCGTTACCACTGCTGAATAAGGCGGCGCGACTGCTCACTCATGGAGCGCTCCGTTCGCAAGATAAGGGAGGCTATGAAATGGCAAAGAAAGCAATGATACTGAAGCAGCAGAAAAAGAAGTACTCCACCCGTGAGTACAATCGCTGCAAGATCTGGCGGCAGGCTCCTCACGCTTAGGTATGCGCAAGTACGGCATCTGCCGTATCTGCTTCCGCGAACTCGCTTACAAGGGTGAAATCCCCGGCGTTCGTAAAGGCAAGCTGGTAAAGACATGCCGCTGCGCTGGTGCGGGGATCGCGGAGCGCAGACGGCAAAACCCATCCCCACCGAAAGGAAACCGAGTTTAACTGTCGGCGTGTGCGGCCGCCTGCGGGCGGCAGCAAGAATAATTACTTGCATGACAGGAGGATAAAATTTATGCGGATGTCAGACGTAATTGCAGATATGCTGACAAGAATCCAGAAACGCAACAACTGCCCGTCACGAAACCGTGGACATTCCTGCGTCAAACATGAAGAAGGCGTGATTGCCGACATTCTTCTTGAAGAGGGATACGTAAAGGGCGTTCAGGTGATCGAGGACGGTCGCCAGGGAATCATCCGCGTTACTCTCAAGTACGGTCAGGGTAAGAAAAACACGATCCACGGTATCCGCCGTGTTTCCAAGCCCGGTCTCCGTATTTATTCGAACTGCGAGGATATGCCGAAGGTTATGAACGGCCTCGGTATCGCCATCGTATCGACTTCAAAGGGCATTATGACCGACAAGCGTGCGCGCAAAGAGGAATGTCGGCGGCGAGATCATCGCCTTTGTCTGGTAAGGGAAAGGAGATTTCAATGTCAGAATAGGTAGGAAATGCCGATAACGGTTCCCGCCGGGTGGACGTAGTAATCGCAGAAGGCAACCACATCACGGTAAAGGGAGCTCTCGGAACTCTTGAGTTCAAGTTTTCCGATATTCTCAACTTCAAGCGCGACGGAGACGTCATCGTTATCGAGCGTCCCGACGACGAGAAGGAGAGCCGTTCCATCCACGGAACGAGCCGCACTATCCTCAATAACATGATCGTCGGCGTGAAGGACGGCTTCAAGAAGACCCTCCAGATCAACGGCGTCGGTTACAGAGCAGCAAAGTCCGGCACGACTCTCACCCCTTAACCTCGGTCACTCCCATCCGATCTATTTCGAAGAGGGCGACGGAATCACTTTTGAGCTTCCGGACTCAACACGATAATCGTGAAGGGCGCAGACAAGCAGAAGGTCGGCTACATCGCGGCTCAGATCCGTGAGAAGAGACCTCCGGGCCAAATACCTCGGCAAAGGGTGTCAAGTACGATTACGAGCATATCCGCCGTAAGGCCGGAAAGACCGGTAAATAAGGAAAGGGAGACGTAAGACATGGTTACAAAAGGATAAAAACCGTCTTCGCCGCCATCACGTGTACGCGGAAAAAAATTTCCGGTACCGCTGAGCGTCCCAGACTTGCGGTTTACCGCTCTAACAGAACATCAGCGCGCAGATCATCGACGATGCACGGGTGTGACCCTCGCAGCAGCGTCCTCCAACGAAAAAGGATTTCGCTTCCATCGGCTCCAACAAGGAGGCTGCGAAGAAGGTCGGAATGCTTATCGCAGAGCGCGCAAAGGCAAAAGGAATCAAGCGGTCGTCTTTGACCGTGGCGGTTATATCTGATCACGGACGTGTATCGGAATTGGCTGAGGCGCAAGAGAAGGCGGACTTAAGTTCTGACTTTTCCCCCGTCCGGTCAAACGGGGATTTGTACACCGTTTAATTAGCACGCAAGGCAGATCAAACAATTAACAGGAGATTTAATATGTCTAACAGAATTGATGCATCGACGCTCGACCTTAAGGAAAAGCTCGTTTGCGTAAACCGTGTATCCAAGACCGTCAAGGGCGGACGTATCGCGCGTTTTGCCGCACTTATGATAGTCGGCGATGAGAACGGACACGTCGGTTACGGTCTCGGCAAGGCTGCCGAGGTTCCGGAGGCGATCCGCAAGGGCATCGAGGATGCAAAGAAAAACATGATCACAGTGTCCCTCAAGGACACGACGATTCCGCATGAGGTAATCGGTGAGTTCGGGCGCAGGCAGTACTCCTTAAGCCCGCCGCACCCGGTACCGGAATCATCGCAGGTAAGACCGTCCGCGCGGTGGTCGAGCTTGCGGGAATCAAGAATATCCGTGCAAAGAGCCTTCGCTCAACAACCCCGCAAACGTCGTAAAGGCTACGTTCGAGGGTCTGACCACCCTGCGTACCGCAGAAGAGGTTGCACAGATTCGCGGAATCGACGTCGAAAAAGGTCAAAGGCTGAGGGAGGCGCGATTATGCTTTAAAGTAACTCTTAAAAAGAGCCTGATCGGCTCGTTGCCCAATCAGAAGGCAACCGCTGCGTCTCTCGGTCTTCGCAAGATCGGTGACAGTATCGTCCATAAGGATGATGCGGTACTCGCCGGAAAACTCAAGGTCTTGGACATCTTGTAGTCGTGGAGAAGGCGTAAGCCCTCCAAAAACAATAATTTTAAGTAGGAGGCTTAAAACCATGAAGCTCCATGAACTTTCACCGGCAGAAGGATCCGTAAAGCCGGCATGGCGTAAAGGCAGAGGACCCGGTTCCGAAACGGAAAAACGGCCGGAAAAGGTCACAAGGGACAGAACGCTCGCAGCGGCGGCGGAGTACGTCGGATTTGAAGGCGGTCAGATCCCTCTGTACAGAAAGCTGCCGAAGAGAGGGCTTCAACAACAGATTTGCGAAGGAATATGCCATTGTGAATCTCGACGCTCTCAACAGCTTTAACGACGGTGATACCGTAAACCTTGAGGCTCTCATGAGCTGCGGTAAGATCAAGAAAGCACTCGACGGACTCAAGATCCTCGGCAACGGCGAAATTACCAAAAAGATAACCGTTCAGGCAAAGGTCTTTTCAAAAAAGTGCAAAAGAAGATTGAAGCAGCGGGTGGGAAAGCCGAGGTGATCTGAGTGTTCAAGACGATTGCCAACGCATGGAAGACGGTGGACCTCAGAAAGAAGATTCTCTTCACTGTGCTGATCGTTCTTCTCTACAGAGTCGGCTTTAGCGATCCCGGTTCCCTTCCTTAACGCACAGGTGCTTTCAAGCTCTCTGCTGTCGTCACAGGGATCCCTCTTCAGTATCTGAACATTCTTTCCGGCGGCGCAATGTCGCAGGCAACGCTGTTGCTCTCGGCGTGTCGCCGTACATCACCGCATCGATCGTCATTCAGCTTTTGACGATCGCCATCCCCTGAGAGGATTTCCAAAGAGGGTGAAGAGGGACAGAAGAAGCTCAACCAGCTTACCCGTATCGCAACCGTTGTTCTCGGGCTTGTAACAAGCTTCGGTTACTACAAGCTCCTTGAGAACAACAACGCAATTACGAACAAGGGCGTTTTCCCTGCATTCGTTATCATTCTCTCCTACTGTGCAGGCTCATCACTCGTTATGTGGCTTGCCGAGAAGATCAACGAAAACGGAATCGGAAACGGTATTTCCATCATTCTTTTGCGAATATCGTATCCCGTCTGCCTTCGATGATTCACAACCTTTGGTCCGCATACCTTACCTCCGGAAACGCAGGCAAGATCATTCTCGGTATCGGCGTTATCATCGTCAGCCTTGCGGCAACGGCGCTTATCGTCTTCATTACCGACAGTGAACGCCGCCTTCCGATACAGTATGCAAAGAAGGTCGTCGGACGTAAGATGTACGGCGGTCAGAGCTCAACTCTTCCGCTCAAGGTCAACATGACCGGCGTTATGCCTATGATCTTTGCGAACTCCATCGTCTCCATCCCGGCTACGATCCAGATGTTCGTAAATCCTAAGCAGGGATCCTTCTGGGCGGGCTTCTTCAATCTTTTCGGCACCGACGGTTGGCTCTATGCCGCCCTGACTGCAATACTCATCGTCGCTTTTGCGTATTTCTACGTTACGATATCGTTCAATCCGATCGAAGTCGCAAACAATCTCAAGAAGAACGGCGGATTTATCCCCGGTATCCGTCCCGGCAAGCCTACGTCCGACTATCATCACGAAGGTTCTTTCGAGAATCACCCTCATCGGTGCTCTCTTCCTCGTCGTGATCGCAGTCGTTCCGCTTGTTGCGAACATCATTTCCGGAGCTAAGCTTTCGTCGCTCGCTTTCACCGGAAGCTCGATTATAATCGTGGTCGGTGTTGTTCTTGAGACCGCACGTGAAATCGAATCTCAGATGACCATGCGTCATTCACAAGGGATTCCCTTGAATAAGGTGAGCCGATGAGAAAATCAATTTGATTCTTTTGGTGCTCCCGGCGCCGGAAAAGGCACCCAGGCTGAGATAATCTCAAAAAATACGCTATTCCCTCAATTTCTACGGGCAACATGATCCGTGAGGCGATCGCGGCGGGAACCGAAATGGGCAGAAACGCAAAAAGCTTCATCGATTCCGGCGCGCTCGTCCCCGACGAGGTCGTTATCGGGATAATCAAAGAGCGTCTGGCGAAGCCGGACTGCGAAAACGGATTCATCCTCGACGGCTTCCCGCGCACCGTTCCTCAGGCGCAGGCGCTTGACGACATGGGCGTGGAGATCACCGATGTTATAAGCATCGAGGTTCCCGACGAGAAGATCGTCGAGAGAATGGGCGGACGCCGCGTCTGCAAGAGCTGCGGCGCATCGTATCATGTAAAGTTCAATCCTTCCGAAAACGGAGAATTCTGCGATTGCGGTGAGCTTCTCACGATTCGTTCCGACGATGCTCCTGAGGTCGTGAAAAAGCGTTTGGAAACATATCACTCCCAGACCGAGCCTCTCAAGGGTTTCTACGAGGCGAAGGGGATTCTCAAGCTTGTTGAAGGACAGGAGAACCGCTTGAAGATACTAGGCGCTGACTCAGGCAGCGCTGGAGGCGGAGAAATGATTTTCATCAAAAATTCCGAGCAGATAAAGCAGATGAAGGAAGCCGGAAGAATTACCGGCGAGGCCATCGCCATTGCGGGCAGATGGTCCGCGAAGCCGGGGGTCACGACAAAGCAGCTCGACACGAAGATCCGCAACCACATTGAAAAATGCGGCGCGCGCCCTTCGTTCCTCGGCTACGGCGGCTTTCCCGGAAGTGCCTGCATCAGCGTCAATTCCTCAGGTGATCCACGGTATCCTCCAAGGTGGTTGTCAAGGAGGGCGATATTGTGAAGATCGACGTGGAGCCTTCATCGGAGGTTCTTTCACGGGGATTCTGCCAACACGTTTCCGTGGGCAGAATTTCCGAGGGCGGCAAAAAGCTTTATTGAAGTCACGAAGAAAAGCTTTGAGCTCGGCATGGCTGCCGCCGCCGCGGAGGGTGCGCGTATAGGCGACATCGGCGCGGCGGTCGAGGCTACGTTACCGGATTCGGCTTTTCGACGGTCAAGAAGTACGTCGGTCACGGCGTGGGTCACGACCTTCACGAGGATCCGAGTGTTCCGAATTACGGACGCGCCGGACACGGTCCGAGGATCTGCCGCGGTATGGTCATCGCAATCGAACCGATGATCAACATCGGAACTCCCGATGTCCGTGAGCTTGACGACGGCTGGACGGTAGTGACCGCAGACGGAAAGCTCCGCACATTACGAGCACACCGTTGCGATCACGGAGGACGGAGCGATATGCCTGACCGCAGTCTGACGGATATTTTCCGGGACTGTGCGGGCACGGTCGTTTATTCGGTCGCCGGGCGGGATAAAAAGCGTCCGTTCGTTATAGTCGGCGTCGCCGATGAAGACAGCGGAACGGTGTATATCGCCGACGGCTTGTTTCACACTCTTCCTCTCCGAAGAGGAAAAAGCTGAAGCATCTACGCATTACCGGCAGCGTTCTTCGGAATTTTACTTCCGATACGGACGATGACGCACTCTGCGGGATGATACGGGAATGGGAATCAAAAATACCGCTTAAAGATGATTAAGGAGGATTATTCTGCCAAAGGATGACGTTATAGAGTTTGAAGGCGTGGTAGTCGAAGTGCTGCCGAACGCGACCTTCAAGGTCAAGCTTCCGAATGATATGATAGTTCGGCGCACATATCCGGAAAGCTCAGAATGAATTATATCAGGATTCTTGTCGGAGACAAAGTCACCGTCGAGGTCTCGATTTACGATCCTACCAAGGGACGTATAACATGGCGTACAAAAATAATGAAAGGTGGTACGGACTGTGAAAGTACAGCCTTCAGTAAAGAAAATCTGTGAAAAGTGCAAGATCATCAAGCGTCACGGTAAGGTCATGGTGATCTGCGAGAACCCCAAACACAAGCAAAGACAGGGCTGAGAGCCTGAAATTTAAGAGAAAGGTAACAACTGCAAATGGCTCGTTTATCAGGTGTTGATATTCCGAATCAGAAGCGAATCGAAGTAGCGCTGACCTATATTTACGGCATCGGCCTTACGAGTGCGAAGAAGATCCTTGCGGCTACCGGCATCAATCCGACACCCGCGCAAAGGACCTTACCGACGACGATATCGCTAAGCTTCGTGACGAAATCGAGAACAACTATACGGTTGAAGGTGAGCTTCGCCGCGAGACCGCGATGAACATTAAGCGTCTCGTAGAAGTAAACTGCTACCGCGGTATCCGTCACAGAAAAGGTCTGCCGGTACGCGGACAGCGCACCAAGACCAACGCGAGAACCCGCAAGGGACCTGCGAAGACTATCGCAAATAAGAAGAAGTAAGGAGTGAGGAAACCTAAATGGCTAACGTTAAAAAGGTTATAAAGAAGCGTCGTGAGAGAAAAGAACATTGAAAAAGGTGCAGCTCACATCCGTTCTTCTTTTAACAACACTATTGTAACGATCACCGATACGGCAGGGAAACGCAGTTTCGTGGGCTTCCGCGGGGAGATGGGCTTCCGTGGCTCGAAGAAATCCACCCGTTTGCCGCACAGACTGCTGCCGAGACCGCAGCGAAGATCGCAATGGAGCACGGTATGAAAACCGTTGAGGTCTGCGTAAAGGGACCCGGCCTGACGTGAAAGCGCAATCCGCGCACTCCAGACTACGGACTTAACATAACCCTTATCAAGGATGTTACACCGATCCCGCACAACGGATGCCGCCCGCCCAAGCGCCGCCGCGTATAATTTATAAGGAGGAACAACCTAAATGGCAAGATATACAGGACCTTCCTGCAAGCTGTGCCGCAGAGAAGGAAAGAAGTTTTTCCTTAAGGGCGACCGCTGCTCACCGATAAGTGCGCCGTCGTAAGACGCTCCACTGTACCGGGTCAGCACGGTGCCGGACGCAAGACCGTTAATGAATACGGTATGCAGCTTCGGAGAAGCAGACCGCACGCCGCTACTACGGTGTTCAGGAGAAGCAGTTCAAGAAGTACTACGTTGCTGCCGACAAGCAGAACGGTATCGCAGGTGAGAATCTCCTCAGCCTTCTCGAGCGCCGTTTCGACAACGTCGTATACAGAATGGGTCTGGCTTCCAGCCGTAAAGAGGCACGTCAGCTCGTACGTCACGCTCATTTCGAGCTCAACGGTAAGAAGGCAGACATTCCTCCATCATTCTGAAGCCGGGCGATGTCGTTTCTCTCAGAGAGAAGAGCCGCGCCTCCGATAAGTTCAAAGGAGCTCGCCGAGCAGATGGCAGCCGTCATCCCGCCGAAGTGGCTTGATGTGGATACCGACAATTTCACCGCGAAGATGATCATGCTTCCCGAGCGCGCAGACGTTGACTTCCCGTTCGAGGAACAGCTTATCATCGAGCTTTATTCCAAGTAATAACCTGCCTCGCCGCTCTTGTCCGCGGTGCGCGGCAGGCGGCAAACCGGATGAACAATCCGGTCGGATACGAATTGGCAAACGTAACTATTTATTGATAAAAACGGAGGGTTATTATTTATGATAGAAATTGAAAAGCCGAATATTTCGACTGTCCCTTCTGAAGACGAGAAAACGTAAAATTCGTTGTCGAACCTCTTGAGCGAGGCTACGGCGTTACCCTCGGAAATTCTCTGCGCCGCGTGCTGCTCAGCTTCGCTTCCCGGCGTTGCGGTAACGAACATCAGAATTGACGGAGTTCTCCACGAGATCTCCACCATAACCGGTGTTAAAGAGGACGTCTGCGAGATCGTTCTTAACGTAAAAGGGCATTACTGCCAAGCTTTACGGAGATTCGATCCCGAAGACCGTCGTGATCGACGTTACCGGTGCCTGCGAAGTGACTGCGGGCGATATCAAGTGCGACTCGGATATTGAGATTCTCAATCCGGACCACCATATCGCAACGATCAGCGACAATGTGCGCTTCTGGCTACGGAGCTCACCTTCGACAGCGGACGCGGATATGTTTCTCAGGAGCGCAATAAGCAGCTCTATTCACTTCAGAACGGCGGTATTACAGCGCCGATCGGGACTATTTTCACGGATTCGATCTACACTCCGGTCTATAATGTTAACTATACCGTTGAAAACACCCGTGTAGGCAACATAACCGATTATGACAAGCTCACGATCGAGGTTCTTACAAACGGTGTTATCACGGCGAAAGAAGCGGTTTCTCTCGGAGCCAAAGATACTCAATGAGCATCTCAACTTGTTCGTTGATCTGTCGGACGAGGCGAAGAATGCGGAAATCATGGTCGAGCGCGAAGAGACCATCAAGGAGAAAGTCCTTGAGATGACCATTGAGGAGCTTGATATGTCCGTTCGAAGCTTCAATTGCCTGAAGCGTGCGGGCATTGATACGGTTGAGGATTTGACCAACCGCACCGAGGGAAGACATGATAAAGGTCAGAAACCTCGGAAAGAAATCACTTGAAGAAGTTATACAGAAGCTTCACTCTCTCGGACTTGATCTGAAGAGCGAAGAGGAGTAACGCTGTGCATCCGGCACACTCAAACTTAAAAGGAGGACAATGAAATGCCCGGTACAAGAAAAACTCGGCAGACCGACCGCGCACCGTCAGGCTATGCTTCGCGGAATGGTAACCTATCTTCTTGAGAACGGTTCCATTGAGACGACCCTGACCCGTGCTAAGGAAGTTCGTGCAATGGCCGAGAAGATGATAACGCTTGGAAAAGCAAACACTCTCGCAAGCCGCCGTCAGGCTCTTGCGTACATCACGAAGGAAGATGTAGTTTCTAAGCTTTTCGATCAGATTGCGCCCAAGTATGCAAATACAAACGGCGGATACACTCAGATCTATAAGCTCGGACCTCGCCGCGGAGACGCTGCTGGGAGATGGCTCTCATCAAGCTCGTTGATGTTGCTGAGTAATTCACCGAGAAAACGGTATAAACAGATTCCGTTGACGTGATCTTACAAAAAAGCTGCAAGTGATTTCACTTGCAGCTTTTTACGTTTACGGAGGCGAGATGCTAATATATATGACGCAAACAACGGCAGCGATAAGATGAATCGGCAGAAGAATGCGGCGTGGATAAGATGCGAGAAACAACAGCGTGAGGCGCGACGGCGCGGATAATCCGCGAAACGCGGCGCTCAGCCATTTTCCGCGATTCTTACGGGCGGGAGATAACGTCTTATCGAAGCCTGTGCTTGCAGCGGCGGCTTTGAACAGACTCCGCCGATTCACCCTCCCCGCACGCGCTTCCTCCGATTCGCAGCACCATTGATTTGCCGAACCCCTGGATCCGCGCGATTCATCTTGCCGAACGCGCCGCATCGTCGTTCTCGCTTCGCCCGTAACCTTTGCCGGAACGCCTTCGTTCCGCCTTTCACTCTTCCCGTCGACTCGCCGAAAAAACAGCCCCGGATTTTCCGGAGCTGTTTTGCTATGACATTGACGCTGCGCCGATGTGATCCGCGCAGGCTGCGGCATCCCCTGATACCTTATTTCTTGAACTTCGAGTAGATCAGAGTGCCGACGATTGCCACAGCCGCGACGATCAACGCGATGACGACGTACATCGTGATATCACCGGTGACGGGGCTGACCTCTGCCGCATAGCAGGGCAGAGCGCAGGCGAGAAGAGCCGCAGCCGCAATAACTGCATTGATAAAGGTTTTTTCATCGTATTGAACTGCCTTTCTTTGATTATCTTGTCCGATCTGCACACCTGTATACCTGATGTGCAAACGGAAAACGTTTTTATCCGCCGGATGCGGTGCAGAGCCGCAATTTCCGATTTCGATGAGGCATCCGCCGGAATCCTGCGGAGAAAGCCTCAGTGGTTGATCGTTAAAAGTGTAATCCCCGAATCCGGATCTGTAAATTACTACGACCTTGTAGGTTTCTCCGGGGTTCATGCCGCTAAGCGTTACGCCGTAGTTGTTTGAGCAATATCCGCGCGACACAACCTCATATCCGAGGTGGTCGTATACATACAGTCCGACGTGAACATCGCTCTTCATTTCGGTAATCTTAAAAAGGCATTCACCGTCGGACGGAGCCGTGAAAAGAGTAAATGTTTTTCTGTTCTTTGAAGGTTATGCGGTCCGATATTTCAGCCAAGCCGCTGATATCGACGGTGGGATTCTGTCTGCCGATCACAAGAGAGTAATCTCCGAATCCACTTGCATACTTTATCACTATACTATACTCTTCTCCCGCCTTAAGATCGGTTCCGGTTATTCCGTTATTATTTGAGCAGTACAGTTGTGATGATACTGTATATCCGAGACGGTCATGCAGATAAATATTTGCATGAAAGTCGCTCTGCATATTATTCAGGTCGAAAACGGTACAGACCGTCAACCGAGGGCGTGAATGTGTAAGAATTGTACTGTTCCTTATACTGTATGCTGTCGCGGACTTCCTTGAAGGAGGTTACGTCGATTACGGGCTTAGGCTGACCGATCGTGAGAACGTAGTCTCCGAATTCGGTGTTGTATCTGACCTGAATCCGGTAAGTATCACCGGCTTTTGCATTCTGAATGCTGACACCGGAGTTATTCGAGCAGTTAAGCCGACGAGTCACGTCCTCACCGAGACGGTCGAATACATACAAATCAACATGCACGCTGCTTTTTCAGCTCCGATATGTCGATCCGCACAAGTCCGTCGTTCTGTGCGGTGTAGGCGTATTCATCCTTTTGTCCCCTTGTAGGTTATGCTGCTCGTATAGGTGATAAACTCCACACCTGAGACGACCTTAATTGCCGGCTTTGCGGAGGGAACCAAGAGCATCGGGTAACCGATGAGGTAGCTTTGCTTGTATCCGGTCGAGTGGCGGATGAGGATGATGATATCCTTTACATCGACATTACCGTCGCGGTTTATGTCGAGCGCGTCGAGATCGATGTTGTCCATTGTCTGACCGATCGCGGCGCGGATTGCGATGACGATATCCTTTACGTTGATCTTACCGTCGCGGTTTCCGTCGCCGAGAATTCCCTCTGCGGAATCGCTTGCGAGGACTCCGAACGATGCGAGGGAAGCGGCGGTGATCAGGGCAAGAATTACGGAATGATTTTCTTCATTTGAAAATGCTTTTTTGCCTTTCTTTAATTATTTGTCGGGAAGCTCGGAAGAAGTAAACTTTCCCTGAAAAATGCACGCGGGCTGATTTATGCGGTGAGGAGGATATGGGCTGTCCTACCGGAACGTTCTGGGTGTAGTTGTTTGCATAGCGGACAAGAATGATGATATCTCGGGTGTCAACCTTGCCGTCGCGGTTTACGTCGAGCGCATCGACGTTTACGGAGAGTATCGATCTTGTAGCTGAGACTTGAGCGATAGCCATGATGATATCACTCATGTTGACCTTGCCGTCGTTCGTGCCGTCTCCGAGAAGGATTTCATGCTCAAGCTTTATTATTTCGTAAGCTCCGGTGCCGCCGGGAAACGACCAATTGTCACTCTTCGTGACTACACAGTAAGCAGGAACGATCTCTACGGATTTGTCAAACGGAACGAGCTGACTTTCATACTCGCCGGTTTCGCTGTTCAGAATGTTTTCGTAAACGAAGGGGTTGTTGTCCTTGTCAACATAAACCGTGCGGGGTCTGTCCTTACCCTGAGCAGCTTCTGCTTCTTCGTATATGGAATATACGGGCGGGTATCCTCTTTCGCCCTCCTCGGGTTCTTTACCGATCTTAGTAGCGGCAGGAACATTTTCCGCGTCGCCGTCGAAAATGTAGAACGTTGTAGATCGTACCGGTTTCGGTTGCAACGTCAAAGTCGGGAGCCGCGGCGACGATATTGTCGAGATACATGGTCAGGTTGGTGGGATAGAAGAGGATGACGCATACGGACCTCTTCTCTTCCTTCGTCGAGAAGATCGTCATCGGTGAACTCATACTCCACCATCTTTTCACCGTTCATCCATACGGAGAATGTACATCCGCGCATCTGTACGGCATAGCGTGCCCAGGTGCCCTTCTGGAGATCGTATTGGGTGGAAGAAAACTTTGTAACCGGTTAGAAGGAGGGCGGGTAGGTCGGCCATGCTGCAGAAGGAAACCCTCAAATGCAACGTGCTTTCTCGAGAAGCAGTAGCCCATCTGGTGAGTTCCCGAATCGGGGGCTGAAGAGATGAATTGAGCAAGCTGCCCGTTGTTGCCGGGCTCGTGCTTGGTTACCATGGCATCGAATACCATGGTCCAACCGTCATTTTCATCGACCGGGTCAACTTTGAAAAGATTGGAGTCGATTCGGGTATCCGGACGCGCCCTTGGGAGCCCGCGCCGGTGAGATCGTCGAACTCAAGTATGTTTCCGGTGGGATTAGCTCTTCCGGGAACGGGGTTGGGGCTCTTCAGCTCCTCGCCGTCCGCAAAGACCGCGAATGAAGCCGTCGAGAGCGCAGCGAGAAGCGCAAGTGCGAATGAGATGATCTTTTTCATTTTGCGGAAAAGCTTTTCTTGTTTTTTGCTTATTAAACCGTTAACGGAAACCGTCTTTCGGCGGTTTCCGTTAACGGTATCCACATTATAACTTATGCGGTGAGAGACGATATGGGCTGAACGATCGGAATGTTCTGAGTGTAGTTGTTTGCGTAGCGGACAAGAAGGATGATATCTTGGTGTCTATCTTGCGGTCGCGGTTTTACGTCAAGCGCGTCGAAGTTTGCGGAGAGTATCGATCTTGTATTTTGAGGCTTGCACGTATAGCCGTGATAATATCTTTCATGTCAACCTTGCCGTCGTTGTTGCCGTCGCCGAGGAGGATCTCCTGCTCAAGCTTGACGATCGTGTAAGCGCCGGTACCGGCCGGCAAAAGAACCAGCCGTTCTCTTCCGCAAAAAGTCTTTACATGGGTGGTGGGAAGAATTTTGATCGACTTGTCAAACGGAACGAGCTGACTTTCATACTCGCCGGTCTCGTTGTTCAGAATGTTTTCGTAAACGAAAGGGGTTGTTGTCCTTGTCAACATAAACCGTGCGGGGTCTGTCCTTACCCTGAGCAGCCTCTGCTTCTTCGTATATGGAATATACGGGGCGATTATCCTCTTCGCCCTCCTCGGGTTCTTTTACCGATCTTAGTAGCGGCGGGAACATTTTCCGCGTCGCCGTCGAAGGTGAGAACGTTGTAGATCGTACCGGTTTCGGTTGCAACGTCAAAGTCAGGGAGCCGCGGCGACGATATTGTCGAGATACATGGTCAGGTTGGTGGGATAGAAGAGGATGGTGGGGGCATGCGGACCTCTTCTCTTCCTTCGTCGAGAAGATCGTCATCGGTGAACTCATACTCCACCATCTTTTCACCGTTCATCCATACGGAGAATGTACATCCGCGCATCTGTACGGCATAGCGTGCCCAGGTGCCCTTCTGGAGATCGTATTGGGTGGAAGCGAAAACTTTGACTTAACCGGTTACAAGGGGAAGGCGAGTAGGTCGGCCATGCTGCGAAGGGAAACCTCAAATGCAACGTGCTTTCTCGAGGCAGTAGCCCATCTGGTGAGTTCCCGAATCAGGGGCTGAAGATGAATTGAGCAAGCTTCCAAAGCAATGCAGCCAAC
>VOFG01004716.1_pt1 | contig 14037 bp, 26 predicted proteins | sample 5384171 | NCBI WGS metagenome assembly VOFG01 (sample SAMN12384726, study PRJNA508395) | human gut metagenome | isolation source: healthy gut F | host: Homo sapiens
CAGTTGCCTGCGATGATGGTTTTGCGGTATCTGCGATTCATGTTGATTTCTCCTCTACTTTCTTATGTTTCAATCTGAACATCCGTGACCGGGGGCCGCGGGTGATTGGATCCTTACTTATCCAGAAGGCAGGCCACGCCGGGCAGCTCCATGCCCTCCAGGAACTCCAGAGACGCGCCGCCGCCGGTGCTGATGTGGGTGATCTTGTCGGCAAAGCCCATCTGCTCCACCGCCGCGGCGCTGTCGCCGCCGCCGACGATCGTGACAGCGCCGCTGTCGGCCAGTGCCTGCGCCATGGCCCGCGTGCCCGGCGGCGAAGTTGTCGAACTCAAACACGCCCATGGGGCCGTTCCACACCATGGTGCCCGCGCCCTTCACAGCGGCGCAGAAGGCGGCGGATCGTATCCGGGCCGATGTCCATGCCCTCCATGTCGGCGGGGATGGCGCACGGTGGGGACGACGCGGCTCTCGGCGTCGTTGGGGCAAACTCCGTGGCGGCGAGCGTGTCGGTGGGGAGCAGGAGCTTCACGCCGTTTTTTCTTCGCCTTTTCGATCATGTCGAGCGCATAGTCGAGCTTGTCGCTCTCGCACAGGCTCTTGCCGATGCTGCCGCCCTGGGCCTTGGCAAAGGTATACGCCATGCCGCCGCCGATGATGATGGTGTCCGCCTTGTCCAGCAGGTTGTTGATGACGGCGATCTTGTCGCTGACCTTGGCGCCGCCGAGGACAGCGACGAACGGGCGCTTGGGATTTTCGAGCGCGCCTCCCATGACCTCCAGCTCCTTGGCGACCAGCAGACCGGACACGGCGGGCAGATACTGGGCCACACCGGCGGTGGAGGCGTGGGCGCGGTGGACAGCGCCGAAGGCGTCGGACACATAGAGCTCGGCCATGTCGGCCAGCTCCTTGGCGAACGTGGGATCGTTCTTCTCCTCGCGGGGGATCAAAGCGGAGATTTTCCAGCAGCAGGATCTGGCCGGGCTGCAGCGCGGCGGCCTTGGCCTTCGCGTCTTCGCCGGTAACGTCCTTGGCGAAAATGACCTCCTGCCCGAGCAGCTCGCTCAGACGGACGGCGACGGGGCGAGACTCAGACTCTCCTTCCGCTGTCCCTTGGGCTTTCCGAGGTGGGAGCAGGCGATGACCGCCGCCCCGCGGGAGAGCAGGGCGCGGATGGTGGGCAGGCTCGCGACGATGCGCTTGTCGCTGGTGATGGCGCCGGTCTCCTTGTCCTGGGGAACATTGAAATCGCAGCGCAGCAGGATCTTCTTGCCGGAAACGTCGACGTCGTTGATGGTCTTTTTATGATAGTTCATACAGCTACACTCCTTATGAAATATATACAATCATTGCGATGCTGCTATACACGGAAATGACCTGCTTACAGCCGCGACATCTCGCCCGTTCCGGTCAGGCCGGGGAAGCCCTGCTGCTTCAGGGCCTCATAGGTGAGGATGGCCACGGAGTTCGAGAGGTTCAGGCTGCGCGCTTCGGCGCGCATGGGCAGGCGGACGCAGCGGTCGGCGTGCGCAAAGGCGGAACGCCTCGGGCAGCCCCGCCGTCTCCTTGCCGAAGAACAGCCAGCAGTCACCCGTCAGGTCGGCCTGACAGTAGTCCTGCGGAGCCTTGGTGGTGGCCAGCCAGAGGTTCTGCTCCGCTTCCGGGTGCTGCGCGAAGAACGCGGGCAGATTTTTCATAGTCGCGCACGGTGACGAGGTGCCAGTAATCCAGCCCCGCGCGCTTGACGGCGCGGTCGGAAATATCGAAGCCGAGCGGGCGGATGAGGTGGAGGTCGCTGCCGGTTGCGGCACAGGTGCGCGCGATATTCCCGCAATTCTGCGGAATTTCCGGTTCTACGAGTACGATATGGACCATTTTGCTGCACCTTCTTTCCTCCACCCTGAATGACTTGCCTATTGTAATGCAAATCGGGGAGAAATTCAACTGCTAAATCTTTAAATAGTTGATTTTTTCCTGAAAATACAAAAAAAATGCGCCGAGTTTGTTCGACGAAATGACGTTCTCTCCAACGCCGGAGCGGTGAAAATGGAAAAATCTGGAATTCCCAACAAAAACAGGGCTTCCAAAAAATTATTACCGGAAATTTCTGCGAAAATACTGGATTTTCCTGAAGTCCTTGCTATAAAGAGAGCAGGATAGGGAAAGGGGGATGATTCCCATGGATTATAGCGTTGTACTGTTTGATTTGAAAACGGAGGGAGCCCCCTCCGAGAAACCGCTGATGCTGCAGCCTGTTCTGTTCTGCCCGGTGCTGGCCTGGGTGTGTCAGGAGGCTTCGGGCCTGCGGCACAGCGCGGTTTTGCTGTCTGTGACGCGGACGCGCGGGAGGAAGTGCTTGCCGCCGCGGAGGGCTTCGATCTGACATGCGTGGACTCCGCCGAAGAGGCGCTGGCGCAGGTGCAGGGCGGCGTGATCGCCGTGCCGGGCGCGGTGGTGCCCGCGGCGGGCGAGCCGTCCCGCGCGGTCTATGCCGCGGACGCAGGCGAGCTGCGCGCCCGTCTCGGCGAGGGAAGGACGCTTGCCGACTGCCCGGCCGAGGCCGCCGGCATCCTGCCGCTGTGGCAGTCGCCGAGCGCGGCCCCGGCGTTTCTGCCGGTCGCGGACGCGGGTGAGCTGCAGGCGGCCATACCCGCTGCCGCGAGCTGCTCATGCGCCGCCTTGCGCACAGTGGCGTCACTGTGATCGACCCGCAGAATACCTATGTCGACCTGGCGCTGCACCGTCGCGCCGGGCGTGACGATCCTGCCGGGGACGATCCTGCGCGGGCGGACGCACATCGGCGCGGGCTGCGAGATCGGCCCGAACGCCATGTTGACGGACTGCACCGTCGGGGAGTGGACGACCATCAACGCCTTCCCAGCTCAATGACAGCACCGTCGGCAGCCACACGACCGTCGGTCCGTTTGCCTATGTCCGGCCGCACTGCTCCATCGGCGACCACTGCCGCGTGGGCGATTTCGTCGAGATGAAGAACTCCTCCATCGGCGACGGTACGAAGATCAGCCACCTCACCTATGTCGGCGACAGCGTCGTCGGCGAGCGGGGTGAACTTCGGCTGCGTAGCCGGTCACGACGAATTACGACGGCCACAAGAAGTTCCGCTGCACCATAGGCGACGATGCGTTTATAGGCTGCAACACAAACCTCATCGCGCCCGTCACGCTGGGCGACGCCTGCTACAGCGGCCGGCTCCACCGTCACGGACGACGTGCCCGCCGGGGCGCCTCGCCATCGCGCGCACGCGCCAGACGAATAAGGAGGGCTGGGCCGCGCGCCTGCGCAAAAAGCTGGGGGAAGAAGTAAACACCCCGGACACCAACACCGTTAAAACCACGAGAGAATGTTTTTAAATCAGATAGAAAGTGAGTGTGCAAAAATGTTTTCTCATGGCAAGGATATCAAACTGTTCACTGGCAACGCCAATCCGGCGCTTGCAACCGAGATGCAAGATCCTCGGCACCAAGCTCGGCGAGGCCGAGGTCAAGTCGTTCGCCGACGGCGAAGGCGCTCATCATGATCGATGCCTGCAAGCGCGCCTCCGCGGGCCGCGTGACGGCGGTCATTCCCTACTTCGGCTATGCCCGGCAGGACCGCAAGGCCAAGAGCCGCGACCCCATCTCCGCCAAGCTTGTCGCGAACATGCTGACCGCCGCCGGCGCCGACCGCGTCCTGACGATGGACCTGCACGCGGCGCAGATTCAGGGCTTCTTTGATATCCCTGTGGACAACCTGCTCGGCAACCCCGTCTTCGTCGACTACTATGCCAAGAAGTTCGGCGAGCGCGCGAGGAGATGGTTGTCGTCTCCCCCGACGTCGGCTCCGTGTCCCGCGCACGCACGTTCGCCCAGAAGCTGCACATGGGTCTGGCCATCGTGGACAAGCGCCGCCAGAAGGCCAACCAGTGCGAGGTCATGAACGTCATTGGCGACGTGGAGGGCAAGGACTGCATCCTCTTCGACGACATGGTCGATACCGCCGGTTCCCTCTGCAACGCAGCTAAGGCGATCGTCGAGGTTGGCGGCGCGAAGAACGTCTATGCCTGCGCCACGCACGGCGTGCTGTCCGGCCCGGCGCTCGAGCGCATCGAAAACAGCTGCATCGAGGAGCTGGTGCTGCTCAACACGATCCCCGTCGAGATGGGCGCGGGCTGCGAGAAGATCAAGTATCTGTCCGTCGCCCCCATGTTCGCCGAGGCCATCGAGCGCATTTATCAGGAGATTTCCATCGCCAAGCTGTTCAACTGAGAAATTCTGTGATACACTGTATGGGACTGCCCGTTCGGGCGGTCCCATATGCTTTCTTTGATATTTGGAGGATACACTATGTTCTTTTCGGACGCAGCGGCGGGATCAGCTGGCTGGTGGTGGGACTGGGCAATCCCGGTACCCAGTATGAGAGTACGCGGCACAACATGGGCTTTCTCGCGGTGGATAAGCTCGCGCAGGAGGAGAACTTCAGGTTCAGCAAGCTCCGCTTCAAGGCCTGGACGGCGACGTGGGAGATCGACGGGCAGAAGGTGCTCGTCATGAAGCCGCAGACGTATATGAACCTATCGGGCGAGTCCGTGGGCGAGGCGGCGCGGTTTTATAAGATCCCGCCCGAGCATGTGCTCGTCATCTCAGACGACATCGACCTCCCGGCGGGCAGGCCCCGCATCCGACCGGGCGGCTCGGCGGGCGGCCACAACGGCCTGAAGAATATCATCCAGCACCTCGGCAGCGACAAGTTCCCCGCATCAAGGTGGGCGTCGGCTCGCCGAAGCAGGCGGGCTTCGAGGTCGTCGACTGTGATCGGGAAGCCCATGGGCGAGGATCAGAAGGTGCTGACCGACGCACTCCGACCGCGTCGTCACGGCCGTCCCGGTGCTCATCTCACAGGGCGTTGACCGGGCGATGAACCGCTTCAACCGCACATGAAGCAACGCGGAGCAAACCGCATAGACTGAAAATAACAGGCAGGCACAGCCCCACCGGCGGGCGCTGTGCCCGGCCTGCGAGAGGAGGGGCGCCCGTGGAGGGGCTGATGCGCGCGCTCTGGCAGATGCCGGAGCTGCAGGAAATCTGGAACCATATCGAAACCGGGGAGACGCCCGTGACGGTGACGGGGCTTTCGCCCGTCCACCGCGCGCAGCTCGCGGCGGCGCTCCGCCTGCGCAGCGGCCGCCCGCTGCTCATGCTCTGCAGCGACGAGCGCGAGGTGCAGCGGCAGGCGGCGGACCTCGCCTGTCTCACGGGGAGGAGCCGGTGGTTCTGCCGGGCCGCGAGTGGCAGCTGCGCCCCGTGGCGGCGGTGAGCCGCCAGTGGGAGTGCCGTCGGCTGGAAGCGCTGCACCGCTGCGCAGCGGCGCGCCCGTCGTCGTGACGACGGCCGAGGCGCTCGCGCAGCGCTGTATCCCGCCGCAGGTGCTTGAGCGCGCCGCACTGACGCTCGAGGTGGGCGGCCGGTACGACGCGCCGGCGCTCGCCGGGCAGCTGACGGACGCGGGCTATGCCCGCTGCGACCGGGTGGAAGGTCCCGGCCAGTTCGCCATGCGCGGCGGCATCCTCGATGTGTTCTCGCCGGGGATGGAGAAGCCCGTGCGCTGCGAATTCTTCGATGACGAGATCGACTCGCTCGGTGAGTTCGAGCTGGACACCCAGCGGCGCAGCCGCAACCTCGAGCGGGCGCTCCTGCTGCCCGCGGCGGAGGTGCTGCGCGCCTCGGCGACGCGGGCGCGGCGGAAAAGCTCGAGCGCATCGCCGCGAAGCTCGAGAAAAGGGCGGCGCGGACGCGCTCGTGAAGACGCTCCGCGGCGACGCCGAGAGCCTGCGCCGGCACATTGTGCCGTCCGGGAGCGACCGCGTGCTCGCGGCGGTCTATCCGCAAAAATTACGGCGGCGGACTATCTCGCGCCGCAGACGATTGTGGTCGCGGGGGAGTCCGGCCGCATCGCCGAGAGCCTGAAGGGCTTTTTGTGGCAGCTGAAGGAGGACGCCTCCACCGCGTTCGAAAACGGCTGGCTCGCGGGCGAGCTTGCGGAGCTGGCACTGAGCGAGGGCGAGCTGACGGCGAAGCTCGGCGCCTTCGCCCTCTGTCAGATGGAGAGCCTGCCGACGAGCCGGTATCTGCTCGCGCCGCGGGCGCTGCTGCAGATCACGGCCAAGCAGCTCTCGGCCTACGGCGGCAGTCTCGACACGGCGGCAACGGATCTTGTCCACTATCTGACGGGCGGGTACCGCGTGCTGGTGCTCTGCGGCGGCGAGGTGCGTGCGCGCAACCTCCTGCGCCTGCTGCAGGAGCGGAAGATCCCGGCGGCGCTCGACCTCGCGGGTGCGCACGATCCGGGGAAGGACGCCGTGCAGATCTCCGTCGGGGCACTCTCGGCGGGGTGTGAGTACCCGAGCTGCGTCTGGCCGTCCTGACGGAGGGGCAGCTCACAGCGAAGGTCGCCGGCAGGGAGAAAAGCCCCACCGCGTCAGGACCACCGGCGGCAGCAAGCTCCAGTCGTGGGCGGATCTTACGCCGGGCGACCTCGTCGTCCATGAGCAGCACGGTATCGGCCGCTTTCGTGGCCATGCTGCGCATCCCCGTCGACGGAGTGGAGAAGGACTATATCAAGATCGCCTACGCCGGGAGCGACTGCCTGTACGTCCCGGCGACGCGGCTCGATCTGGTGAGCAAGTATATCGGCGCCGGGGAGGACAATGAGCACGCCAAGCTCAACAAGCTCGGCGGCACCGACTGGACCCAAGGCCAAGCACAAGGCGCGCGCCGCGGCGAAGGATCTGGCCGAGGGACTCATCCGCCTCTATGCCGAGCGCCAGCGGCTCGGCGGCTTCGCGTTTTCGCCGGACTCCCCGTGGCAGCGCGAGTTTGAGGACGCGTTTCCCTATCAGGAGACGGACGACCAGCTCCGCGCGATCGACGAGATCAAGCGCGACATGGAAAAGCCTGTGCCGATGGATCGCCTGCTCTGCGGCGACGTCGGCTACGGCAAGACCGAGGTGGCGCTGCGCGCGGTGATGAAGTGCATCTTAGACGGCAAGCAGGCGGCCATCCTCGCGCCGACGACGGTGCTCGCCCAGCAGCACTATGCCACGGCCATGAGCCGCTTCCGCGCGTTTCCCGTGAATGTGGAGGTGCTCAGCCGCTTCCGCACCGGCAAGCAGGCGAAGGACATTCTCGAGCGGACGGCGCAGGGCAAGGTCGACCTCCTGATCGGCACGCACAAGCTCCTGCAGAAGAACGTCCGCTTCAAGGATCTGGGCCTGCTCGTGATCGACGAAGAGCAGCGCTTCGGCGTGGAGGCCAAGGAGCAGCTGCGCGAGCGCGTGCGGCAGGTCGATACGCTCACGCTTTCGGCAACGCCCATCCCGCGGACGCTGAATATGGCGCTTTCCGGTGTGCGCGACATGTCGGGCATCGAACAGCCGCCGCAGGACCGCCAGCCCGTGCAGACCTATGTGCTCGAGCACGACTGGGGCGTGCTGGCCGACGCGATGCGCCGCGAGATTGCCCGCGGCGGACAGGTCTATTACCTGCACAACCGCGTCGAGGACATCGAGTCCGTCGGCGGGCGGATCGGCCAGCTCCTCGGCGAGGAGATAACCGTCGGCATCGCGCACGGCAAGATGTCCGAGCGCCAGCTCAGCAGCGTCATGCAGCAGATGGCCGACGGCGACGTGCAGGTGCTCGTCTGCACGACGATCATCGAGACGGGCATCGACATTCCGAACGTCAACACCCTCATCATCGAGGACGCGGACCGGCTGGGGCTTGCCCAGCTGCACCAGATCCGCGGGCGCGTCGGGCGCAGTGCGCGCCGCGCGATCGCGTACCTGCCCTACCGCGCGGGGAAGGTGCTGACGGAGGTGGCCTCCAAGCGCCTGGACGGCCATCCGCGAGTTCGTGGAGTTCGGGTCGGGCTTCCGCATCGCGATGCGCGACCTCGAGATCCGCGGCGCGGGCAACCTGCTCGGCCCGGAGCAGTCGGGCTATATGATGAGCGTGGGCTATGATATGTACCTGCGCCTGCTGGCGGATGCCGTGCTCGAGCAGCAGGGCCAGACGCCCGCGCCCAAGACGGACTGCTCGGCGGATCTGACCGTCTCGGCCAACATCCCGGAAAAATACGTCCCCTCCACGCAGGAGCGGATGGATCTCTACCGGCGCATCGCGGCGCTCACAACGGCGGAGGACGCCTCCGACCTGACGGACGAGCTGCTCGACCGGTACGGCGACGTGCCGAAGAGTGTGACGGCGCTGCTTGACGTGGCGCTGCTGCGTGCGGCGGCCGCGTCCTGCGGCATCTGCGAGATCACGCAGAAGGGGCGGCAGATTCTCTTCCGCTTCACCGGGGCGGTGGACGTGGCGGCGCTCATGGGCGTGTGCTCCATGACGGGGTACAGAAACCGCCTGCTGCTCACGGCGAGCGAGGAGCCGACGCTGAAGCTCCATCTCCAGCCGTCGGAGGACGCGCTGCACGCGGCGGGAAAGCTCGTGGAGGAGCTGCGGCTGCGCACGCAGAGCGGCGCGGAAAAGCAAAAGGAGAAATAAATGTCGGATATTCTGAACGAAAAAGTGGATCTGAGCGCGCTGAATCTCGGGAGCTTCACGCTCTCGGCGCTGCTCGGCGCGGTGGTGACGTTCTGCATCTGCGTCATCGCGATGCGGCTGATTCTCTCGCTCCTGCGGCGGATGCTGGATAAGACGCGCCTTGACGCGACGCTCCGCAAATACGCGCTCGGCGCGGTGCGGCTCGTGCTGTGGGTCATCATCGTGCTGATCGTGGCCGACCAGCTGGGCATTCCCGTCACGTCGCTGGTGGCACTGTTGTCGTGGTTTCGCTGGCCGTGTCGCTCGCGGTGCAGTCGGTGCTCAGCAACATCGCGGGCGGGCTCGTCATCCTCGTGACGAAGCCCTTCCAGCTGGGCGACCTCGTGGAGACGGCCGACGGGCTCGGCACGGTCAAGGAGATCAGCCTGACATTCACGAAGCTCGAGACGCCGGACGGCCTGTGGCTCATGACGCCCAACAGCGTCCTCTCCTCGGGGAAGATCACGAACTACACCGCCCTCGGCCGCCGACGCGCGGAGATCCGCGTGGGCGCGTCGTATGACGCGGCGGTGAGCGACGTGCGCGCGGCCTGCCTCGACGCGGCGGCGCGCGTGCCGGGCGTGCTCCCGATCCCGCGCCGATCGTATACGTCGACAGCTACGGCGAGAGCAGCATCAGCTATATCGTACGCGTCTGGTGCAGAAGTGAGGACTACACGGACGTCTACTACGGCCTGACGGAGGGGCTGAAGGCAGCCTTCGACGAGCATGGCGTGGAGATGCCGTATAATCACCTGAATATACATATTTTGGATCAAACAGAACAAAAGGAGAAACAAACGGTATGATTTATTCCATTCTGGTGGGCGCGCTCATCGGCTGGATCGCCAGCCGCTTGATGGGCGGGAAGAAGGGACTGATGCGCTATCTCATTCTGGGCGTGGCCGGCTCGGCGGTGGGCAATCCTCGCCGGGGCGATCGGCATCGCCGCGCGCAACTCGATCGGCGCGATCCTGATCGGCGGGCGGCGCGTGCGTCGTGATTCTACTGTGCAGATGGCTGTTTAAGTGAGGTGCGGCACATGAAAAAACCGACGGTACATCCGGACGCCTTCGTGGCGTTCAACGCGACGGTGCGCGGCGACGTGCGCATCGAGGAGGGCGCGAGCATCTTTACGGCGCGGTGCTGCGCGGCGACCGCGCGCCAATCACGATCGGCCCCGGCAGCAACATTCAGAAAACTGCGTCGTGCATGTGGAGTATGATCTGCCGGTCGTGCTGGGGCGGACGTTACCGTCGGCCATGGCGCAATTCTCCACGGCTGCACGGTGGGCGACGAGACGCTCATCGGCATGGGCGCGATTATTCTGAACGGTGCGAAGATCGGCCGCCACTGCCTGATCGGCGCGGGCGCGCTCGTGACGCAGAACATGGTCATCCCCGACGGGAGTCTCGCCTTCGGCAGCCCCGCGAAGATCCGCGGCACGCTCACGGACGAGGCCATCGAGGAGATCCGCGCGTCGGCGGCATCCTACCGCGCCGAGGCGGCAGAGTGCCGCGCCGACGGCGACGCGCAGGAAATTTGAGCAGCTGGATGCTGCGGCAGAAAGGCAGGCGACGGAGATGAAAACGCAGAGACCCTACCCGGCTCTCACCATCACGCCCAAGGGCGAGCGCGCCCTCGTGGACGGCCACCCGTGGGTCTACGCCGGGGAGGTGACGCAGGTGCCCGGAGGGCACCGAGGACGGCGCGCTTGTGGACGTGCTCAGCCGGAAGGGAGCTACCTCGGCACGGGTTTTATAACAGCCGCTCCATGATCCGTGTGCGGCTCCTCTCACGCAACGCGAACGACCGCTTTGACCGCGCGTTCTGGGGGCGCGGCGCGTGCAGTACGCATGGGACTACCGCAAGACCGTAATGGGCGAGGAGGACAGCCGCTGCTGCCGGATTATCTTCGGCGAGGCGGACCACTTCCCGGGCTCACGGTCGACCGGTTTGAAAATGTCCTCGTGGCGCAGGTGCTGAGTCTCGGCATGGATCGCATCAAGCCGATGATTTTCGGGCTGCTCGTCGAGACACTGCGCGCCGACGGGCAGGGGATCGCGGGCGTCTATGAGCGCAACGACGTCGCCCTGCGCGAAAAGGAGGGCATGGAGCAGGGGAAGGGATGGTATCCCCTGCCGGGTGAGCCTGTCCCCGACTTCCATGAGACGGACATCACGGAAAACGGCATCCGCTATACCGTGGACTTTGAAAACGGGCAGAAAACCGGTTTCTTTCTCGACCAGAAGTATAACCGGCTCGCCGTGGCGAAGCTCGCGCGCGGGCGGACGGTGCTCGACTGCTTTACTCACACCGGCTCTTTCGCGCTCAACGCCGCGCGCGGCGGTGCAGAGCACGTGACGGCGGTGGACGTGTCGGAGTTCGCTGTGGAGTGCGCACGCCGCAACGCCGAGCGCAACGGGCTCGGCGATGTGATGGAGTGCGTGGCGGCGAACGTGTTTGACCTCCTCCCGGCGCTCGCGCAGCAGCCGGTGAAGTATGACTTCATCATCCTCGACCCGCCGGCCTTCACCAAGAGCCGAAGGACGACGCAGCGGGCGATGGCGGGCTATAAGGAGATCAACTACCGCGCGATGAAGCTCCCTGCCGCGCGGCGGCTACCTCGCGACCTGCTCGTGCAGCCATTTTGCGACGGAGGAGCTGTTTGTCAAATGCTCCACAGCGCCGCGCACGACGCGGGCGTCCAGCTGCGCCAGATCGAAGCGCGCCAGCAGTGCGCCGACCACCCCATCCTCTGGGGCGTGGAGGAGACGAACTATCTCGAGTTTCTCCTGTTCCAAGTCGTATAAAAAAATCACGGAAAAGGGCGCGCCAAGGGTAGTTTCCAATAAGACAGTACGAGAACATTACTGACATAGGGTAGCTGCCGTACAGGAGTGCGACAAGAAAAATTGGCGATACTTGGTTTTCATAACCAGGTATCGCCTTTTTCTATCTTTAACAGAATGTTTGAATCTTATTGGAGGTACATATGATGCAGGAACTGAACTATATTCGTTGCGGTGATTACTATATTCCCGATATTCGCTTACCGAAGGAAACCAGACCTATTGGTCGTTGGGGGCGTATGCACAGAGATTATATCAAGGAGCACAACCCCATCCGCTTCAATGATCTGTGTCTTAGCGGTGAAGTGTGGACTTATCTGGCTGATTTGAACGAGCAGGCACAGAGCCGCCTTGAACTTATCATCGAGCAGATGAAGGCATCTGAGGGCGTGACAGAGGGCATGAAGCAGCACAATCAGATGACATGGGTTAGAGCTATGAACAGCATCCGCAACCGAGCTGAGGAAATCGTCCTTCGTGAAATGATCTACGAGGAGGATGCCGTATGAGAATCCTTGAAGAATTTTGGTACGGCAACATCGAGCCAACCGAGTATGACACATCCTCTTGCAAAGAATACAAGAAACTGTTGGAGCTGATTTGCAGGAATGAAGAAAAACTCCAAGCAACCATGACAGACGAACAGAAAGATTTATTCGAGAAGTACGCAGACTGTGTGCAAGAATATCAAACCATCACGGATTGTCTAATCTTCCAGAACAGCTTTAAGCTGGGCGCACGAGTGATGTTAGAGGTCATGGAAGAATAACCGAATATTGCAAGCGGGACTTGCGCTCCAATGGGGTGCAAGTCCCGCTTTAATTCTACACTTATTTTAGAGAGTAGGAATCGTCCAATCACGGTGCCAATTGGCAAACAAGTACTTATCAAATTCAAAGAACTGCGTTTCGGTGTACGGGAAGAAGTGGTTTTTCGTTCCTACATTGTTTATGTAAGGAGTCGATAAAGCTCTAAGCTCATATGTTTTTATAGAGTTGGCAAGGCAGTAATTGTTTGAACAAGGCAAAATTGAATGATGTGCCTACTTCTAAGTGTTGGCATATCTCAGAGAGACTTTCTTCTCCATTATATTTTGCAAACAAAACTAAATTTACACCAACATTGCAGGCGAGCAATTCACTTGGTATTTGTTTTGAGTAATAGGTTATACCATCCAGTTTTCTTCTCTTGCAGGCAAGCATAAGCATCTGTGGCAAGATGTACTCAGACTTAAAATTACGATTTGTTTCCTCAACTTTATACGAAGTACAAAGAGTCAGTACAAAAAGTTTCAAGAGACTAATAACATAATTCTCATTTTCTGACTCACTCAAAGTATTTTCACTTTCGTTAAATGCATATAAGGCGCTTATCGAAACAGTCAAGTTTAATACTTTTTGGGTATTATCCAAAAGAATAGGTGCGACATTGAAACGATGATCCGCTGGACATCCCATCTCCACCCAACAAGCGTAAGATGAATTGCCCAAATACAAACAAGGCAATCCCGGTATACTAAATCGTTCACTTTTGACAATGTGACGCTTGTTGAAAGGAATATGCAGCATATCTTCTGACGAGAACTCAACAACATTCTCAGACAATCTTGCTCGGAAAAACTGTACCTCAGAATAATCTGGTCCCCCGCCAGGGAACGCAATACTACTGTTAATATCCGTAATTGCCGGAGCTGCATCATTAAACTCATCAAGCATTTCGTTCACGATAAGTTGTGCATCAACCAGATCTCCCTGATAGTACAGAATGATAGATGAAATAATCTTTTTACGGTATTCTTTAACGGCAAGGACAATTTTATCGAAGCTCCGCATCTTTCTAATTCAAAAACAAGGTCAGCAAGTTTTTCGACTATTCCAGGGTAATATTCATTATCTCTTTTAACAACAAGCGGCATTGCAAATTTCTGAAAATCAATTTTCTCTATCCAAGGATAAATGCTCATAATCTTCCTTCTTTCTATTCGCAAACGCAGTATACATACTGAAAGTACGTCAATAACGCAGAATATCATTTATAAGTTACCCAATGGGTGGTTTTATTATAGCATATATGTGAAGCATTCAACAACTGCTAATGTATCATTTTGTTGATTTCCTCACGCTTTCGTGATATGATAATTCTTAATGTAAGGAGGGACTCGCTATGGCTGTAACATACAAAAAGTTATTTCACTTGCTGATCGACAAGGGTATGACGAATGCCGAGCTGATGGAGAAAGCGGGTTTTAGTGCCAATATCATTACCCGTATCAAGCGTGACAATTATATTTCTCTCGATAGTATTGAGAAGATTTGCAAAACTCTTGGTTGTGGGGTTGACGATATTTTAGAATTTACGGATGAGGAGAAATAAAAATGGCTAAAAACACAGTACAATCCGTTGAACCGAATATTGCCGACTTGGTGAATGGCTGGCTCAAATCATATAAAGTGGATTATAAATTGGAGCAGGAGTCCTTGAACACGGAAATCGATCAAGCCCTAAATGATTATTTTCCAAGAACGGCGGCAAGGGCGGCAATCGCCCTGATGCAAAGCTACTCCTACAAGCCAATGATGGGAAATACTATCCGAT
>VOFG01001834.1_pt1 | contig 14024 bp, 24 predicted proteins | sample 5384171 | NCBI WGS metagenome assembly VOFG01 (sample SAMN12384726, study PRJNA508395) | human gut metagenome | isolation source: healthy gut F | host: Homo sapiens
AAATAGAAACAGGAAAGGAATACGCATTTATTATGTGGTTTTGTTTGCACTCATCGCTCTGCTCTGCTGGAGCGGCTCCGATCTTTTCTCCAAAATTGGCTGTCAGGACAGCAGCGACAAATACAGCCATCTCAAAATGGTCATGGCCGTCGGTATCGTTATGGGTCTGCACGCTGCCTATGAGATCTTCATCGGGAAGGTCGGCATCACATGGGGAGATCATTCTTATGTATTTGCCCGTTTTCGATGCTCTACATTCTCTCCATGGCCATCGGCTATCTCGGTCTCCGGTACATAGAGCTCTCCATCTCCTCCCCCATCTGCAACAGCTCCGGCGCGATCGTAGCGGTGCTCACGCTCATCACTGTCGGCATCGGCGACGATCTGCCGCCGCTCGCGCGCTCGTGGCTGTGGCGCTCGTGTGCATCGGCGTGATCGCGCTCGGCATCACGGAGTCCAACGAGGACGAGGAGCTGCGCCGCGCCCGGCAGGACGAGTCTAACCGGCATTACGCCAAAAAGCTGGCTCGCCATCGCTGCCGGTGATCTACTGCCTGCTCGACGCGCTCGGCACGTTCGCCGACAGCCGTGTGCTCGAAAAGCTCGGCGAGGAGCTGGCGGACGCCTGCAACGTCGCCTATGAGCTCACATTCCTCGTGATGGGCATTGCGTGCGCGATCTATGTCCTCGGCATCAAGAAGCAGCGCCTCATTCCGAAGCAGGAAGGGCCGAAGTATCTCGGCGCCGTGTGCGAGACGATTGGCCAGTTCTTCTATATCTACGCGCTGGCCGACACCGAGCATGTTGCCTTTGCCGCGCCCATCATTTCCTCCTACTGCGTGGCGAGCGTTATCTGGGGGCGTATCTTCCTCAAGGAAAGCTCTCGAAAAAGCACTATGCATGCATCGCGCTCGTCGTGGCGGGCATCATCATCATGGGCATCCTCGATATCTGACCATTTTGCTTTACCTTAATAGACAATGCCGGAACTATCCAGTTCCGGCATTGCTTTTTGTGAAAAACGTCAGTTGCTTTGTCCATTTAAAGTGCTATAATGCAAATCATAAGAGAAAGGCAATTTGCCTTATATAAAGGAGCTAAACACCATGAAAAAAGCACTTGTCCTTCTTCTCGCGCTGGCGATGGTACTCTCCCTCGCCGCCTGCGGGAAGCGCACCGGCGTCCACGCCCGCCGAAGAGCCCGCTGCCGCGCCCGCCGCGGCGGAAGGCGAAGTTTATACCGTCGGCATCTGCCAGCTCGTGCAGCACGTCGCGCTCGACGCCGCCACGCAGGGCTTCAAGGATGCGCTGACCAAAGCTCTCGGCGACAAAGTCCATTTGTGGAGCAGAATGCGGCGAACGACATCCCGACCTGCGCCACGATCGTGAACGGCTTTGTTTCCGACGGCGTGGATCTCATTCTTGCGAACGCCACCCCGGCGCTGCAGGCCGCCGTCGCTGCAACGGACTCCATCCCCATCCTCGGCACCGCGGTCACCGAATACGGCGTTGCGCTGGATATCAAAGACTTTAACGGCACCGTGGGCGGCAACGTCTCCGGTACGTCCGATCTCGCCCCGCTCGACCAGCAGGCCGCGATGATCTTGGAGCTCTTCCCCGATGCGACGAAGGTCGGCATTCTCTACTGCTCCGCCGAGCCGAACTCCGTCTACCAGTCCGACGTGGTGAAGGCAGAGCTCGAAAAGTCCGGCGTTACTGTTTCCGTTTACACCTTTGCCGACTCCAACGATGTTGCCGCCGTGACCGCGACCGCGTGCGATGAAAACGACGTGCTCTATATCCCGACCGACAACACCGCCGCGAGCTGCACCGAGGCCATCAACAACGTGGCCGAAGCCCGCCGGTGTGCCGATCATCGCCGGTGAGGAAGGCATCTGCGCCGGCTGCGGCGTCGCCACTCTCTCGATCAACTACTACGATCTCGGCGTGACGACCGGCAAGATGGCCGCAAAGATCCTGACGGGCGAAGCGAACATCTCCGAAATGCCCATCGAGTACTTCCCCGACCCCGTGAAGAAGTACAATCCCGCGATCTGCGAGGCTCTCGGCATCACGGTTCCGGAGGATTACGTCGCGATCGGCTGATCGTTGATGATATTAAGAAATAGAGCGGCAGATCGCCGCGAAACATAAAGGACGGACAAAACCATGGGTGCTTACTTTGCTTCCCTGAATTTTGCCAGTCTGCCCGCAAAGAATGCCCTCCGCCATCGCGCAGGGCATTCTTTGGGGTTTGATGGCATTGGGCGTATATATTACCTTCCGGCTGCTGGACGTGGCCGATCTGAGTGTGGACGGCAGCTTTGCGACCGGCGGCGCCGTGACCGTTATGCTGATCATCGCCGGGTGGCCCGCATGGGCGGCGCTGCTCGCAGCGCTGCTCGTCGGCGTACTGGCCGGTCTCTGCACGGACTGCTGCACACAAAGCTCGGTATCCCTGCCATTCTCGCCGGTATCCTCACGCAGTTCGCGCTCTACTCCGTAAATCTCCGCATCATGGGCATGAAGGCGAACCAGACGGCAAGCCTCAAGACCTACGGCATGTTCTGGGAAAACGGCGGCAAGGGTTTCCTCGTCTCTTCGCGCGCTATGTGCCGCAGGCGATCGGTGTCGGCTTCCTGCTCGCAGCGGTGCTCATTGCGCTGCTCTACTGGTACTTCGGCACTGAACAGGGCTCTGCGCTGCGCGCGACCGGCTCCAACCCCGCCATGAGCCGCGCGCAGGGCATCAACATTGACCGGATGAAGGTCATCGGCCTTGCGCTCTCCAACGGCGTTGTGGCGCTCTCCGGCGGACTGATGACGCAGTTCCAGGGCACGGCGGACGTCAACATGGGCCGCGGCGCGATCGTCATCGGCCTTGCGTCCATTGTTATCGGTGAGGTCTTCTGCGAGGCGATCTTCAAAAGGGCTGCAACTTCTCCGTGAAGCTGCTCTTCATCGTGCTCGGCGGCGTGCTTTACTACATGGTCATGACGCTCATTCTGTGGCTGCGGCTTGACCCGAACGATCTCAAGCTCTTCACGGCGCTGATCGTGGCGCTGTTCCTCGCGGTGCCGTATTTGCAGAAGCAGTCCAAAAAGCTCGTTCAGCCGGGCTAAAAGCGCGGACAGAAGGAGGCGATCGGACAATGATGCTCGATGTCAACCATGTTTACAAGACGTTCCACCCCGGCACGATCAACGAGCGCCGGGCGCTCGCGGGCGTCGATCTGCATCTTGAAGAGGGCGATTTCGTCACCGTGATCGGCGGCAACGGCGCGGGCAAGTCTACGCTTCTCAACGCGGTGGCGGGGCGTATGGCCCGTGGACGGCGGCTCGATCGTCATCGACGGGAACGACATCACCGGTCTCCCGGACTATAAGCGCGCGCCGTTCATCGGGCGCGTGTTTCAGGACCCCATGATGGGCACCGCTCCGGATATGCAGCTCGAAGAAAATCTTCGCTCTCGCCTACCGGCGCAAAGCTCGGGCTTCGCTGGCACATCAACCGCGAGGAGCGCGACATGTACCGCGAGCGGCTGCGAGAGCTGAATCTCGGGCTGGAGGACCGGCTGACAACGAAGGTCGGCCTGCTCTCCGGCGGACAGCGGCAGGCGGTAACGCTGCTGATGGCGTCGCTCCAGAAGCCGCGGCTGCTGCTGCTCGACGAGCACACCGCCGCGCTCGACCCCGCAACGGCGGCGAAGGTGCTGGAGCTTTCCGACCGCATCGTGCAGGAAAACGGTCTCACCACCATGATGATCACCCACAACATGAAGGACGCCATCCGCCACGGGAACCGGCTCATCATGATGAACAAAGGCGAGATCATCTTCGACTGCCGCGGCGAAGAAAAGGCAAAGCTGACCGTAGAGGACCTGCTCGAGAAATTCGCGCAGATCTCCGGCAGCACGCTGGATAATGACCGCGCGCTGCTCGGCTGAGTCAACAAACAAAAATTGCCGGAGGGAAATTCCCTCCGGCAATTTTCAGTCTCGCAGCATTTGCGCCGCGGTCCTGTTTCAAACGGGAGCTCCCGCACAGCGGGACTCCCGTTTGATAAATTACCACATCTGGCAGACGAAGCCGACGTTGTCGCCGTAGAAGGCGTAGAAGTCGAGCAGCGGGTTTTCGCGGCTGTCGTTATAATACCAGCCATCCTCGCGCCGCCACATCATGAGGAAGTTTTCGGGCGCGTTGTCGCCGATGTCGATGCCGGACGGCTCGCCCTCGTCCCAGCGGAAGAAGGTGATGATCTCGCCGTTCGTATCGCGCCAGTTGCCGTCCGCCTGACGCCCGCGCCGAGCCAGACATAGTTGCATTTGGCGCTCGTGCATACGCGGACGATCTCGTTATACTCGTCCTCCGTCAAAGGGCACCGCCAGCGTGCCGCCGAGCTCCTCGCAGCGCTGCTGCGCCTGCGTCCAGCTCACGTTTTCGGCATAGACGACATAGCGCGGGCCCTTTTCGGCGTGGGCGACGCGTCGGGTCCGGCGTAGCGGTCGGCGTCGGGGTGGGGATCTGCGTCGGCTCGGGCGTGGGAGTTGCCTGCACCTGGGGTTCCTTATTGTTCGCCGTGCCGCTGGCGTATGCCGCAACGACCGCGCCGACAACAACGATCGCGGCGAGCAGCGCCCAGAGCCAGCGGGAAGCTCTTCCGCCGCTGCGGACGGCGCCCGGCGGGGATCTCCCGTCGTCGTAATATGTACGGCCTCTTCCCTGCCCGTCGCGCCGGTCAATCGCCGGAGCGTCCGCCGAGCGCATCAGAAGACCCGACATGGCAAGGGAGATGTCCACCGCCGATCCGGCGGCGTCGCATCCGCCGAGTGCGTCCTTCAGCTCCTGCACGTCATGCCAGCGCTCTTCGATACGGAACGCCAGAGCGCGCAGGATGATACCGGCGAGCTCCGCGTCCGCGCTCGCGGCCGGCTGGATCTCCTCGTTGCTCATACGCTTTTGCAGCGCGCTCGCACGGGCGTTCGGCGTGATTGCGCCGGATACCGGCCAGAACGGGAGGCGGCCGTAGTTATAAAGAGAATAGAGGATCAGTCCGATGGAATACACATCCGCCGTCGGGGTGCGGATGCCGTCCCAGAACAGCTCCGGCGCCATATACTCGAGCTCCTGCGGCGTAAACTCGCCGACCGTGTGCTGGAGCGTTCCGCCGAGATACGCCTTATCTCCGCGGACGGAGATGTTGTCCGGGCGGATGCCGCCGTGGAAATGGTCCCGGCCGACGCTGTAGAGCACCGCGTCGCAGAGCGAGATGGCAAGGCCGACACCGCCGAGACCGTCCGCCTTCTTCTCCGCCGCAGACGCAGTCTTCGGCGTTTCCGCGGCCGGCTTGTCTTCCCCGGCAGGCTCCGCCGTTTCCGGCGCTTCCTCCTTCAGAGTTTCCTCCTTTGGCGTTTCCGCTTCCGGCGCGGTTTCCTCTTTCACGGCTTCCGCCGGTTCCGACGGTTTTTCCGCTTTCGGCGCTTCCTCCGTATTCGGCGTTTCCTCCGGCGCGGCGGTTTCTTCCGCCGCCGGGATATCCGCATCCGCCGCCGTTCCCGGCGCGGTATCGTTCTGCGCAGAAGCGGGCTGCGGTCTTTCTCCGGGCAGACCCGTATCTTTTTCGTTGTCCGTCATGCTATCACTTCCCGCATTGTTTTCTTGGAAATTATACCATGAGAGCAAATCGATGTCAATTTTTTCTTAACGCAAAAAGCCGTCGCTCCGAAGAGAGACGGCTTTTCCGGATCGGCACGGCGAGCCGCAGCTTTTTTTCAAACGAGAGCCCAACGAAGTGGGTCTCGTTCGAGAGCGTGTCAAAAAAACCTTTGACACGCTCAAAAGCCGTCAGGCTTCGTCGGCGGCGTCCCGCTCGCGGCAGAGCAGTGAAATGCACCAGACCGCCGCAATGCCGACCAGCGTATATACGATCCGGCTGACGGTCGCGGTCTGTCCGCCGAACAGGTACGCGACAAGGTCAAAGCGGAAGAGCCCGACAAGGCCCCAGTTCAGCCCGCCGACAACGGCGTGGATGAGAGCGATTCTGTCAATGATCATGGTTTCCGGCTCCTTTGCAGGTTTTGCGCGGCGTGACCGCGCTCTTCTATCCTTTCCGGAAAAGAAAAAAATATGCGCGCGACAAAAGTAGTTTTTTTGCGACGCGCTTCGCTCTTTACATTTTTGCCGGATGGCGGTATGCTCTCCTTACAGCTTATCAATTGGTTTGTGGCAAATCCCATCCTGCCACGACCGGAGCAGCTCATATCTTTTATCCCATTGCCCTTTCCCTGCGGAGCAACTGTCCGCGGGCTTTAGAGGCAAAAAGCGTTCCGGAGATTCTCCGAAACGCTTTTTGCCTTATCGTTTTTTTTACTCCGCCTTGGAGAGAATGATCTCCGGCACATCGGTCACGCCGAGCCAGTAGTTCTCGTTCGCGTCGAGATACACGGTGCGCAGGTCGGTCTCACGGTAGGCGTATTCGCCTGCGCCGACCGCCTTGCCGTTGTTTGCGCGCACGGAGGAGAGATTGCCCTTCGTGAAGCCGAAGGAACCGTTATCCGGATCGAAGAGACTCACGTCACCGTAAACGTGCAGCGGCGCGATGCATATCCCGGTGAGCGTTTTGAGGATGGTATCGTCGCAGCGGGTGAGCGAGATGCGGATCGTCCGGTCATCCACCTTTTTCACGCCGGACACGCTCTGCACGCCGCCGCGCCAGTCATCGTCCAGCGGCGCCCATTCGCGCACGAGAGAATTCTGCACCGCGGCGAGCATGTCCGCGCGGCCGATGCCCCTCAATGCTCCAGTACTGCGCCACATCGCCGTCGTAGGCATCGAACATTTCGTTATAAAGATCCTCCGCCGTCGGGAACGTTGTCGCAAGATCCCACGTCGTTCCGCTGTTCGCGGTAAACCCGCCGTTATCGTCAAACTTGCCGAAGCCGCGGTCGAGCATCGTATATGCCACCTGCAGGCCGGTATTGCCGAGCACTTCCTCGCGGGTGTACGGCGTGCGCAGCGCGATGGTGCCGCTGTAGTTTTCGATCGTGTAGTCCACGAGCGCCTGTGCATCGTTGCGCCAGGCGTTGTCGATCGCGTCGCGGATCTCATCGGCGCGGACGGTATCGTATTCATCGAGCGCCTGCTGCGCCTTGATGACGTCGGCGTCGCTCTCCACGTTCGCCTCGCTCACGCCCTTTTCCATGGCGGCGCGCTTGGCGTCCTCCACAGCCTTTTCCAGGTCGGACTCGTACTTGCCGCCGTTGTAGATCTCGTCATAGATCATCATGTACTTGCCGTACATGTCCGAATCCATGCCGTTCCAATAGAGCGCGATCCCGTCGATGGGGAGCTGATTGATCGTGTAGGGGCCGTCATAGCTCTCATCCATGAGGACATAATAGGTAAAGAGAAGATCGTCCGCCGTCAGCTCCACGCCGTCGGCACAGAGAAGGCCCTTCTCAAGACGAATCGTAACGGATACCGTTCCGTCCGTCCCCGTCGTGCGGGTGATCTCGGCAGGAGCGCGGTTGCCCTCCACGGCGCGCAGAGAGCTGCGTCATTTCGGCGACGGCCTTGTCGCCGTCCGTCTCGGCAAAGAACGGGCTGAACACGCCGTCCATTTTTCATAGGCGATCTGTCTCGGCTCCGGCGTCACCTCCGGCGCATCCGAAAAGACGAGATCCGAACCGGGGACGGGCGTTTCGGTCGGCGCGATCACGCTCATAACGCCATCGACCGTCAGCGAACAGCCGGTGAGCGTGAGCAGGATCGGTATCAGCATAGCCGCAGCTGCGGCCCGAATGGATTTTTTCATACCAATGCTCCTTTCGTTCTTATTAAAATATCATAATCCGCTTTTTCTGTCAATTTGTGTTATGTAAACTATTTTAGCGTTATGTCAACTTTCGTCCGCATCCGCACGCCGGTTCTTTATACTGAACGCATAAGGACACGAGAGGGGCGGCGCGCTTGGACGGAAAAACTCACGCAGGAGGAAGCTCTCCGGCTGCTCCGGGCGCGGACGCTCAGCGTCTGGGAGGACGCGGCTCTTCGCCGGGAGTATATACGCCTTTGCGGTATAACGCAGTCGGAATGCGCGGTTCGGCTCGGAAGATCGCAGTCGTCGGTGGCAAACCGCCTGCGGCTGCTGCGCCTTACGGACGGAGAGCGCCGCGCCATGCAGGAGGCCGGGCTTTCGGAGCGCCACGCCAGAGCGCTGCTCCGTCTCGAGACGCTGCACAGCGTCAGGCGGCGCTGCGGACCGTTTTGCGGCAGCGCATGAGCGTTGCGGAGACGGAAGGGTATGTGGAGACGCTGCTCCGTCCGCCGGAACGCCAAGAGCTCGGCGCGCTGCTTTCGGAGGTGCGCCGTCTGCTGGACGCCGGCGCGTGCACGGATGCGAAAGAGTCCGCAGGCCCCGGCGGACTCTCCGTTACGCTTTTTTCCGGGATACGGCACTTTTCCATGATTTTGTTCTTTACAAGCGGCGGGGAATGTGGTAGGATAATTGAGCGTTTGACCGCCGCGCTCAGTTTCCGGCCGCCTTTCAGCCGATACTTAGCCGCGCGGGAAGCGATAAATACGAAAGGATCGAAGTTATTATGATCACGAAAGACCAGAAGACCGTCGTTATCGACGCCAACAAGACCCACGAGGGCGACACCGGTTCTCCGGAAGTCCAGATCGCCATCCTCACCGAGCGCATCCGTCAGCTGACGGAGCATCTCAAGAAGCACCCCAACGACGACCACAGCCGTCTGGGTATGTACAAGATGGTCGGCAAGCGCCGCCGTCTGCTGGAGTACCTGTCCCGCAAGGACATCGAGCGTTACCGCGCCATTATCGCGAAACTGGGTATCCGCAAGTAATTCGCGGAGACCTGCCGAGGGTTATGAAGGTTTTTACGGAGGGACAAGTGAATACTGTCCCTCCGTATTTTGTTTCAAACAACCCCCACCCGTTGAGGGGTTTGTTTGAGGGACAGCGGCTCGCCGCAGGGCACTCGCTGACGCTCGCACGTTTGCGAGACGAGAAGGATTTTTGCCGACGCACATGTCGCCGGCAAAAATAATCCCATTTATTTGCTCCTGCGGGAGCAAACTCTGCGAGGCTTTCTTTGCGAAGCTGCTTAACTCTGTGTACCAAGTGTGTGAATATATAAAAGGAGTAACGAAAAGAATGATCATCTCTCACAAGGAATTTCCGAATTTCAAGCGTTACGAAATGGACTACTGCGGCCGTCCGTTCTTCATGGAGGTCGGCAAGATGGCCGAGCTCTGCAACGCTTCCGTTCTCGTCGGCTACGGTGACACCCGCGTTCTCGTGACCGCCACCGCGTCCGCCCGCCCGAAGGACGGCATTGACTACTTCCCTCTCGCCGTGGACTTCAATGAGAAGCTCTACGCCGTCGGCCGCATTCCCGGCAGCTTCAACCGCCGCGAGGGCCGTCCGTCTCTGAACGCCGTGCTCGCGAGCCGTCTCATCGACCGCCCGATGCGCCCGCTCTTCCCGTCCGACCTGCGCAACGACGTTGTCATCGCCTGCGAAGTGCTCGCCGTTGACCGTGACTGCTCCCCCCGAAGTCGCCGCAATGATCGGCGCTTCCACTGCCGTTTCCATTTCCGATATCCCGTTCAACGGCCCCATCGCCGGTATCGTCCTCGGCTGGGACGGTGAAGTTCCTCTTCAACCCCACCGCCGCCGAGAAGGAAACCAACCGCATGACAACGACCATCGCCGCCACGCACAAGAAGATCGTCATGATCGAGTCCGAGGCCGACCAGGTTCCCGACGATGTCATGTACGAGGGTATCGTGCAGGCGCACGAGATGGTGCAGCCGATGCTCGATCTTATCGACCGCATGGTCGCCGAGATCGGCAAGCCCAAGTTCTCTTACGAGCACGCCGCGTTCGACGATGAGCTTTTTGAAAAGCTTGTCGAGAACGAGTTTGCCGGTATGGAGTACTGCATGGACACCGACGACAAGAACGTCCGCGAAGCCCGCGTGAACGAGTGGGTCACCGCGATGCAGGAAAAGTATGAGGCCGACCATCCCGAGATCATGCAGTACATGGACGAGATCCTCTACAAGCTCCAGAAGAAGGTCGTCAAGAAGTGGCTGCTCGCCGGCAAGCGCGTTGACGGACGCAAGATGAACGAGATCCGTCCTCTCGCCGCCGAAGTCGGCGTCCTGCCCGTTGTCCACGGCTCCGCTCTATTCACCCGCGGCCAGACGCAGGTGCTCTCCATCGCCACGCTGAACACGCTCTCCGCCGCCCAGAAGCTCGACACCATCTGGGACGAGACCGAGAAGCGCTTCATGCACCACTACAACATGCCCTCCTACTCCACCGGCGAGGCGCGCGCCGCCGCAGCACCGGCCGCCGCGAATACGGCCACGGCGCTCTCGTGGAGAAGGCTCTCCAGTCCGTCATCCCGTCCGTGGAGGACTTCCCCTACGCCATCCGCGTGGTGAGCGAAGTGCTCTCCTCCAACGGCTCCACCTCGCAGGGCTCCATCTGCGGCACGACGCTCGCGCTCATCGACGCCGGCGTGCCTCTGAAGGCTCCCGTTGCCGGCATCAGCTGCGGCCTTATTCAGGACGGCGACAACTTCACCACGTTCATCGACATCCAGGGCGTCGAGGACTTCTACGGCGAGATGGACTTCAAGGTCGCCGGTACGAAGGAAGGCATCACCGCCATCCAGATGGACCTCAAGAACGACGGTCTCAAGCACGAGATCATCAAGGAAGCCTTCGCCATCACGAAGGAAGCCCGTTACCAGATCCTTGACGAGATCATGCTCAAGGCCATCCCCGAACCGCGCCGTGAGCTTGCCAAGACCGCGCCCAAGATGATCCAGATGAAGATCAACCCCGACAAGATCCGCGAGGTCATCGGCTCCGGCGGCAAGGTCATCCAGAAGATCACCGCCGACACCAACACCAAGATCGACATCACCGACGACGGCAACATCTACATTGCCTCCGAGGATATCGAGGGCCTGCCGCGCCGCGCGCAAGACCATTGAGAACATCGTCTTCGAGCCGGAAATCGGCGCACTCTACTACGGCCGTGTTTCCAACATCCGCTCCGACTTCGGCGCGTGGGTCGAGCTGGCCCCCGGCAAGCGACGGCCTTGTGAAGATCAAGGATCTTGAGTTCAAGCGCACCGAGAAGGTCGAGGACGTGCTCAACATCGGCGATATGACCTGGGTCAAGGTCATGAACGTCGGCCCCAAGGGCATCGACCTCCGCCGCAAGGACGCTCTGAAAGAGCGCGGTGAAGCCTGATTCTACGCGGTTTTATTGACAATATGTGCGGCGGGGGCATTGCTCCCGCCGCTTTTCTTCGGAGGTTCCCATGTACGAAATCATCACGTTACCGAACGGCGTGCGCATCGCCCATGAAAAATGTCCGGCGTCCGCTCCGCTGCCGTCGGCATCTGTCGGCGTCGGCTCGCGCTATGAAAAGCGCGGCGAGGAGGGCAGCGCCCACTTCATTGAGCACATGCTCTTCAAGGGCACGGCCCACAGCACCGCCGCGGAGCTTGCCGGGCGCATGGACGCCATCGGCGGGCAGGTCAACGCCTTCACCTCCCGCGATTCCACCTGCTTCTATGCCCGCGTGCTGGACAGCCATCTGGACGAGGCGTCCGATATTCTCTGCGAAATGTTCTTCGATTCTCTCTTCTCGGAATCGGACGTCGTCAATGAGCGCGGCGTCGTGCTTGAGGAGATCGACATGTACCGCGACACACCGGAGGATATCGTCGTGGAGCAGCTCATGGGCAGGATCTTCCCCGGCGCGCTCGGAAAGCCGGTGCTGGGCCGTCCCGCTTCGCTCAACGGCATGACGGGCGCTTCGCTGCGCGCGTTCAAGGAACGCGAGTACAGCCCCGAGCGGATCGTCGTTTCCGTGTGCGGCAGCTTTACGGAGGATAACCTCGCGCGGCTGTGCTGCCGGTTTTCCGCGCTCGCGCCGTCGCGTCCCGCAGCGTGCCGCAAGAGCGCTTACACGCCCGCCGTGGTCGTAAAGCGCAAGGCAACGGAGCAGAACCACTTCTGTCTCTCCTTCCCGGTCTGCCGGACGGCGATGCGGACCGCTTCGTGGCAGGTACTCTCCATGGCGCTCGGCGGCGGCATGTCCTCCGCCTCTTCCAGACCGTCCGCGAAAAGCACGGCCTCTGCTACAGCATCGGCAGCTTCACGGCCGCCTATAAGAGAGACCGGCATGCTCGCCATCTCCACCGCCGTGGGCCGCGATTCCGAGGAAAAAGCACTCGCGCTCATTCGGGAGGAGATTGAGAAGTTCCGGCAGGACGGCATTACGGATAAGGAGCTTCGCACCGCGCGCGAGCTCATCAAGTCCAGCATCATCCTTCGCTCGAATCGAGCTCCAGCCGCATGAACCGGCTCGGCTCGGGACTGCTGCTGCTCGGCAAATGCCTCACCGCCGACGAGATCATTGAGCGCTACGACGCCGTGGAGGATTATCTCTCCGTTTTCGGGAAATAATTTAAAAATCGGCAGAATCTATGATTCTGCCGATTCAGTCTGTCGAAAATGCCTCGCAGAGTTTGCGCCCGCAGGCGCAAATAAAGTTTTTTTAACCATTTTCTCCGGCGACATGTGCGTCGGAGAAAATACTTTTCGGCTCGCAAACGTGCGAGCGCAGCGAGTGCGCTGCGGCGAGCCGCAGTTTTTCAAACGAGAGCCCAACGCAGTGGGTCTGTTTGAGAGCTTGTCAAAATACTTTTTTTGACAAGCTCAATCGGCAGAATCTATGATTCTGCCGATTTTATCTATATTTCTAATATATCTGCTGCGAAAAATGTGGTATTCTCTTCGCAGAAAATACCGATCAGGAGGTCTTTATATGATTACCGTAAACGCTCGCGAAGCCTGCCCGATGCCGGTCGTAAGGCAAAGAAAGCGATCGACGCGCTTCACTGCGCCGGAGACCGTGCAGGTACTCGTCGATAACGACGCCGCCGTGCAGAATCTCATCCGTCTCGCCGGACAGTACGGCTTCGCCGTCCGCGCCGAAAAGCAGGGCGAAGCGCAGTTTTCAGTCACGATCGATGCCGCCGGCGCCAAAGGACGTGGCCGACGAAGCTGTCGTATGCGCGCGCTCTCAAGCAGGGTGAGAAACATCGTAGTCGCTATTTCCAAAGACCATGGGCGAGGGCGAGAAGCGCTCGGCAAGACGCTGCTCAAGGCCTTCATTTTCGCGCTGACGCAGCAGGGACGCGCTGCCGAAAACGATCCTCTTCTATAATAGCGGCGCTTTCGTCACCAGCACGGAGGGCCCGTCCATCGAAGATCTCAAACGCCTGAAGCGCAGGGCGTGGACATTCTCACCTGCGGCACATGCCTTGACTACTACCATCGCAAGGAGCAGCTCCTGTCGGCGGCATCACGAACATGTATTCCATCGTAGAAACGCTCGAAAAGGCCGACGTTGTTGTCAAGCCCTGAATCATAAACGCCGTATAACAGCAGCGCGCGGGAACGCAAATGTTCCGCGGCGCTGGTTTTTATTATTCTTATTCCCGTTTGTCGTGCCCCTGCAGCTGCTGGCGGAGGATGGCGGGAGTAAAGAACAGTCCTTGCGCCGTGGTCGGCGCGGAGGCCGAGATTACGCGCCGCTGCACGCCTGATTTTTGCCGCAAACGCGATCGGGAGCGCCGCACAGCCGGCAAGCACCATATCCTCCATCTCCCGTTCGAGCGCGTCGCGCCCGGCGGAGGAGGCAAACGTCAGTTTTCATACAGCGCGTCAAACTGCTGTTTGCGTAGCCGGAAATGTTCCATCCTGGCGACGCCGCGCCGTTCCAGAACGCGCTGTCTCATCAGTTCCAGTAAAAGACGCGAGATACGCGTCATAGTGATTTGCGAGGCGGTCAGAAGCAGATCAAAGTTCTCCCGCCTCCGCCGCGCGTCCTGTCCGGCGATAGATCGTGATCTCCAGCGCGATACCGCCGGGGGTATATCTTTGTGGAGATGAAGAACGATAAAAATTGA
>VOFG01003151.1_pt1 | contig 14013 bp, 29 predicted proteins | sample 5384171 | NCBI WGS metagenome assembly VOFG01 (sample SAMN12384726, study PRJNA508395) | human gut metagenome | isolation source: healthy gut F | host: Homo sapiens
GATGCGCTGCAGCCCGGCGAACTGCCGGGCGAAGGTCTTGCCCACGGCCCGCTCACACCATGGTGTAGCCCGGCGCCCATGCTGGTGGAACTCGCCAGCAGGGGCCAGCACGCCCTCGTGACCCAGAGCGCCGAAGCGGGCCAGGTCGATGACCTCCCCATCGATGGGGGTGGAGTCGATCTTGAAGTCGCCGGGTGGACGACGGTTGCCTTATGCGGGTGTGAATGGCAAAAGGCCCACGGAGTCGGCGATGGAGTGGTTCACGTGGATGAACTCTACCTGAACTTGCCCGCCCGGACGCTGCCCGGCTCCACGGTGATGATCTTGGTGGAGTCCAGCAGGCGGTGCTCCTGGAGCTTCAGCTTGATGAGCCCGGCGGTAAAGCGGGTGCAGTAGATGGGCATGCTCACCTGCTTGAGCACATAGGGGATGGCCCCGATGTGATCCCGTGGCCATGGGTGATGAACAGGCCCGCAGGCGGTTGTGGTTCTGGATGAGGTAGCTGACGTCGGGAATGACGCAGTCGATGCCGTACATGTCGTCACCGGGAAAGAGCCGCGCCGCAGTCCACCACGATGATCTCGCCGCCGTGCTCATAGGCGGTCATGTTCTTTCCGATCTCGTTCAGACCACCCAGAGGAATGATTTTCAGTTTTTCTGCCATAAAAAGTATTGATTCTCATTTTGATCCGGTGCCGCGGCAGACGGAGAGGCGCATTGGCGTTTTTCATAGCTCAAAATGCGCAGCAAGACAAAGACGCTCCGCCTGCCCAGAACCCTGCATCGCTCTGCGCGGCGGCGGAGAACCGCCTGCCAGTGACCGTATTTTGAATTTTCGGGGGGATAAGCCCCATTTATCGCATCGCGGCGTCCACATCGCCTGCGAAAAGATACATAAAACGGCTGCCGAAGATTCTTTCAGATCCTTTCGGCGGGAAAGCCCGCAGCCCACTGCATACATGACGCTGCCGGGCTTTTTCCGTATACTTTATTCATAGTATACCACAGGTTTTGACCATTTGTACACCCCCCAACCGTTCTCCTTGTTTTCTCTCTCTTCGACAGGGGGAAAAAAGCCTCGCCTAAGACTGTAGATAAAGTGATAAGATTGCGGCAACGGCAAGGAAGGGTCTGTGAGGGAAACCCAAGGGGTTTCCCTCACCATTGAAAACAACAGTTTTTGAAACTCTGAAAGAGTTTTGTGGGTCTTAGTCAGCATGTCGAAAAGATTTTTTCGACATGCTGAGGCGGGGGCGCTTTTAAGCGTCCCCCCGCCTTTATCGGTTTTCCTTCACGGATCTGCATCCGCGCCACTGCATATTCCGATGCGCCGGGCGTCAGCCGGCCGCAGGGCGATCACCGTCCCCATGACCTCGTAGGACACGGCGCCGCCGAAGGGCGCTCTTCTGCAGCGCCGTCACCTGTGCGCCGGGAATGAAGCCCAGCTCCATGAGCCGCCGCCTTTTTTCCCCGGAAAAAAACAGCTCGGTGATGATGCCCCGCTGTCCGCAGCCCAGGCAGGATAGATCCCTTTGCACGGGCAAAGACCTCCTCGGACGGACTGCTCCATTCTATGTCCGTCTCCCCCGGTATCGGTTACAGGTATTCTGGCCCGAAGCTGTCCGGCAGCAGCTGGCGCAGGGGTGTAGTGCCGGGCCTCGCCCTTTCCGCTCAGGCAGATGACCTCTATCTCCGGGGCAAACTCCGCATCACCTGGCGGCAGGAGCCGCAGGGCACACAGAAATCCTCGCTCCTCCCCGCGATCACAATGCGGCGAAAGTCCCGGTGCCCTCGCTGACAGCCTTGAAGATGGCCGTCCGTTCGGCGCAGATGGTGCAGGGAAGGCGGCGTTTTCAATGTTGCAGGTGGTACACGGTGCCGTCCTGGCACTCCAGGGCCGCCCCCACCGGGAAGTGGGGAGAGGAATATGCTCTGTCCAGCACCTCCGCGCCAAACGCATCAATTCCTGTTCCGTCATGCTCTTGTCCTCCTTTACTATTTTCCCGCTCCGCTTAGCATGTATTGTACCACAGCTTCGCAGGATGTGCGTCCACAGACGTGAATCATTTTATTCGTTTCTTGTCAGTTTAAGACAGCTCACTGTGTCCCGTATACAATTGATAATATCTCCCCTTCTGCCGCAGCAGATCCTCGTGGTGCCCTGCTTCGGTGATTCAAGCCCTGCTCCAGCTTCAGGATGGCGCAGGCGTTGCGCACGGTGGAGAGCCGGTGAGCAATGACGAACACAGTGCGCCCCGCCATCAGCCGGTCCATGCCCTTTTCGATGAGCTTTTCCGTCCGGGTGTCGATGGAACTGGTGGCCTCGTCCAAAATCAGCACAGGCGGGTTGGCGCAGGCGGCGCGGGCGATGTTCAAAAGCTGCCGCTCGCCCTGGCTGGAGGCTGCCGCCCTCCTGGTGAGGACCGTTTGATAACCGTCAGGCAGGTGGCGGATGAAGCCGTCCGCGTCCCGCCAGCCTGGCCGCGGCCACCACCTGCTCGTCGGTGGCGTCGGGCCGGCCATAGCGGATGTTCTCGGCGATGGTGCCGGTAAAGAGATGGGTGTCCTGGAGCACCATGCCCAGGGACCGGCGCAGGGAGTTTTTCTCAATATTCCGTACGTCGATGCCGTCGTAGGTGATGGTGCCCGCATTGATGTCATAAAAAGGGTTGATGAGGTTTGTAATGGTGGTTTTTCCCGCGCCGGTGGAACCCACGAAGGCGATCTTCTGTCCAGGCTCTGCGTACAGGCTCACATCGTGCAGCACGGTTTTTCTCCTTGGTGTACCCGAAGTCCACATGGTCAAACCGCACATCGCCCCTGTAGCTCCGTCATGGTGCCGTCGGGCGCTTTCCAGGCCCAGCAGCCGGTGCGGTAGGGCACCCGTAAGCGCCCGTCCCTTCTTCTCCGCCCGGACCAGGGTAACGGTCATACCTTCGTCCTTTTCCGGCTGCTCATCCATCACGGCGAAATATGCGCTCCGCCCCGCCACAGCGGCCATGATGGTGTTCACCTGCTGACTCATCTGGGCAATGGGCTGAGACACCTGCTTTACTGCAAAAACGCCGCTACGCCGGCCAGAGAGCCGCCTATGCCCCCCACGCCGCCATGGCCAGCAGGCCGCCCACGCAGCAGGTACCGCGTAGTTGATGCGAGAGGTTGCCCATGGCTGGCATCATGGAGCTGGCAAACAGGTTTGCTTTTGTGGCGTTGCCTGCGGTAGCTCGTCGTTGAGGATGTCAAACTCTTTGCGGCATACATCCTCATGGCATGAACACCTTACTACCTTCTGCCCGTTCATCATCTCTTCAATGTAGCCGTTCACATCGCGCCCAGGGATTTTTGCTGCTGCACGAAGAATTTGCCGCTCTTGCCGCCTATTATCTTGGCTACCCACATGGTGCCCGCCGTCATAAAGGCAGCACGATAAGGGTCATCCATAGTTGGTGATGCATCATGGTTATAAACACCGATATTACCGTTACCGCCAGGAGAACAGCTGCGGCACGGACTGCGATGATAAGCTGGCGCAGCGTATCGGTATCGTTGGTGTAGCAGCTCATCAGGTCGCCGTGGGCGTGGGTGTCAAAATATTTTATCGGCAGGGGTCTGCATGTGCTCAAACAGATGCCGTCGCGCACCTTTTGCCTCTGTACGCCCTGAGCCACCGTTACCATAAGCCGGTGTAGCCGAAGGTGCAAAGCAGACCGATCAGGGCGAAGGCCATGCCCAGCAGACACACCATTTTGTATAGGCCGGCGCAATGCCGTTTTTCACCCGTCATAGCAGCGGGTCGATATGGGCTTTCATATCATGGTTTTGATAAAGGTGATGCCTATAACGCTCACTACCAGACATATGATTACCAGCACCAGCGCCACCAGTATCGGCTCATATACTTGTATTTTTCATATAGCCCTTCAGGCGTCCTATTGCTTTGGTATCCGTGGCGCTGCCCGCCGCCGGGCCCGTGGGGTCCGGGTCTGGTGTTTCCGCCTCATCATCGATGCTCGCCTCCCTCTGTTCTGCGAGGTGTAAACCTCTTTGTATTGGCGCAGCTCTGCATAAGCTGGTCGTGGGAAAATCTTTCCGTCGTCCAGTTCATAACCACTATCATATCGGCATCCTGCACCGAGGAGGCGCTGCGCAATGATTATCTTGGTGGTTTTGGGCAGCGTTTGCAAAAGGCCCGGCGTATCATGGCGTCGGTATGGGTGTCCACCGCCGAGGTGGAATCGTCCATATAAGCACCTTGGGCTTGGCCAGCAGCGCGCGGGCTATGCACAGACGCTTCTTTGTCCGCCGGAAACATTGGTGCCGCCCTGCTCAATGTAGGTGTCATACCCATCCGGCATTTTCTCGATGAATTCCTCCGCGCGCAGGCAATGCGGCAGGCGCTGCGCATTCCTGCGTCGGTGTACGGTATCGCCCCAGCGGAGGTTATCCCGGATGGTGCCGGAGAACAGGTGTTCTTTTGCAGCACCATGGCGCAGGCATCCGCAGGTGCTCCATGAGTATTCCTTCACGTTGTGTCCGCCCACGCGCACACTGCCTCCGTGGACTAGAGCCGGGGGATCAGGCTCACCAGCGTGGTCTTGCTGCCGGTGCCGCCCAGAATGCCGCCCGTGGCCCTTGGAGGGGATGCAGGTTGAGCGTCCTCCAGGTTCCAGGTTTGGCCCTTTTTCGTTGTAGCGGAACACATGGTCAAAGTCGATGGAGCCGCTCTCCACGGTCAGCCCCTCCCGGGCCTTTTCGTCGGTGATCTGCGGCTCCGTTGAGCACCGCCATCACACGCTTGCCGCAGGCGATGGATCTCGTCAGCATCATCATCACCATAGACACCATCATCAGTGACATGAGAATTTCAGAAACATAGGTGAAAAAAGGCGATGAGGTCGCCGGAGAGCAAACTCCTCGTACATAGTTCCCGCCGATCCACAGCACCGCCACAATGGTGCCGCCCATGAGCAAGAAGATCAGCGGCATGAACATCACCACAAAACCCGAAGGCCTTTTCGGCCATACCTCTTGAGCTTTTCGTTGCGCCCAGCGAACTTTTCCTTTTCCACGTCCTCCCGGACGAAGGATTTCACCACCCGGATGGCGTTCAGATCCTCCTGCACCACCAGGTTCAGATCATCGGTAGCCCCTGCAGGGAGGTGAAGAATGGGCCCACCTTTTTCAGCACCAGCACCACCCCCAGCACCAGCAGGGGGATCACCACCAGGAACACCTGGCTCAGCCGCTGGCTGATGATCAGGGCCATCACCAGCGCCGTCACCAGCATCACCGGAGCCCGCACCAGCATCCGCATGCCCATCATCAGGTCACCTGCAGGCTGTTTACATCGTTGGTCAGCCGTGTGATCAGCGGGCGACGCCGTGGAAAAATGCTCAATGTTGGCAAAGGAACCTCTGCTACCTGCCGGTACTCCGCTGCCCGGAGATTGGCGCCAGCCCATGCCGGCCTTGGAGCCAAGCACCGCCGCCCCGACGCCCAGGGCCAGAGATACCAGGGCCATAAGCACCATTTTTCAGCCCGCCATTAAAATATAGTGTCTGTCCCCGTTCTGGATGCCGATGTCCACAATGTCGCTCATGACCTGGGGCAGCAGCAGCTCCAGCACGGCCTCCCCCGCCGAGCACAGGATACCCAGCACGATGAGCGGCCTGTACCCGGCGGTATAGTCCATCAGTTTTTTTTCTTCTTCATGTATGCGTTTCCTCCGTTTCCCGGGATAGATTGTCCGCCACCCGATGCAAAAAGCCCTGCAGCAGCTTCAACTCTTCCGCTGAGAAGCCCCTGCTCCGCTTGCCTGTGTACACTTTCCATAATGGCAATGAACTCCTGATAGAAGTACTGCCCCTCCTCTGTCAGGTGCAGCAGCTTGCACCGCCCGTCCCCGGGGGATACGCTCCGGGTCAGCAGATGCTTTTCCTCCAGTCGCTCCACGATGCCGTTAACGGTGGACGGCTTCACCCGCAGGAATTCCTGCAGCGTCTTCTGCGTCACATCCTGCTGCTGCTCTTTGAGGAAGGTCAGCGTACGGCACTGCATGGGCGACACGTCATACCTGCGCAGCTTGCGCACCATCAGCTTCATCATCTGGTGGTCGCAGTACCCCAGCAGCGGGCCGAAATGCTCCTGCTGCGCTTTTGCACTTACTCAAGCCGATTCCCCTCCTTTTTAAAAAGTTAGTGCGCTAATAATTAGCAAGCTAAATAATAGCACAGATTTTTTGGGGGATACAATAGGCATTGTGCCTTTTTTGTAAACAAATTATGAACCATTCACCGCGCATGTTGACATTCTCCTGCATATACTGTAAATTATAACCGTGGTAAGTGTTTTTCTCTCCTCTTTTTTCTGAAAACAGGCGGCTGGCCGGATACGGGTCAGCCGCCTGTTTGTCATGCCGGCAGAAAGGATGAGCTGCGCGGACGGAAAGGAAAGGTGTGCGCGGGAAACCCAAGAGGGGTGTCCTGCGCGATTAAAATCCACAGTTTTTGGAGCCCTGACAGGGCTGCAAAAACTTATGCAGCGTGCCGAAAATTCGGCACGCTGACAGGAGGCTGGCCCGGTACGGGTCAGCCTCCCTGTTTGTCCTGCCGGCAGAAAGGACGGCCTTCGCACACCATGTAAAAAGCATGTCATTGCGAGCCAGTGACCGATGTCACTGGTGTGGCAATCCGTATCCAAAACGCAAATTGTATTCACTTTTCACGCCCCCGGCGTCAGACCACCTGGAACAGGAAGAATTTCAGATAGTCCGTCTCCTCCACGCCCCAGAGGATGGGATGGTCGCAGCACTGCTGCCGCTGCTCGATCTGCCGCAGCTGCACTCCGGCGTCCCTGGCGGCGCTGCGGAGCATGGCCATGAACCGCTCTGTGGAGGCGAAATGGCTGCACGAGCAGGTGGCCAGGTATCCGCCCCAGGGCAGCAGCTTCATGGCCCGGTAGTTGATCTCCTTATACCCGGTCATGGCGCTGTCAATGGTCTTGCGGCTCTTGGTGAAGGCCGGGGGGATCCAGAATGATGAAGTCGTAGACCTCGGCCCCTTTCCAGCTCCGGCAGCAGGTCGAACACGTTGGCGGCCCGGCACTCCATGATGCCGTCCAGACCGTTGCGCCGGGCATTTTCTGCGGCGCACTCCACGGCGAATTCCGACACGTCCACCGCCGTCACATGCCTGGCGCGCCCCGGGCGGCGTTGAGGGCGAAGGAGCCGGTATGGGTGAAGCAGTCCAGTACCGTCCGGCCCTTTGGCCAGCCTTGCCACCGCCCGGCGGTTGTATTTCTGATCCAGGAAAAACCCGGTTTTCGCCCGTTTATAAAGTCCACCCGGTAGCGGATGCCGTTTTCCACAACATCCGCCCCTGTGAGATCGGGGCTGGGCTTCTCCGGGCAGGGGAACCAGCCCTGCCCTGTGCCAGCCCCTCCTTTCCTGCAGGGCCACATCGTTGCGCAGGTAGATGCCGGCAATGTCCTGCCCGTCCCCGCGCAGCACCTGACGATGATGGGCAGCAGTCTCTCCCGGATACCCCTCCATGCCCAGACTCAGCACCTGGGCCACCAGTACCGGGCCGAAGCGCTCCACTGTCAGCCCCGGAAAGCCGTCCGCCTCCCCCAAAGATCACCCGGCAGCAGTGCAGATCCTCCGGCTCCATCACGCTCTTGCGGTAGTCCCAGGCATATTGTACCCGGCGCCAGAAGGCGTCGTCAAACCGGTCGTTGGCATTGCGGGAGAGTGGAGGCGGCAGCGGATGAGTGGAGTGGCTGTTATAAAAGCCCGTGCCGAGATAGGCCCCCTTTGTGGCCGATGACATCCGCCAGGCCGCCGTCCTCCACAGGGCCGGAGAGCCCGTCACCTCCCCGGCATACCCACGGGGTGCCCCGCCGTCAGGCACGCTCTCCTTTTTGGGTGATATGCACCTGGGGATAGGGTCGTTCTGCCTTCATAGTCCCTGCCTGCCTTTCTTTAAGAAAAATCGATTTAATTATAGCACATATCCCGAGCCTCGCCATATAAACATATAAATAGGAGGGGGAAATTCAGACTATGGATAAAGTGGCAAGATTGCAATAACGGTAAGTGAAGTGGAGGGAAACCGGGAAGGGTGCCCTCGTCATTAAATTAATCGTTTTTGCAGCTTTTTCAAAGTTAAAAACGCAGACGGCGTGACAAAAGCATTTTGCCGCGCCGAGAAATTGCAGACAGGGAGGCCGCGCTATGCCGAAGATCTTTTGAGCCCAATCCAGTACGTCACCGGCGCCGGTTCGGAGGAATATTTCATGAATTTTAGCGGATGCCATGGAGCCGCTGCTGCTCTCCAATGGCATCCAGTTCACCCGCAACGATCCCCAGGGCAGCGTATCCACCTCCATCCGGCAGAGCAATGCCGGCAGCTACGATTTCCACCTGGCCCTCCACTCCAACGCCTCCGGCCCGGGCAGTGAGGGCCGGAATGGGCATCATCGCCTTTTACTACCCAGGCAGTACCCAGGCCGCCGGGGCGGCAGAGCTGTTCGCCGCGGCTCTGCGGGAGATCTATCCCCTGCCCGACCAGGACCACCTGCTCCACCACCACCCTGGCGGAGGTGAAGCGCACCAAGGCCCCGACGGTGCTGCTGGAGATCGGCTACCACGATAATACTGCCGATGCGGAGCTGGGGATCGACCCTGGTGCAGGCCATGACGATCTCATTGCCCCCCAGACCCCGATGCGGAGGGTGCAGGCCATGACGGAGACGTATTTTGGCCTGCCCTATGTTCCTATCCCGCCCAGCCAGCCGGGCTTGGCCGTGACGGATTCCGGCGGCCCTGTGAATCTGTGGGCCTATCCCTCCGTCCAAGGCCAGGCGCTGACCCAGATTCCCAACGGCGCCATGGTGACGGTTTTCGGCCAGTATCAGGGGCTGGCATGTGGTGCTGTATGAGGACATGATCGGCGTATGCCAGCGCGCATTCATCATCCGCCTGTAGGCAAAATTATTGTTTTCAGGCGGCGTTTGTAGGTTTGTCAAACATATTGACAGCGAACTCGATAGGAGAAAGCCGGCGGAGGGGTCTCATGGGTGTTGTTGGGGCGACGGTTGTGGACAGAGCGCTGCTTTTTTTGAAATCGTCCAGAGAGTAGAACGCATGGCCGGAGTAAAACGCTTCTGATCCTCCCGGTGGCTGCGTTCCACCTTGCCGTTGTGCCGGGGCGTATAGGACGGACCAGTTTATGCCGAATCTGACATTCTCCACGCATATGTAGCAGACAACTGATACCGATTTTGAATTTAATATGCCGAGTGCAACTTATTGTCCATCGTGAGTTGTCATTCCCAAGAAGGGGATGTGAATTCAAACCATCGTGAGTTGTATAATTTTTTGACATTGATATAACCTCCCGAAAAAAAAGGAACGGTATCCCCAACTTTTGACTATCTGGCGGAAAAGACCGGCAATCCCACCGGCAAGGGTGGCTGCTCCACCTTTGTGGACGCGCCGTGGTTCATCAACTACAATGTAAAGGCGATTGCGTATAAGTTTCCCATTGAGCAAAAGGTGCTCACGCAATTTGACGAATGCGGGGCATCTGTGCCCAGGCCGTCGCAGTAGTCATCCCGCATCAGCTTAGCCTTGCCGTCCACCATGGAGATGGCGCCCCGTGGCAGGCGGCGGCACAGCGCACCGCGCCGTTGCATTTATCCTGATCGATTTCGATGATCCTTCTCTTCATAATATAAGCGCCTCCTTGCTTTTGTGACCTGATTGTACCAATGAAATCAATAAGTCGGTTGAATTTTCAAACAAAGGAGGACGCTTTATGAAAGAATATTTTTCTGAGATCCGCGCCTCTCAGCTATTTTCCGGCATTTCCGAGGAGGAAAGTCGTTGCATTTCTGAACGCCAATCCGTGCAGTATCCTGGCCACTGTGGGCCGGGACGGCAAGGCAAGTGCCGTCCCTTTATGTTCGCCGGCGAGCTGGAGGGCAAGCTCTGGTTCTGCACCAACAACCAGAAGGACGTGTACAAGGACATGCAGGCCGATCCCTTTGAGATCGAGATCTCCGTCTCCAGCCCGGAGTACGCCTGGATCCGGCTCCACGGCCGTTTGGGTAAGTTGTTGGAGCGGCGGTTATGGACGGCGAGCTGCTTTGCAAAGTCATCCAGAGAGTAGAAGTCGTGGCAAGAATAGAAGCGCTTCTGATCCTCACGGTGGCTGCGCTCGACTTTGCTGTTGTGGCGCGGCGTATAGGGGCGAATCAGTTTATGCCGGATCCCCAGTTCGGCAGCCGTCTTTTCAAACAGCGTCTGTAAATCGCGCTTGCTGTTGGAAAAACGGTTCGTAAACTCGAAGCCGTTGTCTGTCTGGACACACTCGACCTTGATGCCGCGGCGTGCATACCACGCTTTCAGTCTGCGAAGAAAATCGGCCGAAGAATAGGTGGACTGCTCTGGGTAGGCGGCGAGAAACCGAAGGCGCGTGAACTCGTCAATGGCGGTGTACTGGAACAGGACCCCAAGATGGAGAGTCCCACACCCCGGCTGAGGATAAAGCTTTACGCTTTTGGCCGCCGTGCTGGCTGCCCACGGAATTGCCCGCCGCAGACGTCCCGGCCGCCGCCGAGTTCCTGCCGGATCGAGGAGAGCCTCCCTGTCCCTGTTTTTGATGAAGGATATGGACCGGGCGGCATCGCGCATTGACCGGGCCCTGAGGGCCGGGGAGCACATGGCTGTTTTCGGCGACTATGATGTGGACGGTATCACGGCCACGGCCATTCTGGTGGACTATCTGCGCCGGGCGGTCAGGTGAGCCACTATATCCCCCGCCGCATCGAGGATGGCTACGGTCTCTCTGCGGATGCCATGCGCACCCTGTGCATGAGAGGGGCGTTTCGCTGGTTATCACCGTGGACTGCGGCATCACCGGGTGGAGGAGGTGGATTTTGCCGCCACCCTGGGTATGGATGTAGTGGTAACGGACCATCATGAATGCCGGACGAGCTGCCCCTGGCCGCCGCGGTGGTAGACCCCACCGGCCCGACTGTCCTCTATCCCTTCAAGCACCTGGCCGGCTGCGGCGTTGCGCTGAAGCTGGTGCTGGCCCTGGGGGGCGAGGAGCAGGCCGAGGAGCTGTCTGACCCGGTACTGCCCGCTGGCCGCCGTGGGAACGGTGGCGGACGATGCGCATGGCCGGGGAGAACCGCACCATCGTGGCCGGGAGGCCTGCCCATATCACCGACAATGATTTATCGGCCTGCAGGCGCTGCTGCGGGAAACGGGTCGGATCAGAAGGAGATCACCTCCCGTGCAGATCGGCTTTGTGCTGGCCCCCGTATCAATGCCGCCGGGCGCATGGGCGAGGGGACCGGGCGGCGGAGCTGATGCTGTGCAAGGATCCGGCTACGGCCCGGGGCGCTGGCCCGGAGCTGTGTGTGAGCGTGAACCGGCAGCGCCAGGCAGTGGAGCAGGAGATCTATGCCCAGGCCATCGAGATGATCGAGACCCTGCCGGCCGATGACGCCACGCCCTGGTCCTGGCCGATCACCAGTGGCACCAGGGGGTAGTGGGCATTGTGGCCTCCCCGCCTCAGTGAGAAATACGCTTGTCCCAGTTTTATGATCCACATTTCCGGCCACACGGAAAGCGGGGTCCTGCCGCAGCTGGGGCGGTTTCAATCTGTTTGCCGCACTGGAGGAATGCAGCGATCTGCTGCTGGGCTTCGGCGGCCACGAGCTGGCAGCGGGCTTCACCATCGAGGAGGACAAGATCCCTGCCTTCCGCCGCCGGATGAATCAGTGCGTCCTGCGCTTTATGGGCGGCCGTCCTGCCGCCTCTGCATTGATGTGGACGGGTGCTGCGCCGGCCGGAGCTGGTGACGCTGTGGGAGGTGGAGCAGCTGCGGCGGCTGGAGCCTTATGGAAACGGCAACGAGCGGCCTCTTTTCAGTCTTCTGGGCGTTACGCTGACCGGATCCAGGGCGTGGGGCAAAACCGCCATCTCAAAGCTGCGCTTGTCCAAGGGCACCGCGCAAATGGAGGGCATATTCTTTTCCGTCACCCCCCAGCAGTGCCCCTGCCAGGTGGGGAGCGGGTGGATGTGGCGTTTTACCTGCAAGTCAATGAATTCCGCGGCAGCCGCACGGTGCAGCTGCAGGTGGTGGACCTGCGCCCGTCGCTGCAAAGCTCCGCCCGGGAGGAGGGAATCCCTGGTGCTTCTGCGGCGGCTGGAGGAGGGGTTGGCCTCACCAGCCGGGAGGCGCTGCGCATCCTGCCCTCCCGGCAGCAGTGCGCGGCCGTTGGCGCATGCTGCAGCAGGATGTCCCGTATGAGAAAACGGAGCGGCAGTACCTGCCGTTTTTGCGGGACCTTTCCGCTGCCATTCCGGGGACGGATCCGTTCCTGCGGGCCTGCTTCTGCGTGGAGCTATTCTGTGAGCGCGGCTTTTGGCCGGAGATCCGGGGACGGGGAGATCCGTTCTGGCGTGTGTGCCGTGGACGGCAAAGTGGACCTGGAGCAGTCGCCCTGATGGACGGCGCTGCTGGAATATATCAAAGGAAAGTGAGGGAAAGCCGTGAACGCAGGAGAAGTACCAGCGTCTGGAGAACACTGTCCGCCAGTATAACCCCGGCGCCAATTTTGAGCTGATCCGTTCGGCCTTTTGAATTTGCCGCCGAGGAGCACCACCGGGGTCAGAAGCGCAAGGACGGCTCGCCCTTCGTCACCCATCCGCTGGCGGTGGCTCAGATCGTGGCGGAGGAGCGCATCTGGACCCGGAGTCCATTGCCGCCGCCTTGCTCCACGATACCATCGAGGATACTGATGCCACCCATGAGGACATTGCTAAGACCTTTTCCCCACCATTGCTGACATTGTGGAGGGGGTCAGTAAGCTGACGAGGTACAGGCCGCCTCCAAAGGAAGAGGAGCAGATGGAAAATCTGCGCAAGATGCTCATGGCCATGGCCAAGGACATCCGCGTCATCCTCATCAAGATCGCCGACCGCACGCACAATATGCGCACGATGGAGTATCAGACCGACAAGCAGCGTCAGAAGTCGCTCGAGACGATGGAGATCTACGCCCCCATCGCCCACCGTCTGGGCATGCAGAAGATGAAATGGGAGCTGAGGATCTGAGCCTGAAATATCTGGACCCCCTGTGGGTTACAAGGAGATCATTGAGGCCCTGGATGAGAAAGCCACGGAGTACGACGGTTCATGGCCGCCATCCATGACCAGATCGAGGGCGCTTCAGCAGGAGGGGCATTCAGGGCACGGTCTCCGGTCGCATGAAGCACCCCTACAGCATCTTACCGCAAGATGGGCTACTCAGAATAAGTCCCTGAACGATGTGTTTGACCTGTTTGCCTTCCGGGTCATCGTGGGCACCGTGGCGGAGTGCTATAACGTCCTGGGCATCATCCATGATCTGTATAAGCCCGTCCTGGGCCGCTTAGTTGATTATATCGGCACCCCTGCCCAATATGTACCAGTCTCTCCACACCACCGTGGTGGGGAGAACGGCATTCCCTTTGAGGTGCAGATCCGAACCCAGCAGATGCACGAAATCGCCGAATACGGCATCGCCGCCCACTGGAAGTATAAGCAGAACGGACAGGGGGCCGGGGACGAGCACGACTATGAATGGGTGCGCCGGCTGCTGGAGAATCAGGAGGGCCGACGCCGAGGACTTCATCCACTCTCTCCAAGGTGGATATGTTTGCCGATGAGGTGTTCGTCTTTACTCCCCAGGGATGGATCAATCTTCCGCCGGGCTACGCCCATAGACTTTGCCTACAGCATCCATTCCGCCGTGGCAATCACATGGTGGCCGCCAAGGTCAACGGCCATATTGCCCAGTTTGTTTAAGCTGAAAAAACGGCGATGTTGTGGAGATCGTTACCTCGAAATCGCCCACGGCCCCAGCCGGGACTGGGTGAAGATCGCCCGCTCCAGCGAGGCCCGCAGCAAGATCCGCCAGTGGTTCAAGCGGAGTGTCGTGGGACGAGAACATCGCCCGG
>VOFG01003002.1_pt1 | contig 14006 bp, 13 predicted proteins | sample 5384171 | NCBI WGS metagenome assembly VOFG01 (sample SAMN12384726, study PRJNA508395) | human gut metagenome | isolation source: healthy gut F | host: Homo sapiens
TTCGTTTTCGGTGTTACGATCGGTTCCAACCGCGAACTGATCGCTAATTTCGACGTTTCGGCTGGCAGGCCGCCGTGATCGCCTGCCTCGGCGTCGCCGGGAGTTTCGCGGCGGTGTTCGTCGTTCGGCGTTACTTTTTCCGGAAAGGAGGGAGCGATGAGAGATAGTCTGATCGTTTTCGTTTTTTGCAGTCGGCGTGGCGCTCGGTTATGCCGATGCCGTCCCTGACGTGGCTGTTGGATCCCGATCTGCCGATGATTATTCTTTCGGTGATGGTGGTGCTGGTCGGCTTGGGACTCGGGGCCGGCGACAATCTGCACTATATGCTGCGCACGTTCAACTGGCGGATGCTCCTGTTGCCGCTTTGTACGATCGTCGGCACCCTGCTCTTTTTTCGGCGCTTGGCGTGCTGGTGCTCCGGGGATTCAGCCTGACGGACTGTCTGGCCGTAGGCAGCGGTTTCGGCTACTATTCGCTTTCGTCGGTGCTGATCGCCGACCTGAAGAGCGCGACGCTCGGCGTGCAGTGGGCGCCGCCGAGTTGGCGACGGTCGCTTTGCTGGCCAACGTCGTGCGCGAGATGATCGCCCTGTTCGGAATGCCGCTGTTCGCCAGCTGGGGCGGTCCGCTGGCCCCGATCTCGGTGTCGGGCGTGACTTCGATGGACGTGTGTCTGCCTTCGATCGCCCGTTATTCGGGCAGCGACCTGGTGCCGCTGGCCATCCTGCACGGCATCGTACTGGAGGTGTGCGTGCCGATTCTGGTCGGTGCCTTTTGCTGACCGAAGGGACCGTAAAAAGAATCGACAGAAAGCCCTTTTATCGACATCTTTTCCGGCCCGGGAGAATCCCTGCCGGGGATCGTTCGATTGTAAACAGATTTTTCGACAAAACGGGGTCCGGGGCGTTTTGATATGTCGCCCCGTTTGTCTATTTTTGAAAGTTGAAATCCACGTAACGAATGGCTAAAGAATATACCCCCGCTTCGCGCAACCGCGAAGCACGAACTGTCGATGGAGCTGAAACCCATCGACCTCTACACCGTGACCGAGCGGCTCAAGGCCAAGAAGGAGCTGAAGAAGGTGGGCGGCGCTTCGTACCTGGCGCAGCTGACCCAGAAGGTCGGTTCGGCCGCCAACGTCGAGTTCCACGCCAAAATCGTGGCGCAGAAGTACGTGCAGCGCGAACTGATCCGCTCGGCCACGGAAATTCAGCGCCGTTCCTACGACGAATCGACCGACGTGACGGAGCTGATCGGTTACGCCGAAGGCGAGATCTTCAAGGTCGCCGAGGGGCACGTCAAACGTTCGGTGCAGTCGTCCAAGGACATCCTGGCCCGGGCGCTGATGCAGATCGAGGAGGCGTCGAAGAACACCAGCGCCTTCAGCGGTGTGCCGTCGGGCTTCATGGCGCTGGACCGCGTGACGCTGGGCTGGCAGCTGTCGGACCTGATCATCGTCGCCGCGCGTCCCTCGATGGGTAAGACGGCCTTCGTGCTCTCGATGGCCCGCAATATGGCCGTCGACCACGAGCAGGGCGTGGCGTTCTTTTCGCTCGAAATGTCCTCCGTGCAGCTGATGATGCGTCTGATCATCGCCGAGACGGGACTTTCGGGCAACGACGTCAAGTCGGGGCGTCTGACGCCCGAGCAGTGGCGCCACCTCGAATCGGCCACCAAGCCGCTGGGCACGGCGCCGCTGTTCATCGACGACACGCCGGCGCTGTCGGTCTTCGAGTTCCGCTCGAAGGCGCGCCGTCTGAAAATACATAACGACATCAAGATCATCATGATCGACTACCTCCAGCTGATGACCGGCAATCAGGACACGAAGGGCAACCGCGAGCAGGAGGTGGCGTTCATCTCGCGCACGCTCAAAGCCATCGCCAAGGAGCTCAACGTCCCGATCATCGCCCTTTCGCAGCTGAGCCGTTCGACCGAGTTGCGCGGCGGCTCGAAGCGGCCGCAGCTGTCGGACCTGCGCGAGTCGGGCGCCATCGAGCAGGACGCCGACATCGTGGCCTTCATCCACCGTCCCGAATACTACGGCATCAACCAGGACGAGAACGGAATGCCCACGGCGGGCATGGCCGAGATCATCCTTGCCAAGCACCGTAACGGCGCGGTGTGCGACGTGAACCTGCGCTTCCTGAAGGAGCAGGCCCGCTTCGCCGACGTGGAGGACTCGATGCTGCCGCCCGCGCAGGCGGCGGAGAGCCAGCAGGCCTACGACGACTACGCCAGCGGTTCGAACAGCCAGCCGGGGACGTCGGGCCTCGGTGCGGCGATGGGCGGGGAGTTCGACGTCAACCGCTCGACGAAGATCGACGACGAAGCGCCTTTTTAGCCATGTTCGTTCGTACATTTGCAGGAGCGGTCGCCGGGATCGACGCCGTGGCGGTGACCGTCGAGGTCAACATCGCCGGCGGCGGTCTGGGCATGTACCTCGTGGGACTGCCCGACAACGCCGTGAAGGAGAGCGAACAGCGCATCCGGGCGGCGTTCGAGAACTCGGGCGAGCGGATGTCGGGCAAGAAGGTGGTGGTGAGCCTCGCTCCGGCCGACCTGCGCAAGGAGGGGTCGGGTTTCGACCTGCCGATCGCCGTGGGCATCCTCGCGGCGATGGGCCGCATCGACGCCGGGGCGGTCGCCGGGACGATGTTCGTCGGCGAACTGTCGCTCGACGGCTCGCTCAAACCCGTGCGGGGCGTGCTTCCCGTTGCGGTCCGGGCGCGTTCGGAGGGGCTGCGGCGGGTGGTGCTGCCGGCGGAAAACGCGGCGGAGGCCGCGGTTGTCGACGGCATCGAGGTGATCGGCGCCACGACCTTGCGCCAGGTCGTCGGATACCTGAACGGCGAGGCGGAGATTGCGCCTGCCGTGCCGGCCGACGACGAACCGTTCGCCGCGGCGGCGACGCACTATGCGGAGGATTTCGCCGACGTGCGGGGCCAGACGCATGTGAAACGTGCGCTGGAGATCGCCGCGGCGGGAGGGCACAACGTCATCATGGTCGGTGCGCCGGGTTCGGGCAAGACGATGCTCGCACGGCGTCTGCCGACGATCCTGCCGCCGCTGACGCGCGACGAGGCGCTCGAAACGACTAAGATCCACTCCGTGGCGGGCAAGGCGGGCGTGACGGGCGGGCTGATGACCCGGCGGCCGTTTCGCGCTCCGCATCATACGGCTTCGCAGGTCGCCGTGATCGGCGGCGGGCAGTCGCCCCGTCCGGGCGAGGTGTCGCTGGCGCACAACGGCGTGCTGTTCCTCGACGAGCTGCCCGAATTCGGGCGCAACGTGCTCGAAGTGCTGCGGCAGCCGCTGGAGGAGAAGAAGATCGTGGTTTCGCGGGCCAGATACAGCGTCGAATATCCGGCGAATTTCACGCTCGTGGCGGCGATGAATCCCTGCCCGTGCGGCTATTACAACCACCCGACGAAGGAGTGCACCTGTTCTCCGGGGTCGGTGCACCGCTATATGGGGCGCATTTCGGGTCCGCTGATGGACCGTATCGACCTGCATGTGGAGGTGACGCCCGTGACTCCGCAGGAGTTGTCGGCGGCTGCGCCGGGCGAGGCGAGCGCTGCGGTTCGCGAACGGGTCGTCCGGGCGCGGGCGGTGCAGGAGGCGCGCTTCGGCGGTGTCGAGGGGGTTCATACCAACTCGATGATGAACAGCGCGATGCTGCGCGAATACTGCCGCCTCGATGCGGCTTCGGCCGCGCTGCTGGAGCGGGCCATGGAGCGGTTGTCGCTCTCGGCGCGGGCCTACGACCGTATCCTGAAGGCGGCGCGCACGATCGCCGACCTGGCGGGACGCGCCGACATCGTTCAGGCGGACATCGCCGAGGCGATCAACTACCGGTCGCTGGACCGGGGGAACTGGGGACGATGATTCTGCCGCCCCGGCGGCAGAATCAATTAAAAATTAAGAATTAAAAATTAGATACGATGAAACGCATCATTCTTTCCGGAGGTGGAACCGGAGGCCATATCTACCCGGCCGTGGCTGTTGCCGAGGCCTTGAAACGGCGTTTCGGCGACGGGGTGGAGATTCTCTTCGTCGGGGCCGAGGGCAAGATGGAGATGGAGAAGGTCCCGGCGCTGGGCTACCGCATCGTGGGTCTGCCGATCGCGGGCCTTCAGCGGCGGCTGGACTGGCGCAACCTCGCGGTGCCGTTCAAGGCGGTGAAGAGCATCCGGATGGCGAAGAGGATCATCCGCGACTTCGGGGCCGACGCCGTGGTGGGCTTCGGCGGCTATGCCAGCGCTCCGGTGCTGTGGGCCGCGCAGCGGATGGGCGTGCCGACCGTGATTCAGGAGCAGAACTCCTATGCGGGCGTGACGAATAAAATCCTCGCGAAGGGCGCGCGGCGCATCTGCACGGCTTACGAAGGCATGGAACGCTTCTTCCCGGCGGCGAAGATCGTCCTGACGGGCAATCCCCTGCGGGGCCGCTTTTCGAAGGAGGGCGCCGACCGCGCCGAGGCGCTGGAATATTACGGGCTGACGCCCGATCTTCCGGTGATCCTGGTGGTCGGCGGGTCGCTCGGCACGCGGTCGCTGAACGAGATGATGAAGGCGTGGATCGTCGGGACGGACGGCAAGGCCCCCGTGCAGGTGATCTGGCAGACGGGCAAGTACTACGAACGCGAAATGCAGGCCTTTCTGGCCGCGCACCCCGCCGCACACGTCTGGCAGGGGGCTTTCATCGACCGCATGGACTACGCCTACGCCGCGGCCGATCTGGTCGTCTCGCGCAGCGGGGCCGGGACGGTCTCCGAGTTGTGCCTCGTTGCCAAGCCGGTGCTGTTCGTTCCGTCGCCCAACGTGGCCGAGGATCATCAGACCAAAAACGCCCGGGCGCTGGAGACGAAGGGCGCGGCGGTGGTCGTTCCGGACGCCGAGTGCCGGACGAAGGCGATGCCGCGGGCCGTGGAGCTGCTGGCGGATCGGGAGACGCTGGCGGCGATGAGCCGCAATCTGGAGGCGCTGGCCAGGCCCGACGCCGCGGAAGATATTGTCAATGAGATTGTAAAGGTAATGAAGTGATGGAATACAAGAACGTCTATTTTCTGGGTATCGGCGGCATCGGCATGAGTGCCCTGGCGCGCTATTTTCTGCACGGGGGGTATGCCGTCGCGGGCTATGACCGCACGCCTTCGCACCTGACCGGCGAACTCGAAGCGGAGGGCGCGGCGGTCCACTATGAGGACGACGTGCGGCTGATCCCCGAAGGATTTCTCGACCCGAAGAAGACGATGGTCGTCTACACCCCCGCCGTGCCGCAGGATCACGGCGAATACCGCTATTTTCGCGAACACGGTTTCTGCGTCGAGAAGCGTTCGCAGATGCTGGGGCATCTTGCGGAGGGCAAATACGTGATGGCCGTGGCGGGTACGCACGGCAAGACCACCACTTCGACGCTGGTGGCATGGCTCAACCGCGCGCTGACGGGCGGCGGCTCGGCTTTTCTGGGGGGCATTTCGAAGAATTTCGGCGGCAATCTGGTGCTGGGCGACGGCGGGAGACTGGCTGTCGAGGCCGACGAGTTCGACCGTTCGTTCCTGCGGCTGTATCCCGACGTGGCGGTGGTCACCTCGGCCGATGCCGACCACCTCGACATCTACGGGACGCACGAGGCGGTGAAGGAGGCCTTCTCGCAGTTCGTGCGGCAGATCCGGCCGGGCGGCTCGCTCATCATCAAGCGGGGCGTCGACATCGTGATCGACAACCCCGGGATCGCCGTATACCGTTATTCCTACGACGAGCCGTGCGATTTCTACGCCCGCAACGTGCAGCTGCTCGAAGGGGGGCATTACCGTTACGACCTGGTGACACCCTCGGGCGCGTTCGAGGGGTGCACGCTGGGCGTTCCGGGGTGGGTCAACATCGAAAACGCGGTCGCGGCCGTCGCTTCGGTGTGGTGCGCCGCGAAGGCCGGAGGAACTCCGCTGGATGCCGATAAGCTGCGCGGCGCGCTGGCCTCGTTCTCGGGGGTGAAACGGCGTTTCGAGTTCTATGTCAACACCCCGAAGCAGGTCTATATGGACGACTACGCCCATCATCCGCGCGAGCTGGCCGCAACGCTCACCTCCGTGCGGAAGATGTTCCCCGGGCGGCGGATCACGGCGCTGTTCCAGCCCCACCTCTACACCCGTACGCGCGACCTCCATGCGGAGTTCGCCGAGGCGCTTTCGCATGCCGACGAAGTGGTGCTGCTGCCCATCTACCCGGCGCGCGAGGAGCCGATTCCGGGCATCACCTCGGAGATCATCGCCCGACGGGTCGCCGCGCCGTGCCGTATCGTCGACCGCGACCATTTGGCCGACGAGGTGGCCGCGATGGACACCGACGTTGTGATCAGCTTCGGCGCCGGCAATATCGACGCCTGCTGCCCCGCATTGGCGGAGCGATTAAAAATGAAAAGCTAAATATTAAAAATACAGGCATCTGTTTTTGGCATTTTCGTTTCCGGCTGGAGTTGATGAGGTCTCTTTTGCTTGACAAAAACGACTTCTTGCGTGGCTTGGAGTCTGCCTGAATGATTTTTCATAATTTTTAATAGTGATGTCCCGCTACCTCCGATACACGCTTCTGACCCTGCTGTGGGTCGCCGTGGCCGCATACATCGTCTTTGCGGCCTCGGCGGTGCGGCGCGTGCGCAGGACGGGTACGGTCGGAAAGCTGGAGATCGAGGTGGTGGACAGCTCTTCGCAGGGACATCTGGTCTCGGCGGCGATGGTCCGCCAGTGGATTTCACATGCCGGAATCAAGACACTCGGCACGGCAGTTGATGCGGTGGACCTGACGGGTATCGAACGACTGATCGCCCGCAACGGATTCGTGGATAAAACGGTTGCCTATGTCTCCTACGGGGGAACGCTGCACATCGAGATCAGCCAGCGCAAGCCGCTGGTGCGCCTGCTTACCGACGGCATGAACGCCTATGTGACCGCCGACGGCTATGTCTTCGCCGCGCCCCGCGCCTCGTCGCTCTACGTGCCGGTGGTCACCGGCAGTTACCGTCCTCCCTTCCCTGCGTCGTACGTCGGGAGCGTGCGAGAGCATATCGACCTGCGTCTCGGCGAGATTGACGAACGCATCGCCGAACTCGAACGCGAGAAATACCCCTCTCTACCGGCGTGAGATGGAGAACGACCGCAACATTTCGGCCCTGCGCCGCATGCGCATCAAGCGGCAGTGGTGGCGGCTGGAAGGTTCGCGGGAGTTCGATGCGCGGGTCGACGCGCTGCGCGAGAAAAAAGCCGGCCTGCGCCGCACCTACCGCTACCGGGCGGGCGTGATCCGCGAGGAGATCGAGCGTATCGCCGGGTTGCAGGAAGCCGAGCGGCGGAAACAAAAAAAGTTGGAGAAAAGCTACGAAGATTTCATGAAACTCCTTACCTTTGTAGAAACTGTCGAAGACGACGATTTCTGGAGGTCGGAAGTGGTGCAGATCGCCGCGCACACGACCCCCAGCGGAGCATTGGAGGTGGAACTTACGCCCCGCAGCGGCCGCTTCGCCGTGCTTTTCGGCCGGCTGGAGGACGTGGAGCGCAAGTTCGACAAACTGTTGCGGTTTTACCGCAGCGGCCTCTCGTCGATCGGCTGGAGCGAATACCGCACTATTGACATCAGATATAACGACCAGGTGGTTTGCAAGAAGTAAAGGATTATACCGTGGAAAAAAAGAATTATACCGTTGCCGTCGATTTGGGCTGCTCGTCGGTCGTGGTGGCCGTCGGGGAGAAGACGCCCGAAGGCCTGCTTGACGTGGCGTGTGTCGTCACGAAGCCCGTCGAGGGAGTCAATGCGGGCCGGATCGAGAATATCGAACTGGTGAGCCGCGCCATCCGCGAGGCCGTCTCGGAGGCCGAGCAGCAGCTCGGAATCCGCATCACGGAGGCGTATGCCGGTATCTCGGGCGACTTCGTGCGCTGTGCGCGCCATACCGACCATGTCTTCGTCTACGATCCCCAGAACGGCGTCAACCAGAAGGACGTCGATGCGCTGTTCGACCGCATGCGCAACGTGCAGGCCCCCGACGACGAGACCATCATGGAGCGCGTGCCCCAGAACTACATGGTCGACGACAACCAGGAGGTGCGCAATCCCGTGGGTTCGTTCGGCAAGAAACTTTCGTCGACGTTCAACTTCATCCTTTGCCTCAAAACCCCGATGCAGCGTCTCGATATGGCCCTGAAACGCCTCGGCATCAAGATGCTGGGCGTCGTGTCCGACGCGCTGGCGGCGCCCGAAGCGGTGTTGCTGCCCGATGAGAAGGAGGAGGGCGTGGCCGTGGTCGACGTCGGCGGCGGCGTCACCGACGTGACGGTCTATTACCGCAACGTGGTGCGTTACGTCGCTTCGATCCCGATGGGCGCATCGGCCATCAACCGCGACATCCGCACGATGAGCGTTCCCGAGAAACACGTCGAGAGCCTCAAGCAGAAATACGGTTCGGCGGTCGCCGAACTGGCTCCCGAGGACAAGCTGATCCGCGTCAACGGCCGTACGGCCCGCGAGGCGAAGGACATTCTGCTGCGCAACCTGGCCACGGTGATCGAGGCCCGCGCCACGGACATCGCGGAGTTCGTGCAGCAGGAGATCAAGGATTCGGGATACGCCGGGAAACTGGCCTACGGCATCGTGCTGACGGGCGGTTCGGCCAAATTGAAGGACCTCGACGAACTGTTCCGCCGCGTGACGGGCATGGACGTGCGTGTCGCTGTGCCCGAGACGGGAATCACCGGGGAGTCGAAGGAGAAGGTTGCGGACGCCGCTTTCTCGACCGCCGTGGGCATCCTGCTCAAGGGGGCCGAACTGGGCGGCTGCGCCGTCATCGAGCACCCCGCGGCTCCGCGTCCGAGCCGCCACCGGTCTTTCACGCCGCCGCGGCCCGCAGCGGGCGGGTTCAAGGCTCCGCAGCCGCCCGCTGCTCCAGCCCTATACGCCTCCCGTGTCGGCTTCGGAACCCGATTCCGGGGTGCAGGCCGGAGCCGAAGCGGCCGGACGGCCGGACGAAGAGCGTGCCGACGAGCCGCCGGTGATCGAACCGAAGCGCAGCCGCAACTGGGGTGCGATCTTCCAGAAGACCTTCGACAAGATCAACAAGAGTTTCACGGCCGCCGAGGACGAAGAGATTTAGGACGATCAGCTCGTCCGCATTCCGGTTGACATCCCGGCTGAACCCCCGGTTGCGCCGCGACAAGTCCCCTCCGGGGAGGGATTCAGGGAAGGGTCGGATTTGTAAACGCAGGGGAACGCCGCGAAAGCACCGCTCATCTGCGGGAAAGGTAATTTAAGTTGTTTGGATAATTAGGAAATAACGATATGACAGACGAATTGATGTCGGAAATCAAGGTCCCGCGCACGGACGGCTCGATCATTACGGTGGTCGGCGTCGGCGGCGCAGGGGGCAATGCCGTGAACCATATGTGGAACCTCGGGATCAGGGGCGTTACGTTCATGGTCTGCAACACCGACCAGCAGGCGCTCGACAAAAGTCCCGTTGAGCGGAAGATCCGCCTCGGCTCCGAAGGTCTCGGAGCCGGGAACGATCCGGAGAACGGCCGCCGCGCGGCCGTCGAGTCGCTGCCCGAAATCCGTCAGGTGCTCGAAGAGGCCGGTACGAAGATGCTCTTCATTACCGCCGGCATGGGCGGCGGAACGGGCACGGGAGCATCGCCCGTCATCGCCAAGCTGGCCAAGGAGATGGGGCTGCTGACCGTGGCCATCGTCACCTCGCCGCTGGCCGTCGAGGGCAAGATCCGTTACGAACAGGCGTTCCGCGGTATCGAGGAGCTGCGCCAGAACACCGATTCGCTGCTGATCATCAACAACGAAAACATTCTGGAAATCTACGGCCGCCTCTCGCTGAAGCAGGCTTTCGGCAAGGCCGACGACATCCTGGCTTCGGCGGCCAAGGGCATCGCCGAGATCATCACCGTCGAGAGCGACCTGGTGAACGTCGACTTCGCCGATGTCTCGAAGGTGATGCGCGACAGCGGCCGGGCCCATATGGCCGTGGCTACGGCCGAAGGCGACAAGCGCGCCGAGGCGGTGGCCGAAGCGTCGCTGCGCTCCCCGCTGCTGGATCACAACCTGATTTCGGGCGCCAAGAACATCCTGCTGAATATTTCGGTGTCGGACGCCGACGCCCTGATGTACGAGGAGGTGGTGCAGATTCTGGAGTATATTCAGGCCCACGCCAGCGTGCAGGACGACAACGGGGTGATCCACAACGCCAACATCATCTGGGGTACGAGCGAGAAGCCGCAGCTGGGCAATTTCATCGAGTTGGTGGTCGTGGCCACGGGATTCGAAGGCGACGCGCAGCCCGGCGTGATGAAGCAGATCATTCCCCCGGCCCGCACTGTCGAACCGGCCGTCAAGGAGACGTCCGCCGCGGCACCCGTGCTGGAGCCGATCAAACCCCTGCCCCCCAAACCCGCCCAGCGTCAGCCCGAACTGGTGATGCTCGGCGCCAAGCCGACCCGTTACAGCAACATCGACACCCTGCTGGCCAAACCCGCCTACCAGTCGCGCAACTCGAAGTTCATCGTGCGCGTCCCCGGCAGCCGCAAGGAGGTGCTGAAGGACGATACGACCGATGCCCAGGCGCAGAAAGAGGAGTCGCAGGGCGGCTCGCTATTCGATTAACTAACCGATTTTCAATTTGGAAGACGCGCATTCCTGGATTACGTTCAACGGGTTCTCACCCCATATCGCCGTGCTTTGCGCGGTGACGCTCTGCCTGTTGTGTGTTTCGGCGCTCGTTTCGGGGGCCGAGACTTCTTTTTTCTCCCTCTCGCACAATGATATACGTCATTTGCAGAGCCGCAGAAGCGCATCGGCCGCCGCCATGCTGCGGCTGCTGGCGAACGTCGACCTGCTGCTGGCCACGATCCTGGTGGTCAACAATCTGGTGAATATCTGCATCGTCATCCTCACGGCCGGGATCATCGACTCGGTCTTCACTTTCCTGCGGTTCGAGTTCCTGTTCAAGACCGTGCTGGTGACTTTCCTGCTGCTGCTTTTCGGCGAGATACTGCCCAAAGTGCTGGCGCAGACGATTCCCCTGCGCTTCGCCTCGATGGTGGCCCGTCCGCTGCTGGTGCTGCGGTGGGTTTTCTATCCGCTCTCCTATGCGCTGGTCCGCACGAGCAGCCGCATCAGCGAAAAGGCGGCGCACAAGAGCGAGATTTCGCTCGACGAGCTGGCCGACGCCGTCGACATGACGCAGAGTTCGAGCCCCGAGGAGCACGTGATGCTTTCGGGCATCGTCAACTTCGTCAATACCGAGGTGCAGGAGATCATGAAACCCCGTGTGGACATCACGGCGCTCTCCATGACGGCCGATTACGAGACGGTCAAGAGGACGATCATCGAATCGGGCTTCTCGCGCATCCCGGTCTACGAGGAGGATCTGGACAATATCCGCGGGACGCTCTACGTCAAGGACCTGCTGCCCTACATCAACAACGGCGGCGATTTCGCGTGGCAGCAGCTGATCCGCAAACCCTATTTCGTCCCCGAGCACAAAAAGATCAACGACCTGCTGGCCGACTTCCAGTCGAACAAGGTCCACATGGCCATCGTCGTCGACGAGTACGGTTCGACGCTGAGGATGCCGCCCGGCAGCTTCGAGGCGGGGCTTCGGTGCTTCTTGAAATTTTCGGATCGTCTGTTGGCAGACCGTTTTGCCGCCGGGGAGGGATGTCGGGCGGCCTGCGGAGGATTCGGAACCTTCTTCCTGCCGAAATGGGACGAATACCCTCCTCCTTGCCGGAAGTTTCACAAATCCTTTTTTCGTATCGGGCGGCCGAGAAATCGAACCTCCTGCCGACGAAATCCGGTCGGTCGGGGCGTTATTCCGAATGTTATTGTTATTTTTGTAACGATGAAACAGGCTGTCACCCCGCTTCGTTTAGGTTCCGACCGGATTTTCGTCGCTGCTCGTCCGTTATGCGATCCCTTCGATTATCGCGATGACCTCTTCGTCGCTCTACAACATCGTCGATAGTATCTTCATCGGACACGGCGTCGGTCCGATCGCCATTTCCGGCGTGGCGCTTTCGATGCCTCTGATGAACATCGCTTCTGCTTTCGGGTCGTTGATCGGGATCGGTGCTGCTGCGCTCACCTCGATCCGGCTGGGGCAGGACGCCGGGAGGCTGCCGAGGGGGTGTTGGGCAATGTGGTGTTGCTCAATTTTCTGGTCGCGGCGCTTTTTACGGCCGTAGGTCTGTTGCTGCTGGACCCCATTCTCTGCTTCTTCGGGGCGAGCGACGCTACGATCGGTTATGCACGAGATTTCATGCAGATCATTCTCGGCGGTACGATCGTTACCCATATGTATTTGAGCCTGAACGAAGTGATCCGTGCTTCGGGTTATCCGAGGAGAGCTATGGCGATAATGCTGACGGCCGTCGTGTTGAACTGTCTGCTCAATCCGCTGTTTATTTTCGGGTTCGGTTGGGGATTCGCGGTTCGGCGGCCGCGACGGTGCTGGCCCAGGTCGCGGCGCTCTCGGTTTCGCTCATCCACTTCTCTTCCCGGGAAGTTTCATCCGGTTCGAACGGGGGATTTTCCGCTTGCAGGCGTCGGTCGTGGGCAAGATCTTTTCTATCGGTATGGCTTCGTTTCTGCTGCACCTCTGTGCTTCGGCGGTAGTGATCGTCGTGAACAAATCGCTCCCGGGAGTACGGCGGCGACGTGGCGATCGGGGCGTATGGCATCATTTATCGGGTGGCGATGCTCTTTCTGATGATCGTCTCGGGATTGAATCAGGGCATGCAGCCCATCGTGGGTACAATTACGGCGCCCGGCGGTACGACCGGGTGTTGAAGGTCCTGCGGCAGACCGTCGTGTGTGCGGTTTGCGTGACGACGACGGGATTCCTGCTGGGACAGCTCTTTCCCCGGCAGGTGGCGATGCTCTTCGTCGATGCTGCGGACGGAGCTGCGGCCGAGCGGATGATCTCTACGGCGGCCGAGGGGCTGCGGATCGTGTTGTGCGTTTTCCCGATCGTCGGATTCCAGATCGTGACTTCCAATTTTTTCCAATATATCGGCAAGCCGCACAAGGCGATTTTCCTCCTCACGCGGCAGATGTTGTTCCTATCCCGCTGCTCCTTGTTTTGCCGCCGCATCTCGGTACGCTGGTGTCTGGATGTCGATGCCGATTGCCGACGGTACGCCTCTCTGCTGGCCGCCGTGCCGTGCTCTTCTACCAGGTTCGTAAATTCAGACACCGGCCCCATGCGGAACGGAGTATCTGAGTCTTTTGAAAATATCGATTACTGGCTCTTTCGGTGAATTGCATAGTTCCGTTCATCTGTCCGATCCGGGAAATACGACATAACCTCGGACGGATCGTTGCATGCGTCCGACTTGTCCGAATACGGGCAGGAGCGAGGACGCGTCGGGTAATCTGGACGTTGTCGTAATGATAGGGATATTGCGCAAAAAGGCTTTTTATTTAAAAACAGAGCCGGTGATCCACCGGCTCTGTTTTGGATTTTGTGTTTTGGATTAAATTCCGAGTTTGTGCGGATCTCCCTGCGGAACGGCGCTTTTTGTTTACCATAACGGACAGGGTTTTGTACCACGAACGGACGCGAGAAGTAGTAGTAACCGTCGTAGGGGAGGACGTACGTCCCACGAGTTCTTTACCTTGAAGAAGGGATTGCTCCTGCTGATCGACGGCCGTACCCACGATTACCATGCCGTGGTCGTCCGTAGTTTCTGTAGTTGTCGAAAGCGATCTGGCGCATCTCCTGCGTGATCTTCTTCTCCTTGACGGGTTTGTCGAACTTGTAGAGGGCGGCCTTTTTTCGGCGGCGCTCAATTTGCCCCACTTTCGGCCTCGGTACCTCCATGCCGTCGATGTCGGTTTCGGGAATGATTCCGATCGCCTTGATGCGGTCGAAGCCCTTTCGCTGACGTCGGTAGCCCATTCCGATCGAGCAACCGTTGGCTGCATTATCGACCACGGCCATCATCTCCTC
>VOFG01000403.1_pt1 | contig 14001 bp, 15 predicted proteins | sample 5384171 | NCBI WGS metagenome assembly VOFG01 (sample SAMN12384726, study PRJNA508395) | human gut metagenome | isolation source: healthy gut F | host: Homo sapiens
CTGGAGGAGGCATGGGGCTGCGGCACGGCGGCGGTCATCTCGCCCATCGGCGTGCTGCGCTTCGGCGGTGAGGATCACGCCGTGCGCGGCGGCGGCATCGGCCCCGTCTCGCAGGCGCTCTATGACGCAATCACCGGCATCCAATACGGCCGCATCGCGGACACCCACGGCTGGGTCACGAGACTTGCCCCCGCGCAGGCATTCCCCTGCGGCGCCTGATCCCCGGGAACCCCCGAATCGAACGCCGCCGGCAGTTCTAGACTCGTAATGCGACCGTCGGATCTTTAACACGCTACCGCTTTGGCGTGGTGATTTGCACTTATTGATAGCCTGTTGCGGGGTAGGGGTTCGCTGGCGCTAGCACTTAGCCTTTTGACTGTTTTGGGTGAAAACCGGGTGCGGAGGGGGTGCGGCGGAAATGCCGCGATCCGCCGCACTGCCTCACCTCCACACCCGGCGCGTGATTATAAAATTTTCCGTGCTTGTCTGCGTTTGTGCTCATCCGCACGCGCACGGTTCTATGGCTATCGGACGATCAAAGCTTCCTCTAGTCCGAAACGACCAGCGCAAACCAGTGCGCGTCCAACTGCTGTTTTGCTTGTGTCGTCGGATAGGTTCCCGTTGGTGCTTCCTCCCCGTCCGTCCATACCACTAATGACTCAAATCCCTCACTTGCGACCCTTTTCACAATAAACCGGACTTGGTGCTCCATTATATTGATACTGGACAAGCCATCCTCAAATAGCGTAAACACTGCGTTAGAAAGCTTCTGATATACCTCTTCCGGGTACTCTTTCTCCGTAATAAAAATACAATTCTCCGTATCTTTTTGCAGAAGGAACGGTTGTTTCATAGTCTTCTCCTACGATCCTTACAGAGCATATGCGCATAAGGTCTTCCTCATTTTCATCTGCAAAATTGCGCAAAACCATCTGCGCCTCTTGAAGCTCCGAGCGGTGCGCGTCATAAAACTCTACTGCCATTTCTCGGTATCCGCGAATTCCGGGAAGGCACATCAGCCAAATCAGGAGCGCCATCAGCAGCATTCCAACCGCAGCCGACAGCAGAATTACAAGTTTCTTTTTCGAGTCATTTTTGCGCCTCCCAATTGTTGTGTTAACCGCCTTATCCACGATCATGCATTCATTCTTTGTCCCGTGTCTGCTCAACTCTCCATTCATTGAAGTCTGTAAAATAATAGTACCAGCCTTCAACCGAGAGCGGCTCGCGCTGGGTCATATTCCACCGTCGGCTGCTTTGTCTGATCCAACGCATATAGAAGCCCGCATCCCTGATCGTGTACGCTCGTCCAAAATTCAAATTGGATTCGATTCGTCTCTGCGTCCATCACGATCAGCTCATATTCCTTTAGCAATCTTTTTACGACCGGAGCGATTTCTTCATCGATCGGAACTTTATCCAAGCCGACCAATGCGTGATCCCATGTACGGCAAAAGCTACATACGATTGTTCCGTGTCCTGCAGCCACTGCACCATATATGTCAGATCGTCAGAATCATGCTTTAGATGCTTCTCCGCCGCCTCCTTGCTGGACGGTTCTGTATAAGAGCACCCAAAGCTCATGCACGCCAACGTTGCAAGCACAAATATAAGCGCAATGGCTTTTATCGTTCTTCTCAATATTGCTCCTCCCGCTATTTGAAAATCACTTTATATCCGCACATATAACCAAGCTGAATAAAAATTGATCTCGTAAATATTCATCTGCCGTTATATTTTCGCGCACTGCAGTACGCCCCGAATCAATCGCTTCAATCCAGACGGGTTGCCTCCAGTCAAAATGCAGAAACCCAGCGCACTTCCTCGCCTCCGCACCCGGCGCAGATTAGTAGCTAATTGGATCGTAAAAATTTAAATAATTGCGGTTCAAAAGAGCGACCCAAACGCAACGGCATCTCCTTCTATTTCGACAAACCATCGGCCTCCTGTCTCATATCGCGAAACGGCTACATAAAGTGCTCCGATACCTTTTACGGAAATGCACACGCCATCCGGGATATCAAATTCTTTTACGAGGATCGATACCCCTGCGTAATGCTCGCGAAATGCCGATGCGATCTCATCGCGCAGGGCGATCGCATCCGCTGCCCGTTCAAAGTCCGTCGCTGCCGAAAATTGCTCCATTCTATCGGAGCGGGTATCGATCAGAAACTCGACTTGAAACGGCTGCTGTGAAAACGTAAACTTAACGTCGGTATAGCGCAGCTTGCGCCGGATATGATCTTTATCCGGTTCAACCGTCTCAGCGGGTTGTCCCAATTCGGACTTTAGGGCGGATTCTTTCATCCAAAAAGAAATTTTGCGATCCTCAAAAAACCACATTTTTCCCAGTTGATGCTTGCCGATCCCAACAACCGCAAAAAACAGGCAAATGAGCACGAGCAGGCCGCACAGAATGCTTCTCAAAATTTTTCGTATCATAATTCTGTCTCCTATATTCGACTACGTTCTACGTTTCTCGCTTACCATACGCGCTCGATCGTCAGCTTTACCAAGCCCTTGACCCGTTTGAATTCAAGGTAGTTGACCGAAACGCGATAGAGCTTTCCGCCGATCCGATACAAAAACGACTGCGTCACGGTCGTGCCCGCTTCCGTTTTGGAGCGATAACTCACGCCTGTGACGAGAAGCTTCTGCACCTCGCCATGCAGGTCGATCCCGTCCTGCGCAAGCGCATCGGAGTAGTCGTCCAGCGTCCCGATCTCCAGCGCCTTGGTTTGCAGATTCTCCCACGTCCGATCATCCTGCTGCACGATCGCCTCGAGCATCGCGGTCGTTTTTCCGTCCAGATCATATTTCGTCGAGACGGTCACGATCATGCCGATCAGTGCCGCAAAAACGACCCCGCAGAGGATGAGCCGCCAGCGTAGCCGTTTGGTCGTGGCGTCCTGCAGCGCACCCTTTTTTGTCAGCTCATAGAGGCAGAAGACGGCATTGACGCAGGAGATCGGGTATGGAACGAGCCAGTCGAACGGCGCAGGGATCACCACGCGCAGGAGCTTCGCGAGAAGCCCCGAAACAAAGATGCAGATGCAAAATTTGCCGAATCGGCGCAGATCGCTGCACATCAAAAACAGAATGACATAGAGCCAATTGACAATTGGGACAAATGCCACAATCTTGGCAACCGGATGGTTCAAAATTCGTTGCAGCTTTGTTTTCATTTCTCATTTATATCCTTTAACTGCTCTTTTTAGAATGGCCGGGCGTGGGATGCGCGGCGGAAATGCCGCTAACCGCCGCACTTCCTCACCTCCACACCCGGCGCGGGAGCAATGAAATTTAGGGATAATAATCCGGAAAATTCAGATTAACCTAACACTTTGGTAATGAAATCTGGAGTATTAGTCTAGTGAATACAGATTAGCCTAGTCCGAATGTAACGAAATTAGAAGTAGCAATCTACGAAATCCAGACCGGTCTAACACTTCGGTAATGAAATTAGGGGTTGCAATCGGGGAAAATCAGGCTCACCCCCACTGCCGGTCGATTTCCAAGATCGTGTAACCATCCCATTCCGCGCAAGCCGTGCTCCATTCCTCATCCGTATAGTAGTGAAATACCGGCCGGACGCCCTCCGCGACCCTTTGGGGCGTAGGCGCCTCAATCACGACCACGCCTTCCCGAAGAATTAATTCATAACACTTCATATAGTGGGTCGAACCAGAAACCGGCAGATAATCTTCACTGCTCCATGTGGTCAAAACATCCACACCTGTACTTTCCAAATATCTCTGGCTTGCTTTGATTTCCTTTATAGGCCAAAATCTCTGGATTAACAGGGACGCCGTAATTTTTTGTGTACCATCCATGAAGAAAAAGAGTCGAAAGCTCGAACCACAGAACAGGACATATTCTTCCCCGTCCGAGACGCTCCGACGGCACTGCGCCCGCAGCGAAAACGCGCTGCACACATCCCGTAAATAGACAGCTCCATCACACACCCGGATTCTATACCATGCATCTGCCGCTGCCAAGGTTTCATTGGGATAATATTTCGTGATCCTTTCCTCCGGCGGAGTTTCGTTATCGATGCCGGGAATCGTCGAACAGCATCCGGTCAGTGTCGCCAAGAGCAGCACCAGTGCTAAAAGTAGCGCAGACTTTTTCATTCGTTCATGTCCTCTTCCCGCCGGATTACGTCTCACATTCCACGCCTCCGCGCGTTCCGTGGCCGATTCCGAGTTGAGCTGATTCCATAAGGTACGCGTAAAATATTCCATATCATCTCCTAACAAGCAAAAACGGCCGGGCATACTTGGCGCGGACAACCTCCCGTCAGTTCCATGGGGCTGTGTCGACCGGGAGCAAGATCAGGTAGTCCAGCCGCGTTTCGAGACGCTCCCAAGCCTCGCGCGAATAAAAGTGATAATCGATCTGCGCCGGGTCTTGTTGGAAATCTTCCTTCCAAGTCACCGCGCCGTCTTGCAGCAAGACCACATATGTGATATATATCTGGACGATGCACCGTCGAGCACATTCGGTTCTGCGCCGTTCGTTCCGGGGACTCCCATCCGGGATAAGCTCCAGCCGATGCGTTTCCCCCGTCTCGATCTGCTGCTCGATTGCTTCCTTTGACGGCAGTCCGGAAGAGAGGATCACATCCTTGACGATCCCGACCTTGTCCGTCAGCAAGAAAAGCCGATATGTGTCTCCGCATATGACATAATAGAAGCCGTTTTCGGAGGTTTGCCGACGGCATTCCAGCTTGATGCCGACCTCCTTTGCCAGCGTCTTTGCCGACACCTCGCCGAAGCCGCTTTCGATCTCAAAATGGCTTTTCAACAAAAGCAGCTCTTTGAGCGAATACGTATGCTTCACGACCTCCTGCGCCGGGGTCAGATTATCCACGCGCACGCTCCGGAACTGCGGCAGAATGATCCCGCACGCGGCCGCAGCGACGATCAAAACCGCAAGAACGGTGATGACAGCTTTCTTTTTCATACTCCCTCCTCAACGATAGTACGCAAAATAAATGGATGCAGAGTCATATACAATTTTTCCTGAACTCGCATTGATTGTCCATGGCAAACGGCTTGCCCGATTCGTCATAGATGAAATCGAGCACTGCCGTGACCGTGCCGTCCGTTTTGACCGTCTCGCGCATGGCCTTGCCGTTCTGCGTTTAACTTTCGGGAAGCGTTCCCCAGTTTGCATATCGTCGTTTCTCTGATTCGCGTTTCTCTTCGAGTTTACGAATATCCTCTTCAGAATATCCACTCTGATCCAAATATTCCTGCACGGAGATGGGTGAGCATCCATTTTCCAATGCAGTATAAAATAGAAACGCCTCAAACCGTTCCCAGACTATACAGGCTGAAATTTGCGGATCTATTTCGTCATCTGTCAGTGCCAAGTCAAGCAATTTGATTGTGTCAGATACAAACAGTCGAATCATCTTTTTAAGATAGTATTGTTTTGGGCGCGCAATGTTATCGTTCATGCACAACTCCTTTGGTTGGAAAACCGGGTGCGGAGGGGGTGCGGCGGAAATGCCGCGATCCGCCGCACTTCCTCACCTCCACACCCGGCGCTCTCAAGCTCTCCACTTGGTCGTTCCAGAAATAACAATCTTGGAATGCTTTAAGTATGTAAGTTCACAATACAGCTTTCTGTGCGTTTCTATGTCAGACAACTTGTACAGCCTGCACTCTTTTTCCGTTTGGCTATCCAAATAATACAAGTTTGCTGCCAAATAGCAACGCTCATAAAATGTCTTGCCGTTTCGTTTTGGTTTTACCTTACTTAACACGGAATAGCAGAATTTTTTTGACCATACATTTACATCGATTCGCGTCAATGGGTGTTCAAAATCTACAAGACTGATTTCGGTTTCCATATGTTTCCAATCCAGAAGGATGCCCCAGAGCAGCCTCCAATAATTCAGCAGCAAAACAAGATTCCCGGAGCCAACGAGAAGACCCAATACGATAACCGCCTTTAACGCAGCCCCAAAGTTTTTGAAAAAGAGGTATCCTTGGTCGATATTGGTAGATAATGCGTCATGTATGAGTCCCCAGCCGCAGGCCACGAGAAGCGGTATGCAAAGTGCATGGAATGCCGCAGCGCAAATATATGGTATCAAAATCTTTTTCTTGATAAAGGTACAGCTTTGTTCGTTCATGAGAATACCACAGCTTTTCCGGCTCAGTCGTCGTTTTGTTTGCGCCCGGCGTATGGCGAAACGCTTCCCGGCCACGAAGGTAGTCGATAAATTGTTGCAATTATTACGTTGGCCACACAGTCCAGCAGAAAGGCAGTCGACTGCCACCATGTCTGAAGGAACAAATAGGATGCACAGTTTACCGCAATAAGTATCCGAAAACATAACCAAATTCGATAGAGCCTGTAATACCGTTTAAACTCTTTTCTGTATTTTCTAAGATTGGGTTCAATGTCGTTCAAAAAAATCTTATTTTTGAACGTTCGATTTTTACGAATTCTTTTTGCGCTGCTTCTCCCGGCTCCGCCTACGAGAAAATCGTTTAAAAGTATATGAGACCAGTTATAGCACCCCCAGGTTGAAATAAAATCCAAAAAGGATGAACAGAACCGGAATGCTTGTTTTGATTTTCACAATTGGCGAACCTCCGGCAAGTTGGATTTCTAACGCGCCACCGGCAGGGCACTTCCCTTTGCGCATACACCGGACAGCCGTCTCCCTGTCTGCGCTGAAAGCGTCGACATTTTCCCTATTATTATACACTCCGCATGGGTACCTGTCAAACCGATACGCCCGTCGCGTTTCGGTTCGAAACGCCATACTTTGGGCATAAAGACCACCATGGTTGCACCGCGTCAGGTACTCGTGCGTGACCGTCTGCGTCGAGACCAAGTGCGTGCCCCGCGTCGCAACGGCGTTCTCATCCGCCGCCTCAGCCTCAACCGGCTCGACCTCGTCCACGGACATGATCTCGCCGGACGGCCTTGTCGAAAACGTAATGAAGCTCCAAATCTTTAATGATTTAGCGATTTAGCGCGTTGATTTGTTGGCATAAGCAGCCTAGTGTTGGGCTGTCGGGGGACGGCTCTGCGCCGCTTGGGGAAACCGAGCAAGCTGTCCGCACAAAAGCAGTCGGCGCTTTCGCGCGCTAACACTTTAGCGTGTTGATTGTTGGAGACTACAGCAATCGTCAAAGAGACCACCGCTTTCACGCGCTAACGATTTAGCGTAATGGTGTATCATCATGGGGCAGTCTCGCACGGAATGGGGGTTCGCTGACGCTAGCCCTTATCCTTTTGACTGTTCTTTGGGAAAACCGGGTGCGGAGGGGGTGCGGCAGAAATGCCGCAATCCGCCGCACTTCCTCACCTCCGCACCCGGCGCAGGCACAATAAAATTGGAAATTAAATTTTAAAGAAGCCGCCGGCTATTCCATAAAGTGGAACCCCGCTATTTTTCACGCAATTCACTTGCTTTCACATGCAAGAAAAATCCACCATAGGCAGCCAAGTTAAATCAAGTGAGCTACATAGCAAGCCTCCGCTCTTAGGTAAACGGCGTTTTCGTGACCTCTTGAACGGCATCATTCTCGTCATATGTAATAACGATTTCTTGTCTATCCGGTGTGTAGTGCGTTGAGGTGTGCGGCAGATCGTTCCTTCCGGTGTGTAGAAACAGATAAGAGCCGTTCGGATCAAGCGCGATCACATCTTGCAGCGAATCGCCGACCGCGATCGCGTCAAATTCTGCGCTTTGCACGGAATACTCATTTTCTTGCGCGCCAAGCAACGCCCCGTCCGCATCAAAATAGCACAGCAGCAGCTTTGTCCCGCCGAAGAAACCGGCCACATTTTGCGCGCCGTTATCGAGAAACAGCGGATCATAGCTTGCGACGGTATCCTCCCGACTGTATTGCGATCGCTGAAAAGCGGCTTGTATTTCATCCAATTCCCCATCCGTATATTGCACGCCCTCAGCCCAATCGGATTGAGCATCATTCGAGAAATTATTTCCGCTTTCTGCCGTATGTTGGGTGTCCTGCACTTGTGACGTTGCGTTTTGGCGATTTTGCGAACATCCGCTCATCACCAAAATCGAAAAAACGCAAAGCAAATAGATCCATCGTTTCATTGTTAGCCTCCTACCGCAATGTAAATAATTCGGCTATTATAGTACTCTTTATCATTTAAAACCCATGGAATATCATTTGGTGTCATACCTTTATCCCAAAGAATTGAATCTCCAGCAATCCCATGCTTTTCAGCCCATTGTCCCGTGCTTGTTTGCACCATAAAATGATAGTCATATAGTGCGCTGATGCTCCCGTTTTTCCCATCTGCCAAGGTTTCATTGGGATAATATTTCGTGATCTTTTCCTCCGGCGGAGTTTCGTTATCGATGCCGGGAATCGTCGAATAGCATCCGGTCAGTACAAACACCAACAGAAGGACTGTTATAAAATGGCTGTTTTCTTCAATTCACGTATCACCAAACCTTTGTAATCACGACCTGCACAGACGTTTGCGCTTCTTTGATTTTACATTCCAACAGGTCTGCGCCATCCGAAATATTGATTTTCATTTCGTTTGCCTCGCTTGTTTCCTGATAGGAGTCTATCCCACGGTACTGCTCTCTGCACATTTCCAGAACCTGCTCATACAAGCCATCCGCTTGCGTCTTTGGTGTCTCAAATTGCACGGTGACCCGATTTAACTCATAGCGGAAGGTTGTCCGAACGAACGTTATGTACATCGTTGCTTCCTGTCCACACAGAGTTCGTGAATATACATAGGTCATTTCCGACGAGGCGGCGCTCGTCCCCTGCTCATCCGGCGCGCCATAATGCATACGCACCTCGAGCGGAACCATTCCAAATCGCAGCCCTTCTGTAAGCGCAATTTTGTCCTTGTGTCTTGGGAAAAACAAGATGCCGGCAATGAGCGCAAACCCCAGCACAGCAACCAGAATGATCCAAACGCATTTTTTCCTCATATTACGCACTCCCTCCCAGCGACCGATTATCACAATATAGACAGAATCTTGATTCATTTCTTGATCCAACGGCTCATCAAATGTTGACCGTGTATGTCCAGCATAATAAATCATTCCGTTTTCTACCTTAGTAATAATCGTGGCGTGGTGAACCCCGTTCTTATTTGCAAAGTACAGCAAATCGCCCGCCTGTACGCCCGAGAATTTGACGACAGAAGAAATCTCGGACGGTGAAGAGATGCTAACGCTCGTATTCCCCGGAAGATTGCTAAAGTATTCATACTGTGCATCGGCTAAGCTCCAAGCTGCGCTAACATCCCAATCATATCGATAATTGGAGGAAAACCACGCCGCCGGGTTATACCAATGTGTTTTACTTGTTTTTTTCATGTGCCATGCATCTGTTTGAAGAAATCCTCCTGCCAATAAACATTGCGACACAAAGTTTGCACAGTCTGTCGAATACGAATAAAATTCCGAATTCCTTGAATTATAGTATTTTTGGGCGTACGCGACTGCATCAGACCGACGATATTCACCACCTGTAGCCGTATCTGTATACTCCGCAGCGCCATTTCCGTGCGATATTACATTGGGATCAATATATCGCATTCCGTCAGGATCGGAATAGCACGTTGGATTATTCCCGCAGTATGCGAACATATTCGTGCCAATGAAACCTTGACCGGTGCTTGCGTAAACATCCGCATTGATAAACCGTCGGGTTGCGGGGTCGTAGTAGCGGGATTGGAGGTAATAGAATCCGGTTTCGGAATCGTAGTAATACCCGCGATAGCGCAGAGGGTTGGCGCTGGCCATGCCGCCGGATTGCGAGAGAATATTGCCCCATGCGTCATACTCATAGGAAGCGACCTCTGCGCCACTCACATCAACGAGCTTCACGACGTCGCCTTGGAGGTTCAGGACGTAGTAATACGTTTTCGGCTGGGCGCTCAGCTGGTCGACCATGGCGAACGGCTTGCCCGATTCGTCATAGATGAAATCGAGCACCGACGTGACCGTACCGTCCGTTCTGACCGTCTCGCGCATAACCTTTCCGCTCTGCGTCAGGTATTCGTGCGTGACCGTCTGCGTCGAGGCCAGATGCGTAGCCTGCGGCGCGACAGCATTCTCATCCGCCGCCTCTTCCTCAACCGGCTCGCTGTTCGTCAAGAGGACGATTGCAGCAAGCCTAATTTTAGTTGAGTTTGGGCTGGAAATCTACCCATTCAAAACTAATTTGGGGAAAACGGGTGCGGAGGGGGCGCGGCGGAAATGCCGCTACCCGCCGCACTGCCTCGCCTCCACACCCGGCGCTCTCAAGCTCTCCACTTGGTCGTTCCAGAAATAACAATCTTGGAATGCTTTAAGTATGTAAGTTCACAATACAGCTTTCTGTGCGTTTCTATGTCAGACAACTTGTACAGCCTGCACTCTTTTTCCGTTTGGCTATCCAAATAATACAAGTTTGCTGCCAAATAGCAGCGCTCATAAATGTCTTGCCGTTTCGTTTCGGTTTTACCTTACTTAACACGGAATAGCAGAATTTTTTTGACCATACATTTACATCGATCCGCGTCAATGGGTGTTCAAAATCTACAAGACAGATTTCGGTTTCCATACGTTTCCAATCCAGAAGGATGCCCCAGAGCAGCCTCCCAATAATTCAGCAGCAAAACAAGATTCCCGGAGCCAACGAGAAGGCCCGATACGATAACCGCCTTTAACGCAGCCCCAAAGTTTTTGAAAAAGAGGTATCCTTGGTCGATATTGGTAGATAATGCGTCATGTATGAGTCCCCAGCAGCAGACCACGAGAACCGGTATGCAAAGTACATAGAATACCGCAGCGCAAATATATGGTATCAAAATCTTTTTCTTGATAAAGGTACAGCTTTGTTCGTTCATGAGAATATCACAGCCCTTGCAAAAGAAACTCCATAACTGATTTTATCCGCATCACGCCTAAGATAGTTTTTAAATTCTGCACTAGAAGCATAAGAATTCCATGACCAGTTTTTATAGTAGTTTCCTTTTTTTAAACACCTTGTATTTGAGCGTGTTTCGTTGCTCTTCTCTTGACAGGGAATTAAACTGTTTATGTCTCAGTCCCGCTGCTGCTTCTGGTAAGAACACCAGTCTCTATACCACGGCCGAAACTCAAAGCCGCGTCCGACATCGAGTGAATATTCCCACGTATTGCGTCATCAACCACATTGGATATTCCACTTCCAACGGTTCTTATGGCTACTTGAGCAACTTTGCTACTGCACTTTGCCGCAAGAGCTCCTGCGCCTGCACCAATACACGCTGTAACAGCGCCCGAAAGTGCAGCTACCGCAATATCTTTTACATTAATATTCTGTGTAAGTGCATCTGAAATGCTTGCGCCGTTCTTAACATTTTTAACAACTTGTGAGACATATTCCGTAGCCGCTCCAACTACAGCTCCAATCAGGAAGGTTAACCATTCTCCGTTTTCATCGCTTGCAATGACCGGATTATTGTTGCAATACGCAAACATATTGCAAGAAACAGCGTCGCTGGAATCCGTGCTGGCGTAGGCATCGGCGTTAATGAACCTATGGTTTGCTGGGTCGTAATAGCGGCTCTGCAAATAATAGAAGCCGGTTTCTACGTCATAATAGTAGCCACGGTAACGAAGCGGATTAAGATTGGCAAGGGACGTGCTGGTAGTCTGCTTATTGATGATGCTGGTTCCGGCAGAATTGGTAATCCCAATCAGTTTGCCCCATGCGTCGTAGGTGTAGGTGGCGTAGGTCTTCTCTGTGTAACCGGTGACGTTGCCGTCGGCATCCTTAACTGCAACCGGTCGGAAAATCTTCACCACATCACCTTGCTGGTTCAGTGCATAGAAATAGTTGGTGAATTTTGCGCCGTTGTTCTTGGAATACTTGACTGCAAAGGGTCGGCCTTGGGCATCGTAGGAGAAGATCATGATCTTGGCCGTGCTGCCGCTGCCCAGCTTCTCGTAGACTACCTTGCCATTCAGGATGCGGTACTCATGCTCCGCATTCCCTACCTTTTTATAGGTGCGAATGCCGTCGGCATCGTATGTATAGGTGGCCGTCTTGCCTCCGGTGGTAATGGAGGTCAGCTGCCGCCCGTTTTCCCAGGTCAGGCCGGTGTAGGTCGTTCCGTTATACCAGTTCTTGGGATTGCCGATCTGGTCATAGGAAATCGCATGGCCGTCCACTGCCGTGAGCAAGTCCTCCAGTTGGCATCCCCGTAGGTATAGGTATGGGTGGTTGTGCCGTCGGTGGCGGACAGAATATTGCCCGCTGTGTCATACTTGTAGGTATAAGTTACGCCCTTGTCATACCGGGTTTCCGTGAGAAGCTGGTTCTGGTCATCGTAGGTGTAGCCAGTCTTTTGGGCGAAGGGGGACTGGGACTGGTAGATTCCCGTAATGTTCCCCAGAGCGTCGTAGGTATAGCGGTCGCCCGCGATCAGGCTGCCGTCCGGCATACGGTAGTTAAAATACTCCGTCCGGGTGGTGGTTTTGCTGCCCGAGGTGTAATAGGAACGGGCAACGGTGTAAAGCTCGTTGTTGCTGCCGTCCGTGACGGTGGTTTTTGCAGCCGCCGCAGAGCGTCATAGGTGAATTTCGTTTTCTGCCCCGAGGTGGTGCGGAAAAGGGTCATGCTGCCGTCGGTGGCGTCGTCATAGGAATAATATTCCGTATAGGTCTTGCCGTCGGCACTCCAGGTTTGGCGGGACAAGCGGTTAAAGGCATCGTAGAGATGCTCCGTCCGCAGGAGAATTTCGCCGCTGCCGTCCTGCTCCGCGCTGCGGATCAGGCGGCCGAGGAGTCGTACTCGAAGCGGTAGCTCGCAAGCTCGCCCGTCGAATCGCCGTAGCTCAAGCGCGCAAGCGAACCCTCGGCGTTGTAGACATAGGCAACATAGCTGCCGCTATTATACGACTTCCTGACCAATCTGTCAAACCGGTCATAGGTGTAGCTGACGGAATCGCGCCGTTGGCGTAGGTCGTGGATTTCAGGTTGCCGCCGCGCGCGGTGTCGTCGTTGACATAATTAATAGGTATTGGTCGAGAGCATGCGGCTGCCGACCTTGGTCGTGGTGGTCTGACCCCAGACATTATACGCGAAGTTATAATACTGGTGCTGCGCCGCGCCGCTGCGGTAGGTCTTGCGGTCGAGCTGCGACAGACGCCCGCCGGAATAGGTGTAGCCGATCGCCGCCACGCCCGACTGGTAGGTGCTCTTGGCGCGGCCGCTGCTGAGGTAGTATTCATAGGTCGTCTGCCGCCCGGCCGCGTTCGTCGACGTCGCGAGCAGCTCCGTCTGGCCGTTATAGGTATAGGACGTCGTGCTGCCGTTGGCGTCCGGTTCATGGCCGCAGGATCATACCGCTGCGATGCGTCTGCGGTTCAAATAGTGCCGGAATCTTGCGTCGGAGTTCCGCAGACGTTTTTCCTTTTTGAGCCGCGAAGTTTGCTTCTGATAGATATACCACCCGATATGCCACGTCCGTAAGCGCACGATAACGATTCCACCATTTTGCAAAACCCGCGCTTTCAAACGGAAGATACGCAAAATTCCGTTCTAAAGGCTCTTCCTCCCGCCGATCAAGCGGCAACCATGAACGCAGCCGCGTCTTCAAATGCTTCAGGCAGTATTTCACATAGTCCGGGTCTCGGTCTTTCTCTTGATTATAAATCAGCTCATCCAAAAAAGCTTTCGGACTGTGGGTATATTCCGGCGTAGAACCATCGTTTGCGAAATTGAAATGCGTCCCAAAAGGACTATGGATTTCAGCCAGCATTTGGCCAACTTTTTCCTCAACATAATCTCCGCCGAGCCTTTTGCCACCGTCCCTCGTAGAAAAGAGAGAACTGTGCGGTTTTGATGGTATTGTACTTTTTGATGCACCCAAATGCAAAAATCATCGTCCCGATCATTCCCGAAAATTCGCAGCGGAACGGGCGGGGATTGCAGATAAAGCGGCATTGCATACACAATCGGCTTGATTTGAATTGGGTCTTGATCTCTCCAAGATTGCA
>VOFG01000642.1_pt1 | contig 14001 bp, 17 predicted proteins | sample 5384171 | NCBI WGS metagenome assembly VOFG01 (sample SAMN12384726, study PRJNA508395) | human gut metagenome | isolation source: healthy gut F | host: Homo sapiens
ACGGTGCCGATGCAATTCTCCATGTAAAAGCTCCTTTCTTGGGTTTATCAGCCGAGCAGACGAGCCGCCGTTTTCAGATTGTCGGCAGGTCATAAATTCGGCGGTCATCCAGATCGACAGCTTGCTTCATAACGGAAAGCGGGATATTCGTGGTGACGATCATGGGCTTGCCGGTCAGCAGCCGTTTGTCAACCACATCGAACACTCGCTCCTTACCGAAGCTGGTGTTACGTTCTGCCCCCAAATCATCCAGAATGGCTGTGCATGATGTATCCGCGCTTGAAGCTGCTGCAAAAGCTGTTGGCGGATGGCGGATGATTTGGATCTTAATGATAATGCATCAGCTACCATGAACTACATAATTTGTAAATTTTGACGAGGTTTTGGGACTGCAAATTAACTGTCACAGTACATGTAATATGGGAAAAGTCCCATAGGTCCAAGAACTATGCAAGAGTATCTGGTTTTTGTTGTGCCTGCGGATTTCACTTTGCAAACGCACTTGATTTACAGATGGCGGGAATAACAAAATTGCCATTCGAGGGATAATATTACACTAAAAGTACGTTCGACAAGATGACAACGTCCAAATCAGACATTATCCAATGATTTTATAGACGAAAATGGTGTATTTGCTGGTGTAGGAAAATGGGTCGGAAGAGCAAATTGATGACGGCTCAAACCGGAGAGAAAGCTGATTTTCCATATGACTACCCTATCGCTCCAGAATGGGGAAATGGGCCGTTTGGCCCGTAACAGCAAAAAAGGCTGCAGTGTGTCTGAACGGCAGATTTCAGAAACGATTACAAGTGGATAACATTACGGGATGTTGGCTATATCGCACTTCAAAGGGAATCAAATTAAGCCGGTTCCGGCACTACCGCCCATGCTGTCCTCAACATGAAAAAGGCGGACGGCGGACACCGCAAGTTTATCCTTGTCGAGATGATGGACTACGCCGACAGCATCACCGCCGAGCGCGTGAAGCGCGTGATCCGTGGCTACGGCGAGGGCAAGAACGCCGTGGAGGGCACGGGCGGCAATTTCAGCTTCTATGACTTGGGTGAACCGCTGCTTGTGGGCGATTGCCTGAATGAAGCGGTTGCCCCGGAGAAAATCCGGGAATACATCTGGTTCATGGAAACCAAGCAGCCCTATGCCCCGCCCAGTGGCGGCAATCCGTATTATCTCGGCAAGCACAACAACATAGGCTATTACTTCTACTACGAGCCGCAGCGCGTGACAGTGCTGGACTATGCGTTTCTCTCCTACCATTACGGAAAAAGCCGATGGAACGGTGATCTATGCAGACCGCTGCTCCATCAGCGAGGACAAGCTGGCAAAAATGGGCGTCACATTCAAAAAGATTCCGCGCGATATTAGCAGATTGTAAGGGGGTGTTCGCTATATGGAACTGAAAACATATCAGAAAAAGGTGATAGCGGACTTGACCCGCTATCTGGAACTGCTGAACGAAACAAAGAGTGACGCAGCGGCGTTTCGCCTGTTTTGGCAGGAGAAATCAGTCCCGGCTTTAGGGCGATACCAAAACGTGATACCCGGCGTCCCGAACCTCTGCTTCAAGGTGCCGACAGGCGGCGGCAAGACCTTTATTGCCTGCAACGCCATTCGCCCTATCTTTGACGCACTCCCCGCTACCAAGACAAAGGCGGTCGTGTGGCTTGTTCCCTCTGACGCGATTCTAACACAGACGGCGAAAGCCCTGAAAGACACGTCCCATCCCTACCGTCAGAAGATCGACGTGGATTTCGGTGGACGCGTGGAGGTTTACACCAAGCAGGAGCTTTTGAACGGTCAGAACTTCAACCCCACCGCCGTAACGGAGCAGTTGTCGGTTATGGTGCTGTCCTACGACTCGTTCCGTGGGCGCGGCAAGGAGGTCTTGAAAGCCTATCAGGAGAACAGCAACCTTGCCGCGTTTGCAAAGGTGCTGGGCAAGCCCGACATCCCCATTGAAAAAGCGGACGAAACCGCCCTGTTCCAGATCGTCAACCAGCTTAACCCGCTTGTCATCGTGGATGAGAGCCACCATGCCCGGTCGGAATTGAGCCTTGAAATGCTGGAAAACTTCAATCCCTGCTTTGTGCTGGATTTGACCGCCACGCCGAAAAAAAAGGAGAGCAATATCATCTCCTATGTAGACGCGGTGCAGCTGAAAAATGAACACATGGTCAAAGCTGCCAGTTATCGTCTATAACCGGGACAGCCAAGCCGAGGTACTGATTGATGCGATCGACCTGCGGAACAAACTGGAAGCCGCAAATGCGGAGTACGCCAAGACGGGCAAATATATCCGACCATCGCGCTGTTTCAGGCACAGCCGAAGGGCAAGGAGGACGCGACCACCTTTGAAAAACTGCGGGACAAGCTGGTGGACGCCGGGATTCCTGCCGATCAAATTGCCATTCGTACCGCCGATCTGCCCCATACGAGCCAGCATACGCAAAGCGCACTCAATATGTCCTATGTGCTGACTTCTTCCAACGACTTCAACAATACTGTGGCGCATATCGTCAAGGGCTTGAACAGCGCAGGATTCAGCGATAAGGACTATCGGATCGGTGAGGCCGCAAAACCGCAGGTTCCCGAACAGCCAGCAGAACAAATCACGCTGCCTGACCCGCAAGGAACTTCCAAACCGGAAAGCGCCGAGGACGATTTTTCGGGGCTGGATGGGAAATTGATTGGGGCAGAATTGGAGCGGCGCAGAGAGCAAGTGCAAACGCCTGAAATCGCCCCGAAAGCCGACACCATGCTGGACGCTGCCGCAGAGGTCGAAAAGGCATATACAGACGCAATCCAACAGACAGACAATGACCCGATGATGGACAATCTTCCGTGGGAGGTGCGGGATAAAGTGAAATCATTCAAGTAAACCCGCAGTTCCGGGAGGATATTGAAACGCTGCAAATCCCGCAGTTTTTCCTGAAAGTTGAGCAATCTTTGTTTACGGACGGTTCTTTTGAATTGCTGGACAAGGAAATGCTGGCAGAGGGCTTTACCCTCAAGGGCAAGGCATACGATATTGATTTTGCCGCCGCAGACGATGAAATCCGCGAAATCGACGTGCGGGAGCAGGACGGCGGTTTGCCGAAGGTGTTCAAGATGGAGAGCGCCGAGCAGCGGTACTTCAAGGAGTGGTTCAACAATCTGCCGCCGGAAAGCCGGGTACGTCAATGCAAGGAAATGATGTTCAATCAGCTTAACAAGCTGAACATGGTGGACGCCGCCGAACTGAAAGCCTACATAGACCGCATTGTGAACGATATGGATAAGGCGCAGCTTGCCGCTATGGAGAAAGCCCCGCTGGGCTACGCGGCGAAGATCCGTGACAAAATTGAAACGCTACTGGAATCCCATTATCGAGAAAACTTTGAAAAGTGGTTGGAAACGGAGCGCATCGTCTGCAAGCCCTATTTCCGTCTGCGCCCCTCTATCCATCCTGCCACATATACCGACATATATGCCCGTTCTCTGTATGCAGCAGAGGACGGTGACATGAACAAACTGGAACAGAAGTTGATTGTAGAGTTGACCGCCCTGCCCAATGTCCGCTGGTGGCACAGAAATATTGCACGTCAAGACTTTGCAATTAACGGCTTTATCAAGCACTACCCCGATATTCTGATTATGACCCAGAGCGGCAAGCTCATCTGTGCGGAAACTAAGGGCGAACATCTGAAAAATGATGACAGCCGGGAGAAAATCGCACTCGGTCAAGCGTGGCGCACAGCAGCGGGCAAGAATTTCCGCTATTACATGGTGTTTGAGAATGAGGAAAACCTCTTGACGGGTGCGGTGAGCATGCGCCAGTTTATCGACACGCTTAAGGCATTGTAAATCAAATAACCATATATCCGTCACTTGCAGGGGCGATAAAATCTACCCCCGATAAGAAGCAGTGCCGATTCGGGCAGCAGGAGCAATTCTGCTGCTCGTTTTCTTTTGTGTGACCCCTGGCTCATGCGCCGCAGGGTAGTCATAAATAACAATCAGCAAGGAGGTTAATTGTCCAATGAAAAACAGTAAGCGAGGAGGTGCGCCGCCTATGAACCACATCGGGAATATCCGTATATCTGCAAGGGAGGGCTTATATGGCAAAAGAAACTTGACCCTCAAGAGATAGAGCAGTCCCGCCGAAAAAAGACTCGCGCCGATAATCGGGAGGAACGCAAGGAGCGCATACATGACGGAATCCGCAAGAATCGGGAAAGCGGCGGTGTAATTATAATACCGCCACCCCCAGCCGAGGAAGAACAGCAAGTAGGCAGTTTTGAGATGCAAATTGTCTATTTCAAATCCAAAATTGAGAGCAATCCCGATTGGGAGTTAGTAAAAATCTATCAAGATTACGGCGTAAGCGGCACTTCCACGAACAAGCGGCAGGGATTTAAGGACATGATTGATGACGCAAAAGCAGGCAAGATTGACCTAATTTTGACAAAGGGCATAAATCGCTTTGGTAGAAATACGGTTGATATTTTGAACAATTTGCGTACTCTGAACGCCTTGACTCCACCTGTCCCGGTGCGATTTGAAAGCGAAGGGCTGTCCTCTATCGGGGATGGCAGCAACAATCTACTGATAGCGGTCTTGTCAGCACTTGCAGAATTGGAATCACAGCAAAAGAGCGAAGCCATCAAAACGGTATTCGCTGGCGCATGGCAGAGGGTATCTACCAATTCTCGGTGATAAACACGCTTGGCTACTATTGGGACCACTTCGGACGATTGCTGATCGAGCCAACAGAAGCAAAGATTGTTGAGTACATCTACGAAAGCTGTTTGGAAGGTGCAACCCCCGCAGAAATTGCCGCCGCGCTGACCGAGCAAGGCATCAAATCGCCTAAAGGGAAAGATTTTTGGCGGGCTGCTACTATTCGCGGTATTCTCCGGAACGAGAAATATTGCGGGGACGCACTCATGCAGAAAACTTGTACGATTGATTTTCGGGAGCATAAGTCAGTGAAAAACACTATGCTCAACAAGTATTTCAAAGAGGAACACCACACAGGAATCATAAAAAAATCCGATTGGCAGAAGGTGCAACAGATTTTAGATGAAAAGCCACTACCCGGCAAATCGGCAAGGCTACACGCTATGCCAAAGCGGTTCACGGTCACACGTTCTAAAGACAAGTATTTCAGAGGGTATATCATTTTAGACCCGCGCTGGACAGCTTCGGAACGCCGCGAACTGCTGAAAGAGCTGAAAAATCTCTAATACCGAAAGGAAAATCCATTATGAAATTTGATTTTAACGCACTGAACTTTGAGATCCTTGATGCGAACACCAACGCATACCCCGACATTTTCATTAACCAGAACGGTGTCACCTTTACGAAAAAGGTACTTGATGACCTGAACTATCCTGCTTTTTGTCCTGTGCCAGCTTGACGCAAAAAACAAGGTTTTTGCGGTTCGTATGTGTAAGAGTAGTGAGCAGAGGGGCTACAAGTTCTCCAAGCCGAAGGGTGAGCAGAAGGCCACGGTCAGCATCACCAACAAGAATCTGGTTGACCCCATTCGTGCCGCTATGGAGGGCGTTTGGCAAAGCGATAAACGCTATCGTGTGCGTGGCTTTTGGGTCGCAGACGCAAAAACGATGTGTTTTGACCTCTCCGAGGGTGTGCAGGAGGATTATAGAAATGCCGCCAGCGATAATGAAAGCGAGGAATAAATCGGTGAACGGATTGTTCACCGTCTGAACTTCCGAATGACAGTGGGGCAAGCTCATTATGGGCTTGCCCCTTGCTTAAATAAAGGCGGGTATTTGCAGATTGTAACGCACAAGGGGCAGATAAGTGAAATGTAGGGTGGGTAATATGGCAGAGAAAAATAAACGGCGCACAAGCGATAATATCCCCGATATTTGCCCCGAAGGACAACAAAAAAACAGGCGTGGGAGTTGTTAGCGTCCCACACCTGTTGGAAAACTGATTTGTAGCAGCGGCGTACCTATATCCCTCGTGTAAGTTTTTTCTACGCCATTTTTACGCCATTTTCGTATAGAGTAGCATAGGAAAACATGAAGTTATATATGGTTGGTTTGTTCCAAAATCCGCTTCAAATCAAGTAATATTCGTATTTATTGAGGATTATTGAGATATAAAATCAGGTAGCGGTCCTCCGATACCTAATTTCATATCAAATACGCTCCTTACACGTTCTCGATCTATAAAACCACTCAGACCTCGCCCTTCGGGAGAGGTGGCACGGCAGGGCCGTGACGGAGAGGGTCCAGAACATAACAATACATCTATCATTATACGCAAAGCGGGAAGGGAGCGCAAGAGGTAGAAAAAGCTTCGGTGGGTTCGTTTTGCAAAAGTGTCAGTAGGGGATCCGGAAATAATCCATGACCGCTTTGAAATGATCCTGCGCGGTCAGGCAGGTATCCAGCAGATATCCTTGCTCCGACTTCCACTCATGGAGCCCCCGATAGTAGAACATTTTGAGGTCGTCCGTAATAATGAATGGCACGATGTTGTTCCGCAGACACTCCTTGAAGAGCAACAGCCGCCCGACACGTCCATTTCCATCCTGAAACGGATGGATGGATTCAAAGGAATAGTGAAATTCCAACAGGTCTTCCAGCGATTTGGCAGAATTTTGATTGTACGCAGATAAAAGCTCTTTCATCTGTGGGGCAACCAGTTCGGGAGCAGTGGTGCTTCTGCCGCCGACTTCGTTCGAATTTTTTGTATTCGCCGACGGCGAACCAGTCCTTGCGGGAATCGCTGGTGCCGCTTTTTAGGGTAAAGTGCAGCTTTTTGATCAGAGCTTCGGTGATGGGCTTCTTGGCATCTCGGATGACCATATCGATGCACTTGAAGTGATTGGCTGTTTCGACTACATCATCTACATTGATAACACCGTTCTCCATGCCAATGGTGTTGGTTTCGTAGATATACCGTGTCTGGTCATGGGTCAGGCGGCTGCCCTCAATGTGATTGGAGTTGTAGGTAAGGTCGATCTGGATTTTGTGATAGATTCCACCTTTGACATGTCCGGCCATTTCATCCTGTAAAACAGTAAGCAGAGTACGAGGTGCTTGTTGCTTTTTGTTGATACGTTCTGGACGCTCTGCATCCTGTGGAATGTTCCATGTCTTGCCGATAAGGACTGCCCCGGAATCTTGCCGGTAGCACAGTAGTTGCGGACAGTGCGCTCTGAAACGTTCCATGATTTTGCCGTATCAGCGACAGAAAGATACTTCATGTAAACACCTCCCAGTAAAATAATTATACCATTTTATCGGCAAGAAATCAAATTTTGAAATGCGTAAAATTGAATTTTGCCGATAAAAGGTTGCGGATAATCTGGTAAAAAGAATGGCCGCTGATGGAAAGAGAAATCTTTTCTTGATCCATGAGCGGCCATAATTTTGAGGTAGAAGACGGAACAAAACCATGTTGGTGCCGCTTTTTGGCACCAGAAATGTGAAAAATCATACAAAACCTTCTTTATTTTGTCATAACTGTTCCGTATAATAGAGGATGAGGATTCATTGGAAACAGCCGTCCCGGTGCGTGGGACGCTTTTTAAGAGACGATCACAAACGACGAACGAGTCGAGATACAGGAGGAACACTCATGGCAAACGAAAAGATCCTTGTCGTGGATGACGACCTGAATATCTGCGAGCTGCTGCGGCTCTATCTGACCAAGGAGGGCTATCAGGTCACCATCGCCAACGACGGCGAAGAGGGACTGGACAAGTTCAATCAGGTCAAGCCCGACATGGTGCTGCTGGATGTGATGATGCCCAAGATGGACGGTCTGGAAGTCTGCCGCCGTATCCGCAAGCTGGGCAACACCCCTGTCATGATGCTGACGGCCAAGGGCGAAACCTTCGATAAGGTGCTGGGCCTGGAGCTGGGCGCCGATGACTATGTTGTCAAGCCCTTCGATACACAAGGAGATCGTGGCCCGCATCAAGGCCGTGCTGCGCCGCTGCACCGCTTCCACCCAGACCGAGACGAAAGAGGGCGTCATCGAGTTCGACAACCTCCGGCTGGATATGAACAGCTACGAGCTGCGGGTCAAGGGCAAGGTGGTGGAGGCTCCCCCAAGGAGCTGGAGCTGCTCAACTGTCTGGCATCTCACCCCAACCGGGTCTACACCCGCGATCAGCTTCTGGACGAGGTCTGGGGCTTCGAGTATTACGGCGACAGCCGCACCATCGATGTCCACGTCAAGCGTCTGCGCGAAAAGCTGTCCGGCGCTTCCGACAAGTGGGAGCTGAAGACCGTCTGGGGCGTGGGCTATAAGTTCGAGGTGCGTCAGTAATGCGCAAAAGTATTTCCGTCACCTTCTTTTCGATGGTGGCGACCCTTCTGGTGCTGGGCACGGCGGTGATGGGATTCTCGGAATGGGTCCTGTTCAACCGCTATTTCGCGCAGGAGCGCTACGAGGCGCTGGACAGTGTGGCCGAGGTCACCCAGCGGGCGGCGGACTACGTGGTGCAGCAGGCGGCGCTGCCCGGCGGCGACGAGCTGGATGCGCTGAGCGACAAGCTGGTGATCATCGGCGAGAGCGCGGAGGCCTACCTCTTTTTTTCACCGATGAGGACGGCAGCGTTCTCATCACGTCCAATCCGGAGCTGCTGGCCAAGGAGACGGTGCCCGAAGAGCTGATAGCCAAGGTGGGGGAGGATAAGCCCTACCATGTGCTGAGCACGCTGGACGGCGTGCTGACCGAAAAGAGCTACGTCTCCGTCCGGCAGACGCGGGATGCGCAGGGCGTGTGCAGCGGGTATCTGTTCCTCTGCTCCTCCGGCGCACGGCTGACGGCCTTCAAGCAAGAGTTCGGGTCGAACTTCTTCTTCTCGGCCTGCATCATGCTGCTCTGCGCCAGCGTGGTGACCTCCTTCCTGATGCGGCGGCTCACCGACCCGCTCCAGAAGATTACCGATGCGGCCCAGCGGTTCGGCGGGGGCGATTTCTCCGTCCGGGTCGAGGGCGTGGAGGGCGAAGGCGAGGTGGCCGATCTGGCCAACACCTTCAACCGGATGGCTGAGAACATCCAGTCCAACGACAACTCCCGCGGGCAGTTCATGGGCAACATCGCCCACGAGCTGCGCACCCCGATGACCACCATCAAGGGCTTCATCGACGGCATTCTGGACGGGACCATCCCGCCCGATATGCAGAACCACTATTTGCAGCTCGTCTCGGAGGAGGCGGGCCGCCTTGCCCGGCTGATCCAGAACATGCTGGATCTGTCCAAGCTGGAGAGCGGCGAGTATCAGGTCAACGCCCGGATGTTCAACATCTGGGAGACCCTGACCGGCGTGGCTCTTTCGGCCGAGCAGCGGATCAACGACGGCATGATCGAGCTGGAGGGCCTGACCATGGACGAGAAAGTCCTCGTCTACGCCGACCCGGATCTGATCCATCAGGTCGCGTACAACCTGCTGGATAACGCCATCAAGTTCACCCCGGCGGGCGGGACCATCAAGTTCAAGGTCGAGAAGCTGGGCCCGGAGGTGGAAGTTTCCATCTGGAACTCCGGGCAGGGCATCAGCCCGGAAGCGCTGCCCCATGTGTTCCAGCGCTTCTATAAAGAAGACAAGTCCCGCGGGCTCCATGCGCGGGGCGCGGGCCTCGGCCTGAATATCTGCAAGGTGCTGGTCAACCTGTCCGGCGGCCAGATCCGGGTGGAGAGCCAGCAGGGCGAGTGGTGCCAGTTCGTCTTCACCCTGCCCACCTGCCCGCCCAACCCCGGCGAGATCAAGCGTCTGCCGGACGAATCGGGCCGCCCGGTGCCGGTGGAAGACCCCGCCAGCATGAAACCGGTCGATTAAAATCTGCGCAGTCAGGCTGCTCCGCATCCGGGAGCGGCTTGGCTGCTTTTTGTATTGCCGGGGCCGTGAAATGGATTTTTGCGTCTTTTCCGTGAAAAACACGGCTGTGGGTTTGATTTTTTGCGTGTTTTCATGTAAAATAAAAATAGCTATGTCTACCCTGAATTCTGTCTGCACAGGAGCACCAGAACTGGGCCAAATAGCAAAATTTTTCGTAAAAATAACGGAGAGTACAAACGACATGACGATTGTAAGTCCTTCGATCCTTTCGGCTGATTTTACCAAGCTGGGTGCCGACTGCCAGATGGTTCTGGACGCCGGAGCGCAGATGCTGCACTACGACGTGATGGACGGCCACTTTGTGCCGAACATCAGCTTCGGCGTGCCGGTGCTGAAAAAGCCTCCACAAGGGGATGCCCGCCGCCTTCTACGATGTCCACCTGATGATCAGTCATCCGCTGGCCTACGCGGAACCCTTCGCCAAGGCCGGTGCCACCTTGCAGAACTTCCACCTCGAATGCGAGGACGACATCCAAGCCACCATCGACGCCATCAAGGCGCAGGGCTGCAAGGTGGGCCTGACCATCAAGCCGGGCACCGCCCCGGAGGCGCTCAGCCCCTACCTCGACCAGCTGGATCTTGTGCTGGTGATGAGCGTGGAGCCGGGCTTTGGCGGGCAGAAGTTCATGCCCTCGGCGCTGGAAAAGCTGCGCTGGCTGCGGGAAGAGCGGGCCAAGCGCAGCGCTCACTTCCTGCTGGAAGTGGACGGCGGCGTGGACGCCAGGACGGCTCCTCTCTGCGCGGAGGCCGGGGCGGACATCCTCGTGGCGGGCAGCGCCGTCTTCGGCGCAGCCGACCCGGCGGCCGCTGTGCGCCGTCTGGCCGCTCTGTGAGAGGAGCCGCACCATGGATGAAACTTTGATCCGTGCGCAGGAGCGGGAGCTGGCCAAGACCGGCCATTACTACAAGCACATCTGCTGGATGGTGGTGCCGCTGCTGTGCGTGTCCTGCTTCCTGTACGGGCTGCGGCCGCTGCTGCTCTGCGGCGCGGCCTTGCTGACCGGCAACCTCTGCGACCGTCTGGTCTCGCTGCTCCGCCGCCGCGTCTACCAACCTAATGACTGCTCCAATGAGAGTTTTGCCCTCATCATCGCCCTGCTGATGCCCGCCACGGTGGACTGGTACGTCCTCATCGCCGCCGTGCTGGCCGGTGTCCTTATCGGCAAGGAGGTCTTCGGCGGCTACGGCAGCTATCCTTTCAATCCGGCTGCTGTCGGCTACACGGTGGCGGCGGTGTCGTGGCCGGAACAGGTGTTCCGCTACCCGCAGCCCTACACGAACATCCCGCTGTGGGACGCTTCCGGCGTGCCGGTGTCCGACACCGTCTCCCAGACTCTGCGCAGCGGCGGCATCCTGAACATCGGCTCCCTGTCGCTGGGGCTGGGCGAGTACGCCGCCCCCATGGGCACCGGTGCTGCGCTGGTGATCTTGGCGTGCGGGTTCTTCCTCTGGCTGCAGAAGGATACTCGCCTGAGCGCGACCGTCAGTTTCTTGGTGACGAGCGCCCTCATTGCCTTCTTCTTCCCCCGTCAGGTGGGTTTGATGGACGCCTCTTTCGCGGCAGGTCTGCTCTCCCGTTTGCAGTGTGTGCGCGACGAGATGCTGACGGGCGCGATGCTCTTCAGCGCCGTCTTCCTGCTCAATGAGCCTTACACCTGCGCCCACCACCGGCTGGGCCGCATCCTCTACGGCGTGCTGGTGGGTGCCGCGACCATGGGGTTCCGCTATTTCGGCGTCTATGATACGGGCGTCTGCTTTGCGCTGCTCACGGTCAACAGCATTTCCGGCTGGCTGGACCGCACCGAGACCCGCCTCTATCGGCTGCTGAACCGGAAGGAGGATGCGGAATGAGACGTCATATTGCCGAAGCGATCGCGCGCGACCCTGAAAAGTTCGCGCACCATGACCGCATTTTCAAAAACAACCCTGTCGTGATGCAGGGCATGGGTCTGGCTCCGCTGGTGGTCCTTGCCACTTCGGGCAAAAACGCCGCGATGCTGGCGGTGGCCGTGGCCCTGCTGCTGACGCCTTCCCGGATGCTGGCGTGCCTTCTGAGCCGCCTGTGCCCGCTGCGGGACGAGCGCCCGGAGCCGGAGGAGCTGGAAAAGAAGCTGCTGTCCCGTGCCTTTGTGTACAGCGGCAGTGCGGCGGTGGTCTACCTCGCCGCCTACCCCATCCTGAACATGCTGTTCGGCACCGACTTGCTGACGATGGGCGTCTACCTGCCCATGCTGGTGGTGGAGCCGCTGCTGACTTACCGGTTTGGCCGGGTGCAGGAGTCCATGCACAAGGCTGTTTCGAAAGGTCTGCGCATCACGCTGGGCTACGCGCTGCTCCTGCTGATCCTTGGCTTCGTCCGCGAGTGGCTGGCCTTCGGCACCGTGTTCGGCGTGGAGCTGAGCCGCTCCATCCTGCCCATGGCCAGTATGCCGGCGGGCGGCTTCATCGTGCTGGGTGTGGTGTGCGCCGTCTGGCGTGCGCTGGCCCGCAAACAGCGCGAATACCTGAAAAATGAGGCGCGCGGCTATCTGGCCGTGCATCCCCAGAGCCAAGAGAGCGGGAAGGAGGAGAAAGAATGAGCGAAGTGCTGCATCTTGTGGGCGTGTTCTTCAGCTACGCGGTGCTGGCCATCTTTGCCCAGAATGCCATCTTCACCCGCGGCCTCGGCGTTTCCCGCCTTGTCCAACTGGTCGGCGACAAGCGGACCAGCAGCTGGTGGTTCGCGCTGATGCTCTGCATCACGCAGGTACTGGTGGCTCCGCTGGCCTTTTATGCGGGCCGCCTCCTCGCCCCGCTGCCCAACCGCGCCCAGCTTCGCCCGGTGGTGTACCTTGCGTGCATCGCGGTGGGCGGCCTGTTTGAGCTGGTGGTCCTGAAGCTGGCCAAGGGCCCGCGCAGCGGCCAGCTCATCCGCATCCTGCCCATCGCCGCCGTGAACAGCGGCGTGCTGGGCACCGTTCTGGTCGAGCGTACCCAGAGCTTTACGCTGGAGCAGTCCATCGGCTTCGGCCTTGGCAGCGGCCTCGGCTATCTGCTGGCCGTCATGCTGGTGACGGAAGCTCAGAATTGGCCGCTGCATGGGTGGCCGCGCCGCATGTGCTGGACTGGGCGACCCATACGTGGTACACCGTCGTGCGCAACCGGGATCTTTCCGCCTCCTCCCCGGCGGGCGGGAGCGCTTCGTCCGCAGCTGAGAGCACGGCGTCGTCCGTGGCAGAGGAACCGGCAGCTTCTTCGGAGGCCCAGCCGGAGGTGGTGACGCCCGCTGTGGACGGCACCGCAATCGTGGAGGGCGCTTGGGCAGAGGCCGACCTCACGACCCTGACCGATGATGCCGCCATCCGCGCCGCAGCCCAGCAGCTCGCTGCGCAGGGCGCGAAGTACGCGGTCGTCACCCTGAAGGATGCCACTGGCGCCGTCTATTACGCTTCGCAGGTGCCCGCCGCAGCGGCCAGCCCTGCCAGCGTGACGGTGGACCCGGCCAAGGTGGCCTCCATCTTCAAGGACGAGGGCCTGATCCCGGTGGCGAAGCTTGCCGCCTTCCGGGACCCCGCCGGTGCCCGCGTGATCACGCCATGGCCATCCGGTATAAGAATCAGGAGTACCTCTGGCTGGACAACAAGGCGTCCGCTGGCGGCAATCCGTGGCTGAACCCCTATGCCGCCGAGGCGGTGCAGTACATCGGCGACCTCATCGACGAGCTGCACACGGCGGGCTTTGACCAGATCGTGCTGGAAAATGTCCAGTTCCCCTCCTCTACCAGCAGCAAGCAGGACTACGGCTCCACCAACGGTGTGAACCGCGCCGACCAGCTGACGGCAGACATCACCGCGTGGGAACAGCGTTTCGGCGGCAGCGTGACCCTCTGGTACAGCTACACACTGGCCGAGGTGACCGGCACCTCCCCGACGCTGGGCGTCCCGGCGGTGGAGCTGGGCGTGAAGAACCTGCTGGTGCGGGTGCCCTCGGCTTCCACCATGACCGACGAGGAGCACACCGCCCTTGTCCAGAGCCAGACCGAGGCGGGTGCGGAACATGTCGTCGTGCGGGACTCGACGGCTGGAATTTTTGAATGAACCTGCGAAACCCTTTCATGAGAGGGAGGAATGTGATAT
>VOFG01000832.1_pt1 | contig 14001 bp, 14 predicted proteins | sample 5384171 | NCBI WGS metagenome assembly VOFG01 (sample SAMN12384726, study PRJNA508395) | human gut metagenome | isolation source: healthy gut F | host: Homo sapiens
AAGTCTTTAAAGCAGCAGAGCAGTTTGCCAGAGTGGAGGGTATTTTACCGGCACCGGAAAGCAGCCACGCCATCAAGGTTGCTATTGATGAAGCCCTGCGCTGCAAGGAGACCGGAGAAGAAAAGAATATTGTCTTTGGCTTGACGGGAACCGGTTACTTTGATATGGTGGCATACCAGAAATACAATGACGGCGAGATGGGCGATTACATCCCGACCGATGAAGAACTGGCAAAATCATTGGCTGACTTACCACAGACCTAAAATATTTGTAGGAAAATCGTAAGATTTCACGGAGAAAAACGAGGAAAAAGCATTGACGATCTTGATAAAATAGAGAACTCACCAATGCTTTTATTCTTTTGTGTTATGATGGATAAAAAGTACATGACACGAAAGGAACAGGTATGCAATACAGAAAAATTTGATCATGAAAAAATGGACAGGCGGCAATTTTAAGAAGTGGAGTGGCTTCTGATGGGCAGGCAGCGCTGGAAGTTTTTAACCTTACGCATGAAGAAACAGATTTCCTTCTATCTTATCCGGATGAGTCCTCTATGGATGCTGAACAGGAAAGCGAGTTTTTGGAAAGAAAACAGCAAGTGCAAATGAGGTGGAAATCCTTGCGTTGGTGGGAAATCAGGTGGTAGGAATGGCAGGGATCGATGCTGTGGGCGCATGTCACAAAGTCAGCCATCGGGCAGAATTTGGTATTTGCCTTGTAAAGGAATACTGGGGACTGGGACTTGGTACGGCATTGACCAAAGCCTGTGTGCAGTGTGCAAAAAGATGCAGGCTATGCGCAAGTGGAATTAGATGTGGTAGCGGATAATGTATCTGCCATCCACTTATACCAGAAACTGGGTTTTGTGGAATATGGACGCAATCCCAAGGGCTTTTGTTCCAGAATGAGTGGATATCAGGAACTGATCTATATGCGCCTAGATCGGAGGGATAGGTTTTTTCATTAAGAACCAATCCGATCAATTTTTCTGTATTTGTTGTATGAGATGAGTAGAATATTACTATCGCAAATTTATTTCAAGGAGGTGCCAATATGAATATTCGTCCTTCAGCAGCAATCCGCCAGAACTACAGTAGCCTCTGTCTACGCCGACATGGAATATCGGTAGATTTATAAATTCTCCGGTGCGATCCAGTTGTCATCGATCCCGTCATGCAGCCAAGTATTGTCTGCCTCTGCGTAATCATCGACCAGTAGGTATTGAAACTTGCTGGTCGTTTTTAGTGCGTCATAAACGTAGGATAGGGGGGAACGCGCGACCGGTTGTTGGTCGGAGATCCCGGGTCACCTAGGAGAATCGTGTCATCCGTGGGGTTATAGAGGCAGAGCGTCACATAGTGACCGGAACTCTTGCCAGAGTTTGTCATCATTGGCACTGCTGACGAGGGCGATGGTCATCTTGCTGGTCTTTACCTGCTTTTTGAAAATCTGCATAGTCGTTCGCCTTATAATACACATCGCAGTCCATTCCCATATCTCGAAGAATGACTTTCATATTGCCCCAATCCAAAGCCTGCGGATGCCTTGGTAGGAGCATAGCCGGTTTCCTTATAGGCATAATCGTAGACGTCAAGGGAGAGCAAGTGTAAGGCGAAAGGGTGCTATAGACGTTGGCAACACAGCAGAAACCACAGCCAAAACCACTGAAATACTGTCCCTTGGCGTATTTCTGACACCATTGGCCAGACCATGTGGCACCGGCGCTCCAGGCACGGTGTCCCTGTAAAAAGGTGTAGACCTGGTCTTCGGAAAAGGAGCAATATCATCGAGAGAAATCTCTCCGGTTATGATTTTGTGGTTGTATTGATAGGTCTGGGAAACAATGCCGGCATACAGTGAATCTGGCAAGAAATCCTCGGCAGCGTTTACATTTTGTGCATGCAGATGCGGTATTTTTTCTTCCAAACGCTCATGGAAAATAAGAGTAAGAGCGATGGTGATGATGCAAAAGAAGTATGCTGAGTGTATTTTTTATCTTCATGTGTTTTTCTTTCTGTTAAAATGTGTTTTGGTTCAGTAATCTATGATAGCACAATGTGCATGGGAATACTACCGGGTCAATAGTGAATCATAAACATAGGGGCGTGCATGAGTGCTTATGATGATATTTTCCGATGCAGATAATCCCGGATAGAGTCTTTAAGTATACATTATGTTTATTAAGTAAATCAATCATATAAAATGAATATTCTTTTTGTATCTTTAAGATGTTAAAATAATAAAAAAACAGGCAGGAGGTTTTATTATGGATATTCGGCAGGCGATTGGCTTTATCACCGGAAAAGCAGCAAAACATCCATATCCGGAGCATATGCAGGATGCAAGAAAGATCGCAGCAGACGGTATTGTGCTGTTGAAGAATGAGGGGATCTATTGCCGCTGGCTGAAAAGAACTGGCACTTTTTGGGGCGGGCGCAGTGGATACCATTGTGTGCGGATCCGGCTCTGGTTATGTTATGGCACCTTATACGATAAATGTCATGCAGGGATTGGAAAATGCAGGCATTCAAATTACATCAAAAACTGGTTAAAGCGTTATCAGGAGGCCAGTAAAAAGCAAATAAGGAAGATAAGACTTTGTCCAAACTGGATCGGTCATGGTCTGGCCTTAGCATTCTGATTGATGATATTGAAGTGACAGATGCAGATATCAAAGAAAGTAGTAGTGCAAAGACGGCGCTTTATGTTGTCCGAAGAAATGCCGGAGAGAATCATGATCGACGTGCAAAAAAGGGGATTATTATCTGTCTGATCGGGAAATGGATAACATAAAAAAGATTGCAGCATCCTTTGAACATACCATTATCGTACTGAATACTTGTGTGATTGACGCTAATTTTATCGAGGAGATCGAAGGAATTGATGCGGCACTTCTTTTAGGACAGGCAGGTATGGAGGCCGGAAATGCGCTGGCAGATATTCTGACAGGAAAAAGCAGTCCATCCGGTCATCTGACCGATACCTGGGCAAAAATTACCAGGATAATCCGGCAAGTGCTACTTTTGGTTCCAATGACGGCAACAATGGAAGATTACGTGGAGGATATCTTTGTCGGTTACCGCTATTTTGACAGTTTTGGCGTAGAGCCGCTTTATCCGTTTGGCTATGGACTTTCTTATGGCAAACCGGAGTATGAACTGGTGGAGACGCAGCAGATTGGAAAGAGGTCACATTAAAGGTTAAGGTAAAAATGTTGGCCCTATAAGATCACGTTTTGTGGCAAAGGTCTATGTGAGCCCACCAAATGGTAAACTTTGCAAACCATATCAGGAATTAAAAGCCTTTTATGGTAAGACAGAAAGCACTTGCAGTAGGAGAAGCAGAGGAACTTACCCTTAGGATTCCGACGGAATCTATGGCAAGTTATGATATGGAAACCGCAGCATTTATCATGGAAGCCGGAGATTATCTGATCCGTTTGGGAAGTGATTCTAAGAATACGGCAGTGGCGGCATTACTTTGCCTAGATGCGACAGCAAGACTGCGTCAGGTAAGCAATCAATTGCAGGCAGATCATGAGATGGATGTCCTTACGACACCACAGGCATGTATAGAACGTGTACAAAAGGAAACGGCAGAAGCAAGAACATTTAGGCGGTCGTGCCTTTGAATATTTTTCTGAAGATCCGCTTCTTTCCGGTAAAATGGCTGCTGCCATGACGATCGGTGTGCAGAAGACACCGGGCGCAGGCGTTTCCATCAAACACTTTGCAACGAACAAGGAGGAGGAGGACCGAACGCGGGAAAACAACACTGTAACAGAGCGTGCACTGCGAGAGATTTATCTCCGAGGGTTTGAAATCTGCGTGCGCGAAGCAGATCCAAAGACCGTGATGACCAGTTATAACTGTTTAAATGGCGAGCATACATCATCAAGTTATGAACTGATCACAAAATGTGCTGCGTGGTGAGTGGGGATTTCGAGGACTGGTTATGACAGACTGGGGATCAAAGAGTCAAAAGCATCTTGACCTTGCAGCAGGAAATGATTCGATCGTGGAGGATACCGCAGCCAGTTTTTAAAGGCGGCCGTACATGGAACGCCGGCAGAGTTTGCAGACAATGGCTATGTGCGTGAACAGGAATTTAAGGTTTATGGTGGATTCTTTCAAAATGTAGTTGAGTTCTGGAACGCCTTTGAACCGGATGCACAAGGTCCGGACCGGGTTACAACGACGGTTGCTTCTGGTGTGGAACTTTCCGACAAAGTGCAGAAAAAATAGAAGAAGGAATCGCTACGGTGACAGAAAATGCAGACGGAAGTAAGACGGTTACTTACCGCGGTTACAACAGAGGACAGTATCTGGATATGGAGGATGTCAAGACCTGTGCTACAAGAACTTTAGAGCAGTTGGCGGATTCGGTATCTTATCGTCTGATGACCAAATAAAGTTCTTCATTGCGGTGTGCCTTGTGCTGTGGTACTATCTCTATGGTAAATATTAACATTCAGCATAAGGGATAGAAAAATGAAAACAAAAAATTATCAACAAAACAGTTGACGGTATTAGGACTCATGATCGCAGTTTTGGTACTTATGTCATACACGCCGCTAGGATATCTTAATATCGGACCACTTGCGATCACATTTAATATGATTCCGGTGGCAATCGCAGCCATTTCCTGTGGCCCATTGGGTGGAGCCGTGCTTGGAGCCGTATTTGGACTGACCAGTTTTGGACAGTGTATCGGTATCGGTGGTGTCAGTGCCATGGGGGCAACACTTTTTAGTATTAGCCCGGTACTTGCTTTTATCCAGCGTTTTGTACCAAGATTTTTAGATGGCTGGCTTTTGGGCTATCTGTTCCGTTGGCTTCGTAAAGCAACCAAGAATACGACACTGGCCGGCTATATCACCGGATTTTTATCCGCCTTTTTTAAACACGGTATTTTTTCATGGTGGCATTGGTTGTTCTGTTCGGAAATACAGACTATGTGAAGAATCTGATCGGTGGACGTAACATCATCGTATTTATCTGTGCTTTTGTAGGTGTCAATGCCATCTGCGAGATGATCTCTGCAACCATTTTAACAGGTGCGATCTCCGTAGCACTCAAAAAAGCGCGGCTCGATCTTACAGGAAGAAAAATAGCGCATAAAGTGTGTCGCAATTGAAAAAGTTATTGGAAAAAAGCCATCCAGTGTCGATTTTGTAATCGTGGCACTGGATGGCTTTTTGGCATACAAGGGCTAGAAAGCATGTTAAAATCTATTAGTTGTCGGCAGCGTCATCATCGCTCATGGCGTAGACCTGACGTTTACGTGCCATCTCATCACTTGCCAGATATTCATCGTAGGTTGTGATCTTATCGATCATTGAACCATTTGGCAGGAATCTCGATGATTCGGTTGGCGGTTGTCTGGACAAACTGGTGGTCGGCAGGGAAGAAAAGATTACAACACCAGGGAACTTGATGATACCATTATTCAAAGCGGTGATGGATTCCATATCCAGGTGGTCTGTCGGCTCGTCGAGCATGAGGACGTTGGATGCCCATGATCATCATGCGGGAGAGAAGGACACGGACTTTTTCTCCACCGGAGAGGACACGCATCTTCTTCACACCGTCTTCACCGGCAAAAAGCATACGGCCGAGGAAACCGCGGACATAAGTCGCATCCTTGATTTCTCGGAATACTGAGTCAGCCAGTCAACGATGAGCATCATCGGTATCAAAGATTCTGTATTATCCTTCGGGAAGTAGGACTGTGACGTGGTCACGCCCCCATTTATAAGAACCTTCGTCCGGCTCCATTTCACCGGCGAGAATCTTTAAACATAGTTGTTTTTGCATGCTCATTTGCACCAACAAATGCAATTTTGTCTTCACGGCGCAGGTTAAATGAGATATTGATCTAAAAACAACCTTTCGCCGTCAATCGTTTTTGTCAGATTTTCAACAAAAGACTTCGTTACCGATTTCACGCTGTGGGACGGAAATCAATGTAAGGATATTTGCGGCTTGATGGAACGTATTTCATCCAGTTCGATTTTTTCCAGGGCACGTTTTCTGGAAGTAGCCTGCTTTGATTTAGAGGCATTGGCAGAGAAACGCTGGATAAATTCCTGCAGCTCCTTGATTTTTCTCCTCTTTTTTTTGTTTGCTTCCTTCATCTGACGGACAATAAGCTGGCTTGATTCATACCAGAAATCATAGTTTCCTGCATAGAACTGGATCTTACCGTAATCGATATCGGCGATGTTCATGCAGACTTATTTGAGGAAATAACGGTCGTGGGATACAACGATGACCGTGTTCTCAAAATTGATGAAAAATTCTTCCAACCATGAGATTGCATCGAGATCCAAGTGGTTTGTAGGCTCATCCAAAAGCAGGATGTCAGGATTTCCAAACAGTGGCCGCTGGTACAGTTCACGGATCTCTTTTTTGCAGCTGGTGCATTTTTTTACAACAAACTAAACTATTATGTAGAGACATTCTGATTCATGTCTATAATTGAACAACATTTACATCCTACTTCACTGTAAAGGTAGTTGAGGTTCACTTTTACTTATGATCCCTAATATGTACAAAATCGCAGGTGAGAATCTTCCTTGCGTATTTGACGTATCAGCCCGTACAGTATCATCACATGCATTGAACATCTTTGGTGATCACAGTGATGTATATGCATGTCGTCAGACAGGTTTTGCAATGCTTTGTGAAACTAACCCACAGGAGGTTATGGATCTTTCACCAGTAGCTCACTGTGCAGCACTTGAAGGAAAGACACCATTCATTAACTTCTTTGATGGTTTCCGTACATCACACGAGATTCAGAAGATCGAGAAGTGGGATTATGAAGATCTCAAAGAGATGTGTCCAATGGATGCAGTTGCTGAATTCAGAGCACACGCTCTTAACCCTAATCATCCATCAGCTCGTGGTTCACATGAGAATGGTGATATCTTCTTCCAGCACAGAGAGGCTTGTAACTCAGTTTATGATGCTCTTCCAGCAGTAGTTGAGAAGTACATGAACAAGGTTAATGCTAAGCTTGGTACAGATTACAAATTATTCAACTACTACGGAGCACCTGACGCTGATCGTGTAATCATCGCTATGGGTTCTATCAATGATGTAGCTGAGGAAGTAATTGATTACTTAACAGCAAAGGGAGAGAAAGTCGGACTTATTAAGGTACGTCTTTACCGTCCATGGTCTTCAGAGGCTCTTCTTAATGCTATTCCAAAGACTGCAAAGAAGATCGCTGTATTAGACCGTACAAAAGAGCCGGGATCACTTGGTGAGCCATTATACTTAGACGTTGCTACAACACTTCGTGAAGCAGGAATGAACGATGTTGTATTAGTAGGCGGACGTTACGGATTAGGATCTAAGGATACACCACCTTCTTCAGTATTTGCTGTATATACAGAGCTTGAGAAGGATGCTCCTAAGCACAGATTCACACTCGGTATCGTTGATGATGTTACTAACCTTTCACTTCCAGAAGTTAAGCCAGCTCCAATTACTTCAGCTGCTGGTACTAAGGAATGTAAGTTCTGGGGTCTCGGCGGAGATGGTACAGTAGGTGCTAACAAGAACTCTACAAAGATTATCGGTGACCATACAGATAAGTACATTCAGGCATACTTCCAGTATGACTCTAAGAAGACTGGCGGTATTACAATCAGCCACTTAAGATTTGGTGATAACCCAATCAGAAGCCCATACTACATCAATCAGGCTGACTTCGTAGCATGCCATAACCCTGCATATGTTATCCAGGGCATGAAGATGGTTCAGGATGTTACGCCGGGCGGAATCTTTATGATCAACTGCCAGTGGTCAGATGAAGAGCTTGCTCATCACCTCAACGCTGACGCTAAGAAATATATCGCTGACAACAACATTCAGCTTTACACAATCAACGCTATCGACAAGGCTATCGAGATCGGAATGGGTAAGAGAACTAACACAATTCTCCAGTCTGCATTCTTCAAGCTTGCTGACGTAATGCCTATCGATAAGGCTGTAGAGTACATGAAAGCAGCTGCTAAGAAGTCTTACTCTAAGAAGGGTGACGCTGTAGTAGAGATGAACTACAAGGCTATTGATGCCGGTGTAGATGCTATACATAAGGTAGAAGTTCCAGATTCTTGGGCTAATCCAGAAGCAGATGCTCCTAAGGAAGCTAAGACAGGACGTCCAGAAGTTGTTAAGCTTGTTAACGATCTCCTTGATCCAATCTCTAAGATGGATGGTGACAGCCTTCCGGTTTCAGCATTCGCTGACAAGGCTGATGGTCAGTTCGAAACAGGTGCTTCTGCATACGAGAAGCGTGGTACAGCAGTTATGGTTCCAGAGTGGGCTGCAGAGAAGTGTATTCAGTGTAACAACTGTGCATTTGTATGTTCACATGCAACCATCCGTCCATTCTTACTTACAGATGACGAAGTAAAGGCAGCTCCTGACAACATGAAGGTTGCTGATATGAAGCCAAAGGCAGGCGCTTACAAGTATACAATGAGCGTATCTCCACTTGACTGTATGGGATGTGGTGAGTGTATCACAGTTTGTCCTACAGCAGCTATCTCAATGCAGCCACAGGAGTCTCAGGCAGCAGAGCAGCCAGTATTTGATTACTTAGTAGCTAACGTTTCTAAGAAGACAGATGCCGGAATGGTTGATACAACACCTAAGGGATCACAGTTCAACCAGCCATTACTTGAATTCTCAGGTTCATGTGCAGGATGCGCTGAGACATCTTACGCTAGACTTATTACACAGCTCTTCGGTGAGCAGATGTACATCTCTAACGCAACAGGTTGTTCTTCTATCTGGGGTAACCCAGCTGCTACTTCACCATATACAGTAAACAAGGATTCTAAGAAGGGTCCAGCTTGGTGTAACTCATTATTCGAGGATAATGCTGAGCATGGTTTAGGTATGGAAGTTGGACAGAGATATCTCCGTGACCAGGCTATCGAGCTTGTTAAAGAGATCGCTGCATCAGACAAGGCTACAGCTGAGTTCAAGGCAGCAGCAGCTAAGTTCCTTGAGACAAAGGATGACACAAAGGCAAATGTTGAGCCAACAACAGCTCTTATTGCAGAGTTAGAGAAGGCAGCAGCAGCCGGATGTGAGAAATCTAAGGAAGTACTTGCTAAGAAGGATTACCTCGGAAAGAAATCTGTATGGATCTTCGGTGGTGACGGATGGGCTTACGATATCGGTTACGGCGGATTAGACCACGTACTTGCTTCTGGTGAGAACGTTAACGTTATGGTATTCGATACAGAAATGTATTCTAACACAGGTGGACAGGCTTCTAAGGCTTCTAACATCGGTGAGGTTTGCCAGTTCGCTGCAGCAGGTAAAGAGACAAGCAAGAAGTCACTTTCAGAGATCGCTATGAGCTACGGATATGTATACGTTGCACAGATCGCTCTTGGAGCAAACCCAGCACAGGCTGTTAAGGCTATCACAGAGGCTGAGGCTTATCCGGGACCATCACTTATCATCGGATACGCACCTTGCGAGCTTCACGGTATCGCTAAGGGTGGTATGAACCACTGCCAGGATGAGATGAAGAAGGCTGTTAAGGCTGGTTACTGGAACCTCTTCTCATTCAACCCAGCACTTAAGGCTGAAGGAAAGAATCCATTCACAGTCTGAGAAGGTACACTCTGAGAATGTACTGCAATATCGCAATATTCAGGATCTTTTAAAGGAATTGGATAATCGCGAGGAAACAGCCAAGAAGAGCGAGGAGGAGTTCTCTGTTGTCAAGAAGCGCATTACTTTAGTGACAGTTGTTTCTATCGTCAATGTCGTTGCAGTTGTGACACTGATCTTAGCAACTTTTGGCATTATCTAATATCATACATAGTATCAGTATTTTGACAGGATGGGGCTTCTTTTTAGGAGCCCTTTTTCTAGGAGGGTATTATGGCAAAACAGGAAAGATGTGTTTGGGTCGTAGGGCATAAGAACCCGGATACCGATTCCATATGTGCGGCTATTTCATATGCATATTTGAAAAATCAGACCGAGGACGGTCATTTTATCGCAAAGAGAGCGGGGAGCATCAACAATGAGACGCGTTATGTGCTGGAGCGTTTTGGGGCAAAAGAACCGGGAATGATCACGGATGCCGGTGCCCAGATCAAGGATATTGACTATCGTCAGACCGAGGGTGTCAGTGGTCATTTCTCGTTGAAAAAGGCATGGGAACTCATGCGTTCTCTGGATGTTGTTACCCCTGCCGGTCGTGGATGGGAGCAAACGTCTGACTGGTCTGATCGTCAATGGAGATATCGCATATTCCTATATGGATGTCTTGGATAACCGTATTTTGGGACGTGCCAAGACCCAGTATCGCAATATCATCGAGACCATCAACGGCTGCATGGTGACAGGCAACGATCATGCCTATTTTACCAAGGGCAAGGTCGTCGTAGCATCTGGCAACCGGGAGACCATGCGTGATGAGATCGAGGATGATGATCTGGTCATCGTGGGAAATATCACGGCGCGCCAACTTATCGCCATCGAGCAAAATGCAAGTTGTGTAATCATCTGTGGGGAGACCAAGGTCAACCCGGGCGTGATTGAGCGGGCGCAGAAGAAGGAATGTGTGCTGATCACAACACCGTATGATTCCTTTACAACGGCGCGTCTGATCCATCAGAGTATGCCGATTCGCTATTTTATGACCAAAGAAAATCTCATCACTTTTGAGCCGGATGACTATGTGGATGACGTCAAAGGAGACTATGTCAAAGATCGCCACCGCGACTTCCCGATCTTGGATGAGCAGCGTCATCTGGTTGGTATGATGTCGCGCAGAAACTTGCTCAATATGAAAAAGAAACAACTGATCCTTGTGGATCATAATGAAAGGACGCAGGCGGTCGACGGGATCGAACAGGCGGACATCCTGGAGATCATTGACCACCATAGATTGGGCAGTCTGGAGACCATTTCGCCGATCTTTTTCAGAAACCAGCCGCTGGGCTGTACGGCGACCATCATTTATCAGATGTATCAGGAAAAGGGCGTGGAGATCAATTCGCAGATCGCAGGACTTTTGTGCTCTGCTATCCTTTCAGATACCCTGATGTTCCGATCACCGACCTGCACCGCTATAGACAAGATGGTAGCAGAGCAGTTGGCGCAGATCGCAGAGGTCAATGTGGAAGAATTGGCGACCGCCATGTTTGAAGCAGGATCCGATTTCAGCGCCAAGACGACCGAAGAGATCTTTTTATCAGGATTTCAAGATCTTTGATTCAGATGATATTACCTTTGGCGTGGCACAGGTCAGCGCGGTCAGCCGCAGACAGTTGAATTCGATCAAGCCGGAATTGCAGGCATATCTGGAAAAGGTATTGGCAGAGAAGGGGCTCAAGATGGTCTTTGTCATGCTGACCGATATTTTTCAGGAGGAGACCGAACTCATCTATGCCGGAGGCATGGCAAAAGGTGTGATCGAACAGGCTTTTGGCGTGTCAGAGGAAAATGGCGGCTTTATGCTTGTAAATGTCGTATCGCGTAAAAACAGTTGATTCCGCCTATGATGCAGGCAATGCAGTCATAGGGGAAAGAGAAGGAGAAAAATGGCAAAACAGTCATGGAAACCTGGAAATATGGTCTATCCACTGCCGGCAGTTATGGTGTCGGTGGGATCAGGCAGGGCAGGATAATATCATCACCGTGGCGTGGACAGGAACCATCTGTACCAATCCGCCCATGGCATATATTTCTGTGCGGCCGGAGCGCTATTCTTATCATATGATAAAAGAATCGGGCGAGTTCGTGATCAATCTGACGACTAGGGATGCGGCATGGGCGACCGATTATTGTGGCGTGACATCGGGACGGGATGTCGATAAATTTGCCAAGTGTCATCTGACAAAGGAAGCCGCAGACGAGGTTTCGGCACCGCTGATCGCAGAAAGCCCGGTCAATATCGAGTGCAAGGTGCGCGAGATCAAGGAACTTGGCTCCCATCATATGTTTCTTGCAGATGTGGTGGCAGTTCATGCAGATGAAAAATATATGGACGAGACAGGCAGATTTTGTCTGGATCAGGCGGAACCGATCGCCTATTCCCATGGCACATACTATAGTCTGGGAGAAAAGTTAGGGACATTTGGCTATTCGGTAAAGAAGAAAAGTAAAAAGACCCGCAGGGTGCATATCATAGGGCATCCTGCGGCTTTTTGATTTTGGTACAAAAATTATTGGATCAAAGTATCCATGAGACTCATATAGACATCCTCATGGCGGACTTTCCAGTTATTGCAGATGGTCTCTGCCTGCTCGCTGGTAGAAGCGTGTAGTGACAGATCCAGCATAGTGTGTCCGTCCTGTGTGAATTTACAATGGACAATGTAACCACCGCCGGTTGCAAGGTCATAGTTGGCGGTTAGGGCATTGTCTTTTTTTATTTCAAATTTGTGGTTGGACAGATACTCGACCATATCCGCCTCAATGGCAGAACTGACCTTGTCACGCATGAGAGACAGGGTCTGACTTCCCTCATCTGTCAGGGAGTACAGGGTATTGTTGTGAGACTGGGAAAGACTCACAAGATGGGCTTCCTCCAAGTCACTGATGACCTGTTGGATGGTAAAATAGTCTGTGTATTCTTTATCTAAAAAACTGAACGATCTGAGCGTTGCTCAGAGGAATATCTACTTTAGAGAGAAGAAGCAGCACTGAAATTTTGTAGATCATATTAGGCTCGGCCATAAATTTCTCCCTTTCTTTTTGCAGAGCCACAGGAACGTCCCGGTGGCATGCGGCATTTATCTTACAATGTGATCTTTGACGGCTTGGGATACCACCTGAGCCACTCTTGGATCAAAAGCCTCCGGTAAAATGAAGTCTTCGTTTAATTGATCAGGATCCACAAGGTTTGCCAGCGCATTTGCGGCAGCCAGTTTCATGTCTTCTGTGATCTGTGTCGCACGGCCTTCCAGCGCACCCTTAAAGATACCCGGGAAAGCAACAACATTGTTGACCTGATTTGGAAAATCACTGCGTCCGGTACCAACGACCTTGGCTCCGGCAACCTTTGCCACATCCGGCATGATCTCCGGTGTAGGGTTTGCCATAGCAAAGATGATGGCATCGCGGTTCATGGAAGCGACCATCTCGTCCGGCAGAACCGGCACCGTTGACTACTACCTGACAGTCTTCTTTAGTCTTTGCCTGTAACCTTTAAGTCCATTAATAATACCTGCTAACAACGATAGCTGTACCATGCTGGTCATCATGGAATACCGGAATGTCCAATTCTTTTTCAGACGTTCTCGATTTCAAAACATCTGGGAGCTGATATATCTTCAAGATTGATACCGCCAAATGCAGGTGCAATATTAACTACAGTTTTGATGATTTCTTCTGTGTCCTGTGTATCAAGGCAGACAGGCACAGCATTAACGTTACCAAATTCTTTGAAAAGAACAGCTTTTCCTTCCATAACAGGCATAGCGGCATGAGCACCGATATTACCAAGTCCGAGTACAGCACTTCCGTCAGATACAACAGCGATAGTGTTAGACTTGATAGTGTACTTATACTGCTTCTTTGTCCTTGGCAATAACCTTGCAAGGTTCTGCTACACCAGGAGTATAAGCAAGGCAAGATCTTCTCTTGTCTGAATCTTCATTTTAGAGTTGTTTCAAATTTCCATTCCACTCTTCATGGAGCTGTAAGGCTTTCTCTGCATTAGTCATGATATCTAATCTATCCTTCCTGTAAAAATATGAATTTATTTGTTTTATATATAATAGCATATTGCTCTGACTAAAAAAAGCATTTTTTAGTCTTTTCTTTTAGAATAATACGTTGTATAATCAGTTTATCTTTGATGCGATTTCTGCATCATTAGAGATTAAACTATGATTAATAACAGAGGTGGATTATATGAACAAAATCCATTGTCCACAGCAATCCGAATATGCATGTGATCATTTTATTGATTGATGAACGTCCGGAGGAGGTTACCGATATCAAGGAG
>VOFG01000837.1_pt1 | contig 14001 bp, 27 predicted proteins | sample 5384171 | NCBI WGS metagenome assembly VOFG01 (sample SAMN12384726, study PRJNA508395) | human gut metagenome | isolation source: healthy gut F | host: Homo sapiens
GCGCTCGTATGAAAACTGGCTGCCGGGCGAGGAGAGCGGTGTCCTGAAAACGCTGGCATTGGGGGAGCGTGACGGACTGGATGCCGAGGTCAAAGTCTTTATATCAGATGGCAGGACTGTCGCATATTTTAGCCATATCCGGTCTGCATATCTCGGTCGTTGGCATGGCAATCTATAATTTCTTACGACGCAGGGGCACAGGCTTCTTTACCGCCGGTATCCTTGCGGGGAGCATGGTGGTCTCCTATGGCATCCTTTGCGGTATGGGAAGTTCGACCAAACGTGCTGTTTTATGTATGGAATCTATCTTCTGGCAAATGTCTTGGGGAGGTCTATGATTCGGGCAATGCCCTCATGCTGGCAGGGATTGTTCTGGTCGTGCAAGATGCTTTGTATGAAAAATACTGGGGTTATCTTTTCTTTTGTGGCTGTACTTGGTGTTATTTCCTTTGCATCACCTCTGGTGGAAGTGGTAAAAGGAAAGGGAAGGCAGTGGATGCTTTTGTCTTTTCACTGGGGCTACAGTTGTTTACCCTGCCGCTTGTGGCAAGGTTTTATTATGAAATCCCGCTATACAGTATCGTTTTAAATCTGGTACTACTTCCTTTGCTGGGGGCTTTTGCTGGGCTAGGCTGTGGACTGATCGGTGGGTTGGTAGGTCTTTTTTGGCAGGGACTGGCAGGCAAGATCCTTACGATCTGTCATGTGCTCCTGTATTTTTTACGAATGGATGGCAGATCGACCCTGCGTCTGCCGGGGGCAAGACAGATCGTGGGTGCTCCGGCATGGGGAAGGATCTTTTCTCTATTATGGGCTTTTATATCTGGGACTTTTTTTGCTCAAAGGGTAAAAATGGCAGGACGAAGGAAAAGAAGAAGGAAAAAGTGGGGCGCAGATATGGGCAGGCTCTGCTTTGCGGACTGTTTGGACTTGTATTTTTGTTCTGTCCCAAAAAGACGCAGAATCAGATGGTCATGCTGGATGTTGGACAGGGGATGGCATTTATCTGCAAAGTAGTGCCGGCGATCGTTTTTTATAGATGGGGAAGTACGGATGTGACCAAGGTCGGCACGTATCGGATCCTGCCTTTCTTAAAATACCATGGCATCCGCAAGATAGACTACTGGTTTGTGTCCCATACGGATCGGATCATATCAACGGCTTGCAGGAGTGTCTGGAGAGTGGTTATGAGATCGAGCACCTGGTCTTTGCTAAGGCGAAAAAAAGGAGGGGGTGGAAGATGGGGATGCCATGGAGAAACTGATACAGACGGCAAAAAAGCAGGAAGCCAGATCCTTTATATGGAAGTGGGAGATCGGCTGATCGGCGGAGACCTGAGACTGCAATGTGTCGGACCGACTCAGGCGATCAGCAGGGATTTTGCCGCGGATTGCAATGCCATGAGCCTTTGTCTTTTTATTGACCTGTGGAGATTTTCAAGGACTTTTACCGGAGATATAGCCATGGACCAGGAAGCGTCTTTGGTGGCAGAGGTTCAAAGCGCGCTTGGAGAGAATGGGACGCTGGCCTTTTTAAAAGTGGCGCACCATGGCTCGAAGTATTCCAGTGGCGAGGATTTTTTGGATGCCTTGGCACCGAAGATTGCCTTGATCTCCTGTGGAAAGAATAACTCTTACGGACATCCCGGCAAGGAGACCTTGGAGCGCTTGGAAGATGTGATGGGAAAAGATGATATTTATATCACTATGGATGCAGGACAGATCCGAATTTTATTCGATCGGGAAAGCCCTGCCCAAGTAAAATTTGCAAAATGATCATAAAATGGTAAAAGCATTCATATATTAGACTATGGCTGAAGAACAGATGGACGAGTTAATGAAAATATTTCCGGTCAAGTTGCGGAGATCCTGGCGCAGGTGACATGGTATCGGGAGGATTTAGAAGAGATCCGCATCCGCATCCAAAGACCGGTACAGTTTGTGACGTCGCAGGCATCCTTTTATCTGGATCCCCGGGAAAAGCGCCTGATGACACAGGCAAAAGGCGGACTTGCACTGGGGAGGAAGACCTGCGGAAATGCTGACCTATGTTTGTGAGTATTCCCGCTATGCCTATGCCAGGCAAATGCGGCAGGGGATTTCTCGCCTTGGATGGCGGCATCCGTCTGGGACTATGCGGGCAGTATATGGCAGAGGAAGACGGACGGATAGGCATGGAATATCCCATGTATTTTTCCATCCGCATTCCCCATGAGAAGAAGGGATGCGCGGCGTGGATAGAGCCATGGCTCATAGAGGGGGGAGACATTTTTACATACACTGATCCTGGCGGCACCTGGCATGGGAAAGACTACTTTTTGCGAGATCTGGTACGGGTTCTATCCGACCGTCCGACCTGTCGGGGCTGGCATTGATCGACGAAAGATATGAACTGGCGGCAGCCAATTTTGGTATTCCGCAAAATGATGTGGGACTGCATACGGATGTCTATTCCGGTTACGCCAAGGAGGCGGGCTGTATGCAGGCGATCCGCACCATGGCGCCGCAGATCTTGGCGGTGGACGAGATCGGTGGGAAAAAAAGGATCTGGAAAGTCTGGTCTATGCCATGCACTGTGGGGTGGGCGTCCTTGCGACCATGCATGCCGGAAGCCTTTTTGGAGTATCAGCAGAAAAGAGAGTGGGAGCCGCTTTTGGAAAAATGTCATTTCCGGCGTCTGCTCTGGATCGACAAAAAGTCCGGCAGACGGCAGTTTTTCTTATATGATGAAGCGGGGAACTGTTATGTGTAAAGGAATCGGCATAGCCACCTTTCTTTTGGGTGGAGGCGGGACTTTTGCTACAGCAGTGGTATAATTCCCGACAAAGATGGTACTTTTTTACAGGAAATGCAGGCGAGTCTGCTTCGGATACGGCAGGCGGTAGCCCAAAGAAACCTGCCCATGCATGCCATCCTAAGGCAGGAAAGCGGGCACGGTATCCCGGGTTATCCGATTACTTTGCGGCCGTGTTAAGGGAAATGCAGAAGCATAAAAAAGAAGATATGGAACCGACGCTCTGGCAAGAAATGACACCGGATATGCGAAGGCTTACGAAAGAGGAGGAAAGACGTCTGTTTGTACAGGCTCTTTGCTCTTATTTTCTGCCTGCCTGCCCGGACAGGCGGAGGAATTTGGTATCTATTACGATTCTTTTGCAAAGTTACTGGAGAAGGAGCAACAAACAAAAAAAGAAAGGGGAAAGGTGACGGCGGCTACGACCGGGATGGGTCTCATGCTGGTTCTGGTGCTGTTACTGTAAGGATATGCCCATTGAACTCTTATTTAAAATTGCAGCAGTTGGTATTATCGTGACTATCTTGAATCAGGTTTTAAAACACAGTGGCAGGGATGAACAGGCTTTTTTTTTATCTCGCTGGGCGGACTTCTGGTCGTTTTGTTCTGGGTCGTGCCTTACATTTTTGGGATCTCTTTGAGATGATGCAAAAAATTATTTGATCTTTAGGGGGCGGTACTTTGATAGGTGTTGCGGTGGCTGGCATTGTGACGGTCTTGCTGGCGCTTTTGTTCCGGCAGCAGAAACCGGAAATTGCCATGATGCTTTCCTTGGCTTGTTGCCTTTTTATCTTTTTTTTGTGTGCTGGCAAAGATCGGGGGATGTCATGGATTACATACAGAGTCTGGCAGACCTGATCCATGTGGATGCCCTGTATATGGGCGTGATCTTAAAATGATCGGTATTACTTATATTTCTGAGTTTGCATCTGCCATCTGCAAAGATGCGGGTTATGCCAGCATTGCCGGGCAGATCCAGATATTGGCGAAGTTGTCGATCTTAGCACTGGGAATGCCGGTTCTGATGGCGTTCTTATCGACGGTGGAGGCATTTTTATGACGGAAGGAAGCGCAGTGGATCGCCTGTTTTCCTCATTGGACTTAAGTGGTATTGAAGATGCCTTAAGGGGCAGTGACGGATGGGGAGATCTGCGGTTTGAACAAATTGTAGAAAAACCGATCTCTGGGGAATATGACATCAGTCAGGGCTTGGGGCAGATGGTCTGGCAGTTTTTTGGGGCGAGTGGGAGACCAACCGAAAGTATCTGATCTATATCCTACTTTTGACGATCGCCTTTTCCCCTTTTGAAAAATTTTGCGCAGGTCTTTGAACAGTCCTACATATCAAATGTCTGCTTTTTACTGGTCTATGCACTTTTGATGGTGCTATTGATGAAGTCGGTACTGCTATTGGATCAGGTCGTGCAGCAGACCATTGCGGTGGTGCTGGATTTTATGACTGCATTTGTCCCCGTCTTTGCGACGACCGTTGTGGTGGCGGGCGGGGGGATGCAACGGCTATGGGATTTTATGAACTGGGTTTTCTTGTGGTCTATCTGGTGCAGTGGATCTTAGCGGACGGTCTGGTGCCGCTGATCCGCATATATGTTGTCATGGGGCTTTTGAATTATGTCATGGAGGAAGGAAGATTTTCCAAACTGACGGATCTTTTTGGAAAATATGGTTTCCTGGGCACTCAAGATCTTAACATCCGTAGTTCTTGGGCTAAATATCATCAAGAATGCCATTGCCCCGGTCACAGATACCTTTGCCAGACAGACGCTGAGAAAATCGCTGGCATTTGTGCCGGGGATCGGTTCGACCTTGTCGGCGGCATCGGATCTTTTCTGGCGGCAAGCGATGTCATACGCAGCGGCATCGGGGCGGCGGCTCTGGTCGTACTTGTGATCCTGGTTGCCGTACCTTTGTCCAAAGTGGGAATCATGACATTTTTTACCGGGTTCTGGCAGCCTTTGTGGAGCCGGTGGCAGATAAAAAGGATCAGCAATGCTATACTGGTGGCGGCAAAGGGAGGCGGTATGCTTTTTAAAACTGCTGACCAACTGCGCCATACTGATCTTTATCACGGTGGCAATGACGACATTAATAGGAGGCAGATGATGTGATCGCGTGGATCAAGGCGTATATTTCTCTTTTTCTGATCTTTGCCATGTTTTTGTACCTGCTCCCCTCCGGGCAGTATCGCAGATATCTGCGCTTTTTTTCTGGAGATGGTCTTGGTACTCTTTTGCCTGACTTCCATTTTAGGGATCGGAAAACAAGATTACGAAAAGCAGTGGAATCAGACTTTTTCCCAGTATTATGCGCAGTGGGAGCAAAGAAAAAAGGAAGCCGAGGACTATTCCTATTTGGATCAGAATTATATAGATGCAGTGGTAAATGGGCAGGAGGAATGATGAAAAACTGGAAGAAATTGGCAGAAAAAATGCTAAAGAATATGGACAGACAGAAATGGATCGTATGCATTTTGATCGGTGTTTTGCTCTTGGTCATAGCCATACCGGTCGATTCAAGAAGCAGGATGCCGGAACGCAAGAGTCGGTACAGACCACGGAAACGGAAAGTTCTTCTTATGTGGAACAGATGGAGAGAGAACTGGAAGACCTGTTGGGGCAGATGGATGGCGTAGGAGCGGTCGGGTCATGATCACCTTGGAAGATCAGGGGGAGAAATGTCGTGGCACAAGACATCAGCAGCCAGTCATCCACGACCAAAGAGGGGAGATGACCAAGGAGGAGATGAGTTCTGATCGCACGACCGTACTCTCGCAGGATGCACCCTATGAGACCAAGACCATTGAGCCAAAGATCCGTGGGGTCTGCGTGGTGGCGGAGGAGCATCGGACAATCGGACAAAAGTGGCGATCATGAGGCGATTCAGGCATTATTTTCCGTGGACGCACATAAGATATCAATAGTAGAAATGGGATCGCAGGAGGGAACATGAAACGTATATTCCGAAAAAATCAGATCGTGGTAGCAGCCTTGGCACTTCTCATTGCCGGAGCCGGTTATCTCAATTATACATATGAAAATGATGAAAAGATATTGCGACTATGGCGGCAAAGGACAGCAAGGAGGAAAAAGCAAAAGATACGGAGGCGTCGGCATCCCTGAGCGAGGAGGAGATCCTGACCGATACGGAGGCGAGCAGTGATGATATGGGGATGACAGTGCAGGGGAGACGGTACTGACGGACAGTACTAATGTGCAGGTGTCAAAAGCGGCAAGCCTTAAGATGGATCGGGAGCAGACCAGGGCAGCCAGCAAGGCAACGCTGATGGAAGTGGTCAATAATGCTGCTTTGACGGATGTGGAAAAACAGGCAGCCGTAGAAGAATTGGCGGCACTTACTCAAGTGGCAGAAAAGGAGGCTGCCTGCGAGATGATGCTGGCAACCAAGGGCTTTGAGGAAGCCGTGGTCTCCATCGCAGGAGAAAATGCAGATGTCATTTTAAATGCCAGTCAGGTGACCGATGCACAGCGGGCGCAGGTAGAAGATGTTGTCAACCGTAAGGCTGGCATTGCACCGGACCATATCGTGATCTCGACCATGAACTAGGAGGGCATCCGCAAGGCGTGGAGAAGCAGGCGGCAGGGGGGCAGGCGTGTCCTGTTGGGCAGAAAATCTTTGGAGCAGGTTAGGTGAGTCTCTGTGAAAGTGATTGCTTGCCGTAAACTGTCTCTTGCACAGCTTCGACGGGCGACAGGATGTGTCCGCCTGTGACAGATATTCAGCGGCGTCACACATAAGAGTCTCTAATGCGTTTTGCATTCATATCTGTCACAGGCGAACATCATCCTAGGCGACTGTCTAACTTTGCAAAGACAGTTTTTATATGCGCAAGCAATGCTTTCTCACATAGAGACTCCCTGTTCTGCGACAGATTTCTGCCCAACAGGACACGCCTGCCCCCTGCCGCCTGCTTCTCCACGCCTTGCGGATGCCCGACGTAGACTTGACAAGGAATGTGAATGTAAGATAAACTAAATTAGTTTGAGATAAGATATAGATAGTATATAGATCCCGGCAATACCGGGAGCGCAGGATAAATGGGAGGAACATACTGTGTCAGATTTAGTGAAAGAGATTGAAAAGAGAAGGACATTTGCCATTATTTCTCACCCGGATGCAGGTAAGACGACCCTGACGGAGAAATTTCTCTTATATGGTGGAGCCATCAATTTAGCAGGCTCTGTCAAGGGAAAAGCGACTGCCAGACATGCGGTGTCTGACTGGATGGAGATTGAGAAGGAAAGAGGTATTTCGGTTACATCTTCCGTATTGCAGTTCCATTATGATGGTTATTGCATCAATATTTTGGATACACCGGGACATCAGGACTTCTCAGAAGATACCTATCGTACCCTTATGGCTGCGGATTCTGCAGTCATGGTAATCGATGCTTCCAAGGGAGTTGAGGCACAGACAAGAAAGCTGTTCAAAGTCTGCGTCATGCGTCATATCCCGATCTTTACATTTATCAATAAGCTGGACCGTGATGCAAATGATACGTTTGAACTGCTTGATGACATCGAAAAAGAACTTGGGATTGCGACCTGCCCGGTTAACTGGCCGATCGGTTCCGGCAAGGGTTTCAAGGGCGTGTATGACAGAAATACCAAGCGCGTCATGACCTTTGCAGATACCTTAAAGGGAACCAAGGAGGGAACCGAAAAAGAGATCGCTATTGATGATCCGGCACTTGTAGATGAGATCGGAGAAGATCAGAGACAGACCTTATTGGATGAGATCGAACTTCTGGACGGTGCCAGTGCAGAATTTGATATGGAACTGGTGTCCAAGGGCGAGTTGTCCCCTGTATTTTTTGGTTCGGCGCTTACCAACTTTGGTGTTGAGACCTTTTTGCAGCACTTTTACAGATGACATCATCCCCATTGCCGAGAATGTCCGACCAGGGTGTGATCGATCCGTTTTCACCGGCTTTTCCGCATTTGTCTTCAAGATTCAGGCAAATATGAACAAGGCACACCGCGATAGGATCGCCTTTATGCGTATCTGCTCCGGCGAGTTTGATGCCGGTATGGAAGTCTTTCATGTGCAGGGAAATAAGGCGATGAAACTTTCCCAGCCGCAGCAGGCTGATGGCGCAGGAAAGAAAGATCGTGGATAAGGCATATGCCGGGGATATCATCGGTGTATTTGACCCGGGCATCTTTTCTATTGGCGATACCATCGTCAGCGGAAAAAACAGATTTGCTTTTGAGGGTATTCCGACATTTGCACCGGAACATTTTGCCCGTGTGCGCCAGGTCGATACCATGAAACGTAAACAGTTCATGAAGGGCATCAGCCAGATCGCCCAGGAAGGTGCGATCCGATCTTCCAGGAATACAATACCGGTATGGAGGAGATCATTGTCGGTGTTGTCGGTGTTCTGCAATTTGATGTTTTAAAGTATCGTCTGAATAACGAATATAATGTCGAGATCCGCATGGAAAATCTGCCATATGAGCATATCCGCTGGATCGAAAATGAGGATATTGATCTGGATAAGATCTCCGGTACCTCGGACATGAAGAAGATCAAAGATCTCAAGGGCAGACCGCTTCTTTTTGTTCGTCAACTCTTGGAGCGTTGGCATGACACTGGATCGAAACGAGGGATTGATCTTATCAGAGTTTGGACGCAGTTAAGTTCATCCGGATAGGAAAGGCCGGTGCCAAGATGAGTCTTGACAGATGGGACGACCACTGGATATAATAAGGCAGTAGCGATTTGCTACTGTCTTTTTTCGTTTTACAATCCCCATGATACAGGATAATAACAAAGGAACACAAAATGAGGTTGACTTTTTGTGGAAGTATAATAGTATTAGAACATGAAAACGAACAAAAGTTCGATATGGAGGTTTTTAGTTATGGCAAATGATGATAAGTTAAAGGCGTTAGACGCAGCGATTTCCCAGATAGAAAAGCAGTATGGCAAGGGCTCGATCATGAAACTCGGAGACACCAGCAACCAGATGCAGGTCGAGACCGTACCGACCGGTTCTCTCAGTCTTGATATTGCCCTGGGACAGGGCGGTCTGCCAAAGGGCAGAATTATTGAGATTTACGGACCGGAATCAAGTGGTAAGACAACGGTAGCATTACATGCTGTCGCAGAGGTACAAAAAGGCAGGCGGTATCGCAGGCTTTATTGATGCAGAGCATGCGCTGGATCCTGTCTATGCCAAGAATATCGGGGTAGATATCGACAATCTTTATATTTCCCAGCCGGACAACGGTGAGCAGGCTCTGGAGATCACAGAGACCATGGTGCGTTCCGGTGCGGTAGATATTATTATCGTGGACTCCGTTGCTGCCTTGGTTCCAAAGGCAGAGATTGACGGTGATATGGGTGATTCCCATGTGGGCTTACAGGCGCGTCTGATGTCACAGGCACTCCGTAAGTTGACCGCGATCATCAGCAAGACAAACTGTATCGTGATCTTTATCAATCAGTTACGTGAAAAAGTTGGTGTTATGTTCGGTAATCCGGAAACGACGACCGGTGGTAGAGCACTTAAGTTCTATTCTTCCGTACGTCTGGATGTTCGTCGCATCGAGGCGATCAAGCAGCAGGGGAGGTCATTGGCAACCGCACCCGTATCAAGGTCGTAAAGAACAAGATCGCACCGCCATTTAGAGAGGCAGAGTTTGATATCATGTTTGGTCAGGTATTTCCAAAGAGGGAGATATCCTAGATATTGCGGCAGACCTTGATATTGTCAACAAGTCCGGTGCATGGTATGCCTACAATGGAGATAAGATCGGACAGGGGCGTGAAAACGCCAAGACTTATCTGCGTGAACATCCAGAAGTGCGTGATGAGATCGAGCAACAGGTCAGAGCACACTTTAAGCCGGAAGAAGCAGAGGGGACAGAGACTGTAGAAGAAGAATAGGAGTGTCAGAGTGTACATAGAATCGATTGACACAACAGGAAAAAAATAAATGTAAGATCCACCTCAGCAATGGGGTGGATCTTTACACCTCTAAGGGTGAAGTACGCCAGTTGCATTTGCAGGAGAATGACGAGATCACAGAGGATATGTATGAAGAGGTCCTAGAGGAGATCCTTATACCCAGAGCCAGGCGCCGTGCTATGCACTTGCTGGAAAAGATGGACCGGTCGACCAGACAGTTGGAGACCAAACTGCGCGAGGGCGGCTATCCGGAACCGGCGATCGAGAGTGCCATTGCCTATGTAACAAGTTACCACTATCTGGATGATGAACGCCTTGCAAGATCCCACATCCGCTTTTATCAGACCAGCCGCAGTCGCATGCGCATGACACAGGATCTTTTGAAAAAGGGGATCGATCGTGAGATCGTTGATCGTTGTATGGAAGAAGAATTGGAGCAATCCCAGATGGAGTTGATCGCAGTTTTATTGCAGAAGAAAGGCTATGATCCGGAGAATGCAACGCGGCAGGAAGAAGCCAAAATGTATCGTTTCCTTATGCAGAGAGGCTTCGCATCCAGTGAGATCAGTCGTGTCCTGCGAGGCGGATTTTCGGAATGGGATTGAGGGATATATTCTTGACAAGCCATATAAGAAAGTATAAAATTTAATTGTTGTATTTATATGCAGATTAGTAATTTTTTTCATGATGTATGTACAATAAAATTAAATAAGGGAGGTGCTCCTGTGCTTACGATAATAATCACAGCGGTTGTTACGTTAGTCGTTGCAGTTCCGGTGTCTCTTGCCATCGCAAATGCTTCCTACCAGAAGGCATCTGCAAAGAAGGTTGGCAGTGCAGAAGACAGGGCTCGTGAGATCATTGATGAGGCTGTCAAGAATGCAGAGACCAAGAAGCGTGAAGGCTCTTTTTAGAGGCCAAGGAAGAGTCTATGAATACCAAGAATGAACTCGAAAAAAGAGATTCGTGAGCGTAGAGCAGAAATTCAGCGCAATGAACATCGTGTGCTTCAGAAGGAAGAGAATCTGGATAAAAATTAGAGGCTCTTGAGAAGCGTGAGGCTGAATATACTGCCAAAGGAACGTGCGGTTAACAAGCAGAAAGAAGAAGTTGCGAAGTTAAATCAGCAAAGAGTACAGGAACTAGAAAGAATCTCAGGATTAACCTCCGAACAAGCGAAAGAAATACTTTTAAAAACTGTTGAAGAAGATGTAAAACTTGACACTGCAAAACTGATCAAAGAATCCGTTGCGCAGGCAAAAAAGAGGAAGCAAACAAGAAGGCAAAAGGACATTGTGGTGACTGCAATCCAGAAGTGTGCCGCAGATCATGTTGCCGAGACAACAATCTCTGTTGTTCAGGCTTCCGAATGATGAAATGAAGGGAAGAATCATTGGTCGTGAGGGACGTAATATCCGTACCCTTGAGACTTTGACAGGTGTAGAACTGATTATCGACGATACACCGGAAGCAGTTATTCTTTCTGCATTTGATCCGGTCAGACGTGAAGTGGCTAGAATTGCCTTAGAGAAGTTGATCGTAGATGGTCGTATTCACCCGGCTAGAATTGAGGAAATGGTTGAGAAGGCTCAGAAGGAAGTTGAGACTTTGATCCGTGAAGAGGGTGAGGCCGCAACACTTGAAGTTGGTGTTCATGGCGTACATCCGGAACTTGTCAAACTTCTTGGTAAGATGAGATATCGTACCAGTTATGGTCAGAATGTCTTAAAGCATTCTATTGAAGTAGCACAGTTAGCAGGACTGCTTGCCGCAGAGATTGGCGAGGATGTCAGACTTGCAAAGCGTGCTGGGTTACTTCATGATATTGGTAAGGCAGTCGACCGAGAGATGGAAGGTACACACGTACAGGCTCGGTGTAGAACTTTGTAAGAGATACAAGGAATCACCGATTGTTATCAATGCGGTTGAAGCGCACCACGGCGATGTAGAACCGGAATCATTGGTCGCATGCTTGGTACAGGCTGCTGATACGATCAGTGCGGCAAGACCTGGTGCAAGACGCGAGACATTAGAAGCATATTCAAACAGATTACAACAGTTAGAAGAGATTACCGATGGATTTAAGGGAGTCGAAAAATCTTTTGCTATTCAGGCAGGTAGAGAGGTTCGGGTAATGGTAGTTCCTGAACAGGTCAACGATGCAGAGATGGTATTGTTGGCGCGGGATATTTCTAAGAGAATTGAGTCAGAATTAGATTATCCTGGACAGATCAAAGTAAATGTAATTCGTGAATCAAGAGTAACGGATTATGCAAAATAAAAAAATAGTCAGCGAAAGTTTCGACTTTTTTTACAAACTTATCGCGGCACGGGAATGTGCGGAAGGCACATTCTTTTTATCAGAAGGAGTGAGAAAGATGGAACACGTAGAGGTGGAAAAAGAGAACTGGTTTATAAAGGCTCTATCCTGGATGTCTATGCAGACACCGTGCGCCTGCCAAACGGACACAAGGAAGCCTGGGATTTTGTGAGCCACAGAAAAGGGGCGGCGGCAGTCGTACCGGTTCTGCCGGATGGTAGGATTGTACTGGTACACCAGTACCGCCATGCCTTTAAAACGTATGACATGGGAAATCCCGGCAGGATCCAGAGATTCCGTGACGGAAGATACTATGGTCTGTGCAAGAAGGGAACTGACCGAGGAGACAGGTTACACCTGTGACCGGATCGAGCCGCTCATCTCATTAAAGACCACCGTTGCCTTTTGCGATGAATTTATCGATGTCTATCTGGCAACCGGTCTCCATCCGGGACAACAGCATTTGGACGAGGCAGAGTCCATCGAGATCAAGGCTTGGAAGATGGAAGATCTTTTTGACAGAGATCTATGCCGGGCGTATGCAGGATTCCAAGATTTGAACATGATAACTGCGGAATCGGTTCTGTCGTGAATATCAAAGGTATTAAGACGCATGAGACCGTAGAGAATGCACTGAAGATTGTAGAGAATTTGAAGCACAGAGCAGGTAAAGATGCGGAAGGTAAGACCGAGACGGTGTAGGAATCCTTCTTCAGATTTCCCATAAGTTTTTCAAAAAACGTGTGAACCGTTAGGAATCCGCTTAGAGAAGAGAGAGATTACGGAATCGGAATGTTTTTCTTCCCGCAGGAAGAGCTGAAACGGAATCAGGCAAAGAAAATGTTTGAGGTCATTGTAGAAAAAAGAGGGCATGGAGTTCTTAGGCTGGAGAGAAGTGCCGACGGACCCGACGACATTAGGACAAAAAGCAATTGACTGTATGCCGTATATCATGCAGGGATTTGTAAAAAGACCCAAGGACTGTCAAAAGGGAATTGATTTTGACAGAAAGCTCTATGTTGCAAGACGTGTATTTGAACAGAGTAATGACAACACCTATGTGGTATCATTCTCAAGCAGAACGATTGTTTACAAGGGAATGTTCTTAGTAGAGCAGCTTCGGTTGTTTTTTAAAGATCTGCAGGATAAGGATTACGAATCTGCAATTGCAACCGTACATTCACGTTTCTCCACGAACACCAATCCAAGCTGGGAGAGAGCACATCCAAACCGTTTTATCGTACATAACGGAGAGATCAATACGATCCGCGGAAATGCCGATAAGATGTTAGCCCGTGAGGAGACCATGGAATCCGAGCATTTAAAAGGAGAGCTGCAAAAGTGCTTCCGGTAGTCAATACTGCAGGTTCTGACTCCGCAATGTTAGATAATACCTTAGAATTCCTCGTAATGAGTGGAATGGATCTGCCGCTTGCCGTAATGATCACGATACCGGAGCCATGGGCAAATAACAGCATCATGAGCCAGAAGAAAAAAAGATTTTTACCAGTATTATGCAACTATGATGGAGCCTTGGGACGGACCGGCATCCATTCTTTTCTCAGATGGAGATATCATGGGAGCAGTCTTAGACCGTAACGGACTTCGTCCATCAAGATATTATATTACAACAGATGACTATCTGATCCTGTCATCTGAGGTTGGTGTCTTAGAGATCGAGCCGGAGCGTATCAAAGTAAAAAAGAGAGACTTCGTCCGGGAAAATGCTTTTAGTGGATACCGTAAAAGGCGAAGTTATCGATGATAACGAATTAAAAGACAGTTATGCAAACATGCAGCCGTATGGTGAATGGTTAGACCGTAACTTAGTGGAATTAAAAGACTTAAAGATCCTGAATGAGCGTGTGATCGAGCACAGAGGCGAGGACTTAAGCCGACTGCAGAAAGCATTTGGATACACCTATGAATCGACCAAA
>VOFG01000973.1_pt1 | contig 14001 bp, 17 predicted proteins | sample 5384171 | NCBI WGS metagenome assembly VOFG01 (sample SAMN12384726, study PRJNA508395) | human gut metagenome | isolation source: healthy gut F | host: Homo sapiens
AATAGTCCAGTGAAATATCGACACCATGTCCTTTGGCTTCACCAATGTTTGCCTGCGGAGAGACTTGAAAACCCATTAGAGTTGGAATATCGGCACGTGTCTGCAAAAATATTGGTTCTTCTTTCTTTAAAATATTCGGCTTGTATTTCCAGATCTTTAAATAGTTTCATCTCAAATCCTACGTTTAGTTTATGAGAGATTTCCCAACCTATCTTAGGATTAGCATAACGCTTGATGGAAATCTTACCGTTAGAGTTCTTTGCATTGAAATTTGTTCCGAATCCCATACCGTTATCACCATCCATGCTAACTTCAGATAGATAGAAGAAACGTTCGTCAGAAATATTATCATTACCTACTAATCCATAAGAGCCTTTCAATTTTAGTGAACTAATTACTTTTGTGATAGGTTTGTCTTTCCAAAATTTTTCATTGGAAACCATCCAGCCTAGCCCTCCTGATGGGAAGAATCCCCAACGGTGGTTCTTGTCAAAACGTTCTGAACCGTTGTAGCCGAAATTGAATTCTGCATAATAACGATCGGAATATCCATAAGTGAAACGACCAGCTATCCCCATATTACGTGATGGGAGTGATAATTGTAGAGTTTGTGCATTTCAGATTTTGATTCACGTACGGTATATACCATCATTCCACTTATATTATGTTTTTTATAAAATGTCCGGTCATAAGATAGAGATGCTTCCAAATACAGAGAACTGTCAACCGATTTGCTTCCTGGATTATATGATAGATAGTCTGTACCTTTGTCCGAATTTAAGGCGCTAAGTATATATGTGTCCGTGTACTTATCATAACTGTCTAAAGAATAATAGAACGGAGTATATGAACGGGTGAGATCATAATAAGAGTTTCGCGTGACATTTGCCAATAGACGTCCGTTCAATCCGTCGGTGATGAAACCGAAATCTTGTTTAAGTTCGAGTTGAGCAAGAACAACAGTTTTTCATATTCTTTATATCCTCTGGCCATTTCTGCATAAGGGGTTCAGATAGTTTGCACTGCTTCCTGAGTTACCGAATAATACATGTTTGGTGTTAATATTCGTTTCATCAGGAGCATACATAGCAGGAAATTCAACAGGGCTGGCTTTAATAGCTTGGCTGTATATGGCAGAACCACCAGATAACGGTCCTTGATAACTGTCGAATGTGCCACTAATACGTACAGCTAATTCGGTCGTCTTGGTTAAGTTGATGTTTACATTTGAACGTACTGTATATTTGTTCAGCTTGATGTTATTATCAAAGATATTATTAGGAACTTGTTTGAGGATACCATTGTCTCTTGAGTAAGATAAGGCTACATAGTAGCGGGCCACCCGACCACCACCACTGATGCTCATGTTACCACGATAGTTTACTGTGTAATCTTTAAAAAAGCATGTCTTTCCAGTCTACCATAGGATAAACATATGGATTCAATCCTTTTTCTCGGGCAGCTATTGCACTTTCAAGATAAGGTAATGCATTGCCTGGATTTCTAGTCCCTTGCAGGCTTCGTTATGAAGTTTCATGAAAGTTAGCGGATCTGCTAATTCTACCTCTTTTGACGGGGCAGAGAATGAACTTTCTGCTCTGAATGATAACTTCATTTTGCCTTCTGTTCCTTCTTTAGTCGTTACCAAGATAACACCATTGGCACCACGTGCACCGTAAAGGGCGGTTGCGGTTGCATCTTTTAGAACAGAAAACTGGCTATATCGTCAGGATTCAGTCTTGACAGATCCGAAGAAGTTAGTTCAACATTATCAATTAAAATCAGTGGATCGGCTTTACCTGTACCAAAAGTAGTTACACCACGAATAAAGAACTCTGCATTGTCTTCTCCCGGTTCCCCACTTCTTTGGTAAGCAACCACACCAGCTAACTTTCCAGCAAAACCTGTTGTTAAGTTACTGCTAGTCGTTTTTAACTCTGCAGGCTTAATAGTGGAGACTGAACCTAATACAGATTCTTTTTTTTGCTTGGCGAATGCTACTACTGTTACGTCCTCTAGAGCTATCCCGCTATCTTCTTTCATGGTAACAACGCGAAAGACATTTAGATTTTTAGGATTGAACTCGATGATCTTCTTTTCATACCCGATATAAGAGAATTCAATAGTTTTTTAGTATTAGCCGGTACCTTTAAAGTAAAGTTTCCGTCTAAATCAGTGGCAACTCCTGTATTGGTTCCCGGAATATAAACACTTGCGCCAATGATAGGCTCATTGTTGAAATCCAGGACAATACCTTTGATCGTGTAAGTTTTTCCTGTCTGTTGTGGCGATGCTGTATCCTGTTTGGCATAGAGTGGAGTAAAACACATACCATACAAACAAAACAGGATTAATATTTGTAGTATTCTTCCACCACCATTTTGTTTTTCATTAATCATAGAAATTAAAAGTGTTAACAATTCATTCTTGTGTTTTCAATAAGCATGAATCTTGTGGTTAATTAAATTTTTCGATAAGTTTGGATAGACAGTCCTTATATATTAAAGATCTGTTATCTTCATTAAGACTAATTTCTCTTTCTTTTGCCTTCATTGGAGTTAATTTGATAATAAGAAGATTTATATAGTGTAAAAAATCAAAATAGATGGCGTCTTTTTTCTATTCTGATTTTTGCTTTTAGTTAGTACTTGTGATGAATGTAAAATCAAGGGGCTATTGTTATCCGATTTCATTTGGTTCAACTTTTGCGGCTGTATCAGTGGGAGTGGTGGCTTCCAGTTTGATAAAGCGTGCCTGAACTTTTGATTGAAATAGACCGTTTGAGGCAATGGGTTGTGCATAATGTTGCTGAATTCTCCATTGGTAGGTACTTCCTTCCAACTCTTGCCGTCGAGACTGATATAAAATTTATATCGGAAAGCCATTGTTGTCTTTGCCTTTGCATTTGGGGAGCATAGGTAAAGGCGTTGATTGTCACCTTCTTTTGCAAATCTATCGTTAATGGCTTTGTAGACATAACTTTCCATCCTGAACGAGGCAACTGATTCCAGTTTTCCTCTTGTTTCCCTTCCTTTATAGGTGCTGCATAATAAGCAGCCACCTGGCTGATGTTAGCATTCAGACGAGATTCTAAAATCTTTATCCGTAACTGATCGGTTTTAATAGTTGGAAAACGTAGCAATCGTTTGTAACCTACAGTTGTCCCTTTAGCCACTTCTTTCCAGCCTGTTATCTGTCAGTGCTTCTACGGTGAATGCTTCTATCCGTTGTCCTTTGGTTATATCTTCTTGCAGCATAACTACATTAATTTCTGAACCGGCTTTTAATTGATATATCTTTTCATTGCCGGAAGGCTGTATTCCAATATTTTTTCCCTTTCTTCACATAGTTGTCAGCAAATACTTGTTTTCGGTAAGCAGCAAACTCTTTTCAGACGTTGTACGTCTGCTTCATGAATTAAGCCTCTATGGTCTGGTGGTATATTCAGCAGAAGTACAGAATTGTATCCTACCGATTGGAAATAAATATCTGCGAGATGTTTCAATGACTTCACTTTATTATCTTCTTCTTTATGATAGAACCATCCCGGGCGTATGGAAACATCTACTTCCGAGGGATACCAAAATAACTCTGTCGCTTTCTCCAACATCTTGCGGCTTCCTAAATCATTTGACTGTCCATTGATTCCTAATTTCTTATTATTCTTGTCAGCACGGGCATATATCTCTGGAGTTAACACGGTGGTGCTCCATTCTGTTTCACGACCTAATCCGCTTTCGTTGCCTACCCAGCGAATATCATCTCCCATAATTGCCATTACTGCTTTGGGTTGTAACCGGTGGATAGTTTCATAGACGGTATCCCAGTCATATACTTGTTTTTTTCCGTTTGGACCTTCTCCGTTTGCCCCGTCAAACCACACTTCGTGTACTTCTCCATAGTTAGTTAGCAATTCGGTTAGTTGGCGGATAAAAACTTATTATAGCGAGGGGGAATCTCCATAACATTCAGCATTTCGATCCCATGGAGAGAGGTATAGTCCAAACCTCATGCCATATTTTTTTGCATGCCTTTCGAAGTTCTTTTTACTACGTCGCCTTGTCCGTTTTTTCCAACTGGAAGACGCTACGGAATGCTTGGTCGTAGCTGTAGGCCATAAGCAGAAACCGTCATGGTGCTTGGCTGTCAGAATCACCATTTTGAAACCTGCTTCTTTCAAGTTGCTTACCCATTGTTCTGCATCCAATTCTGTAGGATTAAAGAGATTGGGGTCTTCCTTTCCATCTCCCCATTCACGTCCGGTAAAGGCGTTTATACTGAAATGAAGGAAAGCCGTCAGTTCCATTTGTTGCCAGACTACTTGTTGAGGCGTTGGAACCAAACGTGCAGCCATATCGATTTTTTTGTTCAAGAGTGGCATTCAAGGGAAACTCTACGTGTTTTACATAATAGTTTTCTTTCTTTTGCGCCTGTCCTCCCAAAGTAATAATGGAGAATAATATAAAAGAGGTCAGTAGTTTGTTCATAGGTCATAGTATTAATTGAAATTGCTATTTTTAGAGAAAATTTCCACTATCCAGCACCAATGCCGCTAGATAGTGGAATTTTTGGGGTAATGTTAAGTTCTTATTTGCATATTTCGTATCCAGAGAAAATGCAAATCATGCAAAAATTGAAAAATGATAGGTCATTTAATAGTGTAAATCTTCATATGTATTATAGAGTATTTATTCAACTTGATGTGTGCTGCAAAAAGTAGGAGAACGAATGGTGCAGTATGTTTCAAAAATCACTAATTTATTTTCAAAATCACTAATTAGCCCCATTTCATCGGGGGGAATCTGTTGTTATATATAGTAAAATAAGAAGTTGTTAGAATGGAAAGTATTCTTTTTTGTGTGATGCGTTTTCTTTTGACATAGCAGTGTTTGTGAGATAGAGCAGAAGATACTTTTTCTCTTTTTCTGGTAATATTTTCTCTTAAATGTAGTATCTTTGAAAACTGAATCTTATAATCTGACTATAATGAACGCAACAAAACTATTGCTCATAGTATCTATTGTACAGATGTTCTTTTTTCATATCCTCTTCGGGCAGAACATTATTACTACAAACAAATCTCATTAAAGGCTGGATTACCTTCAACTGTACATTGCATTGCAGCAGATAATCGTGGCTTCGTCTGGATGGGAACAAGATCAGGCTTGGGAAGATTTGATGGACAGGAACTTAAAAATATATCCATAACTCATCCCTGTCTAATTCACTTCCCGGTAATCAAATTTATCAGATTGCGAGAGGAGAGCAGGGGAATCTTTGGATATTAACAGATAAGGGAATTTCACTTTATCGATATCAGAGTGATGACTTTCTTTTGCAGACGGATGAGAAAGGTGAAAATTTGATTGCTTATTCTGTTTGCCGGACCCCTGAAGGAATTTTATTCGGTGGACAAGGGAAAATCTATCACTATAGTTATAAAGAATCTTGTATACGGAAAATCTACGAATTTAAATCGGAGCAGAACTTTAATATTACCGCTTTGGGTTTGATAGATTCTCATACGATACTATGTTGCAGTCGTTGGCAAGGGATGTATTTGGTTGATCTTCAATCAGGCGAATACAGACGAGCGCCTTTTGGGGCAGAAAAAGAAATTACGGGTATGCTTGTTGATTCCAAACAAAGAGTGTGGGTTGCTTCTTATAATGTCGGACTGCGTTGTTTTACCCGTGATGGAAAGCAGATTGCACTTTATACAACCCGTAATTCCTCTCTTAGTAATGATATCATATTGAGTATTGTTGAACGTAAAGGGCAAATATGGCTTGGGACAGACAGGGGGAGGCATTAATATACTCAATCCTGAGACTCAGCAGTTTTCCTCCTTAAAGCATATCCCCGAAAAAGTCAATTCATCACTTCCTAATAACTCAATCATCTGTCTTTATAATGATCAAAATAATAATATATGGATTGGGAGTATTTATAGTGGTTTGATTAGTGTTCGTGAGGTATATATGCAGGCATACACCGATGCGTTGCCGAATAATAAACAAGGTTTAAGTGACAATATAGTATTGAGTTTATGTCAGCAGTAATCAGGTCATATCTGGGTGGGAACAAATGGAGGTGGAATTAATTGTTTTAACTCCCTGGCCGGAGAGTTTACACATTATCCTTCTACTTTGGGAGATAAAGTTGCTTCTATTTGTGGCTTTGCTTCCGGGAAATTATTGTTGTCTATATTTGCACAAAGGGATATTTATTTTTGATCCGGTCACAGGAAATAAACAACCATTTACTATTATTGATAAAGAAGTCAATGAACGTTTATGTCTTCACGGAAATACGGTCAATGTTTATCGGAATACTCCCAACACGATATTGCTGTTGGGCAATCACGTGTATTGTTATCATTTGAAGGAGAAGCAGTTTTCTATTGTTTCCGAAGAAAAAGGCATAAATATTATTGAGGGGTCCTTGAAAGCAATTGCTTGTGATGGGCATTCAACTTATTTGAACGATATAAAACATATTTATGAGTTGGATAATCATAGTAATAAAAGCTGAGAGTGTTGTTTACTGCTCAGGATGATATGAATATAAATTCAGTATCCATGGATGAGAGTGGCTGTTTTTGGATCGGGAGTAATTTAGGTTTGGTGAGTTATCATCCAGCGACACAGAAACAAAAATGATTTCTACTTCATTATTTATAGAGGTTTCTTCATTGATTTGTTATCAAAAAAGGAAAGATTTGGGTTGGTGCTGAAAACCGACTGTTTGCATGGTCCATAGCCGAGGAGAAGATGGCATTATTCGGCGAAACGGATGGAGCTGTTCCGAATGAATACTTTCCAGAAGGCTCGTTTGTTAAGTCAGAAGGGTGATATTTATATGGGAGGGGTCAAAGGATTGCTTCATATTGATGGTAAGCTACCATTGAGAAATACGAATCCGCAATTACAATTATCAGATATCATAATCAATGGAGAACCTGCGAACAATAAATTGTATGATGGTATAAGAAAGCTTTCCGTGCCATGGAATAGTAATATTGTCATTCATGTCATGGCGAAAGAAGAAGATATCTTCAGACAGAAGGTGTATCGGTATCAGATAAAAGGGCTGGATGAGCAAGGCTTGTTGAATCATATAGTCCGGAACTGACTATGCGTGCGCTTCCTCCGGGTAATTATCAGATTATGGCTTCTTGTACCACTAAAGACGGTAGTTGGGTGCCTGCTCAACAATTGTTACAACTGACAATTTCTCCTCCATGGTATAAGACATGGTGGTTTATATTGGGTTGTATTCTATTGGTAGCTGTCATTGTCATTGAAAGTGTGCGAAAAGTGTTGAAACGTAAGGAGGAAAAGCTACGATGGGAAATGAAGGAACACGAGCAAAAAACGTATGAAGAAAAAGTTCGTTTTTTGATTAATATAAGTCATGAGTTGCGCACACCTTTGACACTGATCTATGCACCTCTCAAGCAAATATTGAAATCGCTTTCTCCTCAAGATGCCCAATATTTGCCGATAAAGGCTATTTATCGACAGTCACAGCGGATGAAAAATCTGATAAATATGGTGCTTGATGTACGTAAAATGGAGGTAGGTGAAAGTCGGTTACAAATAGAACCACAGCCGCTAAACGAATGGATCAAGCATGTATCACAAGACTTTATCAGCGAGGGAGAGGCAAAAAGTGTACATATCAGTTATCGGTTTGATTCACGAATAGAAGCAGTCAGTTTTGATAAAAACAAGTGTGAGATTATTCTAAGCAATTTGCTGATTAATGCCTTGAAACACAGTCCGCAACATACAGAGATAACTATTGTTTCGGAATTGATTTCTGAAAGAAAAAAGAGTGCGCGTATCTGTCATTGATCAGGGAAGCGGATTGGAAAATGTGGATACACGAAAGCTCTTTACCCGATTTTATCAGGGCACTAAAGAACAAAACGGGACAGGAATCGGGTTGTCATATTCTAAAATATTGGTTGAATTGCATGGCGGCTCCATTGGTGCCCGGGATAATCAGGAAACAGGTGCCACATTTTTCTTCGAACTGCCGTTGAGGCAGGATGCTGAAGAGATTGTTTGTCAACCGAAAAAGCTTATTTGAATGAGTTGATGAGCAACGATGATAGTGAACATATCAGTAAAGGAGAGGAATTTGATACAACTTCGTATACGATTTTGGTTGTGGATGATAATTCGGATCTGACGGACTTTTTAGTAAGGCATTGAGTGAATATTTTAAAAGGTGTTGATAGCTTCTGATGGAGTGGAGGCGCTTCAGTTGGTAAAGAGTTATACACCAGACATTATTGTCAGTGATGTGATGATGCCACGAATGAATGGATATGAACTTTGTAAAGGTCTTAAAGAAGACCTTGCTGTCAGTCATATCCCTATTATTTTGTTGACGGCTAGAGATGATAAGGAAAGTCAGATTAGCGGTTATAAAAATGGAGCGGATGGCTACCTTACTAAACCTTTCGAAATAGAAATGTTGATGGAGTTAATCCGAAATCGTTTGAAAAATCGTGAATATACAAAGAAGAGATACCTGGATGCTGGATTAATACCAGCTCGGAGGAAACTACTTTCAGTTTGGCAGATGAAACGTTTTTGGTGAAATTGAATAGAATCATTCAGGAGAATTTGAGTGATACGAAACTGGATGTGTCTTTCATTTGTAAGGAGGTAGGGATGAGTCGTGCTTCGCTTTATACGAAATTGAAGGCACTGACAGGCATTGGTCTAAATGAATATATTAATAAAATCAGGATGGAAAAGGCGATTCTGCTGATTACTGCTACAGATTTTACATTTACGGATATTTCAGAGAAAGTAGGATTTACTACTATCAGTTATTTCAGTACAGCATTTAAACAATATACCGGAGAAACTCCGACAGCCTATAGGAGCAGGCAGAAAAAAAAAGGAATAGAGTGCCGGTATATATTAAAAGAATCGGCTTGAAAACGTCTGTTACAGAGTTTTAAGATACAAACTCGGAGTTTTTTGTGTACTTTTGCTTCAAGATACATAAAAACCTCATGCAGTATGAACTATAATTTTGATGAAATAATAAACCGTAAAGGTACGGATTCCGTAAAATGGGATGCCGTGGAAGGTCGTTGGGGACGCAATGACCTGATTCCGATGTGGGTGGCCGATATGGATTTCCGTACGGCTCCTTTTGTGATAGATGCCTTTGAAGAAACGTCTGGACCATGAAGTGCTGGGCTATACATTTGCCTGCAAAGAATGGGCGGAGTCTATCATTAACTGGCTGAAAGAACGCCACGGGTGGACGATTAGCGAAGATATGCTGACATTTACTCCCGGCATTGTGCGTGGATTGGCTTTTGCCATCCATTGTTTCACGGAGAAAGGAGATAAAGTAATGGTAATGCCGCCTGTTTATCATCCTTTCTTTCTGGTAACACAGAAGAATGAGCGCGAAGTCGTGTTCAGTCCGCTGATATTGAAAGATGGCCAGTATCATATAAACTTCAACCGTTTCCGCAAAGATGTGCAAGGATGCTAAGCTGTTGGTTTTGAGCAATCCTCATAACCCGGGCGGACGTGTATGGACCAAAGAAGAACTGTCGCAGATCGCTGACATCTGCTATGAGAACGGTACATTAGTAATCTCTGACGAGATTCATGCCGATTTGACCTTACCTCCTTATAAACATTCCACCTTTGCTTTGATTTCAGAAAAAGCACGGATGAATTCACTTGTCTTTATGTCTCCGAGTAAAGCATTCAATATGCCGGGGCTGGCAAGTTCTTATGCAATCATTGAGAATGACGAACTTCGTCATCAGTTCCAGGTATATATGGAAGCGAGCGAGTTCTCCGAAGGACACTTATTCGCTTATCTCAGCGTAGCGGCAGCCTACAGTCATGGTACTGAATGGCTGGATCAGGTCGTTGCCTATATCAAAGGAAATATTGACTTCACGGAAAGTTATCTGAAAGAGCGGATTCCTGCCATCAGAATGATTCGTCCGCAAGCATCCTACCTAATCTTTTTAGACTGTCGTGAGCCTGGGGTTAAATCAGGAGGAACTGAATCGCCTGTTTGTAGAAGATGCCCACTTGGCTTTGAATGAAGGAACGACGTTCGGCAAAGAAGGTGAAGGGTTTATGCGGTTGAATGTTGCCTGCCCGCGTGCTACGCTGGAGAAGGCTTTGAGGCAATTGGAACAAATTTGTCAACAATAGGTAGAAGTATTGTCGAATGCTTTACACAAATCCGGTAACATAATACCTGTTTTTATTCTTCACAAAGATATACAGACACTCACTACCTGACAACGGAAAAGGGCGATAATATATTTGATAACCATTTTAATTTATAACGATTATGCGAATATTCTTCCTGATATTTCTGCTTGCTTATGTAGGTGGCAATGTTTATATCTTTATCCGTACATTACAGATGCTTTCCGGCTTCTCGCTGGCTATGAAGATTCTGTTGTCTGTCATCTATTGGCTGGTAGCTTTCTCGTTGGTGATAGCTATGCTGACCCGTCATATAGATATGCCTGTCATCCTGTCGAAATCCATGTTTCACATCGGTTCGGTATGGCTGGTATTTACACTGTACATGATTTTTGCTTTGTTGATAGCAGATGTGACGAAGATATTTGTGCCGTCACTAAATCACGGTTTCTATTATGCGCTGGGAGCGACTTGCTGTCTGCTTCTGTACGGTTATTATAACTACCGTCATCCGCAGGTCAATAAGATTGATGTCTCCCTTGATAAGCCGATAGAAGGTAACGGAATCAATATCGTAGCCGTGAGTGACGTCCATTTAGGGTATGGTACGGGAAAAGCCATGCTGAAAGAATATGTAGATATGATAAATGCGCAGCATCCCGACCTTATACTGATCGGTGGAGATTTGATAGATAATAGTCTTACCCCATTATATAAGGAGAATATGGCGGAAGAACTGGCACAACTGAAAGTTCTCCCGGTATTTGGGCATTTATATGGTTCCGGGAAATCATGAATACATCAGCGGTATTGATGAAAGCGTCCGCTTCTTGAAAGATACTCCCATACAACTATTGCGTGATTCCGTAGTAACATTGCCTAACGGTGTGCAGATCATCGGACGTGACGACCGTTCCAACCGTTCTCGTCATTCCCTGCCTACCTTATTAAAGCAAGCGGATCGTAGTAAACCTATCATTCTTTTTTAGATCATCAACCCTACAACCTGGCTAAAACAGATTCTTTGGGAATAGACCTGCAATTCAGCGGACATACGCATCATGGACAGATATGGCCTATAAGTTGGGTAACAGACAGAATATATGAACAGAGTCACGGCTATCGCAAATGGAGCCAATCACATATCTATGTTTCCAGCGGATTATCTCTTTGGGGGCCTCCTTTCAGAATAGGAACAAACAGCGATATGGCGGTATTTCATCTGAATCAGATGGCGAAATAGTGAGAATATAATAAAAAGCGTTCTTGGGTGTGTTGAGAATTGAAAAGAATCGAGTATATTTGCATATAATCAATAGATTAAGAAGTTATGAGACGAACAGAAGTGATCGAACAAATCAAGGACATTATCCGTCATGTTGCTCCTACCGCTAAGACCATATTATATGGTTCTCAAGCGAGGAATGAGGCACGCAGTGACAGTGATATTGATTTACTCATCTTGCTTGATGGAGAGAAAATAACTTTGAAAGAGGAAGAGGCGATTACTTTACCCCTTTACGAACTTGAACTGAAAACCGGTATATCTATCTGTCCGATGGTTATGCTGAAGAAACTTTGGGAGAACCGCCCGTTCAAAACACCTTTTTATATTAATGTTACTAATGAAGGACTCGTATTATGAAAGATATTTTAGACGATGAATTACTAAAAGAATAAATTAGACTATTCAGACTCTGTAACTCTTTTTCTCTTCTTAACTTGTTATATGTTTATCGATCTGATTATTGAAACGGAACAAACAGCGATATGGCGGTATTTCGTCTGAATCAGATGGCGAAATAGTACACACCAAAGTATCAATATCAGAAAATATAACTATATTTGTGGCGTATCTCCGCAAAGGAGCTACGCTTTTTTTATTTTGGAGATAGCGTTTTTATTATCTGCTCTCATAAATCTGGTAAATTTAGTATTCGCAGATAATAAGTAACCGGTCTCCACGTCTTTGTTGTATATAAGTTTGTTATATACCTCATGGGCGTGGAGCTATTACTTATTATTCGAATACGGGCTTACCAGAGCCTTTGAGAGGGTAATGTAGTAATAGTTTCCACGCCTTTTTTCTTTGGGGCATACGGGAACACACAAATGAAAAAACAGAAAATTATGGATGATCCTACTTGTTCCTACCCCTGCCTGATGAAGCTTGATTTACAGGACTCCACCGACAAACTTGCCTTTCTTAAAGACAATTGGCCTAGCTTTGGACAAATTGAAAGCATTGATAAACTATCAAAACATGAACTTAAATGTACTCTCTGCTTCCTTGATGTCCTCATTGATGAGTTCGTAGATGATGAATATGTTTGTTCAAGTCGTGTTATGACTCGTTTGGTGTTGACACGCATATATGTTCAGAATACTATGGAAATCATGGCATTAAAAGAATTACGATTGGAACTAGAGAAGTCGGATGGTTGAGAATAGGTTGATTCTGGATTCTCTCCACAGTGATTTAATAGCAGTTTTGCTCTCACGCTCTAACAATTCGCTTGTATCCCTTTATTCATCGTAGTTTTGGCTATGATAGCAGGCGTGGTGGCAAGTATGAGAGCAAGCGGTTGCTCTCACTCTGTCAAATCGTGTTAGTAAGTGTTTATTCAATGCTATCTTTTGATTTGTAGGATGTTAATGGTTGATTTGTCAACTATTAACGATTGACATCTCAGGTATTAATAACTGAGAAATCAGGTATTAAAGACTGAGAAATCATGTATTATTGAACAATAGATGATTTAGTGCTACTTGAAAGAACAGGTGAATCGGAACAGTTGATACGGTTAAGTCAATCAGATCGTGCGGTCAAGTAATCCCAATCGACAGTAGTTTCAGATAGTTTCAAGCGTCTGAAACTTTTGTGGAAAGGCTTGAACTAATGGTTTCAATGCTTGAAACTAGAGTTCCAAGCGCTTGAAACTATCTGAAACAACCGTGATTTTGAATTGATGAATTCAGGATGGAATTGACAGTTTGCATGAGATGAATCAGGAACGATGAATAAAAGGATACAAAATAGATACAAGACAGGTATGAGATGCAAACCGTAAAAAGCTCTCTGAAAGAAGGCTATTTCAATGGATTATCTTTTCATAACATATTGGGGACTTTTGCACCAATAAAAAATACTTATGAACATCAATTCTGAGGTCAAAATACGCCATACTTCGTCGGCGTTGAGAGAAATTATGTCCAGAGGTTACCTGAAATTAAACTGTGATGGAATGCAAATCTTAATACCTTTGGGGCTTTTTTCCTGAAGAATACAATAAATGAGGTCGGCATACGATCGTCGGAGTTCAAGAATATATCCAATTGTCATTTATTTAATGACCTCACATTCTGAATTGGTTATCAGAGTTCAAGAAAATTGTCATTTGATGCATTTCCAAGTATCATTTCCGCCGACTTTTTTTAAAAGCCTGTTTGCGGTGATAGCCTTGGGAATTACATCCAACGATTAAGATTGGAGTACATTGCTTTTTAAGTTAATATCCACCAATGTAAGTGTCTCCGAAATTCTTAGTCAAATCAATTATCAGAATAAACATACTCTTTCAAGGGCATTCAAAAACTATTTTAATTGCTCTATACCTGAATTTCGTAAAAGACATTCAAATGCCTGTTCTGAAGGTAAGAATCCAATACAGATTGAACCAAGTATTGAAAAGAGTGCCTCATACACGGATTGCATATTTAAAATTAGAGAGAACACATCATGTCAGCCATAGTTTTTCAGTTTTATGGAAACAGGTGCTACAATTTT
>VOFG01001010.1_pt1 | contig 14001 bp, 22 predicted proteins | sample 5384171 | NCBI WGS metagenome assembly VOFG01 (sample SAMN12384726, study PRJNA508395) | human gut metagenome | isolation source: healthy gut F | host: Homo sapiens
CCCTCCTGCACGGAAAAACCAAGTTTTGCTGCGCAGGTCTTTGCCAGTTTGCGCAGTTCCGGGGTGTACATGCGCGTCACGTCAAAAAAAGCGCGGGCCGAATTCGTCCACGTTCCTGCCCCGCAGGGGACTGGAGCCGTTCAGTTTGATATGGTCGGCAATCAGCATGAAATCACCGCGATGATAGGAAAGATTCACGCCGCCCGCCGCGTTCGTCACGATCAGAGCCTGGACGCCGAGCAGCTTTAAAAGCCGCACCGGCTGCGTCAGCTGCTCGAAATCGTAGCCCTCATAGCTGTGAAAGCGTCCCGCAAGGCAAACGAGCCGCTTCTCGGCCAGTTCTCCGAAAATCAGCTTCCCGGCGTGGCCGGGCGCGGTAGAGACGGGGAAGTTCGGAATGTCCTGATAGTCGATCTCAACTGTGTTTTGAAGCCTTTTTTGCAAACGGTCCGAGCGACGAGCCGAGAATCACCGCGATCTGCGGCGCAACGGCATCCGTGCCCGAACATAGTCCGCGCTTTGTTCATAAAATTTATACGGTTCATTCATAATCGTCTCGTCGCACAACCTGCGCGAGCTGGAGGATATCTGCGACCACGTCGGCATGATGCACGCGGGGCGGATGCTGCTGGAGCGGTCACTGGCCGAACTGCAGGAGAATATCGTCAGGTCCAGCTTGTGACGGACCAGCCGCTGCTGGAGGACCTTGCGGTTTTTGCACGCGAGCACGCTTGGCCGCGTGCAGACACTCATCATCCGCGGCGAGCCCGCGCAGACGGCGGAACGTCTGGCCGGGACGAAGCCGCTGCTGTGCGACCTGCTGCCGCTGAGTCTGGAGAAATTTTCATGTACGAGTTGGGAGGAGCGGCTATGACGTCAAAAAACTCATGCTTTGACCGTGCGATCTTCCGCCGCGCCCTGCGGCGGACCGCACCGGTCTGGGGGCTGTTTTGCCTGTATGAGCTGCTGCTGCCGCTGCGGCTGTACAGCTACTGCCGCGGCGTGTCGGTGTGCACGGAGGACTTTTTGTGCAGGCGGAGCGGACAATTTTGGAAAACGCGGTGACCGGCGCGTCGGTCGTGCCGTTTGTCTACGGCGGCCTGCTCGCCTGGGCGCTGTTTTCCTGGCTGTTCCGGACGAACAGCGCGTATTTCTATGCAGCCCTGCCGGTCAAGCGGCGGACGCTGTTTCTGACCAACTACCTGACGGGGCTGCTGCTGTGCGCCGCGCCGGCGCTGGTGTCGTCGCTGCTGTTATGGGCGGTCGGCGCAGGCTTCGGCGTGTCGGCCTTTTGCCCGCGATGCAGGTGTTCGCGGCGACGGCGATGGGTTTTTGCTGTTTTCTCGTTTGCGTCGCTGGTGTGCATGGTCGTCGGGCAGATGGCGGCTGCGCCGCTCGTCTACGGCATGCTGAATTTTGCCGCCTACGTGCTCGAGTCGATCGTGCAGCATCTGATGCAGACCTTTGTCTACGGCATGCCCGCGAGCCAGACGACCGCGGCCGAACGCGCCGCAGCCTACGCTTCGCCGGTCTTCGGCCTGCTGCGCGGCGGCTTCCGCGTGGCGACCGAATGGGTCGACGCGGGCGCGGTGGGCTATGAGACGGACCCGCATCTGGTGGGCTGGGGTATCTCGGCATTCTGGCGGGCGTGGGCGTGGTCTTCGCCGTCTGCGCGTATTTGCTGCTGCAGCACCGGGAGATGGAGCGCAGCGGCGACGTGATCGCCGTGCGCCAGCTGCGTCCGGCGGCACTGTATGGGTTCACGATCGGCTGCGCGCTGGTCATCGGCGTGCTGCTGGTCGAGCTGCTCGGGCAACGCGGCGGATAATTTCTGGTACGTGCTGCTGTTTTTGACGATCGGTGCGTTCGTGGGCTATTTTACCGGAAAAATGCTCCTGCAGAAAGACTGTTTTCGTCTTCCGCAGCGGCTGGGGCGGGTTCGCGGCCTGCTGTCTGGTGCTGGCGATGGTGTTCGGCGCGGCGAAGTTCGACCTGTTCGGCTATTCGCGGTATCTGCCGCAGCGCAGCCAGATCGCGGCGGCCGGGCTGACAAGAAACGAGTATCAGGGCCTCTACACTCGCGCGATCCCGCGTTCATTGACCGCATCCTGGCCCTGCACACCGCCGCCGTGGAGGAAAAGCCGCGGCAGGAGCAGCGGAAGACGGACTACCAGCGCGGGATCGACCAGACGCAGGGCTTCTACATCAGCTACCGGCTGACGGACGGGCGGCTCCTGCAGCGCTACTACAGCGTGGTCTACAACGAGGCGGACGCGCTGGCGTCCGGCAGCCTCATTTCACAGTTCTCCTCCGTCTACAACAGCCCCGACTGCGTGCGCATCCGCACGGGCTTCGATACGCCGCGCACGGAGGCGAACGTGCTCTCGTGCTATGTGTATTCCAACGCGTCGGACGCGGATCTGGAGCTGACAGGCGCGCATGCGTGGGAGCTCTATGCGGCCTGTCTGGCGGATATCAATGCGGGCCGGCTCGGCGCGGAGGACGTCAGCGGCGTCGGGACGAAGGACGACGCGGATTACACGCCGCTCTACCTGATGTTCATCGTCACGACCAACACCCCGGGCGAGACGGTGAACCTCTACGTCGATTCCATCCCGCAGGGCGCGGACGAGACCGTCCGCGTCCTGGAGCAGGCGGGCGCGGAGATCTATTGGAAGACGAGCTGACGAACGGAACAAAAACTCCGCCCGCGGGCCCTTTGGCCCGCGGGCGGTTTGTCAGTCGAGTACGACGCCCTTTTTCCTGCCGTTTTTTTCTTTCTCGGATACTCCCCGGATCCGGGTGACAAAATCCAGATTGACGATCTCCAGTTCGCCCGTCTTCTTCTCTATGACCATACCGCCGTCATCAATTTCTTTTATCACTCCCTGTACGCTGCCGTCATTTGAAATGATCGTATAAATGATGCACTCTTCTCCGATAAACCGTTTTGCCAGTTCTTTCATTTCACGGTTCTCCTTGTTCTGCTTTTTTGATTCAAAATGTGTCTGACTGCCGCCAGTTTCCTTCTTCTTGTGATCAAGGGATGATCACAAAAGGAACACGGCAAGCAAAATGAGGTAAAGTACTGCCGTTCATTTGCATGTTTCCTTATGGCGCATGATAAAAGCAAGGACCAATTCACCGGCTCCGATGATCAGCCACACAATGCCGATCGTGGTATTTTTCACCCAAAAGAACCAAAGCAGCGACACCAAAAGCCAGGTGACCGCCAAAATAAAACAACCGGTACTGCTGAGCTTCATGACAAGTTCCCCCCTTTGAAAAAAATTACGAGATTTTGCTTCCGACCTTGGAGTAGCGCATTGCCTCCTTGCAGTACACCGACAGATTGACGATCCAGACGAGGCAGACCGTGAGCGAGGGCAGGAATCCAATATCGAACACAAGCGCACAGACCGCAAGCACGATCGCCAGAACTGTGCAGACCGCATTCGTTGCGGCGTAGGCTTTGAGCGCGCACTTGCCGATCATCAGTTTCTCGGCCTCGTCGCAGTCCTCCATCCACTTCTTTTGAAATCTCATATCGTAGACGGACGCTTTCTTTTCGGGATTTGTCCGCTTGGCAGTGTCCACGCACTTTGCTGAATCACCGTTGCCTCAGCCATTATGCCGAAAAAAGCAGCAACACTGATGAAAAAAGATGATCGTGCTGTCCTTGCTGTCAAATGTCGCAAAGCCGCCGGAGTAGGACGCTGCAATCAGAAAATAGGGAAAGGATTAAAGCTGCGCTTGTGAGCCATATCACGGCAGACAGCTTTCTGTCAATCGTGTCTGAGATGTCCTCATCCTCACCATCCCACGCAGCAACCAGTTTCTTTGCACTCCGATAAATCGGGATGCAGACCACAGGCACTATGACCGCCAGCGTCAGCATCAACCACGGAGCAAGGTGCATTCCGAAAAACGCTCCCGCTTCTTTCATAATGCCAACCAGTTGATCCAACCGCCTTTTGCTGCACCGTGACCGGAATAATAACCGATCACGCCGCCGATGATCGCACATACGACTGCAACAAGCAAGAACTTTGGGAGCCTTGCGATTGGCGTTTTTGATTTCGTCATTTTTCATTTTCAATTTCCTCCTGCAAATAGAAGACATCTTCTACCGTAACACCGCATACCTTCGCGATCGTCAGAGCAAGGGTGACAGACGGCGAATAATCGCCCCGCTCGATCAGGCTGATCGTCTGCCGCGATACGCCGCATAGGCGTCCCATTTCCTGCTGATTCACATTTAGTGCAGCTCTGCGCTCCTTCAAACGATTTCGCAGTATCATACAGCACCTCCCTTGCCTGACAACCTTTCATGTCTAAATGACAACTATCATTGTCATAACACAGGATACCACAGGAATTCCCTCCTGTCAATAGAACGCATGGAAAAGTTACGGATAAAGTCGCCATGCCTGCCTGTTTGCGGCAGGAACACGATCAGAGAAAAACAAACCCCGGATGATGCAGCGCATCATCCGGGGTCTTGCTTGTGTTCAGGCCTCAGACGGGGCGGGAGAGTCTTACTTGGCTTCCTCGACGGCGTAGGCAGACGGAGCTGCGGGGACGCCGCGCTTCCACTCGATCAGGTTCACAACGTAGAACGTGATGACGGAGACAAGGCTGCCGAAGACGACCGGCATCATGAACCACAGTGTGCCGCCGTTGGACAGGAGCTGCCAGACGACGAAGGCGATGGTGCCGGTGAAGATGGAGATCATGCCGGAGTTCTTCGTGGCCTTCGGAACGGCAAGGCCGAGGCCGTAGGCCGCGAACGGGCCTGCGCAGCGATGCCGAATGCGAAGGTGTTCATGGCGACGAGGGAAACACCGAACATGGAGATGCCCATGGCGATGAGCGCCGCGATGACGTTGCAGAGACGGGTGTAGAAGATGACCTGCTTGTCCTCGAGCTTCTTCTTGCCGCCGAAGCCGGGGTAGATGTCGTTGATGATCATCGTGGACATGCACAGCAGGTTGGAGTCTGCCGAGGACATGGTCGCGCAGATGATGGCGGCGGAGATGAGGCCGGTGATGATGCCGGGCGCGTAGGCGCCGGTGACGACCATCATGGCGTTGGGCCGTTCTCAGCAAGGCCGGGCAGCTGGTCCTTCAGAGCGAAGGCAGCGAGGCCGAGGAGCGTCGGGAAGATGGACATGGCAGCCATCAGGATGGCGCAGAGGAAGGACGCGCGGACTGCAGTCTTCTCGTCCTTGCAGGTCTCGAAACGGGAGACCATCTCGGGGCCGCAGAGGAAGGTGCAGAAGTAGTTGAAGAAATAGCCGATGATGGAGGCCCAGCCGATCTGGGTCATGTTCAGCTTTTCGCCGGGCAGAGCTGCGGAGATGGCCTGCCAGCCGCCCGCATACTTCAGGACGATCGGGGTGGCGATGGCGAGGCCGACGAGGATGATGCCGAACTGGATGAGGTCGGAGACCTGGTCCGCGATCATGCCGCCGAAGGTGGTATAGAAGATGGTGACGAAGCCGGCCAGCAGCAGGCAGACGTTCAGGGGGATCGACGGGATCAGAGCGTTGATGACCGCGCCGGAAGCGCCGATCTGGGAAGACGTCAGGCAGAACAGCGACAGAACGCTGAGCACCGCCGTGAAGTTGCTGGAGAGCTTGCCGAAGCGGCGGCCAACGACCTCGGGGATCGTGACAGCCATGGTCTTGCGGATCTTGGGAGCAAAATAAGCCAGGGGATCATCGCCAGGGACGCCGCCAGGACGTACCAGATCGCGCTGATGCCCCACGCGCCGAAGGCCTTCTGGGCCAGGCCCGTGGGTGGAGCCGCCGCCGATGTTGTTGGCGGACAGGGAGAACGCGACCATGAACAGGCCCATTCTGCGGCCTGCAACGAGATAGTCAGCGCTGCCCTTGATGTTGATCTTGCCGACGACATAGCCGATGATCATCATGCCGACCATGTACGCAAGGACAATGATCAATGCACCAGTTTGAATTTCCATATAGTTCCTCCTCAATTTCTTTCCTGAACGATGAATTCACAATTCGTTCATATTGCGTATTTTATCCGACAATGCCGTACTTTGTAAATTGACGATTTCCACAAGGAAAAATTGCCCGCTTTCTTGCAATATAGACAAACAGTGAGAAATGCTCAAAAAATTTCTGATTCTTCTTGAACTGGATATTTTCGTTATCCCGTGCTGCGTCGCGGAAGACCGACAGCAGCTTTTTCCGCGTATGCGCCGAGCAGGGGATAGAGGCAGCTCGTGCCCGCAAAGCGTGATCCGCACGGCGGCAGACTCGTCAGCACGTCGTAGAGCGCGTCGAGATTCCGCCCGTAGCCTGCGGGCAGGGAGAATACGCGCAAAGCAGTCGTGCGCCGCGGCGCAGGAGACCAGCTCCCGGCAGTCGATCGTAAAGCTCAGCGGCTCCATACGACCGTCCCTCCGTCGACGGTGAGCTCTGTAAAGCTCGCGTAGTGGTCGGACGTGTAGAAATACAGCCCGTCGTTCGAGAAGATCAGCCGCTCTGCCCCGCGGGAAATCTGTGCCGTCGGTGTTGATATCGCACTCGGTATAGCTCCGGCCGGTCTGCTCGGGCAGCAGCCCCTCGCGGTTGCCGAAGCGGTCGCCGCCGATGGCGGCCCCTTCCTGATAGACCTCGACGCTGCCGCCCTCCCAGCCGAGCGCGCGGGCCTCGTCCTTCGTGATATAGTTCTCCGGCAGATGGCCGTAGGTGTCGAGATATAGAACGACATGGTCGACATCATAATAATAGGTATGCTCGCCGACGGTGTCCGTGGTCTCGGAGACCTCGTCCGCCGGGGCCGCTTCGTCCCTGCGGCGCTTCCGCAGGAGTTTCCTCAGGCTTTCCGCGGTGACGAACTGGTCGCCGGATTCCGGGGCCTCGGTCTCATCCGACAGGGCGGCGTCCGCCAGCTCCTGCAAAGTTGTAGATTGAGACACCCACTACCTGCACCATATCGCGCACTGTGCAGCCGCCCAGCACCAGCAGCGTCAGCGCCAGCAAAAGCGCCAGTATCCGTTTCTTCATGATCATTCTCCTTTCAGTTCGCGCGCGATGGCCTGCATCAGCGCCTCCGGCAGCTTTCCACGCGCCGGTCATAGGTCACGAAGCCGTTGACCTCGTCCTCCACGTCGCTCAGCTGCGTGTAGACGTCGGCGGCCAGCCCGGCCTTCCGCGCGGGATGATCTGCGTCTCATAGAGCTTCCGCACGGCCTCGCCCAGCGCCTCGGCGTCTGATAGCCCTTGTAGCCGAAGTTCTTTTCGTTCCACGTGTGGCCCGCGACGGGCAGATTGTACCCGCCAAACTCCGAGAGGACAACGGCCCGGCCCTTCTTGTCGGGCCTAAAGCGGTAGGGCTTGAAATATACGTGCAGGCTCTGACGTCGCTCACACCCTGGTCGTGCCAGCCGCTGGCGTGGTCGATGAGGCGCGTGGGGTCGAGCCGGACAAGACGCGTGATCTGCTTTCGCGTCGAACTGCCCCAGCCCTCGTTGAACGGCACCCAGAGCACGATGCACGGGCAGTTCTGCAGTTGCCGGATCATCTCCTCCAGCTCCTGCCGGAAGCTGTCGCGGCCGTCCGGGTCGGTGCGGGCGAAGAGGCGGTAATGGCTGTCCTTGAGGTGGATGCCGGTGATGAGCGGGGCGGAGATGGTCAGCAGATTATATCGCCCGCCGCCGGAGGGCATATCCTGCCAGACGAGCATGCCCAGCCGGTCGCAGTGATAGTACCAGCGCATGGGCTCGATCTTGATGTGCTTGCGCAGCATGTTGAAGCCGAGGCGCTTCATGAGCTGGATGTCGTAGATCAGCGTCTCGTCCGACGGCGCGGTATAAAGTCCATCCGGCCAGTAGCCCTGGTCAAGAACGCCGTGGTGGAAATACGGCTGGCCGTTCAGCAGCAGGCAGGGATGCCCCGCCGCATCCTGCCCCGTGCCGACGGTGCGCATGGCAAAGTAGCTTTTGACGGTGTCGGCCCCCAGCGTGACGGTCGTCGTAGAGCTCCGGCGTCTCCGGCGTCCACAGATGCAGCTGCTCCGGCGCGATGACGGCACTGCCGCAGCCGTCCGCGTCCGTCTCACCCTCGGCGACGGGCTCGCCCTGATAGGTGACGGAGACCTTCGCGCCCTGCGGCGCGGCGGAGAAGACCTGCCAGCGGATGCGCCCCTTCGGCAGCTCCGGGGTAAAGAGCAGGACCCGATATACCGCTCCGGCACCAGCTCCGCCCACACGGTCTGCCAGATGCCGCTTTGCGGCGTGTACCAGATGCCGCCGCGCTTCGTCTTCTGCTTGCCGCGGGCAAGGGGACGGTGTCCGTGTCGTCGCGCACGGCGACGGTCAGGGTATTTTCACCCTCCCGCAGCAGCTTCGTGATGTCAAGGGTAAAGGCGGTGTAGCCGCCTGTGTGCGTTCCCGCGAGCAGACCGTTGACGTACACCCACGCCCGCTGGTCCACTGCCCCGAAGTGCAGCAGCGTCCGCATGCCCGCCCGTTTTTTGAGCGGCAGCGGCCGCCGTACCAGAGCACCTGCCCCGGGCCGGAGCGTCTTCCCACGCCGGACAGCGGCGCTTCCGGCGAGGGGACGGATCTGCCCGTCCCACGCGCCGGGGCAGGCGTCGGAGGCCGTGATGGCATAGTCCCACAGGCCGTTGAGAGGATAAAAGCTCTCCCGCACGAGCTGCGGGCGGGGATATTCCTGCAGCACCTGCTGCTTGTCAAGCGTTTCGCCCCAGCGTGTCAGCATGCCGCACCCTCCTTTTTCCGAAGCGCCAGCACCGGCGGCAGGATCAGCAGCAGCACCACGGCCGCCGCCAGGAAAATGGACGGCGTCGGCACTGTCTTCACCACGCCGAGGTCCACATACGTCCGAGTCGCTGCCGCGGATGACGGCCGCGCCGATCGCGGGCCCGAGGATCATCGGCAGCAATACGCCGAAGATCATCCGGATGCCCTGGAAATGCCCGGCCTTGCCGGCGGGCGTATGGTCACGGATGACGCCGGAGAGGATGGCCGTCACCAGCATGTAGCCCGACATCATCACGCACCCGGTCACGATCACGGCCGGCATCGACCGCGCGAAGAACATGCCGACCAGGCCCGCGAACATCACGCCCGCCGCCGGCAGCACGCACGTTAACTCCCCTGAGCCGGTCGATCACCCGGCCGGACAGCACGCTCACCACCGACGCGAAGATCAGCACGATCCCGAGCACGAGCGCATAGCCGTCAAAGTGCAGATAGTTCTGCATATAAATAATGAGATACGGGAAGAAGACCTGTACCGCTACAGAGAACAGGCAGAAGGCCGCGAAGGAGAGATACAGCGCCGGATGCTCCTTCACCACCGCCGGCCGCAGGCCGTAGACGAGCGTCGGCAGATACGGCTCCTTCCGCGGCTCCAGCTTCGGCTCCGGGGATGAGGAAGACGGACACGAGACCCGTCAGCACCACCAGCCCGCCGAAGATCCCGAAGAACTTCTGCCAGTCGCCGCGCTGCGTCATGCCGTCAAACAGCCCGAAGATGACGAGCATGGAGATGAGCGGCAGGATGGCCAGCACGGATTCGGCCTTGCCCCGGGCCTCGTTCGGCACGGTGTCGGTGATCCAGGCGTTGAAGGCCGCGTCGTTGGCGGTCGAGCCGAAGAAGGTCATCACGCAGTCGAGCACCACGATCATGACTGCGGCTGCCGCCGTGGCCACGGCCGCAGGGGAACAGCTTCGCCGCGTTCTCGACCGTCACCAGTCCGAACGCCGCCGTGGAAAGCCCCACAGCAGATATCCCCCGCAGATGAACAGCTTTCGCTTGCCCACCCGGTCAGACAGCGCGCCCATCAAGCGTCGTGAGCGTGGCAGCCGCCGCGCTCCAGCCGACCATGGCGGAGATGTAACCGGGATCTGTGGAGATGGTGTTGTAGAGGTAGACGTTAAAATACATATTTTCGATCGTCCAGGCAAACTGGCCGACCAGTCCGACAAGAACGAGCGTCAGCCACACGCGCGGGGAAAGCTTTTTCATATCCGATTCCCTCCGGTCATTCAGATTCTGCGCTGCCACAGTATTTGGAGTCAAGCGCGATATGGTCTTCGATGCAGAATTCACCCGTCCACGCGTTCGCCGTTACGCAGATCACGGACCGGCCGTCCGGCGTTTTTTTCCGGCGCTCGCGCAGCAGTTCATGGCCTCGGCGGTGTAGCCGGTCTTGGCGGCCGTGATCTCCGCCCCGCCGAGACTGTATTCGTGGTGGACGCGGTAAAGGAATTTATTCGTCATGGCCAGCCCGTCCGGATGCTGCTCCGTCCGGCTCGCGCGGTAGTTTTCCGCGCTGAGGACCTCGGCGCAGACCTCGTTCTGCAAAGCCGCCTGCAGGATCAGCGCGATCTCCCGCACGGTCGAGTAGTGGTCCTCGTCGTGCAGGCCGCTGGTGTTCATGAAGTGGGTGCTGGTAAGCCCCAGCGCGGCGGCCTTTTCGTTCATCATGGTCACGAACGCTTCCTCGCTCCCGGCGACGGCCTGCGCCAGCGCCTCCGTCGCCTCCGCGCCGGAGGGGACGACCGCGCCGTAGAGCAGATCCCGCATCGAGACCGTCTCGCCGTCGACAAACCCGGCCATAGACGCCCCGGCCAGATAGATGGGGTCGATGATGGCCTGCGTCATGGTGAACGTGGCGTCCAGATCCGGGAGGTTTTCCGCCGCCACCAGCAGTGTCATGACCTTCGTCATGGACGCGGGATAGATCTTCGCGTCCGTGGCCTTCTCTGCCAGTACGGTCCCGCTCTGCACGTCGACCAGCACCGCGGAGGAGGAATAGAGCCCAGATCGAGCACCCGCGTCGCCTCGGTCGACTGCGCGAGCGTCAGCGCGGGCGCCTCCGGCTCCGGTTCCGGCTCGGGCGCAGGCTCGGGCTCCGGTTCCGCTCGGGTTCCGGTGTGGGTTCGGGTTCAGCGGGCGTCTGCGGCTCCGCAGGCGTCTCGGCGGTCTCGGGCGCGGTGATGGGGGTATCGAGATAGGGCTTTATGAGCTGCCGGTGCGCGTAAAACGCCGCCCCGGCCAGAAGCGCGGCCGAAAGCGTCACGAGCAGCACGATGCGCAGCACGCGGCGGCGCCGGGCCAGCCGCCGGTCACGCAGCCGCCGGAACGCCGGGGCATCTTCGGGAGAAAACCCGGATTCAGGTTCGTGGTTCATCATAAGGTCTCCTGCGATTTCAGATATTTTTCTATTTTACCACATTTTTTCCGCTGCGAAAAGAGGCAAAGCGCCGCTCTACCGGCGGTAGAGTCGGGTCCGGTTTTTAGATAGCATTTTGCGGCCGGGTGCGGTATAATGATCAACATAAAAATCAAATTCAAACCGGAGGTTCTTATGGACAAACGCTTTCAAATCGTAACGGATTCCTCCTGCGATCTGCCGCAGGCGATGGCGGACGAGCTGGATCTTGCCGTCCTGCCCCTGCATGTACATATCGGAGAAGAGACCTATGCCAACTATCTGGACGGCCGTGAGATCGGCTTCCATGACTTTTTAACCGCATCGCCTCGGGGTTGCGGTTTGAAAAGGAAAAAATGAGCACAGAGGATAAGAAGCCGCATGCGGCTTCGTTCCGTCGTGGTCGTTTCTGACGCGCCTCCGGCGGCCCCATCTTTTCTCTCGCAAGAGAAAAGATGGGGGGAAAAGAGTGCTTGGACGCGTTGGGTGCTTCCTGCATCTGAATTTAGGCAAAAACCAGTGTTTCAGTCTGGCGTTCCACACGGTACTCACCTTACGGGCGTCCTGGTACGCGCCGCCTGATACGGGGGGCATCAGATTTGATACTAGTTGGTGACGTTTGCACCCTCAGCCGCGGCCGAAGCGGCGTTCTGGATGTTTGCCAGCGTGTGGTCGAGCCGCCCGCCGAGCGCGCAGACGAGGATCAGCGTCCGGTACCCTGATCCAGCGCATGGCGGATGGCATGGCCGGTGTCCGTGTCGTCCTTCTCCGGCTGCAGCCGCTCGACCGGTACTGCGGGGTCGACCGCGCCGTCATACGAGTCAAAATCCCCGATGAACAGATCCGGCTGCAAGCCGAGCCCCGCGCAGTAGCGGTAGCCGCGGTCACAGGCGATGACAAAGTCGCCGGGCTGCGGCTGCGGCGCGGGGCCGAGGGCGGCCGCCGGAGACGATGATACAGCGTTTTTCCATTTTGTTTACCTCTGTTTTTTTGCATGGGCATGCCGCACGGCGTGCAGCAGCATCTCAAACAGGCTCAGCGTCAGACTGACGCCGGCCGCGATGCCGAGCACGAAGGCCGTGACCCGGTAGCCGTGGAACTGCGCCTGTGCCAGTCCTGCTGGACGACGGCGCTCATGGCGTAATACAGCGTCGCGCCCGGCACCAGCGGGATGAGGCCGACGATCAGATACTGCTGCGCGGGCGTCTTTTTGACGCGCGCGAGGATCTGGACCAGACCGCGGTGACGGCGCTGGCCGCGAACGACTGCACGAAGACCGACTGCGTCCAGACCCCGCGAGCAGATACGCGCCCCAGCAGAGCGCGCCGCCGGCGCCGCGGGCGGCAGCATGCTGCTTGCGGACATTAAAGAGCAGGGCGAAGCCCGCCGAGCCGAGCAGGGCCGTCAGGAGCGTCATGAAATTGGACATCGCTACACCCCCAGAAGCCAGCCCGCCAGCGCAAAGCCCAGCGCCAGCGCGGCTGCCACAAGATCGTCTCGATCAGGCGCATGACGCCCGAGATCGTGTCGCCGATAAAAATATCCTTGACCGCGTTCGTAAAGGCCAGCCCCGGGATCAGCAGCATGATATCGCCGATGATGACCTTGTCGCTGTGCAGCGCGGGCACGAGCCTGCACGCAAGACAAATGAGCCCGCCGACGGCGAACGCCGAAAAGAAAGTTGAACAGCACTTTGTTCTTACATAGCGGCGGCAGCACGATCTGCAGCACGCACAGAACCAGCGCAAACAGTCCGCGGCCAGTCCGTCGAGCGCTGTGCCGCCGAAAAAACACGGCGAGCGCGCCCGCGGCCAGGCAGCTGCCCGCAAAGAGCTTCCACCGCGCAGGCTCGCAGCGCTTGGCCAGCTGCAGCCGGTCATAGAGCTCCGGCACGGGAAGGGGTGCTCGCAGTAGCTGCGGCTGATGGCATTGATGGCCTCGAGCTTACCGAAGTCCGTCATGGCGGATTTTTTCGATCCGCCGCGTCTGCGTGGCGGCCGAGCCGTCGGCAAAGCACATCGTGAGCACGATGCTCGACGTGATCACGAACACGTCCATGCGCACCGCACCGTAGGCCTTTCCCATGCGCGAGAGCGTCTCTCGACGCGGGCCGCCCAGCGCCTTGGCAGCGTTGTTCATATACTGCTCGACAGTGACGTCGCCGTCCTTGACGAAGGCCTGCTGAAGCAGGCAGTTCTCGGCATAGAACTTGTTGAGCTTGCCCATAACGATCTTTTCCTTGACCTGGTCGGGCTTGTTCGCCATCTTCGGGTCGTTGGCCATCTGGCCGAGCATGACTTCCTTCTCCTCGTCCAGAACGTCCTGCGTGACCTGGCTCTTGTCCCAGAAGCGGGGGTTGAGCGCGGCGATCTGCATGGCGATGTCCTTGCCGATCTCGGTGGCGTCGCAGCCCTCGACGGTCAGGTTGACGATAACGCCGATCTTGCCTTTCATGTGGACATAGGGGACGGAGAAGCCGTCAGCGATGCGGGCGAAGCGACGGATGCTCATGTTCTCGCGGATGGCGAGGAACAGCTCGTCCTTCGCATCCTTGACGGTGCCGTTGCCGGTGACCCAGGGGCAGCCCATGAGCGCGTCGACGTCAGCGGGGTTCTCCTTGGCGACGACAGCAGCCACGCCCTTGACAAAGTTGTTGAACGGCTCGCCGTTGGCGACGAAGTCGGTCTCGCAGTTGACCTCGACCACAACACCGACACCGTCGATGACGGTGGCGTAAGCCATGCCCTCAGCAGCCACGCGGCTGGCCTTCTTCGCCTGAGAGGCG
>VOFG01001026.1_pt1 | contig 14001 bp, 20 predicted proteins | sample 5384171 | NCBI WGS metagenome assembly VOFG01 (sample SAMN12384726, study PRJNA508395) | human gut metagenome | isolation source: healthy gut F | host: Homo sapiens
CCGCCAGCAAGCATCTGGCTCGTAAATACTGATATTCAAAGCTATATCCCGGGTAGTACGCTCTTTAAATGCCGTCACGGCCTTTTTCCTTCCGGTGTTGTCAGCAAGCGTAACACGAGTTCTTGCGCAAAACCGTTAATCCCGTTCGTGTTATACATCACTCTCACCTCCAACTCATCATGCAACTCCTTGTTACACGTATGGATAAATCCAAGCCGCTGGCCGCTTAACCCGACCGACTTGCTAAAGCTCTCCGTGATAATCACGTTATCCAAATTCATCAGATGCGTATAGTAATCATCCGAAGCATCCATAAACAACCGACGATAGGGACAATCATAAAAAATCACCACCCCGGCATCATTCAACGCCCGAATAATATTCAACTGTTCCTCGTCATCATGTTTGTCTCCCCAGCGGGTTACTCGGATCACTAATTAACACGGCATTTCCCCGCAAACGATCGATCATAGGGAGTAAATCTGATTGACTGTCATATCCTTCGCTCTCCACGGAACGAATCTAAGCATTTTGAAATAACATCCCCAATAATACGAGGGCAGGAATAACTTTCCGATATTCACGGTCTGTGCCACGAGATCAAGGGCATGCATTCCCCCTGCCGTAATTAATATATTATCCGGCGAAGACTTTCCGGCAAAAACTCCTCGTTAATTGCCGCCCGTAAGTCCGGACGCCCGGCTCCATGCGGGTACACCTGTATCTCCGGAGAATTAAAGTTTATCGATTTCACGACTTCTGTCAAGTCGATATTTACCACTTGATTCACACCCCGGTTCAAGGGTAAATACTCTTCCCACTCTTCTGGGAAAGTTCTTTCAGCGTCTCCCCTGATTTGCACGATACGGGAAAGAGCGGCCCCACTCTTGTTTATTTTCATCGCAATCCAGCGTTTTTAATTATCGTTCTGTTTCAATCGTTCGTTAATCAAATCCCTGTACTCGTAATAAAGGTCTTCCAGCAAAGGCATCTTCTCGGCAAAGAAAGCGTAAATCCGCTCGTGATCCTCCTCCCGGTAAAGGTTCACCCCCGCAACTCGAAATAAATCGCACTGATCTCCTGCCCTCGATCCCGGTATACTCCTCTTCCCACTTTAACTCGTCACCGCACTCCGCCCGAAATAACGTCTGATAGGATAACATACACTCGTAGACCTCGAACCGACGCAACTCATTTTTTATGATCAATTTGGAATAACACGAGAGCCTTCTCCCGATCCGCATAAAATTTTAATTGCGTGGATCGTATCTTCACCCCGTGAGCACCCATTTCCGGTAAATATGTTTCCGCTTGCAATAACGCTTGAAACCTTCCCAGAATTTCACCCGAATCTCTTTTGTCTCTTCTTTCGTGAACACCTCTGATAAATTAAATTAGTATACAGGGACAACCCTGCAAAATATAGCAAAAATTGCAAAGTATTTCATATATTTGCGGGAGTGATAAAGTTTATAGACTTTACAACCCATTAATTATGCTGACATTAAAATACTATCAAGATAAAATCGAGGCCGGATGTGATGAAGCCGGTAGAGGATGCCTGGCAGGACCGGTTTTCGCAGCCGCAGTAATACTTCCTGAAGACTTTTCCAACGAGATGCTCAACGACTCGAAACAACTCTCCGAAAAGAAACGGGATGAGTTGCGCATGATCATTGAACGGGAAGCTCTGGCATGGGCCGTGGCCAGCGTGAACAATAACAAGATTGACAAGATCAATATCCTCAACGCCTCTATCGAAGGGATGCACCGGGCTCTGGCACAATTAAGTATTACTCCGGAACACATTCTGATTGATGGCAACCGCTTCAAGCCCTACCGAAACATTGAACACCATTGCATCGTAAAGGGGACGGGAAATACATGGCTATCGCAGCTGCCTCTATTCTAGCCAAAACACACCGGGACAAGTACATGAAAAAATTACATGAAGAGTACCCTGTTTACGACTGGAACAGCAACAAAGGTTACCCGACTAAAAAACATCGGGAAGGCATTTTACTTCACGGTGTTACCCCTTACCATCGACAAAGTTTCACGTTGCTCGACCCGCAACTAAAACTAGATTTCGATCACTAAAAATAACAAATGGTACGATAGTTGCTACTCCTCAATAGAGGTTAACTTTTAGTTTTTAACTTATAACTTTTAACTTAATTCTATGCCCGTAATCAATTCCATCATATCCATGTTCTCGACCAAAGGTTGGCACAAATCGATTTCTTCAAAGAAAACCCGATTCAGGTGCAACGAGACACGTTGGTTGAATTACTTCGCAGAGCCGCTGACACGGAGTATGGACTGAAATATGATTTCGACTCTATTTTGACGGCAGAACAATACCGGGAACGCCTACCCATCATTCACTACGAAGAGCTGGCTCCCTATTCAGAGCGATTAATGAACGGCGAGCAAAACCTGTTATGGCCGGAACCCATCACGTGGTTTGCCAAATCGTCAGGCACAACAGCGGCAAAAGCAAGTTTATCCCGGTCAGCAAAGAATCTTTGGAAAGCTGTCATTTCCGAGGCGGCAAGGATGTTATCTCCATTTTCAATAAACTATACCCGGATGCACAAGTATTTAACGGGAAAACCTTGGCTCTAGGAGGAAGTAGCGAAATATCCAAGACAAACAACAACTGTCGTTACGGAGACTTGTCCGCCATATTAATCTCCAACACCCCGTTCTGGGCCAACATGATGAAGACTCCCGACCAATCGATCATGCTCATGAGCGAATGGGAAGAAAAGATTGAAAAGATATGCGACACCACAATCAAAGAAGATGTACGTAGTCTCGCGGGGGTACCCTCGTGGTTCCTCACGCTCATCAACCGGATTCTGGAACGCACGGGAAAAAGCAACCTTCACGAAGTATGGCCCAACCTGGAACTTTTCATTCACGGCGGCATAAACTTCACCCCTACCGGGAACAATACAAACGCCTGTTGCCCGACCCGAAAATGAAATACATGGAAACCTACAACGCATCGGAAGGTTTCTTCGGATTACAGGATGATCCCGGCAACTCGTCCATGCTGTTAATGCTGGACTATGGCGTTTACTATGAATTTGTTCCGATCAGCGAACTGACTAAACCACATCCCCGGGCTCTTCTATTGGAAGAGGTGGAAACCGGGGTGAACTACGCCCTTGTCATCTCCACGAATGGTGGATTATGGCGCTACATGATCGGAGACACGATTATGTTCACCTCTACCCGTCCTTACAAATTCAAAATCACGGGACGTACAAAGTTATTTATCAACGCTTTCGGAGAAGAATTAATTATCGACAACGCCATCGAAGCCCTAAAACAGACTTGCGGAAAAACCGGAGCCACAGTGATGGCATTCACGGCTGCCCCGGTATTCATGGAGGATGGTAAAAAAGGAGCCCACGAATGGATTATCGAATACGGAACTCCCCCGCAGACTTAGAAAACTTTGCCAATATCCTTGATACAGAACTGAAAAAAGTAAATTCCGACTACGAGGCCAAACGCTACAAAGATATGTCTCTTCAACGATTAATCCTTCACACGGCTCGTCCGAACCTCTTCAATGAGTGGCTGAAAGAAAAAGGAAAACTCGGCGGACAGAATAAAGTGCCGCAGTTATGGAACGACCGCACGCACATCGACGAATTACTAAAATGAATCAAGGATAAAATTCAGATAATGAATCCCTCGCCGACAAAGCAAGAAAAGTTTATAATTATTATAAACTTTTTTCCTGTTTTAGCCCGTATCTTTGTAAAAAATTCACACACATATGAGAAAACAACTATTTTAATGATGATCGCCGTGACGCTTGGCTTCTCCGGCTGTAAAAGTAACAGCGGAGACAAAGCTCAACTGACTGCCAACGAATGGCAACTGAAAGAGATGACAACCACAAATGGGAAAACCACTCTTCCGCAACGAGTACCCACCCTCATACTGACCGACACCAACACGATGTACGGATTCTCCGGGTGTAACCGATTTTTCGGAAGATACTCCACGGAAGGTAACACCATCAAGTTAGAACCGGGTGGAAGTACCATGATGGCTTGTCCGGATCTCCAATTCGAGCATGAATACATTCAGACTTTGGCTGCCATGACCTCGTACAGCATTGAAAACAAAGAATTGAAATTAACGGATAAAGACCGGAAACAAACTCTTGTTTTCGTGCCTCAAAAACAGAAGAAAAAAGTAATTGGTATCGCAAACGACGCCCACGGATGTAACAGTGCGGCAGGCTACACATGGTCTGAAGCTAGAAAAGACTGTATTCGCCTGTTCGAATCCGGTGTTCGCATGAATCCGGTTAACGATCCGCAAGCCACGCTTTCCACCTTCATCGTGTTCTCCTCCGATTCCACGTTGGCTGAAGTATTTATTCCCAACATGGAAAACCACCCGCTCCTGAACAGACGCGAACTACCGAAAGGTGGTTACGCATGGAACGTGGAAGACGACGACACCTATAACGTAAGACAGGTCAACGGACAATGGATCATTGAACAACGCGGTGAAACATTGTACACCGAAACTCCTGAAAGCGTGATTAACGTGGTATTCCAAGGTGGTGACGGTAAAACTAAAATGCTATACCAGGTAGAAGTAACCTTCTATCCCGCAGAAGAACTGGCATTCGTAAAATTTGACGACCAAACATACGAATTACCACAGCAACGCATGGCTTCCGGTTTCATGTACAAAAACGATCAAGTAAGCTTGATGGGCAAAGGGAAAGAGGCAGAACTAACCCTCCCCGACGGAAAAGTATTGAAACTACATGAAAGAAGTAGTTATCAAAAAGGGACTCATAAGAGTCCCTTTTTATAACTTAATAATCAGCACTGTCACATAAGCCGAAACCCCCTCTTCTCTCCCCTCAAAGCCCAGTTTTTCCGTCGTGGTTGCCTTGATGGTTATCTCATCTACATCAATTCCCATAATTTCAGACAAGCACTCCCGCATCTCCAAGGTCCGCATTTTAATTTTCGGCCTTTGCAGGCATATCACACAATCAACATTACCGATAGCAAACCCCTTATTCTCAATCATATCGATCACCTTCTTCAACAGAATTTTACTATCAATACCTTTGTAAGCGGGGTCCGTATCCGGGAAATATACCCCAATGTCATCCAGCCCGGCTGCTCCCAGAAGTGCATCACATATCGCATGAATCAACACATCCCCATCCGAATGGGCCACGCACCCTTTTTCATGTTCCAGTTTAATTCTCCTAACCAAAAGTCCAGTCCCGGCTCCAGCCGATGAACATCGATCCCTATACCTGTTTTTATTTTCATTGTAATAATATTATTATCCTGCAATATTAATGAAAAAACCGTTCATGGTTCATTTATTTTTATAAATTTGTCACTCTGATCGGATATTATGAAAAAATGAAAGAGCTTGAATCAATATATAATTCTTTTCTGGCAGGCTGCCGGATTACAACAGACTCAGAGAGGTGAAAGATGGAGATATATTCATCGCCTTAAAGGGTGAAAATCACAACGGTAACACCTTTGCAGAGAAAGCCGTGGCCCAAGGAGCGAAGCACGTCGTCATTGATGAGGCCGCCTACAACACGGCTCCTCAATGCGTACTCGTTCCCGACACCTTGCAATTCCTGCAACAATTAGCCAACTACCACCGCCGGAAATTGAACATTCCCATCTTGGGAATCACCGGGACAAACGGCAAAACCACCACGAAAGAATTATGTCACGCCGTTCTTTCCAAAAATATAATACCGTTGCCACGAAAGGCAATTTAAACAACCATATCGGTGTACCCCTCACCCTGTTAAGCATGGACGCCTCCACGGAATTCGGTATCGTGGAAATGGGGGCCAACCACCGGGGGAAATAAAAGAATTATGTAAGATTGTTGAACGGACTACGGTATCATCACGAACATCGGGTACGCCCACTTGGAAGGATTCGGGAGTTACGAAAATATCATCCAAACCAAAAGAGCCCTTTACGAATCCGTGAAGGAGAAAGCGGAATTTTATTCGTGAACGGGGAAGATAAATTATTGTGCCAACTATCTGAAGACCAAAAAGATACACCTATGGCATCGACGGACATTTCACGAACGGGGAAATCGTTCAGACCACCCCTTACCTCGTGTATGCCTTGAAAACCCATCACGGACAACTATACATCCGGACGAAACTCATCGGGGATATAACTTCGACAACGCCATGGCAGCCACCACGGTAGGAACGTATTTCAATATCGATCCTTTACAAATACAGGCCGCCATCGAAGCTTACACCCCTCTAACCTTCGCTCGCAACTACTGAAAACGAAACGCAACACGATCATCCTGGATGCCTACAACGCTAACCCGAGCAGTATGCAAGTCGCCATTTCCAATTTCGGGGAAATGAGAGTAGACAACAAATTACTGATTATCGGGGAAATGCGTGAACTGGGAGCCATTTCCGAAGAGTCCCACAAAAACATCGTAGAACTCATGAAGAAAAACAACTTTCCCCGGGTATTCCTCGTGGGACCGAGTTTTGAATCCATCGCAAATAACTATACCTTTATGCGTTACTTCCCCGACACGGACACGCTGATCGAGTATCTCAAAGCGAACGAGATCCGCCACGCTTTTATCCTGATAAAAGGTTCACGGGGAAATAAACTGGAAAGGATTACAGAATACTTATAAAACAACAGACCATGAACGACAGAGTTGTCATCATACCGACCTATAACGAAAAAAAAAAGAGAATATCGAAAACATTCTCCGTTATGTTTTTAAACTGGAACCGAAGTTTGATGTGCTCGTGATAGAGGACAACTCTCCCGACGGCACGGCCCAGATTGTAAAATGTCTGCAATCCGAGTTCCCACAACTTCACATGATCGAACGTAAAGGAAAACTAGGACTCGGAACGGCCTATATCACCGGATTCAAATGGTCTCTGGAACACGGGTATAACTACATCTTCGAGATGGACGCGGATGTCTCCCATAACCCCGATGATCTGGTCAAATTGTATCACGCCTGCGAAAGCGGGGAAGGCGATATGGCGATCGGTTCCCCGTTACGTCACAGGCGTTAACGTCGTGAACTGGCCCATGGGACGAGTTCTCATGTCCTATTTTGCCTCCAAATATGTAAGATTCATCACGGGCATGAAAGTACATGATGCCACAGCCGGATTCGTTTGTTACACCCGGAAAGTCTTAGAATCCATCGACCTCGACAACATTCGTTTCAAAGGCTACGCTTTCCAGATCGAAATGAAATTCACAGCGTGGACCCTGGGATTCAAGCTGAAAGAAGTCCCCATCATTTTCACAGACCGTACCCTCGGCACGTCCAAAATGAGCGGTGGCATCTTCAACGAGGCCTTTTGGGGTGTCATCACGATGAAACTCAGGAGCTTGGGAAACGTAAGGCAATTAAAAATTAATCCATTTACGATTTATGAATTACGATTTATGATTAAAAGAACGGTAGTTGGGAGAGAAATCATAAATCAAGAAATTAATTAGAATCTAAAATTAACATGGGGGGTAGTTAAAGCGTCAGCTTCGTGCAGTGGGAATCTAAAATTTAAAATCTAAAATTAATATGCGTATATTACTTCAAAGCGGAACCATCATAAATGAAGGGAGAATCTTCAAAGGTGATCTCTTGATTCACAATGATCGTATCGAAAAAAAAATCATAGAAGGCAAATTGGATTCAGTCCCCGGAGACATCAAAGTTATCGATGCCACGGGGAAATACATCATACCGGGAGTGATTGACGATCAAGTACACTTCCGCGAACCCGGCCTCACGCACAAAGGAGACATCCGGGAAGGTAGCCGGGCGGCAGCAGCCGGGGGCGTGACCTCTTTCATGGATATGCCTAACGTGAAACCTCCCACCATAACCAACGAGTTACTCCGGGAAAAACAACAGATTGCCAAGGAAAATTCGGCTGTCAACTACTCGTTCTACCTCGGTGCCACCGTTGACAATATCGACGAGATTAAAAAGGTCGATCCGCACACGACTTGCGGCATTAAAGTTTTCATGGGTTCCTCCACGGGTAATATGCTGGTGGATAGTCGGGAGGCTTTGGAAAAGATATTTGCACGAATCCCCCATTCTTATCGCAACCCATTGCGAGGATTCGCCCACGATCGACCGTCACTTGGAACTATACAAGCAACAGTACGGGGAAGACATTCCTCCTTTCTGCCATCCTTTGATCCGCAGCCGGGAGTGTTGCTACACCAGCTCTTCGCTGGCAGCCGAGCTGGCACGTAAACACAACAGCCGCCTGCACATACTTCATTTAAGCACGAAAGAAGAATTGGAATTACTGGATCAAGGTCCTCGTTCCCAAAAAAACACATCACCGGGGAAGTATGCGTTCATCATCTTTGGTTCAACGATCAGGCGTACCACACCAAAGGGAAACCTCGTCAAGTGGAATCCTGCCATCAAAACCGAAGAGGACCGTCAAGCCCTGTTGCAAGCCCTGAATGACAATCGCTTGGACATCATCGCCACGGATCACGCTCCTCATCTTCCGGGAGAAAAAGCCGGAGTATATACCCAATCAGCCAGCGGTGGCCCAATGGTGCAGCACTCGCTGAGTCGTTATGCTGGAACTCATGGAGAAAGGCCAGATCACGCTTGAAAACATCGTGGACAAAATGTGTCATGCCCCTGCCGACATTTTCCATGTCGAAGAAAGAGGCTACCTACGGGAAGGCTACAAGGCAGACATCGCCATCTTCGAGAAACACCCGTGGACCGTGAAGAAAGAAAACTTACTTTACAAATGCGGTTGGTCACCTCTCGAAGAAATGTCTTTTACCTACCGGGTAAGTATGACGCTCGTGAACGGGCAAATCGTGTACGATCATGGCAAGATCAATGACGACGTGCGCGGGGAAATGCTGACGTTCTATTAATCTACAAAACAAGAAGCACGCAGGCCGCTATGAACAACAGGAACAACACGTTCCCCAGCCAGCGAGTCCGATGTGAAATAAAGTATTGAGTAAACATATAAGATAACGGGATCGCTGTAATCAAAGTGATCCCGTGACAATTAAACGGGATAAAAACAACGAACTCCCCACGAAAAGCAACATCGACAACATCGACAACATACCCCGCCGTTGCGCCACGATCGCCATCGGGTAGTTCACCACGACATTATACAAAGACACGACGATCAGCACACCGATCACGACAAAAGCTACCACCTTCTCAGGCATTATTTTCCAGAACACTTGCCCGCTTGTCAATGCCTGCACGAATACATCCGGTAATGTTGCCAACCGATCCGTCAGGAAGTAATAACATCCGTGAAAAATAATGCAGAAAAAGATCCCGATAAACAGCGCCACCAAATCCTTCAACGCCGCCCTTCCCGAAAAAAGGCAGGACGATGATTGCCCAAACGATCAGCATGATCAATTTCGGGCAAAGCAAAACCGCCAGCGTGGAAAAAGCCCGAAACCAAATACCGGAGCGTTGATTGCGTGTTCACGATGGCCGACAGCAAACGAGCCACGGCCAACACGACGCACAAGGCCGCCACCAGATAATTACTCATCCCGTAACGACAAATCACGCCAATGCATAGTAAAGCATAAATCACCGCCGGGAGAACCGTGATATGGGACAAAAACTTATATCTGTCCGCAACAAAAAATACCAGAAATGACAAACACAGCAAAGCCAACACACCAATTTCCTTCCACCACAAACCCGCCTTGTTCTTGAAAATCCGGAATTGAAATAACGCCCAAATCCAAACAAACGGAAAAATCTTCCGGTCCGAAAGTAAAACGCAAAAAGGCAATTGCTGCCAAAATAAATGGCAGCAAATACAACATATAAACCCTCTTGGTTTTTAAAATGGCGTTAAATCCCATCATCCAACCCTCTTATAAATCAAAACCTATATCTCTTCTGAAATTCATCCCATCGAAATGAATTTTAGCCACATTCTTGTAAGATTGAGCCAACGCCTCCCGCATTGTCTTCCCGAACGAGCTAACAGCAATCACACGTCCCCGTTCGTCACGACTTTTCCCTCTGCCAGCTTCGTACCCGCATGGAACACGATACCCCCTTCACGTCCGGAACACCCGTGATCTCCTTTTTCCTTTCTCGTAATCCCCGGGATACCCTTGGGAAACAAGCATCACAGTCGTACAGAAACGATCATCCAGTTCGAACGCCGCCTGTTCCAGCTCACCCTTGGCCATCGCCTCGAAAAAGAGACAAAACATCCGTTTTCAATCTCGGCATCACCACTTCCGTCTCCGGGTCTCCCATACGCACGTTATACTCGATCACGTAAGGATCACCACCAACATTCATTAGGCCAAAAAGACAAATCCCTTGTAGTCAATCCCGTCTTTTTTGTAATCCCTCGATCGTGGGGCGCACCACCCGCTCTTCCACCTTCCGGTTGAACTCTTCATTGGCAAAACGGCTACCGGAGAAACGGCCCCATACCACCCGTGTTCAACCCCATATCACCCTCACCGATACGCTTGTAGTCTTTGGCCGAACCCAATATTTTATAACTTCTCCCATCCGTCAGCGCAAACACTGAAAGCTCTATACCTTTCAAATACTCCTCGATCACTACCTGATTTCCGGCCTTCCCGAACTTTCCTCCCAACATCAACTCCAACTCCTCTTAGCCTCTTCCAAATTATCCAGAATCAACACACCTTTCCGGCTGCCAAACCATCCGCTTTCAACACGTAAGGCGTTTTTTGGGTCTCCAGAAAAGCAAAGCCTTCCTCTAAGTTATCCTTCGTCACCGTCAGATAATCAGCTGTCGGAATATGGTGGCGGAACATGAATTCTTTCTGCAAAATCCTTACTTCCTTCCAGAATAGCACCCGCTCTTCCCGGTCCCACGATCATCAGTCGGGCAAAAACGAGCATCTGCCTCAAAATAATCCCGAATACCCTCCACTAGAGGATCTTCCGGCCCGACAACCAGCATATCGATAGCGTTATATCTCCACGAAAGTCGCTAACGCCTCGAAATCCGTTACCTTAATATTTACATTTTCAGCTATCTCTGCCGTTCCGGCATTTCCGGAGCAACATATAACTTTGTTAATCTTTCACTTGATTTATTTTCCACGCCAACGCATGTTCGCGTCCACCGCTACCAATAATAATACTTTCATCCTTTTTTTTAGTTTACATGTTTTCATGTTGAATCCCAACGTTCTTCGGCAACGTTATTCCCAAGAACCTGTCAACCTGTCAACTTGTAACTCGGCCTTGCCGAAAACACAAAGATAAGTCTTTAGCATAAATCATAAATCATAAATCACAAAATAAATTTGGAGTAATTGACGGATTTCTATAACTTTGTTAAAAATCAAGGCCATGAACAGATACACTACCAATGGCGAAGAGGGAGAAATTCTCCCGAATTTACTCGGAATCACGGATGAAGAGACTCTTCACAACGCAGAATTCGAAGGTTTCTTGATGGCGGAAATCTTGTTCACGGGAAAAGCTAACCCAAAAGACAAAATTTTCAGTCAAATACATCTGTGACATTCACCGTACGGCGCTAAAAGAACTCTACTCCTTTGCCGGACGATTCCGCTCCGTCAACATTTCCAAAGGCGGATTCGTGTTCCCGGCCGGAAGATTTATCCCGGATAGTATGCGCATTTTCGAAGAAGAAATTCTTTTCCCAACTCCCCGACCACTACACCAGTCAACAAGCTCTGATAAAAGACATCGCCAAAGTACACGGTGAATTACTCTTCATCCACCCGTTCCGGGAAGGCAACGGCAGAACTCCCGTATTCTCGCCAACCTCATGGCACGAAAAACAAGGTTACCCCGGCTTAAATTTCAAAAGGATTGATTTTTAATGAATATATTATCGCTGTTCAGCAAGTAGCACGAAAAGACTACTCCAGAATGGAGCAGATTATCGCTTACACATTTTAAGCTTCAAATCCACCCGCTCCAAAAATAGTATAAGCAGTTTCTTGAGAAATTTTTATTCCCTCAATTGGAACGAAGTAATCATTCCTTGCAAAAATCTCTTCCCGAACCGTGGCGTTTTTACAAGCTGCGGCATCTTTTCTTTTATTTTTTCCATATTACAAATATACGACTTTTTCCCCTTATTATCAAAGCAATTCAGCCACAAATTCCCTCTTTTTAACCTGAAACTTGCAACCTGCAACCTCTCCGCAATCATCTCCACGTTTCCTCCACCGTGTAATTCAAAAGCGATTAAAAGGCTGCATCAGTAAAAGTCGCTCCACACACCGTTCAACCACGTCCTCCCCTCGAAAAACGAATCGGGAACATAATTCGATACCGTGTAAGATTTGTATTTCAACAAATCCCCTTCCGGAAAATCAGCCGGGAAAGGAGCAGGCACCTTTTTCAACTTCTCCCCCTCAACACGTAATGTTTTGGAACTCCGCATCCCGGATAATTCCCGTAAACTCACCTATATTATCATACGTCTTTCCGCAAAGCCTTTAGCAACGAAGGTTCCGGACACCAAATTCCCCCCTATCATACAATTCCCCGGTTCTATATGCGTAATACCCCGCCCGAGGACTCTGCTTTACCGCCCTTCACCATGTACGCCCCGATATGCGTCTTATAAGGCTCTTTATTGGGTGAAAACCGGACATCCCCGATAAATTCTGAAAAATACAATCTTTCGCCGTCAACCCATCCACGTCCGGCTCCGTCACGGCCAATGCCGGAATTACTCGGTTAATGAAATCCTCATGCCTCGCTTTCACGGCCAGATACCACTCTTTATGCGCATTAAACCACTCCCGGTTATTATTCTCCTTCAACTCTTTCACAAAGCGAAACACTTCCGCCATTGAAAAATCACAAGTTACAGGTTCTTTTCATTTTCAATTCTCCATTTTCAATTTTCAACTCCTCGGCACCCATTTCACCTCTTCCAAACCGCAATCCTTTGCCAACTTACGCCCCAGCACGAACAAATAATCGGAAAGGCGATTCACATACCGCACGATAACATCCTCCACCTCGATTTCCTCGCTCATATCGATAATCCGGCGTTCCACCCGACGGCAAACCGTACGGGCAATATGACAAGCCGATACCTCCGGCCGCCCTCCCGGCAACACGAAATATTGCAGTGGCGGCAACTCCTCGTCCATCTTGTCTATCGCCCTCTCCAAAAAGCCACGTCCTCATCCGTGCAAGGCAATTTTTTCTGCATATTACTCACCGCCGTGTCCGTCGCCAAGTTTGCCCCAACCACGAACAGCACGTTTTGAATCTCGATCAACTGTTTCACGCTCTCCCCATCAATCGGGTACGACCGAATCATCCCCAAATGACTGCTCAATCCTGTCAACACCCCCGTAAGCCTCTAACCTCACGTTATTCTTTGCCACCCGGGTTCCCCCTGATCAAAGCCGTCGTCCCCTTATCCCCTGTTTTCGTGTAAACCTTCATACTAATTTTAGATTTAATGATTTCCAATTAAGTGATTTTAATGATTTCCGATTAAGTGATTTTCCCCACAACCTAACACGCTCTTTTTTAATCACCTAATCATTCAATCGGCAATCACAAAATCTTTTAAATTATCACATTATACTTTCCCTTCTGCAATCTCGTGTCAAAGAACACGATCCCGTACCACATCATGTCGATCGAAACCGTTCCATCCTGCCTTAATTGTCGCCATACCAACGAATTAAAACGCCCTTATAAATATCTTTAATCACTATACATAGCGGGCCTCGCCTGCGCACTCTCAAAACCTCTTCCCAAAGTTTCATCCCAATCCTCCTCGAACGCTCTCCCAAGAAAACCATATCGATCTCGCGACTTTCAAATCTCCGGTTTCACCTGTTCCGTGTACTCAGCCCCCGGACACGTACGTCCCCGTTCAACAGCACCATCTGTTTCGAAACAGCCGCCAGATACATGGAAGCCCCA
>VOFG01001116.1_pt1 | contig 14001 bp, 15 predicted proteins | sample 5384171 | NCBI WGS metagenome assembly VOFG01 (sample SAMN12384726, study PRJNA508395) | human gut metagenome | isolation source: healthy gut F | host: Homo sapiens
GGATAAAAACTGAAAGATACATCAAAATGTAGTTACTTCATGATTTGTGCTTACTATGATAAAAAAGTATTCATTAAAAGCTAACGGAAAAAACAACCGTTTCATTGACGCGGTAAACTATTTCAGTAAAAAATGAACGTTTCTTTTTGTCATTTGCAAAATATGTCGTTACTTTGCACAAATTTTGAAATCAACAATGAATCAACAGGAAATCAGAAGTAAGTATTATCTACATTCGGATGTTTTGCACCCAGAAACGGCAGACTTCTTCTCTTTTTTCCAAAAACGATATTTTAGTTCTTTGGTAATGCGTTAATCCTTTTTTGAGGGTAACGCATTTTTTTTATGGACGAACTTAGAAATAACAACTTATTATAACAACAAAAGAAATGGAAAAGGAAATCAAGAAAGTTCTCGTTTTGGGTTCTGGAGCACTCAAAATCGGACAAGCCGGAGAGTTCGACTACTCTGGTTCACAAGCACTGAAAGCTTTGAAAGAAGAAGGTATCAGCTCAGTATTGGTAAACCCGAACATCGCAACCATTCAGACTTCTGAAGGTATTGCCGACAAAGTGTATTTCCTTCCCGTAAATACTTATTTCGTAGAAGAAATTATCAAGAAAGAACGTCCTGATGGTATCCTTTTAGCATTCGGCGGACAGACTGCATTGAACTGCGGTGCTGAACTCTACACGCAGGGGATTCTTGATAAATACGAAGTGAAGGTGCTTGGTACATCGGTAGAAGCTATCATGTATACAGAAGACCGTGACCTGTTCGTGAAGAAACTGGACGAGATCGAGATGAAGACTCCGGTTAGCCAGGCAGTAGAGAGCATGGAAGATGCTATTGCTGCTGCACGCAGAATCGGTTATCCTGTCATGGTACGTTCTGCTTATGCATTGGGTGGTCTTGGTAGCGGTATCTGTGCCGACGAAGAAGAATTCCTGAAACTGGCTGAAAGCTCCTTCGCTTTCTCTAAACAAATTCTGGTAGAAGAATCTCTGAAAGGTTGGAAAGAAATCGAATTTGAAGTGATCCGGGACGCTAACGACCACTGCTTCACAGTAGCCAGCATGGAGAATTTCGACCCGTTGGGTATCCATACCGGTGAATCTATCGTGGTAGCTCCTACCTGTTCACTGGATGATAAAAGAATTGAAACTCTGTTGAAAGAACTGTCTACCAAATGTATCCGTCATCTCGGCATCGTAGGTGAGTGTAACATTCAGTATGCTTTCAATTCAGATACAGACGATTACCGTGTCATTGAAGTAAATGCCCGTTTGAGCCGTTCTTCTGCATTGGCGTCTAAAGGCTACCGGTTATCCGTTGGCATTCGTTGCTGCTAAAGTAGCACTCGGCTATACGCTCGACCAGATTGGTGAAATGGGTACTCCGAATTCTGCATATTCAGCTCCTGAACTTGACTATTACATCTGTAAGATTCCTCGTTGGGACTTGACTAAGTTTGCCGGTGTATCACGCGAAATCGGTTCGAGCATGAAGTCAGTGGGCGAAATCATGTCTATCGGCCGCTCTTTCGAAGAAATCATCCAGAAAGGTCTTCGTATGATTGGTCAGGGTATGCACGGTTTCGTTGGAAACGATGAATTGCACTTCGACGACCTCGACAAAGAACTTTCCCGTCCGACCGACCTGCGTATTTTCTCTATTGCACAAGCAATGGAAGAAGGTTATACGATTGAACGTATCCACGATCTGACAAAGATCGACCCGTGGTTCCTTGGCAAACTGAAAAATATCGTAGACTACAAAGCTAAACTGTCTACCTATAATAAGGTAGAAGATATTCCGGCCGACGTAATGCGTGAAGCGAAAATATTAGGTTTCTCCGATTTCCAGATTGCTCGTTTCGTACTGAATCCGACCGGAAACATGGAGAAAGAAAACCTTGCCGTGCGCGCTCATCGTAAAGCAATGGGTATCCTTCCGGCTGTAAAACGTATTAATACCGTTGCTTCCGAACATCCGGAACTGACTAACTATCTGTATATGACTTATGCAGTAGAAGGTTATGATGTAAACTATTATAAGAATGAGAAATCAGTAGTCGTACTGGGTTCGGGCGCTTACCGTATCGGTAGCTCGGTAGAATTTGACTGGTGCTCGGTAAATGCAGTTCAGACAGCACGCAAGTTGGGTTATAAGTCTATCATGATTAACTACAACCCTGAAACGGTGTCCACCGACTACGATATGTGCGACCGCCTGTACTTCGATGAACTCTCTTTTGAACGTGTACTTGACGTGATCGACCTTGAACAGCCGCGTGGTGTGATCGTATCTGTAGGTGGACAGATTCCGAACAATCTTGCCATGAAGCTCCACCGTCAGTCGGTGCCTGTGCTGGGTACCTCTCCCATTTCTATCGACCGCGCAGAAAACCGCAACAAATTCTCTGCCATGCTTGACCAACTGGGTATCGACCAGCCGGCTTGGATGGAACTTACCAGTCTCGAAGAAGTGAAGGGATTCGTAGAAAAAGTAGGTTATCCGGTATTGGTTCGTCCTTCTTACGTACTCTCGGGTGCGGCTATGAACGTTTGCTACGATGACGAAGAGCTGGAAAACTTCCTGAAGATGGCTGCCGAAGTATCTAAAGAATACCCGGTTGTTGTTTCTCAATTCCTCGAAAATACAAAAGAGATTGAATTTGATGCCGTAGCACAGAACGGTGAAGTGGTGGAATACGCAATTTCTGAACATGTGGAATTTGCCGGTGTTCACTCCGGTGACGCTACACTGGTATTCCCGGCACAGAAGATTTACTTTGCAACAGCTCGTCGCATCAAGAAGATCAGCCGTCAGATTGCTAAAGAACTCAATATTTCCGGTCCGTTCAATATCCAGTTCCTGGCTCGTAACAACGAAGTGAAAGTAATCGAATGTAACTTGCGTGCTTCTCGTAGTTTCCCGTTTGTTTCTAAAGTACTGAAACGTAACTTTATCGAAACGGCTACCCGCATCATGTTGGATGCTCCTTACTCACGTCCGGATAAGTCAGCATTTGATATCGACTGGATTGGTGTAAAAGCATCTCAGTTCTCTTTCTCTCGTCTGCACAAGGCTGACCCGGTATTGGGTGTGGATATGTCTTCTACAGGTGAAGTTGGATGTATCGGTGATGATTTCTCTGAAGCATTGCTGAATGCAATGATCGCTACCGGATTCAAGATTCCTGAAAGAGCAGTAATGTTCTCTTCCGGTGCAATGAAGTCGAAAGTAGATTTGCTGGATGCCAGCCGTATGCTGTTTGCTAAGGGATATCAGATTTATGCTACTGCCGGAACTGCTGCATTCCTGAATGCTCATGGAGTAGACGCGACTCCGGTTTACTGGCCGGATGAGAACTCAGGTGCAGAGAATAATGTAATGAAGATGATTGCGCTGACCATAAGTTTGACCTGATCGTAAACATTCCGAAGAATCATAGCAAACGTGAATTAACGAATGGCTATCGTATCCGTCGTGGTGCTATCGACCATAACATTCCGTTGATCACCAATGCCCGTCTGGCAAGTGCTTTCATCGAAGCATTCTGTGAACTGAAACTGAGTGATATTCAGATTAAGAGCTGGCAGGAATATAAATAACTGGCTGGCATCCTAAAGCGTCAATTGTAATAATACAATCTTTTTTATACACAACATATCTAATAATTCAGGAATGACAACTATCTCATTTTCCTTTTCTTGTGTGCATTGTCAAGGGAGATTCCCAGTTCTGTTGCAAATGCACTAATAACATGCAATTTGTATTTTCCCGTATTCGAATCAGGAAGTACTCCTTGTTTACGACGAGATTCATAGGCTCCTCGTATGGTTTTACCATCAATGGCTATATGACCCGAATAACATTTGAGAATGCTTTGGACCCATTGTCTATAAGATTCTTCAAATTTTAAAGGATCTAATCGATTAAATGTATCATGAGAAGGGATGCCATTAAAATTTCCGTTGGCTGGCTGAAAAAGATTCTTTACTTTTACCAAAGTCTTCTATTGAATTCCAAGTATCAGCGCCACATATAACAGCAGAAATGGCAATAAGAACAATGGTACTGGCCTGATGCTTTACAACGCTCTATCCGGTTATCTATCAATATTAATGAATCAGCAAATTCATGTAGGTTGCTGATCTCAATCCTTCTTTTTTAGTTTCCTTCATTTTAATTGTGATTTATAATCACGTAAATGTACTTAAATAATATTGTAAATGAAAGATAAATATCTTATTAATAAGATGAAAAGACGATATTCATGTAAGATAAATGTATAAAAGATAAAAGAAAAAGTATAATGCGTTTTCCCTGTAGAGTGCCGTTCTCTTTAGCTCTTCACGGCCGTGAACAGGTCTGCTCATGGCTGTGATCAACTCTTGTCACGACCGTGAACAATACTTGCCACGGCCGTGAACAACTAAAGAGATCGGTGTCTTAATGGAACAATAAAGGCACTATAAGAGAAAGATACCGGTAGTATACGGTATTTGTTGCGTAGGATCAGGACTCGGATGAAGTAGGCTTGATGGGGGAGATAGCAGTAGGTGAGATGAACAGTGAGATTGGGAGGGAAGTGACAATAAAATGTATGGATGTAGCTATTGTCACCGTATTATCACCGCTTATTATCACCGATGATATGTTTATAATCAGTTAGTTAACTTCGAAAAGTGATAAGTGACAATAAAAAAGCGTTTTATTGCTTAGGGAAGAAACGTTTGTGTAGCTTTTGGTTATACAGGTTTGAATTGATTCGTAACGGTTCAAAAATGAATGAAACAGTAGTATCTCCATTGGGGGCACCCCCATTTTAAGATACTATTACTATCATTTTGCTCAAATCCTACGTAAATGAAATGAATGATTGTGCTTCTTCCAGAAGCGGATTACACAGATTGATACGGTTTTTGGTAGATTGTACCGCTAAAAAAAATGTGAAATCTGTGTAATCCGTATCTAAATCTTATGGTTTGCTTACGCAATAATTGTATACTTTCAGATTCTGTACCTTACTATTAAAGTTTCCTGCTTTCTCCACGGGAAAACTAGTGTACGTACATAGTTCATTGAATCTCGCATTAAAGTAAAGTTTCTGCGTATTCATTTCATCAACCACTTTACCGTTGACTCTCAGCGTTGTACTGCAATTGTCTCCTTCTATCTGAATGGTTGCTTTTCTCCCGGATTCACTTTGTAGGGAAGGTATTCAGATAGCCGTCGCGTGCAAATCCCATCATCCCCCGAATAGGGTCTGACAGATAGAATACGGCGTTAGGCGAACGGAACAATTCGGTTCCTTCACTTTCTTTTGCTCCGGTAATGTCGAAACTGACAGTGTAATTATAGCCAACGGATAATCGGAAGTGCTGCCGGGAGCGACTGTGGAACGTTCGTATACCAATTCCGGCTTTTGCCGATTCTTGCCAGTTGGTTGACTCCGGGCGCTTCGCTGAGGAGGGCACGTTTTTCATTGAATGTTTCATAAGGAATGCCTGTTTGAGCGCCTGTCCACATCTTTACAGAGAGTGTTTGCAGGGGCGAGAATATACGGTGATGGATGTCTTTCACCGAGATACCTCCCGACATGGTCGTTCCAGATGGCAAACATGCCACCGAGAATAGCAGGGTGCTTTTCTTCGAATACAGCTTTGCCGATATGTGCGGGTGTCCACTCCTTATATAAGTATGGTTCGTTGAGGTAATCATAATAGTAGCCGGCTTTCGGAACGATATAACCAGTCCGTCCGGAATACTGATCAGTTGATATCCGTCTTTGATCATAGTTGCCGGATCGGCATATCCGTTGTACCAAGCATTCATAATGACATTTTCTGATTTGACAGGGGTGTCTCCTTTAGCATGAGCTGAGAGCGCCCCATATCGACGGCTTGTTTGCCAAACCTTCCACAAAACGGATGTAATGGTCGGTGAAAGCCCGGAATTTTTCTACTACCTCTTTCTTGGCATTCGAGTATTCGTCGGTACCGATATGCACACGCTTGCCTACGAATACAGGGTCGTCACCTTTCAGGTATTCTTTGAACAGATCGTCTGCAAATTGATAGGTTTCCGGTTTGAATAAGTCAAGATGATCCATTCCGTACTCCTTGCTCCCAATTTCCGGTTTGTAATGAGTGAATGCTAATGAATGTGCCGGAATATCAATTTCGGTATAATCTCTACAAAGTTGGTTGCAGCTTGTTTCTGAAAATCAATAAATTCTTTTTTAGAATAAGAACCGTCGCGGGCTGTGAGTCCCGGATAAGTTTCGGACTCCAGACGGAAGGCAGCGTAAGTCTTGTCCCAGTTGTGTTCGAAGTATTGCTTGAATCCATTATCGTTCAGATGGACTTGCAGGGTGTTCATTTTGTAGTAAGCCATGATTTTCACCAGGTCCTGCAGATAGCTCATCGGAATGAACTTACGGCCACAGTCTATCATGAATCCCCGGATGGAGTAGTCGGGGTAGTCGCGAATTATTCCTTTGGGAAATGAGTGCTCCTGGCTTTGTTCTGCTATTTGCAAGAGGGTACGTGTGCTCCAGTAAAGCCCTGTCGGGGTGGGAGCAGAAGTCGTGATCCGATCGGTAATCTTGATTTCATAACCCTCTTCTCCCAGCTTTTTGTCAGCTGACAGTGATAGGATGAAGTCTCCGGGTGTGGCTTTGCCTTGAGTTACGCTTAATGTTTTCCGAACATTTGCTGATAATCGTCGGCAAACATTTGGGCTATTCTCAGCAATTCTGGATTTGCAGAGGTGCATACTATCTTCGCATTTGTTCCCGGAGTGAAATTACCATCTTTTCCTGTCCATTGTTTGAGCTCGGGGACAACAAAAGGTTTAGAGTTTACGCTGGCATAGGATAAACTGCCATACAAACAGAAGATTGTCAATAAGCATAACACTTTCAGGGGGATTAGTGTGTATGTCATAATGATTTTTGTTTTTGTTAATTAATAAATGATTAAAGTTAATTATTGGCTGAATTTAGGGATAATCTGTCTATTAGCCAGCAAGAGAAGCGATTTATTTTTTATTTTTGTTTTTCGAAAAGATAAAATCAGATTTAACAATGTTAGTACTTCTATCTTGTGCCAAGACGATGAGTGAGACTTCAAAGGTGAAAGTACCTTTGAAGACAGTTCCACGATTTCAAAAAGAAGCTTCCGGGATTGCTTTGCAGATGTCACAGTTTTCGGTGGATGAACTGGAACGTCTGTTGCGTGTGAATGCAAAGATAGCTGTGGAAAATTACAAGCGTTATCAGGCTTTTCATGCGGAGGGTACACCGGAACTGCCTGCTTTATTGGCTTATACCGGAATTGTATTCAAGCGTTTGAATGCAAAAGATTTCTCGAAAGTAGAATTTGAATATGCGCAGGAACACCTGCGGTTGACTTCTTTCTGTTACGGGTTGTTGAGGCCGTTAGATGTCATTCGTTCCTACCGCTTGGAAGGAGATGTAGTGCTGCCTGAACTGGGTAATCAGACGATGTTTTCTTATTGGCAGTCCCGTTTGACGGATGTGTTCATTGAAGACATCAAGAAAGCCGGCGGCATACTTTGCAATTTGGCCAGTGACGAGATGAAAAGCCTGTTTGACTGGAAGCGGGTGGAGAGCGAGGTCCGTGTGGTCACTCCCGAATTTCATGTCTGGAAGAATGGAAAATTGGCTTCGATAGTGATCTATATCAAGATGTCCCGTGGTGAAATGACGCGGTTTATTCTGAAGAACAGAATCGAAAATCCGGAGGAATTGAAAGGCTTCTCCTGGGAAGGATTCGAGTTTGACGAATCGCTTTCGAATGAAAAGAAGTTTGTATTTACTAACGGTATAAGAAATATAAAGTATGACGGAAGTTGAAAAGATGCGTAGCAGCCAGTTGGCTGATATGGCTGCACCGGAATTGCAGGTACGTTTTGAACATGCCAAAAGCTATGCTGGCGCGTATGCGGGGAATGAGTACTTATGATGCGGGGTATCGGGAATTATTGGAATAAGTTGGTACCGGGGATTCCTGAAACTTCCATTATATGCCCGCCTTTCCATTGCGATCATGGAGATGGAATCAAACTGGGCGAACATGTATTTGTGAATGCCAATTGCACTTTCCTGGATGGAGGATATATCACGATTGGTGCCCATACGCTGGTCGGACCTTGTGTGCAGATTTATACGCCGCATCATCCGATGGATTATCAGGAAAGAAGAGGCTCTAAGGAATATGCTTATCCGGTGACGATTGGCGAAGACTGCTGGATTGGTGGCGGCGCTATTATCTGTCCCGGTGTGACGATTGGTAATCGTTGTGTGATAGGAGCGGGGAGCGTTGTGACGAAAGATATTCCCGACGACAGTGTTGCAGTCGGGAATCCGGCACGCTTTTATCGGTGATTCGAATCTTAAATAAGTTGCTTTATTTTGTTCTGTAGACAGACTGGACGAAGTGAAAGTTGTGAGAAAAAAAACTTTTTTTGTATTATTTGTTGATAATCAGAGCTTTTCTTTATTGCGCAAAAACTTTCTTGAAAAATAATACATGAAATGTTTGCAGAATTCAAAAAATGCCGTACCTTTGCATCGCTTTTGAAACGGAAGTGTACGGGCGTTTAGCTCAGCTGGTTCAGAGCATCTGCCTTACAAGCAGAGGGTCGGCGGTTCGAATCCGTCAACGCCCACACAAAAAAACGAAACACTTCCGGCTCATTAACAAGGGCGCTTAGCTCAGCTGGTTCAGAGCATCTGGTTTACACGCAGAGGGTCGGGGGTTCGAATCCCTCAGCGCCCACACATCACAGGAGTCTTGCGAAGAAATTCGTGAGGCTTTTTTTATTTCTTACCGCTTTTATACAAACTTTCTCTATCCTTTTGATCTTATAACTCAGGAAAAAGAGTTAATTTTGCAGTCTGATAATTATCTAAGAAAACGTATGGAACTTGATGTATTAACGGCCATATCTCCGATTGATGGTCGATATAGAGGCAAAACTAAAGCTTTGGCAGCTTATTTCTCTGAATTTGCACTGATTAAATACCGTGTACAGGTAGAGGTGGAATACTTTATCACCTTGTGCGAACTCCCTTTGCCGCAATTAAAAGGAATCGATAGCAGCGTGTACGAAACTTTACGGAATATCTACCGTAACTTCTCGGAAGCAGATGCGCAGCGCATTAAAGATATCGAAAGTGTGACTAACCACGATGTGAAAGCCGTAGAATACTTCCTGAAAGAAGAGTTTGACAAGATGGGTGGAATGGATGACTATAAAGAGTTTATCCACTTCGGACTGACTTCTCAGGATATTAACAATACGTCTGTTCCTCTTTCTATCAAAGAGGCATTGGATCAGGTTTATTACCCGTTGATTGAAGAGCTGATTGCACAGTTGAAGACCTATGCGACAGAATGGGCTAACATCCCGATGCTTGCCAAAACTCACGGTCAGCCGGCTTCTCCGACCCGTCTAGGTAAAGAAGTGATGGTATTTGTTTACCGCCTGGAACGTCAGTTGGCTATGTTGAAAGTATGTCCGCTCACTGCAAAATTCGGCGGCGCTACCGGAAACTACAATGCTCATCACGTGGCATATCCTCAATATGACTGGAAACAATTCGGCAATCGGTTTGTTGCAGAAAAACTGGGACTGGAGCGTGAAGAATATACAACACAGATTTCGAACTATGATAACCTTTCTGCTGTTTTTGATGCTATGAAGCGTATCAATACGATCATGGTGGATATGAACCGTGACTTCTGGCAGTATATCTCTATGGAATATTTCAAGCAGAAAATCAAGGCGGGTGAAGTCGGTTCGAGCGCTATGCCGCATAAAGTGAACCCGATCGACTTTGAAAATGCGGAAGGTAACCTGGGCATCGCAACTTCTATTCTGGAACACTTGGCTGTGAAACTGCCTGTTTCCCGTTTGCAGCGCGACTTGACAGATTCTACAGTGTTGCGCAATGTAGGTGTGCCTTTCGGACATATCATCATTGCCATTCAAAGTTCATTGAAGGGATTGCGTAAGCTGTTGCTGAACGAACCAGCTATCTATCGTGACTTGGATAACTGCTGGAGTGTAGTGGCAGAAGCTATTCAGACAATCCTTCGCCGGGAGGCTTATCCGCACCCGTATGAAGCCCTGAAAGCGTTAACCCGGACCAACCAAGCTATTACAGAAAGCTCTATTAAAGAGTTTATCGAAGAATTGAATGTAAGCGAAGATATTAAAAAAGAGTTAAGAGCAATTACTCCGCATACATATACGGGACTTTAATTGTTTACTTATATAATAAACGTGTTTTTAAATAGGCCGTGAGGCCAAAGTCTAATTTTATTCGAATAAAAAAATGAGCACAGAAAACGAAGAATGGCGCGAAAATTCTTTCAATGAAGAGAATACAGGTGCCGGCCGTGATGGTAACAGGTCTTACAACAGAGAAGGTGGAGAACGTCCGTATCGCCCTTCTTACAACCGTGAAGGCGGGGATCGTCCGTATCGCCCGCGATTTAATGCCAACAATGAAGGAGGCGAACGCCCGCAGCGTTCGTACGGTGACCGCTCTTATGGCGACCGTCCCCAACGTCCTTCTTACAATCGTGAAGGTGGAGATCGTCCGTATCGTCCTCGCTTCAATAACAATAATGAAGGAGGTGAACGCCCGCAACGTCCTTACAACCGCGAAGGTGGTTCTGATGACCGTCCTCAACGTCCTTCTTACAACCGTGAAGGTGGTTCTTATGACCGTCCTTACCGTCCCCGCTTCAATAGCGGCGAAGGTGGTGAGCGTCCTCAACGTCCTTCCTACAACCGTGAAGGTGGCGACCGTCCTTACCGTCCCCGCTACAATGGCGAAGGTGGTGACCGTCCTCAACGTCCTTCTTACAACCGTGAAGGTGGTGACCGTCCGTATCGTCCCCGTTTCAATAACGGCGAAGGTGGCGGCTATCGCAGCAACAACGGCGGTGGGGAGGTTATCGTCCGAGATATAATAACGACCGTTCACAAGGAGGATATCGTCCTCGTCCGCGTACCGGTGATTATGATCCCAATGCCAAGTATAGCATGAAGAAGCAGATAGAATACAAGGAGCAGTTTGTCGATCCGAACGAACCGATTCGTTTGAATAAGTTTCTGGCGAATGCCGGTGTGTGCTCACGTCGCGAAGCGGATGAGTTTATTACAGCCGGTGTGGTGTCTGTGAACGGTGAAGTGGTAACTGAATTGGGTACAAAGATCAAACGCTCGGATGTGGTGAAGTTCCACGATGAACCGGTAAGCATTGAACGCAAGGTATACGTATTGTTGAATAAGCCGAAAGATACGGTTACTACATCGGATGATCCACAGGAACGCCGTACAGTAATGGATTTGGTGAAAGGCGCTTGCAACGAACGTATTATCCCGTAGGACGTCTTGACCGTAACACGACTGGTGTACTCTTGCTGACGAATGACGGTGATCTGGCTTCCAAGCTGACACACCCGAAATTCCTGAAGAAGAAAATTTATCATGTTCATCTGGACAAGAACCTGACTAAAGCGGATATGGAACAGATTGCAGCTGGTATCCAGTTGGAAGACGGTGAAATTCATGCAGATGCGATCAGCTATACAGATGATTTCAAGAAAGACCAGGTAGGTATCGAAATTCACTCCGGTAAGAACCGTATCGTTCGCCGTATTTTCGAATCACTGGGATATAAAGTAGTAAAACTCGACCGTGTGTTCTTCGCCGGACTGACCAAAAAAGGTCTGCGTCGCGGAGACTGGCGTTACCTGTCGGAAGCAGAAGTAAACTACCTCCGCATGGGTTCGTTTGAGTAATAAGTCAATAAATAACAACTTGACAGAGGACGGGGAAAGAAAGCAGGAAAGAATTCATCTTGCATTTGAAACCTCGTCTTCTTGTATCTAAAAAGAAAAAGTTATATGGAAAAGATTGGTAGAACAAAAATTGTTGATCTGTTGAAGCGCGAAGATATTGGCGCTATGGTCAATGTGAAAGGATGGGTTCGCACCCGCAGAGGTAGCAAACAAGTTAACTTTATCGCACTGAATGACGGTTCTACAATAAATAATGTGCAGATCGTAGTAGATCTGGCTAATTTCGATGAAGAGATGCTGAAACTGATTACTACCGGGGCTTGTATTAGCGTGAACGGAGAAATGGTAGAATCAGTGGGTTCCGGACAGAAAGTGGAAGTACAGGCTCGTGAAATCGAAGTGCTGGGTACTTGCGATAATACATATCCATTACAGAAGAAAGGTCACTCTATGGAATTCTTTCGTGAGATTGCCCACTTGCGTCCGCGTACCAATACTTTCGGCGCAGTGTTCCGCATCCGTCACAACATGGCGATTGCTATTCACAAGTTCTTCCATGAAAAGGGCTTCTTCTATTTCCATACGCCGATTATTACGGCTTCCGATTGTGAAGGTGCCGGACAGATGTTCCAGGTGACTACCATGAACCTGTATGACTTGAAGAAAGACGAGAGAGGTTCAATCTCTTATGAAGACGATTTCTTCGGTAAGCAGGCAAGTCTGACTGTTTCCGGTCAGCTGGAAGGTGAGTTGGCTGCTACTGCTTTGGGATCTATCTACACATTCGGTCCTACGTTCCGTGCCGAAAACTCCAACACTCCCCGCCACTTGGCAGAGTTTTGGATGGTTGAGCCGGAAGTTGCCTTTAACGATATCATCGACAACATGGACTTGGCAGAAGAGTTCATCAAATATTGTGTGAAATGGGCGTTGGATAACTGTGCGGATGATGTGAAGTTTCTGAATGATATGTTCGACAAGAGCTTGGTTGAACGTTTGCAAGGTGTATTGAAAGATGATTTCGTGCGCTTGCCTTATACAGACGGTATCAAGATTCTGGAAGAGGCCGTTGCGAAAGGCCACAAGTTCGAATTCCCGGTTTACTGGGGTGTGGATTTGGCTTCCGAGCACGAACGTTACCTGGTGGAAGATCACTTTAAACGTCCGGTGATTCTGACAGATTATCCGAAGGAAATCAAGGCCTTCTATATGAAGCAGAACGAAGACGGTAAGACAGTGCGTGCCATGGACGTTCTTTTCCCGAAAATTGGTGAAATTATCGGTGGTTCCGAACGTGAGGCCGATTATGCCAAGCTGATGACCCGCATTGAAGAAATGCACATTCCGATGAAGGATATGTGGTGGTATCTGGATACCCGTAAGTTCGGTACATGTCCTCACTCCGGTTTCGGACTTGGATTCGAACGTCTGTTATTGTTTGTAACAGGTATGACGAATATCCGTGACGTGATACCGTTCCCGCGTACACCAAGAAATGCTGATTTCTAATATTTCGGTATATTTATGTAAAACTCGCATAATCTTCAGGTTATGCGAGTTTTTTTATGCTCTGAATTGCTGTATTCTCAAAATAAATCTTTATATTTGGAAATACGCATTCGAGAGTGTTAACTAAAATAATACAACAATGAAAAAGCTCTATTTCTTTACCATGCTTTCAATAATGTTGTTAGCGGTAACAGGTGCGACGGCCCAGAAGAAAACCAAATTCAAAGCGGCCGATTTGAAAGGTATTTGGCAGCTCTGCCATTATGTATCCGAGTCTCCCGATGTGCCGGGAGCGTTGAAACCCAGCAATACGTTTAAGGTGCTGAGCGATGACGGACGGATTGTGAACTTCACGATTATCCCCGGTTCGGATGCTATTATCACAGGTTATGGAACCTATAAGCAGTTGACCGATGATTCTTAAATAAAGAATGGAAGTAGTAAATGCATTAGGCAGACGTAAAAGCGCAGTAGCTCGCGTTTTCGTTAGCGAAGGTACAGGAAAGATTACTATTAACAAGAGAGACCTTGCACAGTACTTTCCATCAACTATTCTGCAGTATGTAGTTAAACAGCCGTTGAACAAATTGGAAGTGGCTGAAAAATATGATATCAAAGTTAACTTGTGCGGTGGTGGTTT